>Ga0172376_10000776_pt1 | contig 41241 bp, 27 predicted proteins | sample Lak35m_FD_121114 | JGI IMG/M metagenome (GOLD analysis project Ga0172376, IMG submission 121114) | Freshwater microbial communities from Kabuno Bay, South-Kivu, Congo - kab_092012_35m | ecosystem: Environmental > Aquatic > Freshwater > Lake | place: Democratic Republic of the Congo: South-Kivu...
CCAGCAGATTTACAGTCTGCCCCGTTTGACCGCTCCGGAATCTACCCGTTCACAGGCGGTGGATTGAGGTCCACCAAATTGCGAGGAAAGCAAGATGTAGGCTCCCACCGCTTTTGCAAGGAGATTTCTCTCTCCGCGGCCGCTCTCAGAGAAGGTCCTCGGCGATGACCGAATGCTGCTCGCGCATCGAAAGGACCCGGGCCTGGTCGACAACACGGTCTTCGTCACACTCGAAACGGTAGGCGTGGCAGTTCGGGCAGATGTTTACCTTGCTCGCGACGATCGAATCGCACCCGAAACAGACCTTGTAGAGGGCGGGGTTCTTGACAATTCGACGGGCCCTCTTGGCTCGCTCGGCTAAAGCAATGTTCTCCTTTGACATGAATACAATCGTATCGGGTGAACCCTTTTTTTGCAAGAATGAAATCACAAATCTGCAATTTTATCATATTTTTGATAAAATCTCAGATAAAATTAAGTTTCCTTAAGCGATCCACCGACAAACAGTGCTTTCTTGCTTCGCGCGCATCAGATGGGGATAAGTTGGACGTCTCGGGCCCGAGGAAATCCGGTTTCACGACGGCCGAAGTGCGGGTAGCGTCCCGCTCACGTGAAATCCACCCGGGAACAGATCGATCCACTCGACCTCGCCTCGCCCGCTCTGCGCCGAAGCCGTCGCATTGCCGCGGCCTTGAAGCGTGTCCCTCTTGCGACGCCGGAGGGGCCGGTCGTGATCGATCACGTTGCGGAAGCGGGTCATCCGCTCTACGTCGCCGCGGTGATCGCCGCGTGGCGCGAAGCGGGTGAGCTCGACTCGGCCGTGTGGGTGCTCTGCTCTCAGGTGAAAACGCAGGAGGTGATGCAGACCGAGCTGGGCGTGTGGGGACGCGAGGCGCTTTTTCTCCCGGAATATGAGTGGGCCGGCTTTGAGGAGACCCTGCCCGATCCTGAATCGGCGGCGGAGCGACTCGCTGTCTTGAAGGAACTGCACGAGATCACCCGTGAAAAGGGTGAAGCCATCGTGGTGCTCACGGCCGACTCTCTTGGCGAGAGCGCCCCGCCCCCGGGTTCGCTGACGCGGCAGGCGGAAACCCTGAAGCCGGGTGACACGCTCGATCTCGATTCCTTTGCCGCGCGACTCGAGGCCGCGGGCTACGAGAGTGAGGCGCAGGTCTTTCAGCGCGGCCAGTTCGCCCTGCGTGGCGGGATCATCGATGTCTTTTCATGGCAGGCGCTCCATCCGATGCGGATCGAACTCTTCGACAAGGAAATCGAGTCGATGCGCGAGTTCGATATCGACCTGCAGACCTCGATCGGCAAGGTGACGTCGTGCGAGATTCTGTTCAGCGAGGCGAACCTCGAGCAGTCGGGCCGCATCGCCGACTACCTCGGGGAGAACGATCTTGTCATCGCGGTCGATTGCGAGAGCGAGCACGCCCACGTTCGCATCGCGACGGAGCCGGCCGACCTGATCGAGGGCCCCGAAGACCACGACGGCGCCTGCTACGACAATCCTTTGGGAGAGTTTGGGGCGGGCGACTTCATCCTCCAGGAAGCCCGGCGCGATGAGTTCTTCCGCCAGATCGCCGAGTGGAAAAAAGGGAAGTGGACCGTGGTGATGGCCTTCCACTCCGACGGGGAAAAGGAACGCTTCACCGAGCTGATCTTCGAGAAGGCTTGGAAGGACGGCTTTCTGAAACCGGTGATTGGTTCGCTTAGCCGAGGCTTCACCATTCCAGACGCGAGGCTTGCGGTGTTGAGTGACGCGGAAATCTTCGGGCGCTATCAAAACCAGCGCGGACATCGACGCTACCGACTTGCGCGGGAGTTGCAGTCGAGCAAACAGGTGGCGAGCCTGCGTGAATACAACTACGGCGACCTCGTCGTGCACATCGACTATGGGATTGGGAAGTTCAAGGGCATCCGCACCCGCGAGACGTCCGACGGCGGCCAAGAGGTGCTCGAGATCGAATACGACGAATCGGCCCGCCTTTTCGTGCCGCTTGACCAGGCCCACCTCGTCTCGCGCTACATCGGCACGGGCAAGGGTGCCCCAAAGCTCTCTCGCCTCGGCGACAAACGCTGGTCCAGGCTGCGCAAGGACGCGGAAAACTCAATTATGGATTACGCGGGGCGCCTCCTCTCGATCCAGGCCGAGCGCCAATCCCATCGTGGCTTCGCCCACCCGCCCGACAACAAGTGGCAGTGGGAATTCGAGCATGCCTTCATTTATAAGGAGACGCCAGACCAGCTCCGCGCCATCGGCGAGGCCAAGGTTGACATGGAGAGCCCCAAGCCGATGGACCGCCTCATTTGCGGCGACGTCGGATTCGGCAAGACCGAGGTGGCGATCCGAGCGGCCTTCAAGGCGGTGATGTCGGGCAAGCAGGTCGCGGTGCTCGCCCCCACCACCGTCCTCGCGGAACAACATTACCGGAACTTTCGAGAACGCATGTCCGACTTCCCCGTGAAGATCGAGATCCTCAGCCGCTACCGCAGCGCCGCCGAGCAGCGCGTGACTCTGACCCACCTCCTCTCCGGCACCGCCGACATCGTCGTGGGGACGCACCGCGTCATCTCGAAGGACGTGCAATTCAAGAATCTCGGCCTTGTCGTTGTCGATGAGGAACAGCGCTTTGGCGTGCAGCACAAGGAGCGCTTCAAGGAAATGTGGCGCTTCGTCGATGTCCTGACCCTTTCGGCCACCCCGATCCCGCGGACGCTCTATCTCTCGATGATGGGTGTGCGCGAGATGTCGGTGATCGACACGCCACCTCCAAACCGCCGTCCCGTCGCGACGACGGTCTGTCCCTATGATGAGCGCATCATCCGATCGGCCATCGAAAAGGAACTGGCGAGGCAGGGTCAGGTTTTCTTCCTTCACAACCGGGTCAAGTCGATCGAGGGGATGAAACGCCGCATCGAGGACCTCGTGCCCGGCGCCCGTGTCGAGGTCGGGCACGGGCAGATGGAGAGCGATCAGCTCGAGGACGTGATGAGCCGCTTCATTCGCCACGAGTTCGACGTGCTCGTCTGCACGACCATCATCGAGAGCGGGGTCGACATTCCGAATGCGAACACGATCATGATCGACCGGGCCGACCGCTTCGGCCTCGCCGACCTCTACCAGATCCGTGGTCGCGTCGGACGCGCCGATCGCCGCGCCTATGCCTACCTGCTGCTCCCACCCGACATGCTGACGGTGGGCGACGCGCGCAAGCGCATCAACGCGATCAAGCAGTATTCGTCCCTCGGGGCCGGTTTTAAAATCGCAATGCGCGACTTGGAGATCCGCGGCGCGGGAAACCTGCTGGGGACCCAGCAGAGCGGTCACATCGCCGCGATCGGATTCGACCTTTATTGCCAGCTTCTCAAGCAATCCGTCTCCAAGCTGAAGGGCGAACCTGCCGCCGACCGCGTCGAAATCTCGATGCACATCGATTTTCTCCGCACAAACGAGGCGGCTTGGCTGAAGAATCCCGATGACGGCCTGCCTGCCTTCATCCCCGCTGCCTACATGCCCGAAGCGAGGCTTCGCATCACCGCCTACCGTGAGCTCGCCGAGGCCTCCCAAACCGAGGACCTCGATCTCCTGCGCGAAAACTGGACCGATCGCTTCGGCCATCTCCCGCCGCCGACCGTGCATCTTCTCGCCGCCACCGAGATCCGCATCCGCGCGGCGCGGAAGGGATGCAGCCTTCTGGAGATTCAGGAAGGGAAGCTGAAGTTGACCAAAAATGGCAAGTATCTCCAAATAAACGGCAAATTCCCCCGTTTAATCGGGGATAACGAGGAAGAATGGCTCGAGTCGGCCCTCGACTGGGTCATCGACCTGTGAGAAAGTCCCTGCCTCGCGAACTTTCCGACCATGATGATCCAACAACAGACCCTCCCGGCGGTGCTCGTCCTCGCCTCGTGGGTGACGCAGAGCTCCTTGATCGGTGTCGCCGCTCCCATCGAGTTGAACCGCATCAAGGCGGTCGTCAACGGAGAGCCTATTACCCAGACGATGGTGGACTCGGCGGTGCAGACGCAGGTGCAGGTCTGGCTGATGGGGAACAAGGGCATGGTGAGCAAGGTCGAAGCCGAGCGCGAGATCCGCCGCATGGAGGGGAGCGCCCTCGACGACCTCATCGACCGAAATCTCATTCTCAGCGAGTTCAAGAAACTCGGGGGCCAGATCAAGGACCAGTATGTCGACGAATCGATCAGCCGCTTCATCACCGAGCGCTTCAAGGGCGACAAGGATAAATTCATCGCCGAGCTCAAGAAGTCGGGGATGACGATCGCCCAGTTCCGCGAGATCCAGCGCGATCAGATCGCGATTCAAGCACTGCGCTCCAAGCACGGCGGAGAGGAAAACGTCCCCAATACCCCCTGGGAGAAGCGGGCGAAATACGGCGAGATCAAGGACGAATTCGCCTCGGAGGGGCAACCCAAGGTGCGGATCATCTCGATCCCGAAGCAGACTTCGACGAGCAATCTTCAGGCCCAGCAAAAGGTTCTCGAAGAGGTGCTCGGCAAACTCCGTGCCGGCGGTGATTTCGGCGAGATCGCCAAAAAGTATTCGGCCGACAGCTTCGCCAGCAAGGGTGGCTACGTCGGCATACTGGGCAAGGACGTGCTCAACGAGGGCCTTACCAAAGCCGCTTACAGCCTGCCGGTCGGGCAGCTCAGCCAACCGCTCGATAGCGGGATCAACTGGCACGTGCTGAAGGTCGATGAGCGGATCGGGCAAAAGACCCCCTCCTTTGAAGAGCTCGAGGAGGAAATCGACAAGCGCCTCACCCTCGAGAAGCGGCAAAAGAACCTCGAAGGCTGGCTGAAAAAACTGCGCCGCGACGCCAACGTGCGCATTTACGAGAACTGAGCGGGGGATGGTTTGAGAGGCGTCGCTGGCTTCGACTCGCGCTGAGGATCGGTTCGCCCGAACCTTCGGTCAACTTCGCGAGGGAATCCCTTGCGAAACAGCGAAAGCCGGGCTCCGTGATCGCGATCCTTCCTTGAAGCTATGACGACCGATCCTCCTCAAGTCCTCGGCGTGATCCCCGCCCGCTGGGGATCGACGCGTTTTCCGGGGAAACCGCTCCATCCCATCGCCGGCAAGCCGCTTGTCCAGCACGTCTGGGACCGCTGCCGGGAGTGCTCGAATCTCGCCTTTCTTACCGTCGCGACTGACGACGCCCGCATTGCTGAAGCGGTCACGGCGTGGGGCGGCCACGCCACGATGACGCGCGATGATCATCCCAGTGGCACCGATCGAGCTGCCGAGGTCGCCTCCGCTTTTCCGGAGATGACGCACATCGTCAACATTCAGGGCGACGAGCCGCTCATCGACCCCGCGCTCATCGACGCCCTCGCTGCCGCCCTCATCGCCGATCCCGGTCTGCCGATGATTACCGCTGCCAATCCGGTCTCGGCCTCCGATCCCGTCCTCGCCGATCCGAACGTGGTGAAGGTCGTGATCGACCACGAGGGTTACGCCCTTTACTTTTCGCGCAGCCCGATCCCGCACCCGCGGAACGTTCCCGAAGACCTCGTCTGCTACCGGCACAAGGGCCTCTACGGATTCCGCCGGGATTTTCTCTTCGACTTCGTGGCCTGGCCGCCCTCGCTCCTGGAGCGCACCGAAGGGCTCGAGCAACTCCGCGCGCTTGAAAACGGAGCCCGCCTCCGGGTCGTTTTGACCGACGACACTTCGCCCGGCGTTGACACTCCGGAACAGGCGGCGATACTCCACGATTCGTTGAGCCGATGAAGTATATTTTCGTTACAGGTGGTGTGGTCAGTTCACTTGGCAAGGGCCTCGCGGCAGCGGCTCTGGGCACCTTGCTGGAGCGCCGGGGGCTGCGGGTGCTGATGCAGAAATTCGATCCCTACCTGAACGTCGATCCCGGGACGATGAGCCCATTCCAGCACGGCGAAGTCTACGTCCTCGACGACGGGGCCGAGACCGACCTCGACCTGGGGCACTACGAGCGCTTCACGAGCGGGCGTCTTTCCCGCCTCAACAACATCACGAGCGGGCAGGTCTACGAGACCGTCATCAAGAACGAGCGCGAGGGCGTCTACCTCGGCGCGACCGTGCAGGTCATTCCCCACGTGACCGACGTGATCAAAGGTCGTATCTACGAAGTGGCGAAACGGGATGACGTGGATGTGATCATCACCGAAATCGGCGGCACCACCGGCGACATCGAGGGCCTCCCCTTCCTCGAGGCCCTTCGCCAGTTCAAGGATGAGGTCGGTCACGACAATGTCGCCTTTATCCATGCCACCCTCGTCCCCTACATCAAAGCGGCCGAGGAGCTGAAGACCAAGCCGACCCAGCAGAGTGTCGCGAAGCTCCGGGAAATCGGGATCGCCCCCGACGTCATCCTGTGCCGCTCGGAGCAGCCCATCGATCAGGATGTTCGCAAAAAGATTTCGATGTTTTGCAACGTTCGTCCCGAGGCCGTCATTCCCTTCCTCGACGTGATGGGCACCATCTACCGGGCCCCGTTGAACCTTCACGACCAGCACCTCGACGACATCATTTGCGCCCGGCTCGGGCTTGTCACTCCCGATCCCGAGCTGCTCGAATGGCGCAACATGGTCGATCGTATCGTCAATCCGAGCCACAACGTCAAGATCGGCGTCGTCGGGAAATACATCGACTTGAAGGACGCCTACAAGTCGATCTACGAGAGCCTCACCCACGCCGGTGCCGCCAACGATGCGCTCGTCGATGTTGTGCGGATTGACTCGGGAGACATCGAGGAATTCGGTGCCGCGAGATATCTCGAGAACGTCTCCGGCATCCTCATACCGGGCGGCTTTGGGGACCGCGGGATCGAGGGCAAGATCCTGGCCGCCCAGTATGCCAGGGAGAATGGGATTCCCTATTTCGGCATCTGCCTCGGCATGCAGATCGCGACGATCGAATTCGCCCGACATGCCTGCGGTCTCGAACGTGCCCACAGCACTGAATTCGACGAGGGCACGCCGCATCCCGTCATCTGCCTCCTCGAAGATCAGAAGGAAGTGCAGGACAAGGGGGGTACGATGCGCCTCGGCACTTGGGAGACGAAAATGCGACCCGACAGCAAGTCCGCCGTGCTCTACGGCAAGGCATCGGTGAACGAACGCCATCGGCACCGCTACGAGCTGAATCAGAATTATCTCAGCCTTTTTGAAGAGAAAGGCCTGAGCCTCGCCGGGACCTCGCCAGATGGAAAGCTCGGTGAGATCGTCGAGATCCCCGGACACCCGTTCTTCATCGCCGTGCAATTCCATCCGGAGTTCCAGAGCAAGCCCACCGCTCCGCATCCGCTTTTCAAGGGCTTCGTCGCGGCGGCGCTGGAAAAGCGCGGGTGAACGGTGGCGCGAACTCCGCGCCCCGCCTGCCTCCGCCACGTCGACTGGCCGACCTCAGGTGGGTTGGACCATACGACAATCGCTGCGAAGAAAAGGCCATGGGGCGACTTGTCGGAAAGCCCGCCGATCCGCGATCGTGGACGCGATGAAACGCGCCCTCTCCAGCGATCCCTCCCAAAGTTGTTTCTCCTGCCGGATTGAAGCTGATGACATTGCGGCGATGCACGATGCCTATGACAGCGGCATGTGCGACATCTCCACCGCCAATTGTCTGACCCGGGCGATCGCTCGCCAGCTCTGCGGGGGGCGACAGGTCCGGCTCCTTCGCCATGGACCAAAGCGAGCCGAAGTGGAAGTCTGGGACCAACGCGTCCCCCTCTCTGCCGAGCTGTTGCAGTGGCTGGGCGTCGCCGAGAGCGGAGGCGAGGTCGATCCGGTGGACCTCGTCCTCCTCATTGGCGGACCGAACTCGTCCGCGGAAGGGGGCAGCGGCCCATCCTCGCTGGCTCTGGTTCGCTGAGCGGGAACAGATCGCCTTGCTCGCGAACGCGATCCGCTTCGGCCCTTGGGCCCTTCGGGCGCTCCACAGTCACTTCCCGCATCCCGTTCCCACGAGGGATTGACAGCTCCCCGAGGGAGCGGCAGCATCGTGACATGTTTTCACCGAAACCCATGTTCGTTTTTCCGCCCTTCGTTTTCGCCACCGCCCTCGCGTTCGCGCTCACTCTCTCCGCCGCGGACACTTGGCCCGATTACCGGGGTCCTGACCAGAATGGCCATGCCGACGCCTCCGGTCTGCCCCTGAAGTGGAGCGAAACCGAGAATGTGAGGTGGAAGACCGAGATCCCCCATCTCGGCCTCTCGTCGCCCATTGTCATGGAGAATCAAGTCTGGCTCACCACCGCCACCGAAGACGGACACGACTTCTACGCACTCTGCATCGACGCCACCACAGGCGAGATCCTCGCGAACGAAAAGCTTTTCCACAGCGACGATCCCCAGTCGATGGGCAACGGGGCCGCAGACAACAGCTACGCCACCCCTTCAGCCGTCGCCGAACCCGGCCGCGTCTACGTGCACTACGGCCACTTTGGCACCGCTTGCCTTGATGCGGCCACCCGCAAGGTCCTTTGGAAGCGCGAAGACCTCAAGTGCAACCACTATCGCGGCGCATCCTCCTCGCCCGTGCTTTTTGAAAACCTTCTTATCCTCACCTTCGACGGAGCCGATCTTCAGTATGTCGTCGGTCTCGATAAAACCACCGGCAAGACCCTCTGGAAAACCGACCGCTCCGCGGTCTGGAACGACGAACACATCGACAAGCCCATGGTGAGGGAAGGCGATTGGCGCAAGGCGCACGGCACCCCGCTTATCGTCGCCATCGAAGGACAGCCCGTCATGTGCAGCGTCGGAGCCAAGGCCGACTACGGCTACGATCCCCGCACCGGCAAAGAACTTTGGAGGGTCGATCATTCCGCTTACTCCGCTGCGGCCCGGCCCGTCTACCAAGACGGGCGCTTCATCGTCGTCACCGGTTTCAGTCAGGGCGCCGAAATGATCGCCATCAAATCCGGTGGCAGTGGCGTCATCACCGATACCCACGTCGAGTGGCGCATCGAAAAATCCTTCCCGAAATACTCTTCCCCCATTGTCGTCGACGACCTTGTTTACTTCGCCATGGATGACAGCTTCGTGGTCTGTGTCGAGGCCGATACTGGAAAAGAAGTTTGGCGGGGCCGCCTCACCGGCAAATTCCGCGCCTGCCCGATTTATGCGGACGGGAAGCTCTTCTTTTTCAGTCTTGAAGGCGAAACCACCATTCTCGAACCCGGTCGCGAATTCAAAGTCCTCGCCACCAACCGTCTCGCCGACAATGCTCCCCTCGATGATCCGAGACGCGGTCCGGGGTTCATGGCCTCACCCGCCGTGGTCGGGAAGGGGATGTTCCTGCGGACGCGCCACCATCTTTACCGGGTGGAGGGTGATTAAGCGCTTCGAATCCCGTCACCTCGGTTTCCGGTTCATCAAATCGGAGACGCTGAGGCGGAATTCCGGAACTCCGGAGAAACGGGTGCCGGTGTTCTTGGCTTCGAGATCGGCGATTGAACGGGCGTAGGAAATCTTGGGCAAACTCAGGTAATCGACCTCATCAATGCAGTCATCCGCGTGGATCAAGAAGTGTTGGAGGAAGTCCTTGAGGTGCGGTTTGGCGTTCAGCGAGGTGACGCTAACGTACAAAAAGAGGGGACGAGTGAACGGCAGATAATTCCCCTTCAGCACCGCATCGACCGAGGGCAGCGTCACGGGGGCGCCTTCGACGGGAGAGTTGCTTTTGGCATTGAAGTCCCATTGCACGGCCAGGGCTTTCAGTTTTTCGCCCTCTTTCGAAAAGTAGGCAAAGGGGATGAAACCGAGGGCATCAGGGTGGGCCTCGATCCCGCGGATCAGCACGTCGTCATCCTCACTGGCGGCGTAGTCCGAACGAAGCCCTCCGGTGCTGCCTGTGACCACTTCCGAGAAGTAATCGTAGGTTCCCGAGTCTTTGCCCGCACCGTGGAGCTGGATCGGGCGGTCCGGCCATCCCGCACGAATCTCGCTCCACTTGGTTGGGGCTCCCTCCGCGGCTCGCTCCCACATCCTCTTGAGCTCCGAGAGCTTGATGTCGTCGGCCCAGTGGTTTTTCGGGTTCACTGCGATGGTGAGCGCATCGAAAGCGAGCGGGATCTCGATGTAGGTGACTCCCCACTTTTTCGCCGCGGCAATCTCCTCGCGGGAGATCGGCCGGGAGGCGTTCGCAATGTCGATCTCCCCCGCAATGAACTTCCGGAAGCCCCCGGAAGTCCCCGAGAAGTCGAGCTCCATGTTCATCTTCCCATCCCCGTTCCTGAGGAAATCGTCCGCCGCAACCTTCAGGATCGGATACACCGTGCTCGAACCATCAATCAGGATGTATTTTTCCGCGGCCAGCGCGGGAGTCGCCAGGCAGAGGATGGCGGCAAGCAGGGGGAGATGGTTCCGGGTCGGGAAACTCATGAGGCTGGAGAGTGGGAAAGGGGCCGGCGAAAAGCGGCTTTAGGCACCGCCCCGCCGGGCTTTGAGGGGGAAAAAATGACGTTTAGAATGGCCGGAATCGAGGAGTCATGTCAAAGTTTCCACAGTGACAGTTACGTCATATATTCGAAGTCCGGAGGCGGTGACTGTTGATCTGTCGGTCGCTCAAAAAATTCCCATGGGTTTGGTTCCTCCTTCCCAACGGAAAGCCTGAGACTTCCGACTTTCCATTCTTCTGCCCGCCTTTCGGGCGGCGGTTTCTGGTTTTTACTGTCCTGATTTTAGCTGAAGGTCGCTCCTCAGCCCTCCAGATTCGGTGCCAACCACTTCTCCGCCTCTGCCAAGGGCATCCCCTTCCTCCCCGCGTAATCCTCCAGCTGATCCCTTCCAACCTTCCCCACCCCAAAATACCGCGCCTTCTCCCCAAAGAAGTAAAGGCCGCTGACACTGCTGGGCGGGAACATGGCGTAGCTGCTCGTGAGCTGCATCCCGACACGCTTCTCGACGTCGAGCAAATCCCACAAGGCCTGCTTCTCGGTATGATCCGGGCAGGCCGGGTAACCTGCCGCGGGCCGGATGCCGCGGTATTTCTCATCGATCAGCTCCTCGACGCTGAGGTTCTCCCCGATTCCGAAGCCCATGAATCTCCGCACCTTGCGGTGGAGCCATTCGGCGGTGCCTTCGGCGAAGCGGTCGGCGAGGGCCTGAATGAGGATGGCGGTGTAGTCGTCGTGTTGGTCGCGGAAGGTCTTGGCATACTCCTCGACCTCGTTCCCGGCGGTGACGGCGAAGGCGCCAAGGTAGTCGGAGCGTCCGCTGTCGAGCGGGGCGACGAAGTCGGCGAGGCTCTGGAAGGGGGTGCCGGCCTGGACCTTTTCCTTTTGCTGGCGCAGGAAGTGGAAGGTGGTGAGGACGTCCTTCCGGGTTTCGTCGGTGAAGAGGCGGACGTCCTCTCCAGTGGAGGCGGCGGGCCAGACTCCCCAGACGCCGCGGGCGTGGACACGCTGGTTTTCGACGAGGTCGTCGAGGAGGCGGCGGGCGTCGGCGTAGAGTTTCTTCGCCTCGGTGCCGTGTTGCTCGTGGGTGAGGATCTTCGGGAAGACGCCGCGCAGCTCCCAGGCGTGGAAGAAGGGAGTCCAGTCGAAGACCTCGACGATTTCGGCGAGAGGGACGGGATCCTCGAGGAACGAGCCGATGCGCTCGGGTGTGGCGATGTCGGCGGTGGCCCAGTCGATCGCGAATTTCCGGCGCTTCGCCTCCTCGTGGGTGATGTAGACGGCGCTGGAGCCCTTGCCGGCGAAGAGTTCGCGCTCCTTCACCTCGCGGGCCCGGTGCTCGGCGAGGAAGGAGCCGCGGAGATTCTCGGAGAGGAGGGAATTGCAGACGCCGACGACGAGGGAGGCGTCGATGACGTGGACGACGGGCTGCGAGAAATGCGGGGCGATCTTGATGGCGGTGTGGGCGCGCGAGGTGGTGGCCCCGCCGATGAGGAGGGGCTGTTTGACGCCGCGCTTCTCGAATTCCTTGGCGTTGTAAATCATCTCATCAAGGGAGGGGGTGATGAGTCCGCTGAGGCCGATGATGTCGGCCCGGTGCTCCGCGGCGGCGGCGAGGATGCGGTCGCAATCGACCATGACGCCGAGGTCGACGACCTTGTAGCCGTTGCAGCCGAGGACGACGCCGACGATGTTCTTGCCGATGTCGTGGACGTCGCCCTTGACCGTGGCGATGACAAAGACGGGGGCCTTGTCCTCGTCGCCCTCCTTTTTCTCGGCGAGCATGAAGGGTTCGAGGTAGGCGACGGCCTTTTTCATGACGCGGGCGCTCTTGACGACCTGGGGAAGGAACATCTTGCCGGCCCCGAAGAGCTCCCCGACGACCTTCATGCCGTCCATGAGCGGGCCCTCGATGACGGCGAGAGGTTTGCCGAGGGCGGCGCGGGCCTCCTCGGTGTCCTCCTCGATGAAATCGGTGATGCCCTTGACGAGGGCGTGGGTGATCCGCTCGAGGACGGTGCCGCCGCGCCAGGCGAGCTCGGTGGTGGCGCCTTTTTCCTTCTTGTCCGCGCCCGCGGCCTTGAGCTCCTCGGCGTAGTCGATGAGGGCCTCGGTCGCTCCCGGGTGACGGTTGAGGAGGACATCCTCGACGAGTTCTTTCAGCTTGGGCTCGATCTCGTCGTAGACCTCGAGCATGCCGGCGTTGACGATGCCCATGTCCATGCCGGCCTGTCCGGCGTGGTAGAGAAAGGCCGAGTGCATGGCCTCACGCACGACGTTGTTGCCGCGAAAAGAGAAGGAGATGTTCGAAACGCCGCCGCTGACCTTGGCCCCGGGGAGGTTCTGTTTGATCCAGCGGGTCGCGTTGATGAAGTCGACGGCGTAGTTGTTGTGTTCGTCCATCCCCGTGGCGACGGTGAGGATGTTCGGGTCGAAGATGATGTCCTCGGGATTGAAGCCGACCTCATCGACGAGGAGGCGGTAGGCGCGGCCGCAAATGCGGATTTTCTCCTCATAGGTGGCGGCCTGGCCCTGCTCGTCGAAGGCCATGACAACGACGGCAGCGCCGTATTTCATGACGGTGCGCGCGTTCGCCTTGAAGACTTCCTCCCCTTCCTTGAGCGAGATGGAATTGGCGATGCCCTTGCCCTGGAGGCATTTGAGGCCGGCCTCGATGACGGACCACTTCGAGGAGTCGACCATGATGGGCACGGCGGCGACGTCGGGCTCTCCGGCGAGGAGATTGAGGAAACGGGTCATCATTTCGACCCCGTCGATCATGCCCTCGTCCATGCAGACGTCGATGACGGGCGCGCCATTCTCGACCTGCTGGCGGGCGATCGCGACAGCTTCCTCGAGTTGGCCCTTCTTGATGAGGGTGGCGAACTTCGGCGAACCGGCCACGTTGGTGCGCTCGCCGATCATGAGGAAACCCTTGTCCCGGGTCTGGTTGAAGGCCTCGGATCCGCTGAGGCGCATCGCGGGCGCGGGATTCGGGACCTCGCGCGGCGCATAGCGCTCGGCGACCCTGGCGATGGCGGCGACGTGCTCGGGGGTGTTGCCGCAGCAGCCACCGATGAGGTTGACGAGTCCGGCCTCGGCGAAGCGGGCGATCTCGCGCTCCATGTCATCGGGGAGGAGATCGAAGCCGGTTGGGGCGAGGGGATTCGGCAGCCCGGCGTTCGGGTAAACGGAGACGAAGGTGCCCGCGACGCGGGAGAGTTCCGCGAGGTGCGGCTCGATCAGATCGGGTCCGAGTGAACAGTTTAGTCCCACGGCGAGGGGCTTGGCATGGGCCACGGCGTTCCAGAGGGCTTCGGTCTTCTGCGCCGAGATCATGGTCTCGCCGCCACGGCCGACGGCGGCGGAGACGATGATGGGGAACTCGACCCCATCCTCGTCGTAGACCTCGCGCAGGGCGACAAGGGCCGCCTTGGCATTGAGCGAGTCGAAGATGGTCTCGACCATCATCAGATCGGAACCGCCCGCGATGAGGGCGCGGACCTGATGCTTGTAGGCCTCGCGGACTTGGTCGAAGGTGATGACGCGGAAGCCGGCATCTTCGGCGTCTGGCGAATTCGTGAGGGAGACGGTCATGGGGCCGATCGCGCCCGCAACGTAGCGTCTTCGCCCGGTTTCGTTGCCGATGCGGTCGCACCACTGGCGCGCGAGCTTGGCCGACTCGTAGTTGATCTCCCAGGCAAGGTCCTTGAGGAAGGCGTTGTCGCAGACCTCGCGGGCGAAGAATTCGGGATCCTTGCGGCCCTTGCCGGTCTCGCGGGGGTCCTCGACGAAGAATTCGCTCTGGGCAAGGGTGGTGCCGGAGAAGGTGTTCGTCTCGATGATGTCGGAACCGGCCTCAAGGAACCTCTTGTGGATGTCGCCGATGACGTCGGGTCGGGTGATGGAGAGGATGTCGCCGTTGTTGAGAAGATCCTTCACATTTTTCGCAAAGCGATCGCCTCGGGCCTCGGACTCGCTGAGCTTATACTCGCGAATGGTTGTGCCCATCGCGCCGTCGAGGACGAGGATGCGCGAGGTGAGTTCTCGGGAGAGGTCGGAGGTCAGGTCTGCTGTCATCCAGTAAAAGATAAAAAGTAAAAGGTAAAAGGTCCCGACGTCGAAGCGGCATCCCGCCGCTTGAGGGGAAAGGGAGGCTGCGATCGAGCGAAGAAGAGGCGGCCCGCGGAATACACGGAAAACGGGGAATTAGGGGTGGTCGAGATGGGTGGGGTGGAGGGAGCACTTAACCCGATTCGGGGGGAAAATGCCAGCGGCGATCCTTCCTCGGGGGTTACGATGACACAGAGCTTGGTGGGGCGGGGATTCGGGGGGATTTGTGTTTATCTGGGTAAGCGAAGCGCATCTGCGTCCATTTGCGTTGAGATCAGATCCACCTGGGGATTTTGCGGTGGAAATTCCAGGCGCCCATTGGCGGGCAAGCGGGAGCTTGCCCCTCCAGCGCTGGCGCGGGGAAGGAGGCGTTCGATTTCCAGACGCTACCCGCAGGGTGGAGGGGCAAGGTCCTCCTTGCCCGCCGCGTCGTTGGTCGTTTGCGATCAATGGGTCTACTGGGCGTCGCGGCCCGAATTCCGGAACCGGAAAGGAAGAAGATTTCAACACCGATGGCCGCGGATGAGGAGGGAAGAATTTGAACGCAAATGAAGAAGGAATGACCGCAACTCCCTCCCGGGGTGATGGGATGGCCCACTCTCTCGTGACCTTCTAACTTCCCACCTTTTCCTCGCCCGAAGGGCGACCGCCACCATCACGTGAGGCGCTCCTTTCCTTCCGCGCTTGCCCTGCGGAGGCCTTTTCTGATATTCTTTCCCGGCTCACTCATGTCCAAGAATCTCAGCGCCCTTTCCTTCCGCCGCGGCCTAGAGCCGAATCTCTTTGAACGCATGGTCGAGGCCGCCGAGGCCAAGGGCACGGCTGAGACTGCGGAGACGGTCCATGCCCTCGGAAAGGAATACCTTTTCGGCGATGCCCTCACTCTTGGGGCGGTGTCGTTCTACGACTTCCTGAAGAAGGAAAACGAGGGCAAGAAGGTTCTTCTCTGCAACGGCTCGGCCTGCCTCTGCGCCGGCACGCAGGACCAACTCCACCGCGATGCCGCCGCGCATTTCCCCGAGGCGGAGATCGGGCACATCTGCTGCCTCGGCCGCTGCCATGAAGGCGGAGCTTTCCAATACGAAGGCCAGAATTATTCGGGCCTTTCGAAGGCGAGCCTGGAAACCCTCTTCACGACCGGTGAAGGCGACGGAACCGACCGCTACGAGGTCGTCTCGGCGCTGGATTCGGCCGTTCTCACCGCGCCCTTTCCGGGGGTCGAAGAATATTTCGCACCCTTCGTCGCGCTGATCCAGTCGGGCGACCACGACGCGCTTGCGACCGAACTGAAGGCCAGCGGCCTGCGCGGACGGGGCGGGGCCGGTTTCCCCCTCGCCTTCAAATGGGTGAGCTGCCGCGACGCCGAGGGATCGGTGAAATACATCGTCTGCAACGCCGACGAGGGCGATCCGGGGGCCTACATCGACAAATATCTGATGGAGGAGCGCCCCCACAGTGTCCTCCTCGGGATGATGGTGGCCGGCTGGTTTGCTGGAGCCGGGGACGGCGTCCTCTACATTCGCGCCGAATATCCCGATTCGATCACGAGGGTGAACGAGGCCATCGCCGAGCTGCACGCCGCCGGACTCCTCGGAGAAAACATCCGCGGCACCGACTTCACTTTCCGGCTCAAGACGATCAAGGGCGCCGGGGCCTACATCTGCGGCGAGGAGACCGCCCTGCTCGCCAGCATCGAGGGCCAGCGGCCCGAGGTGCGGACGCGCCCGCCCTTCCCCACGGTCGAGGGTCTCTTCCGCAAGCCGACCATCGTCAACAACGTCGAGACTTTCGCCAACCTCCACGCCATCCTGACGCGCGGGGGCAAGGGATACGCTGCGATCGGCACAGCGCAGTCGACCGGACCGAAGCTGCTCTCGCTCGACTCGCATTTTGCCAAACCCGGCATCTACGAGGTCGCGATGGGCACGCCGCTCTCAGAGGTCTTCGCGATGGCGGGCGGTTTCAAGAATCCGGTGAAGGCTGTGCAGATCGGCGGCCCCCTCGGGGGGATCGTTCCCGCGGACAAGATCGGAACCCTCACTGTCGATTTCGAATCGTTCAAAAAGGAGGGTTTCCTCCTCGGTCACGCCGGGGTCGTCAGCATCCCCGAGTCCATGCCGTTGATTGAATACCTCCAGCACCTTTTCCAATTTACCGCCGACGAGAGCTGCGGGAAATGTTTCCCCTGCCGCCTCGGCAGCACCCGTGGCAAGGAGCTCATTGCCAAGGCCCGCGCCGAAAGCGACTACAAGATCGACCGCGGACTCATGTCCGATCTCCTCGACACGATGGAGCAGACGAGTTTGTGCGCATTGGGTGGCGGCGTGCCCCTGCCGATCAAGAATGCGTTGAGGTACTTTGAAGCGGAGCTCGCGCCTTATTTTTCCGAACCCGTGCTGATGAACGCAAAACGTTGAAGGAAACGAAGAAGGGGCGGCCTACGGAACACACAGAAGACACAGAATTTTTTTACAGACCCAGCACAGCCAAATCCAATTTTTTTCGGCGTATTCCGTGTATTTTGCTGCCTTCGGCAGCTATCTCGACAGCTTCTCATTCCGTGTTTTCTGTGTATTCCGTAGGCCCTTTCTTCTTCGCTCGATGGTAGGCCGCCCTTCCCCATCAAGCGGCGAAACGCCGCTTCTACTTTAAGACCTTTTACTTTTCACCTTTTCCCGCCCTCCGGGCGTCTTCCCATGGTCCAAGACCTCACCTCCCTCACCGCTTATCTCGACGGAGAGCCGATGCTCTTCGAAGAAGGCGACACCTTGCTGAACTTCATCGACCGCCACCGCGGGCGCGGGCATGTCCCGACACTGTGCGACGCGCCGCAGCTGGAGCCCTACGGGGCCTGCCGGGTCTGTTCGGTCGAGGTCGCCCTCCAGCCCGATGGTCCGCGCCGGGTCGTCGCCTCGTGCCACACGCCGCTGACGGCGGGCATGCACGTCTTCACCGAGTCGACCAAGGTCCGCGACCTTCGCAAAAACATCGTCGAGCTCGTCCTCACCGACCACCCGCTCGACTGCCTCACCTGTGAGGTCAATGGAAACTGCGAACTCCAGACCGTGGCCGCGAAGGTCGGCGTGCGGAAGGTGCGCTACCCCGGCGGAGCCAACCACCTCGGCCGCACCAAGGACCTTTCGCATCCCTACCTGACGAGCGATCTTTCCAAGTGCATCAACTGCTCGCGCTGCGTCCGCGCCTGCGACGAGGTGCAGGGTCAGCACGTCCTCTCCATGCACGGCCGCGGTTTCAACGCCCGCATCATCAAGGGGCTCGACCAGAGCTTCATGGACTCGACCTGCGTTTCCTGCGGCGCCTGCTCCCAGGCCTGCCCGACCTCGGCGATCAGCGATGTCTTCCAGTCGAAATCGATCGAGGCGACCAAGAAAACCCGCACCGTCTGCACCTACTGCGGCGTTGGCTGCAATCTCAATGTGGCCACGAAGGGACGCGAGGTCCTCAGCATCCAGGCCCCGACCGACTCCGAGGTGAACCACTCCCACACCTGTCTGAAAGGGCGCTACGCCTTCCGCTTCGTGAACCATCCCGAGCGCCTCCGCACCCCGCTGATTCGTTACAACGGCCACTTCACCGAGGCGACCTGGGACGAGGCCTACGATTACATCGTCAAGAACCTCACCCGCATCCAGTCAGAGCACGGCGGCGACGCCATCGCCGGCATTTCCTCGGCCCGCTGCACCAACGAGGAAAACTACCTGATGCAGAAGTTCATCCGCGCCGGCTTCGGCACGAACAACATCGACGCCTGCGCCCGCGTCTGCCACAGCCCCACCGCCTGGGGCATGCAGAAGGCCTTCGGCACCGGCGCCGCGACGAACAGCATCGCCGACCTCGAGTTTACCAATTGCATCCTCATCACCGGGGCCAACCCCACCGAGGGCCACCCCGTCACCGGATCGCGCATCAAGCAGCGCGTCCTCAAGGGCGTGCCGCTCATCGTCATCGATCCGCGCGAGATCGAGCTCGTCCCCTACGCGAAGCACCACCTCCAGCTCCGCCCCGGCACCAATGTCGCCCTCCTCGACATGTTCGCCTTCTACCTCCTCGACGAGGGCCTCATCGACCGCGACTTCATCACGAAACGCTGCGAGAACTGGGAGGAATTCGAAAAGGGCCTCCGTTCCCTGGATCTCGACGCGCTCGAGGCCATCCACGGCGTGCCGCGCGAGCAGGTCCGCGCCGCCGCCATCGAATACGGCAGCGCCGGCAATGCCATGGCTTTCCACGGACTCGGCGTCACCGAGCACAGCCACGGATCGAAGACGGTCATGACCCTCGCCGACATCGCCATGATGACCGGCAACATCGGCCGTCCCGGCGTCGGCGTCCTCCCCCTGCGCGGACAAAACAACGTCCAGGGCGCCGCCGACATGGGTTGCCAGCCCCACCAGGGTGCCGGTTACCTTCAGGTCAACGATCCCGAGATGCACAAACGCTACGAGGAATTCTACGGCGTCCACCTCAGCGACCAGATCGGTTACAAGATCCCGCAGATGTATGAGGCCGCCCTCGCCGGCCACCTCAAGGCCCTCTGGATCATGGGCGAGGATGTCGCCCAGACCGACCCGAACACCGAGCACGTCCAGGCCGCGCTCAACGCCCTCGACTTCCTCGTCGTGCAGGAGCTCTTCATGACGCCCACCTGCGAGTTCGCCGACGTCGTCCTGCCCGCGTCCTCCTTCCTCGAGAAGAGTGGCACCTTCACCAACGGCGAGCGCCGCGTCCAGCGCGTCAACGCCGTCATCCCGCCGGTCGAGGGCACCAAACCCGACGGCGTCATCATCGCCGAGATCATGCAGCGCATGGGGATGGACCAGCCCGACTACACCCCCGAGGGCGTCCTCGCCGAGATCGCGCAGATCGTCCCCTTCTTCAAGGGCGCGACCTGGGAGAACCTCACCGAGCAGGGCACCCAGTGGCCCATCCAGGATGGCGGTATCGGCACGCCCATCCTCCACCTCGACAGCTTCAAGCGGGGCCTCGGCAAGTTCCACTTCTTCCATTTCCAGGAGTCGAAGGAGATCGAGAAACACGGCACCGAGTATCCTTTTATCCTCACCACCGGCCGTATCCTCGAGCATTACAACTGCGGCACCATGACCCGCCGCACCGGCAATGCGCAGATCGTCAGCGAGGACCTCCTCGCAATCCACCCTGATGACGCGGCGAAGAAGGGCATCGAAGACGGCGACCTCGTGCGCGTTCACTCGGCTCGGGGCGAGGTGCGGATCAAGGCGCGGGTCTCGACCGAGGTGAAGCCGGGGGTTCTTTACACCACTTTCCACTTCCCAGAGCATCTCGTGAACATGGTCACGAGCTCGGAGTGCGATGAAGACACGATGTGTCCGGAATACAAGGTCGTGGCGGTGGATGTGGAGAAGGTCGCGACTCGAAAGGGGCACGGAGCGGAAATGGCCTCCATCGCGCATCCGGGGTAGGAGGCTGATTGGCCCGCGAGTGGTGTGCAGGGAGAAGGTAAACGCTTCACGAAAGCGATGATGCCCCTCGTTCGGGGCAAAAGAAAAAACGCTTTGTCACGTTATACCCTTGTGTAAACCAAGTTGCTGGTGTTAATGACTCCCTCGTAGCGCGGCCTCTCCAAGGGGTAAACCGATCTTTCCCGGCGTTACAGCCATTCCACATGGAAAAACGTCCCGTCACCAAGGAGTATCGGATCGACCTTCGCTTGCCCGAGGAAGAGCGCTGGAGCCAGGTAATCCGCCGGGAGGCCTCCGCCGCCCGAAACCTGATCCACGCGGCGGCTCGCCAGATCCCATCCTACGACGCCAAGCAACGTCGCTTCGGCTTCGCGATGAGGCAGGCGATGAAGCTCATCCATCATGGCTATCGCCTCTCCGGTGGGCATTACCAAGGGGAGATCGCCGCTTGGGCCGAGGCGACCGGGGTCCCGCCCGCCGAGGTCACTTTGATGAACTGCCTCTCGCGCCGCTCTGGCCACGGCGGCCCGGATTCTCGATGAGGAACCGGTCTGCAACGAAGAGACCCACCAGATGATGGCCTTCGATCCGTCTCGCGGCGAGCTGCTCACTTGGAAGCGATAAGATCCTGATGCCCGTCACTTTACCCTCTGCCCGACCGATGAAATCCAGCCTCCCTTTCGCCCTGATCGCTGCCACGCTGGTGATGTTTTTGACGCCCTCCGCGCGATCCGCGGATGCTCTTGATGCCGACGTCTTCGGCCGTTACAGCGGATTCCTGCGCGCCTCGGGACCCAACCGCTACTCGTCGGCCTTCCAGTTGAGTTTCACCCCGACACTTCAGTTTTCGGTGAACTACCGGATTGGGCGCATCGCGGTTCGCGAGGTCTACCAGTTCTCCACCACCGGCACCTTCGTCGGCAGCGCGCGGGCGCGCGGTCGATTGCTCGTGACGTCCTCCGGCACCTGGTCGAACACCGCCCGGATGATCCGTGCCGCTGGCACGACGCGCACCCAAAACGGGCGGAAGTTCAAGTTCTCGACGCGAATCGATTTTGGAGCGGGCACCATCAAGACCTTGACGCGAGACAGATCCGGAGTGGTGAGGGCCAGCGGGGTAAAGTCCTGAGCCGCCCCACTGCTGGTTGCCGTCCAAAGATGGCCCCCGCCTTCGAGCCTTCGAGCTCAGGTCACCTCGAAGGCTCCATCAGTGCGCTTGGTAAAACGGTGGAGCGGCTTCGCCGAGGCATCGAAGTGGGTAAACACAAGCTTGTCTCGCGCCACGCGGAGGTGGGTGAAGCCGTGGACATCGGCTCCATAGGGCACCTTGCGATCGGAGCCGAGCTTTCGGGTTCTTGCCCCGCCTCCTCCCGAGAGAACGAAGGAGGTGAAAAGCCCCTCCAGCTCAAGATGCTGGAGATCGTGATCGTGCCCGCAGAGGTAGGCGTGGACTTGGTGCTCCTGAAAGAGCGGTCCCCATTGCTCGACAAGGGTCTTGGTATCGCCGTGTGATCCGTTCGAATAGAGCGGGTGATGCGCCATCACGAGGGTGAAGGGCGCGCGCTTGGACTGGAGCTCGGCGACGAGCCACTCGTGCTGTTGCTTCGCTTCTCTCTCCGCGAGCGAGCCGCGGGGCTTGCCGAGGATTTTGTCTCTTCCGCCACTGACCTTGGGAAGGTTGCTGTCGAGGGCGATGACGGTGGCCATCGGCGAGGCAGCCGGGCCCAGATCGAAGCGATACCACTTCCCGGGCATCTTCCAGCGGGTGCCGGCATTTTTCGCGTAGTCGAGCTGCACCTTTTCCCCACCCGGGTTGTCGTGGTAGTCGTGATTTCCCAAGACCGCCCAGCAGGGCCCCGGGAAATCGGTGGCTGGGTAGACGTCCTCAAAGGTATTTTTCCAACGGACCGATTCGGTCGAGAATCCATCCTTGGCTGCGGAGTAAAAATTGTCGCCGAGAAGAAGGATCGACTCGGGCCGGATGCCGCTTCCCTGACAAAACGACTTCATCGCGGCAGCCACTCCTTTCTGGGCATCGCCGCTCGTCCCGAAATCGCCGATCATGAGGAGATCGAGGGCACCTCCTTCGGCGGCACCGAGGATCGAGGACGACCCCAGGTTCAGGGAAAGGGAGGCGCTCGAACAGAAGAGCGTCTTGAGAGCACGGCGTCGGGTGAAGGTTGCGGGAGATTTCATGGAATGTCGGTGGTGCCTTTCCCCAGTATCGCGGCAGAACTGAGCCCAGGTCAAACGAGATGGCGATTCCGCCGTTCTCAGTCGCGCCTGTGCTATGCGAAATCACGCTCCCGATGGAAGCTGCCCGCGGATCGAGGGGACGAGATCTGGATCCTTTTCCATCGCGCTGAGGAAGGAAGGGAAGCGCGGCTCCCAACCGGTTGCACGGAGGGTGGAATTTGAGACGATCTTATGGGTCCAGCCGCGCTTGCGATCGGGATCGGGCAACGCCAACGGCGGCACGGCCAGACCGAAGTAGGCTGCCAGCCCCTCGTAACATTGGCGCTGAGTGATCGGGGTGTCGTCGACGACATTGAAGAGGCTGCCGGAGAAATTCCCAGCCCCAAGGCTCAAGAGATGGAGGATCGCCCCGACCGCGTCATCGCGATGGATCTGGTTGAGAAAGCGGCTCGGTTCGACATCTTCGATCGACGCGCTGCCTTCGAGCATTTTTTTGAGATGGACGGAGCGCCCCGGGCCGTAGATGCCGGCGAGGCGCAAGGCGACTCCGCCGTTGCGGCGGGTAAGCGACTCAGCTGCGAGGAGGAGGCGACCGGTGTCGCGATCGGGAATGGTGTCTGAGAGCTCGTCGACGACCGATCCGTCGGTCTGACCGTAGACGCTCGTGCTGCTGGTAAAGAGAATCGGCACCGAGGGAAAAATCGCGCCGAGGTTGCGGATCCCATCGACGAAGACGGCCTGGTAGGTTTCGGCGCCGCCCCGGCTCGAGCTGGCACAATGCACGATGGCATCAGGCCGATCGAAAGGCAGGGCGTCCCTCACGGCCACGAGAGAGTCTGGCGAGGAGACATCGCCGGAGAGAAGCGGGTAGGGTTTGTCGCACGAAGCCCCCCGGTGGACGGCGACGACAGCGGCGTCCGCGGCATGGAGATGCTCGGCAAGTGAGGTGCCGAGGTAGCCGTGACCGATCAGAAGGATGCGCAAAGAACCCATGAACGTGTATACGCCCTGGAATGGATCACCGCCCACGCGATTCTCAGGATCTCGGAGATTGCGGCACCGGACGGGTTGTGGCAACTGGATCGTGGGCGGAAGTCCCCGGGAAGGGAGCCTCTTCGCGGCGCTGCGCGGGAAGATCGATCACCGCGGCTCGAACCGGCTCCGGGAGCGAAGTGACAGCCGGCACCTCGTCGGCGTCCTCCGGGCCTGGCCCGGGGGAAGTTGAGGACTCTTCGGTGAGCTTTTCTCCCCCGGTCCCCTCTGGCACCGGAACGTGGAATGGCTCTCCGCCCACTCCCAAAGGTGAGAGCGAGGCGATGATCACGAGGTGCACGAGAGTGACTCCGAAGAGGATACAGACCACGGGGAAGGAGAGTTTCATGGAATGGAATGGAAAGGGAACTGGGGAATACCCTAAAGCGGCCGGCCTAATAATCGTGAAGGCCCTTGGCTCCCGCCGCCGTCTGGCGAGCAATCGGATTGACTCGAAAGGGGCTGGACTCCTCCTCCTCGGCCTCGCTGCGAAGGAGCCGCTCGCGGATGGAATGATAGCGCTTGCGCTCCTCCACCGGATCACTCGCCGGTCCGGGAGCGAGCGAGGTCGCCGCGCGGGCTTCGGTCTTGTTTTCGTGATGAGGTGTCGACGCAAGAGGGGGCATGGCATCGGTTGCGGGCACCTTCTCCCGAGCGGTGCGGTCGTCTCCCAGAGGCGCTTGAGCGGGCTCGGCCGCAGTCGGACGTGCCGGGTCCAGGGCTGCGGCGAAGCTTCTTTCAAAGAGCCGGTGAATATCATCGCGGAAGCGCTCGAGCTCCTGCCGACGCTTGCGCACGGCGCCGAGAAGAGCAATGCGTCCGATCACTGCAGGCGCGGCGACAAAAAGCGCGATGGCGAAGTATCCCAGCGCGGCCCCGATGCTGGGAGCGACTTCGGAGAACTCCGTCGCCCGGTCGAAACCCCTCATGAGGGTCCAGACAAGCCCGAAACTGCCCAGAAGAATCGCCCCGGCAGCGACAGATCGCAGCCCCTCGATCCCGTTCTGAAGTTTTCCCGAAGCGGCACGGAAGCCGCTCTGAAAGGCCATCCGGAGAAAGTCGATCTGACGTCCGACCAGCTTGCCGGCCGAGCGGAGACGTTTCTGCATTCGATCTTGCGGCTCTCGCGAACCCAGCAGCTGGTAGGCGGTCTCGCGAGCCCCGGCACGGTAGATGAGGCATTTCAAAGCGAGTTCGTTTTCCCAACCCTCCTCAAAAATCTCGAGGGTCGTCTTCGACCGGCGGAGCCGGTCGGTAAATTCGAGATCGGCACGCCGCATGCGGCGGAGTTGAACGATTTTCAACAGGATCGTGACCCAGCCGACGATCGATAGCATGAACAGCAGCCAGACAATCACCTTTCCGGGAAACGCTGGCTGATCGATCGCACCGCGAATGCTGGCCAAGAGAGGCGGGAGGATGGTGCTGAAAATCATGGAAAGAAATTTTGAAAAATTGCTTGAAGATCCAAAATGGCTGGCAATTTTCAAAATAACTTAGAAATCTTAACAAAACAAGTCCTTCTGTCGTCGGGGGGTCTCCCTCTTTGCAGGGAATCGGGCCCGGATGCCATCGCGCGGGGCTTTTGTGGTGGCGAGGAGGCTCGCGACCGCGCATCTTGAAATTCGCTGCGGCCCCCGATCGTCGACGGGAGCCTCTCCACCCATCCCACCCACATCCTCAAATGAGTGCCTTCGTTTTCATCCTCTTCGGACTTGCCATCCTTCTCGTGCCTGTGATTTTCGTGGTCGTCATCTACAACGGTCTCGTCCAGCTCCGCAACCGCTGCAAAAATGCCTTTTCCCAGATCGACGTGCAGTTGAAGCGTCGTCACGATCTCGTCCCGAACTTGGTCGAGTCGGTGAAGGCGTTCATGGCCCACGAACGCGAGACTCTCGAGGCCGTGATCCAAGCCCGGAATGCCGCGACCTCGGCTCGCGAGCACGCCACCACCGCCGACGGGGCCTCGATCCAGCAACTCGCAACGGCAGAAGCCGGGCTCGGAGGGGCGCTCGGTCGCCTCTTCGCTCTCTCCGAAAGTTACCCCGAGTTGCGGAGCGACCAGAACATGCTTCACCTCCAGGAGGAACTCACCTCGACCGAGTCAAAGGTCGCCTTTGCACGCCAAGCCTACAACGACGCGGTCATGCTCTACAACAACAAGATTGAGATGTTCCCATCGAACTTCGTTGCAGGCATGTTCCATTTCGTTGCGGCGACGTCCTTCGAACTCTCCAGCACCGCCGAGCGCGAGAGTGTCGTGGTGAAATTCTGAGGCCAGCGCACCCGACCCGATCCCGCGTCACGCTTCGTCACGGAGATGGATTTTTTCGAGCATCAGGAAGTCGCGCGAAGAAAATCGCACGTCCTCCTCTTCTACTTCTTCCTCGCCATCGCCGGGATCATCGCCGCGATCTACGCTCTGGTCGTGCTAATCTTGACGTTCAGCGGGCAGGAAATCGGCGAAACGCCGGGACTGCCCTTCTGGGATCCTTCGATCCTTCTCATCACCGCGGGCGCGACCATCTCGGTCGTGTTCCTCGCCTCCTCATTCAAAACCCTGCAGCTCTCCGGCGGAGGGGCGGTCGTCGCCCGGGAACTCGGTGGACGTGAGCTCGATGTGAACACGACCGACTTCCATGAGCGTCGTCTCCTCAATCTCGTCGAGGAGATGGCGATCGCCTCGGGAGTGCCGGTGCCTGCGGTCTATGTGATGGACGCGGAGGATTCCATCAACGCCTTCGCTGCCGGTAAATCGCCGAGCGATGCCGTGATCGGCGTCACCCGCGGCTGCATGACCCTGCTGACGCGCGATGAACTGCAGGGCGTTGTCGCCCACGAGTTCTCCCACATCCTCAATGGCGACATGCGGCTGAACCTCCGGCTCATGGGCTTGATCTTCGGCATTCTCTTCCTCTCGCTCATCGGCGAATTCATCCTTCGCAATGCCTTCCGCGGGGGCTCGAGTTCGTCGAAAAAAGACGGAGCAGGGCTCGCCCTCATCATGCTGGCGGGTGGGCTGGGACTGCTCCTCATCGGCTACATCGGGGCTTTCTTCGCCAACCTCATCAAAGCCTCGGTGTCCCGCCAGCGCGAATACCTCGCCGATGCCTCGGCCGTTCAGTTCACCCGCAACCCGGATGGCATTGCCGGTGCACTCATGAAAATCGGTGGCCTTTTCGCGGGCTCCAAGGTTGCCCATCCGATGGCCAAGGACGCGAGCCACCTTTTCTTCGGGAGCGCCCTCGATTCGATGTTTGCGACTCACCCTCCCCTCGGCGAGCGAATCCGCCGGATCCTGCCTCGGTGGGAGGGCACCTTCGGCGAAGTCAGCCTGCGCCCCATCACCGAGGGACCCGCCACCGAAGGGGAACCGCGGCGAGCGCACTCTCCGGCGCTGGGCCCGATCCAGGGTTTCTCGATCCACGATACCGGAGAACCCCTGCGACTCGATCTCGAAGCGGCGATGGAGAGTCTCGGTAACGTCCGGTCCGAGCAGGTCGATCTCGGTCGCGAGCTCTACGAGGGCCTCCCGACCCACTGGCTTGAGGCGTGTCGATCGCGCGCCGGCGCTCAGTGCCTCGTTTTTGCACTCCTCGTCTCGCAGGACGACCCCCTCCGCTCTCAGGAAGTCCAACGCCTCGAAGAGTTGACCGACGAGGTGACCATGCAACGCTCCGTTCGGTTGTCGGGGGAATTTGCTCCGGTCCATTCAGCAGTGAAGATCGGGTTGATCGATCTCGCCATTCCCACTCTCCGCCACCTCAGCCGCGACGAATACGAGCGCTTCCGCGACGTGACCCACCGACTCATTGCGAGCGATAACCGGGTCGATCTCTTCGAGTTCATGCTGCTGCAGATGGTCACGCGCCACCTCGACGCCTACTTCGACAAAAAGCTTCCCGGGAAAATCCGTTATCAAAAACTCAACCCGCTCCTCGAGGACGCGGGGGTGGTCCTTTCGACCCTCGCGGCGATGAGCCATCCCGGTGAGGAAAGCCGCGCTTTCGAAGCCTTTGGTGCCGCGACCGCTCGCCTCCGCGAGCGATACTTCGTCGAAGTCGTCCACCAACCTGCCGGGTCTTGTGGGCTCGCTCGCATCAAAAGCGCCCTCGAACGATTCGGCCAAGCCTCGCCCTCTCTGAAAAAGCATTTCCTCGAAGCGTGCAGCCTCAGCGTCATGGCCGACAAGGGGGTCTCGAGCCGCGAGGCCGAACTGATCCGGGCCATCGGCGACGCGATTGGAGTCCCGGTTCCCCCCTTCGTCAAAGCCGCCCGCCGGATATGAGACGGGAGACAAATTTTCTCCGTTTTTCCATTCTTCCCGCTAAGGTCCGACCAATCCGGCGCGTTCGATCACTGGGACCTGAATGTGTCTGCATGAGACCATCGTATCGTTCGTCCTGACCCGCGGTGACGTTTCGCTTCATCCCCGACCTTCCTTGACTGACCGTTTGCCCATCCTCATGAAAGCCCACCTTCGTCGTCTCGCCGGCCTCCCCGCTTTTTTTCTCATTCTGTGCTTCGGAGGCCCCTGCTTCGTCCAGGCGCAGACGGATGCTTCGGGCAAATCCGCCATCACCTTCGAACGCTTTCCCTACAGCTTTGATTTCTCCAACCCGCTGACGCCCGAGTCACCTCTGCTGCTCCGTTTCAATGTTCCGGTCAAGCCTGACGCAGTCGAGGGTAGCCTGCGCCTCTACGACCAGCCGGGGGAGCGCTTCGCCGCCATTTCCGCGTCGTCCGTCACCGAGGAAGCCCTCGCCGACTTCTTCACGGAAGTGCCCGCCGGCATCTCGCTCGATCGCTACGTGCTGGTCCGTCCCGCTTCGCCCCTGCCGTTGGGTGGCGTCTGGTTCATCAACGCCCGGGCCGGACTCGCCTCCGCTGATGGTAGCCACGAGATGATCGAGAGCAGCCTTGACTACATCGGTGAGCTCGAAGCGTTTCAGATCAACGAGATCCTCGCTCTGAACGCGTATGATAACGAGCCCGAGCTAGTGATCCGCCACAACAAGGGGGCCATGGCGGCCGGCTTCGACGCTGCGAAACTGGCCGATTTCGTTTCCGTCAAGCCAGCTCCTCCCGGGCTGCGGATCGAATCCTATTCCGGCGGCTTCCGGCTCAATGGCGAATTCAGCTACGGCAGCGACTATGAGGTGACGGTCCGAAACGGCCTCGTCGCGAACGACACCACCCAGCTCGGTCAGATCGTCACGAAGAAAGTCTCTTTCATGCCGAACCCCGGTTTCATCAGCTTCCCGGCCTTCGCCTCGACCCAGAACGCCTCTGGCCACCGCAAGTTCGACATTCGAACCGGCAACCTCACTGGCATGCGCACCCGGGTGAAGGCGCTCAAGGGCAGGGACTTGATCCTCGGTCTCCGCGATTACCAAGAAAAATATCGGGGCTGGGGCGATAAGCAGGCCCTTGCTTTTGAAGCGATCTCAGGACAGACGATCTACGATCAATTCCGCGATACGGAAGCCGAGATTGACACGACCGAAACCGTCTCGCTCGACTGGGACGAGATGATCGGGGGCGCCGCCACGGGGGCTTTTTACCTTTGCAGCGAGGGCGACTCATCCACTCGCGAGAAACTTTCCGTCGGTGCGCAATCGCTTGTTCAGCTCACCGACATCGGTCTTGCCTGGAAACAGGGAGAAGAAGGGACGACCGTCTATGCCTTCTCGCTGAAGTCGGGCCACCCCCTCGCTGGACTCAGCCTCAGCCTCTGTGACGGTAATGCCGATTCCCTCGTCCGCACCACAACCGACGCCGCCGGCGTCGCTCGCGTCGGCCGCGACCTCTACCGCGCCATCGACAAACCTCTCTTCCTCGACGCCGCTCTCGGCGAAGACCGCCATGTCATTTCCTTTAACGGTGATCTCGAAAGCCTCGGTCTCTGGAGCTTCGGCGTCGACCAGCGGTGGGGCGGCTTTCTCCCCGGCGAGCGGCGCACCCTCATCTTCACTGATCGCAACGTCTATCGTCCTGGTGATGAAGTGAAAGTAAAATCCATCTCGCGTTTCATCGACGCTGACAAGCTCATCGGCCCCGGCGAAGGCGCCGCCCGTCTCCGCGTCTTCGACGCCCTCCACCGCCAACTCTTCGAGCGCGACATCACCTTCGGCAAGAACGGCAGCTTCGACACCGCCTTCAGCCTTCCGGCCGAAGGAATGGGGTGGCATTCGATCGAGATCGACTTCAATCCCGTCGCTGCCGCGAACACCCCCGAAGGGGAAGGGTCCGACCCCGACTGGCGCCTGATCTCCACCTATGCTTTCCAAGTCGAGGATTACCGCGTCAACACCTTCGAGGTCACCGTCGCGGCCGAGGAGGAGTATGCCCAGGGGGGCGAGCTCTCCATCCCCGTGAGCGCCCGCTACTTCATGGGCAAGCCGCTCTCCAAGGCCGAGCTGAACTGGATGGTCTATGCCTCGAATGACTTTCCCCGTCCCCGTGGCTTCGACGAGTTCGAATTCGGCAACCGCACCGTCGATGAGGAAACCTACAGCACCGAAGGCACCGCCGCGCTCAGTTCGAAAGGCGAGGCCGCCGTCACCTTCTCGCTGCCGGAACAAACGACCCATCCCGGTCCCCGCAGCGTTTCCGTGACCGCCTCGATCACCGACGCGAACCAACAGACCCTTTCGGGGTCGAAGCGATTCATCGTCCACAGCTCGGATTTTTATCTCGGCCTGCGCCGGCCTGACGGCGTCCATCGCGTCGACGACAAGGCCGTCTTCTCCGTCGCCGCCGTCACCACCGATGGCAAGGCCCACGCCGCCTCCGTCGAGACCAACGTGCTCGTCGAGAAGGAGGAATGGACCACCGTGAAGGTGATGGGCGCCAACGGCAGAATGACCCACCGCAACGACCTGCGTCTCCGCACGATCTCGGACGAGCGGCTCACCCTCAAGACCGAAGCCGACACTGCCACCGGCCTCACCAAGGCGATGCCGCTCCCCATCGTCTTCGCCGAAGCAGGGGATTATCGAGTCACCCTGACGGCCAAGGATGGCAAGGGGCGCGATGTCCTGACCAAGGTCGGCTTCACCGTGATCGGTGCCGAAGAGCCATCCTGGTCTTGGCACGATGTCATCCGCATCGACCTTGTTCCCGACAAAGATACCTACCGCGTCGGCGATACCGCGAAACTCCTCGCCCGTTCGCCCGTTTTCGGCCATGCCCTTTTCACCGTCGAGCGTGGCGATGTGCGCGAGACCCGCTCCGTTGTGATCGACCAATACGAGACGATTCTCGAAGTGCCCGTCGGCGAGGGGGCTGCTCCGAATCTCTTCGCCTCGCTTCTCATCATCCGCGGTTCGGGCGAGAGCCCGCATGTCCACAAGGCTGCTGACTACCGGCTCGGCTACTGCAAGATCGACGTCGACGATCCCGCGGTCAACCTCACCACCAAGGTCTCCGCCGGTGAGGCCGAATATCACCAGCCAGGCGAAGAGATCGAATTCACCGCCACGGTGACTGATCACCAAGGCGAGGCCGTCTCCGGCGCCGAGGTCACCTTCTACGCCGTCGATGAGGGAATCCTCTCTCTGACCGGCTATCAGACCCCGGATCCCGGCGAGACCTTCCACGCCCCCTTCCCACTTTCGGTCTGGACCGGACAAAGCCTCAGCGCCCTTCTCCCCGAGAATCCGCTCGAGCAGGGCTTCGGCAACAAGGGCTACGTCATCGGCGGTGGTGGCGGCTTCGGGATCGATCCCGACCGCATCCGCAAGGACTTCAAGGCCCTCGCCTTTTGGGAGGCCGCGCTCGTCACCGATGCGAACGGCGTCGTCCGCGCCAAGGCCATCGCGCCTGACAATCTCACCACCTTCCGTGTCATGGCCATCGTCTCCGAGGGCAACCGCTTCGGCAGCGGAGAGACTCCCGTGGTGATCAACAAGCCGCTCATCATCGAGCCCGCCTTGCCCGGCTTCACCAACCTCACCGACCAGATCGATGTCGCCGCCGTGCTCCACAACAACAGCGGGGCCGCCCAGGAGGTCGAAGTGACCGTGACGCTCGATTCCCACGCAGTCTTCCTCGGCCGGATCGGCGAGACGATTCCCACGAGCCTCACCCCCGACGCGGCTCCCGGGGGCAAAGTCGTGAAACTGAATCTTGCTGCCGGCGCGACCGAGACCGTTTCCTTCCCCATCGCCATGACCGCCACCGGCGAAGCGAAGTGGGCCTGGAAAGTCCGCTCGCTCACCGATGAGAAGCTGCGCGACGCGACCGAGTCGAAATTCATGGTCGGCTACCCGCTGCCGCTCCTTCGCGAGACCCACACCTTTGCCCTGCGCGACGGAGCCGATCTCGCCGACGTCCTCGCCAAGGCCGATCCCCGCCTTCTCGACGGTGCCGGCAGCGTGAAGCTCACCCTTTCGAACTCGCGCCTCATCGACGCCGCGGACGGACTCGATTACCTCCTCAAGTATCCCTACGGCTGCGTCGAGCAAACGACCTCTTCGACGATCCCGTGGCTGAGCACGCAACAGCTCCGCAAGGTTCTTCCCGAGCTCGGCAAGTCCGAAGAAGAAGTCGCCGCGATCATCGGCAAGGGCATCAACCGCCTTTTCTCGATGCAGACCGGTGACGGCGGCCTCGCCTACTGGCCCGGCGGCAACGAGTCAGTCCTCTGGGGCAGCGCCTACGCCGGCGTCGCGGTGGCCATGGCCCAGAAACAGGGCGCCGCGGTTCCGAAAGAGTCCGCCCAGCAACTCTGGGACTACCTTTCGCTCCAGCTCCGCGGCGCCGCCGAAGTCGGTGAAGCCTACGAACTCTCGCAGCGTTGTCTCGCCGCCTACGCCCTCGCCCTCGCCGGGGTCAACGAGTCGGCCTACCACGAGGTGCTCTTCGAAAAGCAGAAGTCGCTCTCCGCCGAAGCCCGCGCCCTCCTCGCCCTCGCCATGGTCGAGAGCGGATCGGACCAAGCCGCCCGCATTAGCGCGCTGCTGAAGCCTGATCCCAAGGTGCCCGTCGCCGAGGTCTCATGGTATCGCCAGCCCTACATCGCCGCGACCCGTCTCCTCGCCCAGGTCCGCCACAATCCCGCAAGCCCCGAGGCCGACAAGCTCGTCGATGATCTCATGAAACTCCGCGAAGCCCGCAACGGCTGGGGCAGCACCTACTCGAACGCTTGGCCGCTCATCGCCCTCGGGGCCTACGGCGAAGCCTCGGCGAAGAGCCTCACCGCCAACCGGGTCGAGGTCGCCTTCGATGGCAATACGAAGTCCATCGAGCTGCCCGCCGAACCCGGCAGCGGCGAAGTTGCCTTCGACTTCACCGGCAAGTCCGACGCCCGTGCCCTCTCGCTGAAGACGAGGGAGAACGGACCGGTCTACGCGAGCCTCTCCCTCGCGACCCGGCCCGCCCTCATGCCTCTCGAGCCCGAGAACAAGGGCTTCGCGATCAAGCGCCGCTATGAGAAGGTCGAGATCGATGGCAGCATCGCCGCTGCGGAAAATCTCAAGGTCGGCGACCTCATTCTCGTCAGCCTCGACATCAACATTCCGAACGAGCGCGAAACCTATCTCGCCATCGACGATGCCCTGCCCGCGATTTTCGAAGCGGTCAATCCCGACTTCAAGACCAGCGAGACCCAGAAGGTGAACGTCACCCGCGAGACCCGCATCCTTTATGCAACACACACCGAGCTGCGCAAGGACCGCGTCCTCTTCTTCGCTGACGATGTCTACGGAGCGGGGGATTACTCCCTGCAATACCTCGCCCGCGTTGTCGCCCCCGGCGAAGTCACCGCGCCGCCCGCGAAGATCGAGGCGATGTATGAGCCCCAGCGCTTCGGTCTGAGTGGCACCGGACGCGTCACCGCGGCCCCGCGCCCGCTCGATACTGGCGAAGTCGCCAGCACGGCGACTTCGCGGTAATTTGGGTGAACCGCGCCCTTTGGCTCTGCGGAATCAGCGGAAAACCAAGTCAGGACCGCAGCGTCGGAAAAATCATGTCGGTTCCGCGCTAGCCAGGCACGCGATGCGACCAAATCTTGTCGCGGCCGCGACAAGATTTGGTCGCACTTCATGAAGGAGTGAGAGGCCGGCCCGGCTGCAAAACAAAAAAGACCGACGGTTTCCCGTCGGTCTTCCTTGGAGGGATTGCCAATTCAAAAATGGCTCAATAACGATACAGCTCTGGCTTGTAGGGGCCTTCGACTGGCACGCCGATATACTTGGCCTGGTCGGCGGTGAGCTTGGTGAGCTTGGCACCGATCTTCTCGAGGTGGAGTCGGGCGACTTCCTCATCGAGCTTCTTGGGCAGAATGTAGACGCCGGGAGCGTAGACTTCCCTGTTCTTCCAGAGGTCGATCTGGGCGAGGGTCTGGTTGGTGAAGCTGTTGCTCATGACAAAACTCGGGTGGCCGGTGGCACAGCCAAGGTTGACGAGGCGACCCTCGGCGAGCATGAAGAGCTGCTTGTCGCCGGGGAGGTCGTAGCGGTCGACCTGGGGCTTGATCGTCGTCTTGCTGACGCCGGGGGCGGCGTTGAGCTTGGCGACCTGGATCTCGTTGTCGAAGTGACCGATATTGGCGACGATGGCCTGATCCTTCATCGCCAGCATGTGGTCGAGGCGGATGATGTCCTTGTTACCGGTAGTGGTGACGTAGATGTCGGCCCAACCGAGGGTGTCTTCGATGGGGAGAACGCGGTAGCCCTCCATCGCTGCCTGAAGGGCGCAGATGGGGTCGATCTCGGTGACGACGACTTGGGCGCCGAAGCCGCGCAGGGTCTGGGCGCAGCCCTTGCCGACATCACCGTAGCCGCAGACGACGGCAACCTTGCCGGCGATCATGACGTCGGTGGCGCGCTTGATGCCGTCGACAAGGGACTCGCGGCAGCCGTAAAGGTTGTCGAACTTGGACTTGGTGACGGAGTCGTTCACGTTGATCGCGGGCACGCGGAGCTTGTTGGCCTGCGACATCTGATAGAGGCGGTGCACGCCGGTGGTGGTCTCTTCGGAGACGCCCTTCCAGTCCTTCATGTAACTGGTGAACTTGATGGGGTCCTGACCGTTGATGCGGAGGAGGAGGGCCTTGATGATGGCTTCCTCTTCGCTCTCGGAGTCGCTCTCGACAAAGGAGCGGTCGCCTTCCTCGAGCTCGGCGCCCTTGTGGATGAGAAGGGTGGCGTCACCGCCGTCGTCGACGATGAGCTGGGGGCCCTTGCCGTCGGGCCAGGTGAGGGCGGCCTCGGTGCAATCCCAGTATTCCTCGAGGGTCTCGCCCTTCCAGGCGAAGACAGGAATGCCGGCGGCGGCGATGGCGGCGGCGGCGTGGTCCTGCGTCGAGAAAATATTGCAGGAACACCAGCGGACATCGGCACCGAGCTCAACGAGAGTCTCGATGAGGACGGCAGTCTGGATCGTCATGTGCAGCGAGCCCATGATGCGGACGCCTTGGAGGGGTTTCTCAGCAGCATACTTGGCGCGAGTGGCCATGAGGCCCGGCATCTCGTGCTGGGCGACTTCGATTTCGAGACGCCCGAAGTGGGCCAGGCCGATGTCGGCGACCTTGTAGTCTCCCTTGATGGCGACGTTTGCGCTCATAATAGTGGTATTGTCAGGATGGGTGGTTCGTTTTACGCGCAGGCACTCTTGAGCGCTTCCGCCTTGTCGGTCTTCTCCCAGGTGAGGGAGTCGGTATCGTCCTCGCGGCCGAAGTGGCCGTAGTTCGTAGTTTTACGATAGATGGGGCGAAGCAGATTCAGTTCCTTGATGAAATCGGCGGGCTTGAAGGAGAAAAGCTCTTTGATGGCCTTCTCGATCTTCGCCTCATCGACGTGGTTGGTGCCGAAGGTGTCGATGTGGACGCTGACGGGCTGGGGGTAACCAATGGCGTAGGCGAGCTGCAGTTCGCAACGGTCGGCGAGGCCGGCGGCGACGACGTTCTTGGCGACGTAGCGGCACATGTAGGCGGCGGAGCGGTCGACCTTGCTCGGATCCTTGCCGGAGAAGGCGCCACCGCCGTGACGACCCATGCCGCCGTAGGTGTCGACGATGATCTTGCGTCCGGTGAGGCCGCAGTCGCCCTCGGGACCGCCGATGATGAACAGGCCGGTGGGGTTGATGTGGTATTCGGTCTTCTCGGTGAGGAGCTCGCCGGGAATGACGGCCTCGATCAGCTCTTTCCTGAGGATCTCACGGATCTCGGCCGTGCCGATGCTGGCGGCGTGCTGGGTCGAGACGACGACGGCGGTGACGCGGGTGGGCTTGCCATCGACATACTCCATGGAGACCTGGGTCTTCGAGTCGGGGCGGAGCCAGGTGTGTTTGCCGCTCTTGCGGAGTTCAGTGATGGCACGGCCAAGTTGGTGCGAGTAGAGGATCGGCGCGGGCATGAGCGAGGGAGTCTCGTTCACGGCGTAGCCAAACATGATGCCCTGGTCGCCGGCGCCCTGCTCGGCAGTTTCCTTGCCATCGGCGGCAGCGGCGTCGACGCCCTGGGCGATGTCGGGCGATTGCTGGCCGAGGGCGTTGATGAAGAAGAAGTTCGCGGCGTTGAACTTGCAGTCGTCGTTGGTGTAACCGATCTCGGTGATAGCGGCCTTGACCACTTCACGGTAATCGAACCGCGATGAGGTCGTGATCTCGCCGCCAAGAACGACGATGTTGTCTTTCACGAGGGTCTCGCAGGCGACGCGCGATTTGGGATCTTGCTCGAAGCAGGCGTCCACGATGGAGTCGGAAATGGTGTCGCATACCTTGTCGGGATGACCTTCGGTGACGGATTCGGATGAGAAAATATAGGAGTTTGCCATGTCGTATTTACAAATCTTGATTCATTGATACCATAGGCGGAAGATTCATGTCGTCAATCCTGAAATCGCTACGGCTCATCGCCGACCCGACGCGACTGCGCATTCTCAACTTGCTGCGGCGCGAAGATCTCTCCGTGGTGGAACTGCAGGACGTCCTCGGGATGGGGCAGTCGCGCATTTCCTCGCAGCTTTCCCAGCTCCGCCAGGGCCAGCTCGTGACCGACCGCCGCTCGGGGAAAAACATCATCTACACTTTCGGCAACGACGCCGCGCCGCTCGACGAGCGCCTCGTCCAGGCTCTCGACCTCGCTGCCGCGGACATGCCGGAGGCCGCCGACGATGCCGCCGCGCTCGCGCTGATTCTCACGAAACGCCGCGACAAGGCGCGGGCCTACTTCGACAACCTCGCGGGGAAATTCGGTCGCACCTATTGTCCGGGGCGGTCCTGGAAAGCCCTCGGCGAGACGCTCCTGAAGCTGATGCCGCCCCTTGTCATCGCCGATCTCGGCGCGGGCGAGGGCACCTTCTCCCAGCTTCTCGCGCAGCGGGCCGAGAAGGTCATCGCGATCGACAACGCGGAGAAGATGGTGGAATACGGCACCAACGTCGCCCTCGAGAACGGCTACACCAACCTCGAATACCGCCTCGGCGGGATCGAGGATCCACCGATCGAGGAGGGCTCGGTCGATCTCGCCTTTCTCAGCCAATCGCTCCACCATGCAGTGCGTCCCGAGGCCGCCATCGCCGCGGCGTATCGCATTCTCAAGCCGGGAGGTCGCATCATCGTGCTCGATCTGCTGAAGCACCAGTTCGAGGACGCAAAGGATCTCTACGCCGATCTCTGGCTCGGTTTTTCGGAGCTGGAAATGTCGCGCTTTCTGAAAAACGCCGACTTTGACGAGGTCGAGGTCTCGGTGGTCGATCGCGAGTCCGAGCCGCCCTTTTTCCAGACGCTGCTGGCTCTGGGAACGAAGGCGGGCCGCTGAACTGTTCATTCTCGAGCGGGCATCGATTGCGTCCTTGCCCTTTGGCGGATTCCTTGGCTAACTAACCGCAATCATGATGAGAATCCCCCATTTCCTCACCCTCGCCGCCGCTTTGGCTGTGGCGCTCCCCGCCGCGAGCCTGCGCGCCCATGAGTCCGCCGCCGAAATGGCCGACGCGGCCAAGGTCCTCCTCGCGAGCCTGACCGACGACCAAAAGGCGAAGATGCTCTATGAACTGACCGACGCGGAGCGGGAAAACTGGCATTTCATCCCGAAACCCTTCGAAGGTGACGGCATGCGCGGTGGTCTCACCCTGAAGGACATGCGTCCAGACCAGCGACACCTCGCCTACGCCCTTCTCAGCACCGCCCTGAGCCACCGCGGCTACACGACCGCCCTCGAGATCATGAGCCTCGAGCAGGTCCTCTGGGAACTCGAGAACCAGGCGCCCAAGCGCGACACCCTCATGTATTACCTCTCCATCTTCGGCGAGCCCGGATCGAAGGCCTGGGGCTGGCGTTGGGAGGGGCACCACCTCGCGCAGAATTTCACGGTCGCCGATGGTAAGGTCGTCGCCGCGACGCCGAATTTCTTTGCCTCGAACCCCGGTGAAGTGCGCCAAGGCCCCCGCGCCGGGCTTCGGGTCCTTGCGGGCGAAGAGGACGTCGCCCGCCGCCTCGTCCAATCGCTCGACGACGCGCAGAAAGCCAAGGCCGTCACCGGCAGCGCCGCTCCCGAAGACATCCTCACCGCCGCGGAGAAGAAAGTCGGTCCGCTCGGGGGAGAAGGCATCGCCTACGGCGATCTCAACGCCGAACAGCAGAAGAATCTCAAGGAGCTGATGGAAGTCTACATCCGCCGCGTCAAACCCGACGTCGCCGCCGACGAACTCGCCGCGATCGAGAAGACCGGTCTCGACAAAATCGTCTTCGCCTGGCTCGGCGGCCTTCAGAAGGGAGATCCCCATTACTACCGGGTGCAGGGTCCGACCTTCCTCCTCGAATACGCAAACACCCAGAACGGGGCGAATCATGTCCATGCCGTCTGGCGAGATTTCGAGGGCGACTTCGGACGCGACCTGCTCCGCGAACATTACCAGGCCCACCACAGGGCCGAGTGAACCGGTGGGAATGTCGGAGAAGATCCAGAGCGCGAACGAAGGGGACCTGAAGCGCCTCCGCCGCATGCTCCGCAAGGTTGCGGGGCATGACCTCGAAGCGGTGAAACGGCGCCTCGAGCGCAGCGCCAAGCCCCGTCCCGGTGCCGAGGAGATCCGCGTGCTCGACATCGCCTGCGGCGACTGCCGCGAGGCCGAGGTGCTCGGGGACTTTGTCGCCGAACTCAAGGGCGCGCCCGAAGCCTCGGTGAAGCTCACCGGCATCGACGTCCGCGCCCGCGAAATCGCCGATGCTGCGCGGAAGTTCGGCAAACGCCAGGGGACGCGCGACGAGCGGGGAAGACGTGAATTCGAATTCCTCACCGGCGACGCGACGAAACTGAACGACCACGCCGAGATGGGCGAGGATTTCGACCTCGTCTTTCTGCGCCATCAGAACTACTGGAACGGCGCGCGCGACTGGGAGGAGATTTTCGATCAGGCGCTCGACAAAGTCGGCGACGAGGGACGCCTCGTCATCACGAGTTACTTCGACAAGGAGCACGCCCTCGCCCTCGAGGCGATCCGGAAACTGGGTGGCGAGCTCATCCGCACCGAGTTCAATGAAGAGACGCGCGAACTCATCACGCCCGGCAAATCGATGGACCGCCATGTCGCCATCTTTCGGAAGAAAGAGTGACCCATCGGGTATTGACTCCGCGTGAATCCCCTTGCCCCCAGCGTGGATCCCATCCGATGACCGACCTCCTCATCGTTGCCGGCGTGCTCGTGCTTTCCTTCGCGTTGCGCACCTCCGGGCTGCGAATCCTCCGCAAGGTCGGTGCGCTCGGCATTCTGGGGGCGACCTTCCTCGCGTTTTACTTTTTCACTGACCGCATCGCCGCCGGGGCCTTCGGCGTGTTACTCTGGTTTTTGCTCCCGTGGGTCGAGCTGCTCACCCGCATCCGGCGTCTCCGACTGCCCGTCGGCAAAACCCTTGCGCGCGAGGCGCCTCCCGGCCATTCGCGTTTTCCCGAGCTGACCGAACTCACCGACGAGATCGAGGCGGAGGGCTTTGAATATGTCGCCGACACCGGCTGGGACTGGGACGGCATGCACCAGTTTTACCGGATCTTCTACCACGCCGGAAACCGCGAGCAGGCCGCCATCTGCCTGACCGAGCAGGACGGCATTTCCTGGGTCGCCCTGAACCTCACCTCGCGTCATCCGCGGGGCATGACCTACCGCACGACGAACCTGCCTTTCAGCAGTCCGATGAAGACCGCGCCGGAGGTCAGCCTGCGGCAGGCGCCCGAATGCGATTCCTTCTCCGCCCTCCTTGAGGTGCATCGCTATTGGATGGAAGGGCTCGCCTTCGTGCCGGAAGACTTCGTCGCCGAAGATCCCGGGCAGCTCACCAGCCTCATCGAGCAGGAAACCGGCCGCCAGATCAAACACAACCTCGATTCTGGCCTCATCAAACCCGGTGAAACCAACGGCACCTTCCGCTATTCGTGGCGGGGCCTGTTTTATCTCTACTGCCAGCTCGTGAAGGACATGGTGCGGATGAGTTGAGCGGGCAGGTGCGGATTTTCATTGCCGCCGGCATTGTGGCCCGGGTAGGATCGACCCGTGAAAACGAAACCGGCGTTTTTCCTGTCCGCGCTCGCCTTGCTGCCGATCGCCGCGGACTTCCGTCGGATCGAAATATCCGCTCACGGCATCGGTGATCATTTCCTGCAATTCTCCGAGAGTGTCTCCCTGGGTCGTGATCCCGCCGCTCCGGGGATCATTCCAACGGGCGATAAAGCCCGCGGTCTTGGGACAGGTCTCCACGGTGAAGGTGATTTCCGCTTCCATCGCCGAGGGTAGTGCCCGTGGACGACATTCGCAGGGGTAGCGACGGTTCGTCCCCCTCGACGCCCATCCGGAAGCGTCGCCGATTCCGCTGCCGCTGGTGCGTCCATTGCCGTGCCCTCGCAAAACAACCCCTCCACCCCATTCTTTCCCGTTTACCACCCGCCCCCTTTCATCCACACTCCCGCATCGCTGCGATGAACTTTTCCCTCCAACATCCCGTGCCTCCCGTCGACCAGGTCGGGGCCGAGGCGCGGGCGGCGTTTTTCACGAAACGTTCCCTGAAGAACGACGCGAAACGCGCCGGGCTGCGGCTCGCGGTGTCGATGATGGACCTCACCACGTTGGAGGGCGCGGACACGAAGGGCAAGGTCTCGCAGCTCTGTCGCAAGGCGCGGCAACCCATGCCGGCCCGCTACCAGTGCCCGCCCTGCGGCGCGGTCTGCGTCTACCCGAACCTCGTCGCCCACGCGGTGAAGGAACTGGCAGGCAGCGGCATCCCGGTGGCTTCGGTCGCAACCGGGTTTCCCAGCGGGCAATACCCTCTCGAGTTGCGGCTCGCCGACACCCGCCACGCCGTCGGCGAAGGCGCCGCGGAGATCGACATGGTCATCAGCCGCGGGGCCTTTCTCGAAGGGGACTTTGTCAGGGTATTCGACGAGATCGCGGCGGTGAAGGAGGCCTGCGGCGGGGCGCTTCTGAAGGTGATCTTTGAAACGGGCGAACTTCAGACCTACGATCACGTCCGCTTTGTCAGCCAGCTCGCGATCGAGGCGGGGGCGGACTTCATCAAGACCTCCACCGGCAAGGTCGCCCCGGCCGCGACCCTCGCGGTGACGCTCGTGATGGTGGAGGCGGTGCGTGATTATTTCCTCGCCACGGGCCGACGCATCGGCGTGAAACCTGCCGGCGGCATTCGCACGGCGAAGGAAGCCCTGCACTACCTTGTGATGGTCAAGGAAACGGCGGGTGATGACTGGCTCACTCCGGAGCGGTTCCGCTTCGGTGCGAGTTCGCTACTCCTCGACGTGGAGATGCAGATCGCACGGATGGAGGAAGGGCGGTATCAGAGTGCGGAGTCTTTTGCGAAGGGATGAAACAGCCGAAAAAAACCACCCCCGACCTCACCTTCGCCGCGGCGCTCGACTACGCGCCGTCGCCGGAGACCTTTCCGGTGACCTTGAAGAAACGCTACGAGCTCTTCATCGACGGCAGGTTCGTCGCGCCGAAGACGGGCAAGTATTTCGCCTCGGTCAATCCCGCGACGGGCAAGCGGCACACTCTCATCGCCGAGGCGGGGAAGGCCGACCTCGATGC
>Ga0172376_10000778_pt1 | contig 41152 bp, 32 predicted proteins | sample Lak35m_FD_121114 | JGI IMG/M metagenome (GOLD analysis project Ga0172376, IMG submission 121114) | Freshwater microbial communities from Kabuno Bay, South-Kivu, Congo - kab_092012_35m | ecosystem: Environmental > Aquatic > Freshwater > Lake | place: Democratic Republic of the Congo: South-Kivu...
AACTGAGGCAGAAAGAGGAAAAGAGAAGGGACTTCCGGTTCATGCGATTGGGCGTTCGGGGAGCATGGGACTGACGACACTCGGATACGTGCCGCACCCTTGAAAACCTTACGCAGAAAACGCTCGTTCGATTTAGCGCGATCAGGGGAAAAGCCCGGCCACCAAACCCCGTCAGCGCGCCGGCGGAAACCGTTTACGCAGCCGGGGAAGCAACACCGACCCCATCGCGACCAGGCCCATGGCGATGGAAAAACCGTCACCGATCCGGGCGAAGACGGTAACGGGCGGATCGAGATCAAGGGCAAGGGTCGCGGGCAAGCTGCCGCGGATGTAGGTCGAGCCGCTCACGTCGTCGCGGAGGATGCGCTCGTTTTTTTCCCGCCCGGTTCGGTCGTAGACACTGCCGCGCTCGTCGATGAAACCGCTCACACCGGTGTTGGCCGCGCGGATCATGGGACGGCGCAACTCGATGCAGCGGAAGATTGCGTTGTCGAAATGCTGCTGGGGCTGGATGCTGTCGAAGAACCAGCCATCGTTGGTCACGTTCACGAGCACCTGCGGTCCGGGCCGGACGAAGGACCTCGCGTGGAAGGGGATCGTATCCTCGATGCAAATCAAGGGAATGATGCCAATGGATTGACCGTCTTTTTCCAGAGAAAGCGGCTCGCGCGAATCACCCGCGGTGAAATCTTGGACGATGACACCGCCCGCGATCCAGGCAAAAAACGGGAAGGCATTCCGGAAGGGAACATACTCGCCGAACGGCATGAGATAGGCCTTACGGTGCATCTGATGCGATTCGGTGGAACCCTTCATCACCGCGAGGGTGTTGTAGATTTCGGTGTTCTCCAGATTGCTGTCCTCAAGGCCGGTGACGAGATAGAAGTCTCCGCCTTTGAGAATGTGATCGTTCAGATACTCCTGGACCCAGGGGAAATTGAAGACCCCCGGAAGGGCGGTCTCGGGCCAGAGGACGAGATCGTGTGGCGAGGCCTCAACAAAGGCGCGGGTGAGATCGCGGTAATCGTAGATCACCTTTTGTCGCACCGCCAGATTCTCGGACCATTTGTCCTCCAGGCCGATGTTCATCTGCATAACGCGGGCGCGGAGATCGATCGTCCTTTCCGGCTGCCGCATCATCGCGGAAAGTCCGTAGAGGAAAATTCCCGCAACCGCCGCACTGGCGATTCCGAGGTCGAAATGGGGGCGCAGGCGGCGACGCGAACGCACCTCGTGCCAGACCCTGACAAAAGTGCAGAACAAAACCGTCCCCACGAACATCAGGACAAATCCATAGCCATTGACCCCGATGACGTCAGCAAACTGGACGAGGATGAGGTGATCTTTCAGCGCGACCCCGAGCCCGTTCCACCCGAAGCCGGGGATGACGACACCGCGCAACCACTCGAGCCCGCACCATGCCGCCCCATTGAGGAAAGCGGCGCGGAGAACGGACAGGGAATCGGCGAAGAGGGCACGTCGGTTTAAATTCCCCGGAGCAGCCCGGTCATCGGGTTTCCAGCGTCCCACGGTCGCGGCAAAGGCCCCGAAGACGGCAAAATAAAGCGCGAGGTAGGCGGAGATCGCGACCAGACCGCCGATCCCGGCCCAGATCGTGCCCGCGACCGGCCACATTTCCACCACCCACGAGGCGTTGACCGCGACAAAGGCAAAGCCCGCGGCATAGCCGAGACGAAACCCGTGCCGCCAGGGGGGGCTCGCCCCCTTTTTACGGGGGCGTGGCTCCGAAAACCAAAGGGAGGCGAGAAGCGGGGCCGCCCAGATCCAGACGGCCCCGCCAAGATCGAAGGGCGGGTAACAAAGCGCGAGAAGCACGCCAGCCAAAACGGCCGATGCTTCGGGCCAAAAGCGGCGCGCGGCGGACAGGAGACGAAAAGGAGCGTTGGAAGCGGTTGGGGACACGTCGCTGCAATGGACACGGGATCGAGGCGGGTGTCAAAAGCAGTGCAAACAGGAGCGGGCCGCACGTCGGAAACGGAGCGGGGCGCTCAGGCCGGTTCCGCGCCGATGCGGCTGTGCTGAAGGTAAAGCGCCTCGAGAGATCCTTCCTCGGCGTTGAAGCGCGAGACCCGCCCACCCCGGGCGATGATCGCGGCGAGGAGATCAGAGGCTTTTTCAGGCGAGGGGAAAGACACACGATCCCCCAGAAACTCGCCCCCAAGGTCGCGGCAGATCGCCTTGGTCGTTTCGGGATTTTCCGACTCGATGCGGTAGAGGAAACGCCCCTCTCCGGCGGCATTGACGGTGCCGTCGTAGACCTTTTTCCCCGCCTGAAGAATGACAATCTCGTCGCAGACCTGCTCGACCTCGCCCAGGAGGTGCGAGCTCAGCAGGACGGTCAAACCGAGCCCGTCCCGCAACTCCAGAAGCTGGCGGCGGAATTCAACGATGCCCTCAGGATCGAGTCCGTCGGTGGGTTCGTCGAGGATGAGGAGCTCGGGCCGCGGCAGCAGGGCCTGGGCGAGGGCGAGACGCTGGCGCATCCCGTGGCTGTAGGTCGAGACACGGTCGTGAATGCGACGGCTGAGCCCGACCCAGTCGACCGTCTCGCGCATCAGCTTCTCGGGCACGCCGCCGGAGTAGGCGGTGAGGACTTTCAAATTCCGCCACCCTGACAAATACTCGTAAAAGGCCGGAGCTTCAAAAATCGCACCGACCTTTGCGACGGCTTTTTCACGCTCGCGCTGCACCGAGGCCCCACCGATGACCGCCTCGCCCGCATCAGGATGGACCATGCCGAGGAGGACGCCAAGGGCGGTGCTTTTTCCGGCGCCATTGTGGCCGAGGAGTCCGCAGATCTTCCCCTTCTCCACACGAAATGAGACGGCGTCCAGCGCGGGCGCGGCGGCGCGTGGAAAACGCTTCGAAACCTGGTTGAATGCAAGCATCATCTCCTCTCAACGACAAATTGCACCTCCCGGAGGACGTGGCCGTCTCCGTAAAGGACATTGACGCCATCGCCGACATCCTCGTGGAAGTTCTCCTTGTCCGAGACCAGCGGAATCCCGGAGGGGTGGCCTTTCATGCCGAGGAGTTGGAGATTCGAGGTCTTCTGTCCGTTGACGAGACTGTTCCAGAAATAGCTTGAGCCGGTCTTTTCGAAAATTTCATGATCGGCGGGACAGTGGAAAGCGGACTCGTCGCCGAGGTATTCGAGGAGCGCGGTGTCGAGGGCGGGATCGTCCTGCTCGCGGTTCTCGCGGGCGGCGACGAGGGCGGGGTAGGTCATCCCATGGTCGGCGAAATATTCATTCAGACCGATCCCAATCTCTCGGAGTTTGCCGGCACAGAGGACGGAGCGTGCGTTGGCCTTCATCATTCGAAAAGTCGGCACACCGATCCCGATCAGGACCCCGAGGATGGCAACAGCCACGAGGATCTCGACCATGGTGAGACCACGGGGATGGCGATGGGTGGTGGCGATCGGACGACTCATTTTCCGCGCATCATCGACATGGACCTCTGCATCTCCTCGAGAAGCGGGGCGAGATCGAGCTTGGTCTCGGCGTTGGCGTCCTCGTAGTAGGACTTCAACCCCGCTTGGGTGATCTTGTTGGCGATTTCGGGATCGGCTTCCTCGAGCCGACCGGGACCACCGCGCTCCTCCTGCATCCGCTTGAGCGAGCGATCAACGATCTTTCTGCGCTCCTCGCGCTCCATCTCGTTGAAGGATTGCATCATCTGCTGGAACGCCCGACCAACGCGACGCTCGAGAAAAAAGAACTGCTCCTCGGGAGTCAATTCACGAAAGAAATCGCGGCGCGGATCGTCTCCCGCCCCTTCCTCGAGCTCGCGCACCTCGGAGGGCTCGAGTCCGTTCAGCATCGTCGCCAGCTCGTCGATGACGCGTTTTCGCTCCTCCGGATTCTCGATCGCGGAGAGATCGTTTTCCGCAGCAAAGGCTTTGACCTTTTCCGGCGTGGGGCGTGCCGCACCGGCCCATCGCATCAGCCCCCAGGCGACACCCCAGACCAAGACGAGTGCGACGAGGCCCTTCACGAGGAGGAGATTACGGGAGGACATGGGCGGAGGAAGGAGTTGCCGGAACAGGCGTAGGTTCGTCCGTCAGGTTACGCCAGAAAGGTGGCACTTGGAAAGTGCCCTTTCCCAAGACTTACGCCGCCTTCTTCCCCCGACGGAAGCGTTTCTTGAGCTCGTCGAGCGAATAGACCCGCAGACCCACGACGGCCGCGAGGTAGGCGACCAGTCCGATCGTGACGAGCCCACCCATCCCGCTGAGCCGTCGGAGGAAACGGCCTTCGCTCATCAACAGGTCGCGCCCGTATTGCGCGAGCGTCCCGACGAACCCGCCCATGATCACCGCCGCGAGTAAGAGTCGGACGATACGACCGGCGAAGCCCGGCGCGAGACTCATGTAACCGGCGCGTCCGAGCCCGATCCAGAGGAGAAGCACGTTCACCCATCCCGCGATCGAGGTGGCGGCGGCGCAGCCAACCGGTCCGAGCCAGACATACATGGGGTAAACGAGCGCCATGTTGAGCACGGCGGCGGCGATCGTGAAATACATCGGTGTCTTCGTATCCTCGCGGGCGAAATAACCGGGCTGCAGCACCTTGGCGAGAATGTAGGCCGGCGTGCCGGTGGCGAACGCGGCGAGGATCCAACCCATCTGCGCAGCCGCCTCCCCCCCGAATTTGCCCCCTTCAAAAATCGTGAACATGATCTCGCGCGGGATCACGAGCATCGCAACGGTCGCGGGCAGGCAGAGGAACAGGGACAGCTCGATTCCCTGATTGAGACTGCGCCGCGCGGCGTTCTCATCGCCGCCGCGAAGACTGCGCGTGATCTCGGGCAATAGCACAACGCCCGCCGCCATGCCAATGAGACCGAGCGGCAGCTGATTGATCCGATCGGCGAGGTTGATTCCCATTTTGCCGCCAACCTGCAGGGAGGCCACGGTGCCACCGACGATGAGATTGAGCTGCTGCACGCTCGCGCTGATGAGGCCCGGGGCCATAAGCCACGCGAGCTGCTTCATGTCCGCATCAAAACGCGGGAAAAGCGGACGCAGGTCGATCCCACGGCGCAGGCACGAGGCCACGACGATGGCCAGTTGGATCACCCCTGCGGCAACGACCGACCAGCAGAGCACGCCGAGCGGATCCCCGGCACGGGGCACGACGAGGACGAGACCCACCACAAACACAAGGTTGAGGGCGACATAGGACACCGCCGGCGCCCCGAAGACCTTGCGGCTGTTGAGGATGCCACTAAGCCCCGCGACGAGGCAGATGAAGACCAGGTAGACCACGGTGATGCGCGAGGCGGTGACCGCGGCTTCGAGCCTTCCATCAGAAGCGAAGCCGATGTTCGTGACCCGCACGATCGGCTCCATGAAGACAAAGGAGAGCACGAAGCACGACATCAGAATGACGAACATCGTCGAAAGGGTGCGGCGGGCGAAGCGATCGGCTCCTTCGTTGCCCTGCTCTTCGATCCGGCGTGCATACATCGGCACGAACGCAGCGTTGAAAGCCCCCTCGCCGAAGACGCGGCGAAACAGGTTCGGAAACTGGAACGCCGCGACCCAGACATCGGCCATTGCACCGCTGCCGAGGTGGTAGGCGATGAGTTTGTCGCGGACGAACCCGGCGATCCGGCTCAGCAGGGTGAGCGAGCCAACGGTGAACATGGAGCGGAACATGGCGGCAAGGAAAGGGAAAGCGTCGGACCTTCAGGGAAAATACGGAAAAGATCGGCGGCTCTTGCCGTTCAATTCGGAGCTGCCTGTTCGGGTGCGGGTGTGGCTGCCGGTGCCGGCGCGGGTGATGCTTGGGCTCTGCTCTGGAAAAAGACAGCGGGATGAGCGAGGTCGTTGTTGCCCTCCTCAAACTTGGTGCCCAACTCGGTGAGCGTGTTCATCGTCAGGAGCACCTCGATCCCTTTGGTAACCTTGTCAGGATCAAAGACGAGACGGGTCAACGGCAGGCCACGCAGGGAACTGAGATCGGTGACACCGGTCTCGCCGACATGGAGACGCTGCAGCGCCGTTCCCGCAAGTGGCTTCAAATCCGAGACCGCGGTGCGATGGAGAGTGAGGCTGACGAGGGGCGATTTCGCCAGCGGGGCGATGTCTCGCACTGGCGTGTCGGTGAGCCAGAGCATCTGCAAGGGCATGCCCTCGAGCGGGGAAAGATCGGCGACCCGGGTCTCGACGAGATTCATCTCGACGATGCCGAGTCCCCTGAGCGGCTTGAGATCGGAGACCGCCGTGCCGCTGAGGTAGAGCTTTTGCAGAGTGCTCATGCCGGCGAGGGGTGAGAGATCCTTCACCGCTGATTTTTCGAGATACAGCTCGACGAGCGGCATACCCCGCAATACCGAGATTTCCGCCACGGCGCATCCCTGAAGATAAAGTGCCATCAGGGACATGCCCTCGAGAGGGGCGAGATCCGTGACGCCGCAGTTGTCGAGCGCGATCGCCTGGACCTTGCCCTGCTCATCGATCTGGAATTGCCCGTTGCCGGAGTAGGCGGGGTTCGCCGCTCGGATTACCTCGTGAAGCTTCACCTCACTCCAAAAGATGGGCGCGGCGAGGTCTTCCACCGGAGGAGCGGGCGCGGCCGGATTCTCCGCCTTTTCTGAAGGCGGCGGCGGTGAGGTATCCCCACAAGAAACGAGGAGAAGCGTGGAGAGAACCAGAAAGACGGGAAAACGGATCATGATCAACCGATCTTCCACGAAGTCGGTTCGTCAATCAAGGAGTCCTTCACCGCTCCACCGGAAGCCCTCTTCAGCGAAGATCGAGACACTTCAACCGATCCTGGCCACGCATCACGAGGCGTCCGTCCGAGAGCGCCATGGGCGACCAATACTTGAAGTCGGGCATCTTGATGGTGTCTCGTCCCGCCGCGACCTGCTTCGCCACGTCGGCGTCGACCTCTGCTTTTTTTCCGAAGACATCGGTCATGGCGACCTCGTCATACCCTTGCGGAGACGGCTTCACCGCGCGCAGGTATCCGACTTCGCCATCCTGGATGAGGAGATGGCCCTCGACGAGGATCATGTTGCCACGCCCCATGAACGGCGAGTCTCCCGTCTGCCAGATCGTTTTGCCGTCGAAGTCGAGACACATCAGTCCACCCGTCTTTCGAGCCGCACCGTTGTGGTTGTCGTTCTCGTTCGCGAGGAGGTAGAGATGCTCACCGATGACGAAGGGCGGGTGCACCTGGGTCCCCTGCTTCAGGGCAAAAACCTTTTCCACCTGCCAGGCGTCGCCGCGTTTGGTAACTCGCACCATGCAACTACCGTCGCCATACCCGCCGGTGAGAAAGACGAGTTCCTCGGTCACCTTGGTCGGAAAGGGAATCGGAATTTTGTTGAAGTAGGCGTCCGTTTTCCAGAGCACCTTGCCGGTGGCCGGCTCGATGCTGATGGTGGTGCCGAGATTGTTTCCTCCGTCTCGCTTCGTGGCCACAAAAACGGCTTGTTCGACGCCGTGAAGCGTCATCACCGTCGGGGTCGAATGGGAGTCACCGAAACCCTCGGTGCGCCAGACTTCCTTTCCCGTCTCGGCGTCGAGTCCGATCAGACCCACCTCGGGCGCCATCGCCGGGACCACGAGAACCCCACCGACTTTGACGACGCTCTGGGCCCAACCCCACTTGGGTGGCTCGGCTCCATACTGTTCCTGAATCGAGACGACCCAGGCGGCCTCATGGCTCTTGCGGTCGACCCGGAAGACCTGGCCGAAGCCCCCGATGAAATAGACCGCGTCATCCTCGACGAGCGGCACACCGCGGCTTCCAGGAAAGGGAAGCTTGCCAGGGAACTCGTAGGAGTAGCTCCATTTTTCAGACCCGTCTTCGAGGGAAAGGCAAAGAAGGACGTCGCTTGTGTCCTCACGGCGATCGAGGAGGAAGACCTCGCCCCCGGCGATCGCGGCACCGCCGAACCCCTCGTTCAGTTTCTTTTCCCACCCCACCGGCGGAGCGTCAACTTTCCAACCTGACAGCTTCAAACCGGTCTCGTCGGATCGCCCGTCGCGTCCGGGACCCTGAAAGTGCGGCCAATCGGCGGCGATGGCGGCAGGGGCGGCACCCGCGAGGGCGATGAGGGAGAGCAGGGGCAGGATTCGTTTCATCGGCGGGAAAGGTGCCAACGGGGACCAGTCTTGGCAATTCCGATTTGGCGAGATTTGCGTGATGTCCTGCCCGCTCAGTAACTCCGCCGCATGTGGCTAGGGAGGATGTTCATCTCTTCCCGATACTTCGCGACGGTGCGGCGGGCGATCCTGATCCCCTTCTTTTCCAGATCCTCGACGAGCCGCTGGTCGCTCAGGGGCTTCCTGGGATCCTCGGCGGAGATCATTTCCGCGAGAGTCTGCTTCACGCTGGTATTGCTGAGAGTCTCGCCGTCCTCGGTCTCGTAGCCGGTCGTGAAGAAATACTTCATCTCAAAGACGCCGTGGGGCGTCGCCATGTATTTACCCGCGACCGCGCGGCTCACGGTGGTCTCGTGCACTCCGACCGTTTCGGCGATCTGGGCCATGTTCATCGGCTTGAGACGCGACGGTCCGTGTTCGAGGAAGCCCCCCTGGCGGGCCGCGATCTCGGTGGCGATCGAAGCAATCGTCTGTTGGCGCTGGTGGATGCTCTTGATGAGGAATTTTCCGGCACGAATCTTTTCGCGGATGTAGGCCTTCGCCTCGCGCCCGCTCCCCGTCGCCATGAGATCCTTGTAGGCGTTGCTGATGCGCAGGCGCGGGATCTGCTCGTTGTTCATCGAGACGATCCACTCGCTGCCCACACGCTCGACGGTGACGTCGGGTGTGACGTAGGTGTTGGTATCCTCTCCGAACCGGCTTCCGGGACGGGGATCAAGGGTGGCGATGAACTCGGCAGCCTTGGTAATCTGCTCGGGGGTGACGCTCAGCTTCTTCGCGACCTGCGGATAACGCTTCCGGGCGAGGTCATCGAGGTGGTGGTCGATGATGCGATACTCGAGGCTGTGATGTTTGCCGAGACGCTCCAACTGGATGAGAAGGCAGTCGCGCAAATCGACGGCACCGATCCCGACCGGGTCGAAGCTCTGGACCACGGCCTTGGCCTCCTCGAGATCCTGAATGGGAATGCCGAGGTCAAAGCAGAGGTCTTCGAGACTGACCTGAAGAAAGCCGCTCTCACCGATATTACCGATCAGCATCATGGCGATCTCCCGGATCCTCGGGCTCACCTCCGCAAAGCTGAGCTGGTTGGAAAGGTGATCCTGCAGGGTGATGGGCTCGACGATGGAATCCATCATGAACTGGTGCTTCTCATCCGCATCATCGCGTTTTGGGGAAGAGAGGCGAGACTGGGCCATGTATTCCCGCCATTCTTCGTCGAGCTGGGAAAGCTCAGCGAATTCGCGGTCGAATTCCTCCTCCTCGGAGGCGGAAGAGGCTTCCTCGATCGAGATCTCGGTCGACTCCTCCTCGAGGGTGGGATTTTGCACCAGTTCCTGCTGGACGAGCTGACGCAACTCCAGAGTCGGAGTTTGCAACAGCAGGAGGCTCTGCTGCATCTGAGGGGCGATCGACTGCTGTTGCAGCAGCGACTGGGATTGATCGAACCGCTGTTCGGGCATCGTAAGGGTTTGGTTCTGACAACGGCTTCATTTAGCCTAGCACTGCCCGAAGGATTGGACAGCAAAATCTGCGCCAGTTCCTCCAACTTTTCCGAAAAAGTCTTCCAGCGTTCACCATTCGACCCGCCGCCCTCCCTTCCCAGAAACCAAATCGGTTGAAAGTTTGATTTTTATGAATATTATAATAGGTTAGGCATACGTCTTCCTACCCCCTTCGAACTGCCGAATGAAATGGCTCGTCAGCATCCTCTCGCTCGTCCTGTTCCCGCCGTCTCTGGCTCGGGCACAGGAGCCCCGGATGCGGGCTGCGCCGGTGCCTCAACGGGCATCGGACTACTGGGCGGAACTGCAAGACATGCCGGCAAATCTTCCCTCGGCTTCCGCGAGCCCGCTCGCCAAGGCATCCCCGGTCGAAGAACGTCTCGATCCGGTGGAGACCCCCGCATGGCAAACCCGCTACACCCTCGGACCCGGGGACACGCTCAATTTTTCCATCTATGATCGCGAGGACCTCGCGCGAGAGAACGTCCAAATCGCTCCGGACGGCACCGTCAGCTACCTCCAGGCCGTGGCGGTGTCCGCTCAGGGGCTCACCCTCGACCAGCTTCGCACCCGAATCGAAGAGGAGCTCTCGAAATTTCAAAAAGAGCCAAAGGTGATCATTTCTCCGGCAACCGTTGCCAGCAAGGAATTCGTCATCATTGGCCGGGTCAGAAAGCCCGGCAGCTTCACCCTCGACCGCCCGACCTCCGTGCTCGAGGCGATCTCGCTCGCGGAGGGCATTCAGACCGGGACGGTTCGCAGCTCGGCCTTCGAACTCGCGGACTTCGAACGTTCTTTCGTGGCCCGCGGAGGCAAAAAACTGAATGTCGACCTCGCCCGCCTCTACCATGAGGGCGACTTCAGCCAAAACGCCTACCTCGAACCCGACGACTACATCTACGTGGCCTCGAGCCTTGAGAACGAAATCTACGTGCTCGGCGAAGTCGCCGACGCGGGTCGTCGGAAGATGCCGGTGAAACTCACCCTCGCCCGCGCCATCGCCGAAGCGGGCGGGTTCACCGAGGCGGCCTTCCAAGCCAAGGTGCTCCTCATCCGAGGCAGCATTCACCAGCCGAAGACTCAGGTCGTGAACGTCAAGGACATCCTCCAAGGTCGCCTCGCCGATATCCCCCTGGAAAACCGCGACATCGTCTTCGTCAGCAAGCATCCCTTCGAGATCGTGGAGCGGGCTCTCGACACCGCCATCGTTACCTTCATGCAGGCGGTCACCGCCGAGGCGATGAACCAGAGCTACACCCCCATCCTCGGCGGAGATGGCGGCAGCGACCCCGACGCGGATTGAGCCCCGCCTCCATCCATCCTGTGACATGAACGACCCCACCCGGAATCTCCTCCATCTCGCGACCCTGACCGCGCTCGCCGGACTGCTCAGCTCATGCATCCACCTGAAGCGGACCCATCGGGAATTTCACACGGCCGCGGAGTTCGCCAACGATCCCGGCGAAGTCCCCCCAGGAGATCAGATCACCGCCGAGGAAGCACTCCAACAGCTGCCGAAAGATCCGGTCTTCCAGCGCGTCAGGCTCGATCGCCAGCTGGACCGTTCCCAACTCCAAGCTCCGATCGGCCCCTACCGCGTCGGACCCGGAGATGAACTCGACATCGAGGTGGCCGAGCTCGGGGAAACGCGCGCCCGCACCAAGGTAATGCCCGACGGCATGCTCTACTACAATGTCGCCCGCGGTATCGATGTGAGGGGGCGGACCATCCCGGAGATTTCGACCCTGCTTTCCAAAGCCCTCGAGACCGACTACGTCAATCCCGTCGTGACGGTGAACGTGGCCAAAGCCGACAGCCAGCGTTTCTGGATCCTGGGCCAGGTGCAGAAGCCGGGTGCCTACCCGATCACAAAGCCCACCACGCTCATCGCCGCCCTTTCCAACGGCGGAGGCCTCCTCACGAACACCGAGACCAGCGAGGTCAGCAACCCCGAGCCGGCCGATCTCGAGCGCGCCATCCTCATCCGCAGGGGCGATCTCGTCCCTGTCGACTTCGAACGCCTCGTCCGCGAGGGCGACATCTCCCAAAACGTCTATGTGAAGGGCGGCGACTACATCTTCGTCCCCTCGCTCACGACGCGGTCCTTCTACGTGCTCGGCCACGTGAACCAGCCGGGCCCCGTCTACTTCGAGCACGGTGCCACGCTCGTCTCAGCCGTCGCGGCAGCCGGTGGCCCGCGGCCCGATGCGATTGTCACGAAAGCCCTCATCCTCCGCGGGGGCGCCCTCCGTCCCAAGGTCGCGGTCGTGAACCTCGGAAACATCATGAAAGGCGGGGAGTCCGACCTGAAACTCGAGGGCGGCGACATCGTCTGGCTGCCGCGCAGCCCTTGGAGCAAACTGGAAGACTACGTCGAAGCCGTCCTCATCACCGCGGCCCAGGCCGTCGCGGTTCAAGAGGGCTTGGGAGTCCTCGGCGCGACCGGTTCCGCGGGAGTGACGATCACCGCGGGGGGAAACTGAGACGGCATGCCTGCCCCGTCTCGGGCCGACCGCGCTGGCCCGGTTCAATTTCCGTCGAGCAGGCGTCCCAGCCCTCCGAGGACGCTGCCCTCGCCTTGCTGAGTGCCCCCGATCGACGGAGCAGCCTGGATGATGCGGTCGGCCAGGCGTGAGAAAGGAAGGCTTTGGAGCCACACGTGTCCGTGACCGCGCAGGGTCGCGAGGAAGAGCCCCTCCCCCCCGAAGAACATCGACTTGAGGTTTCCGGCCCGCTCGATGCTGTATTCGATGCCCGGGGAGAACGCCACGAGGCAGCCCGTGTCGACCCGCAGGGTCTCGCCTTTCAACTCGCGCTCGACGATCGTGCCGCAGGCGTGGACAAAGGCCTTGCCGTCCCCCTTCAGTTTCTGAAGGATGAATCCCTCGCCGCCAAAGAAGCCCGCACCGAGCTTCCTGTTGAAAGCAATCGACACCTGAGTGCCGTAGGCAGCGCAAAGGAAGGAATCCTTCTGGCAGGTCACCTCGCCACCGATGCGGGAGAGGTCGAGGGGGACGATCTTGCCCGGGAAAGGCGCGGCAAAAGCGACCCGACGCTTGCGACCGCCGCCCGAGTTCGAGAAGTGCGTCATGAAGAGCGATTCGCCGGTGAGGGCGCGCTTCCCGACGGCGAGGAGTTTGCCCATGAATCCCTCGTTCGGATTCGAACCGTCGCCCATCTTCGTGACGAAGGTGATGTCCTCCTCCATGTAGTTCATCGCGCCGGCCTCGGCGATGACGGTCTCGCCCGGGTCGAGCTCGATCTCGACGAGCTGCATGTCGTCGCCGAAAATCTGGAAATCGATCTCGTGCGACCGGACGCCTGTCACCGGAGGAGGGCTACCGGAGGGCATCGCCGGCGGAGTCGCCGAGGGAGAAGCGCTGAAAAGAGCGGGCATCACTTCTCCGGCCAAGGACCAGTTCGACATTCCGCTGCTCCAGACGCGCGTCTGGGGGGTGATCGTGCCGTTGCTGACGAGAATGGGCAGATCCGACTCGCTGGTCTGGAATTGCTCGTTGCTCGGGGTCGCGTAGTGCCAGGTCTTCATGGGAAATTCGATCGATAGTTACACCGTATCACGGTCCTCGCAAAGGACGAAAGCTTGTCAATTTCGAGGGGATTTTTTTCGATCACTTCTCCTCGACCGAGGCGATCATCTCCGCCACCACGGTGGTCGGGGCCTTGCAGGAAAAATCGCGGCAGACGTAGGCGGTGGCCTTGCCGTCGAGGCTCGTCTGAGTCTCCGTGTAAGGCGCGATCGAGGCGAGAGACGCGGCGTTCTCCGGCGTGCGCAGGAGGATGACCTGGTTCGGTCGGAACCCGCGACGCAGCGCGGCGATCATAGCCTTCGTGTCAGCGGCGTCTTTTTGTCCACTGATGACGATCTCGCGGGTGGGCCCGAAAACGAAGTCGAGCCCGCAAAGAGTCTCGGGATAGACGGCCGGCTGTCCGGTGATCTCGCCGGAGAAGGCCCGAATGAGCGCTTCGATGCGCGTCGCATGGTGCGGGTTCCCGGTCATGCGATGGAGGCGGGCGAGGTTGCCGATGCTGACGGCATTGCCACTCGGGATCGCGCCTCCGTAGAGTTTCTTCGCACGAACAATGAGGGCCTCGCCATCCTTGGCGACGGTGAAATAACCGCCCTTCTCCTCGTCCCAGAAATGATCATCGAGCGATCTCTGGAGGTTCACGGCCCTCTCCAGATAGCGCACCTCGAAGCTCGCCTCGTAGAGATCGAGCAACCCCCGGATGAGAAAGGCGTAGTCCTCGAGATGAGCGGTGAGCCCCGCCTCCCCCTCGCGGTATCGCTTGAGCAAGCGCCCATCTTCCGTCGCGAGCTTCGAGAGGACAAAGTCGGCCGCCTTCATCGCGATCGCCGCATCGGCTTCATCGCCGAGCACCTGGGCGGCGCGGGCGTAGGCCGAGATCATGAGCCCGTTCCAGTCGGTCAGGATCTTGTCGTCTTTCTGCGGATGGACGCGGGCCTCGCGGCGCTGCCAGAGCTTCCGGCGGAGCGGCTCGAGACGGGCGCGATCCTCGTCGGAGAGTTCGGCGCGGAGATGGGGAATGTTCAGCCCATTCTTCGCGTGCGTTTTCTCATCGAGAAAGTTGCCCTCTTCTTGGAATCGATAAGTCTTCAGGAAAAGCCCTCCATCGTCGGGACCGAGCACCTCGAGCGCTTCGGCGTTGCTCCAGGTGTAGAACTTGCCCTCCTCTCCCTCGCTGTCGGCATCCTCGGCCGAGTAGAAGCCACCCGTGGCGGACGTCATGTCTCGGGTCACGTAGGAGAGGACTTCACGGGCATTGCGGGCATGGGCCTCGTTGCCGGTCACCTGGTATGCCTCGAGGCAGGCGATCACGTAGAGCGCCTGATCGTAGAGCATTTTCTCGAAGTGCGGCACGAGCCACTCCCGGTCCGTCGCGTAGCGGTGAATCCCGTGGCCGATATGATCATAGATGCCGCCACGCCGGATCTCGGAGAGGGTCTTTTCCGCCATCGCGAGAGATGCCGTATCGCCGGTGCGAAGATGATGACGGAGGAGAAATCGCAGGTTCGGCGTCACGGGGAACTTCGGCCGCATCGCGAAGCCGCCCCATTCCTTGTCGTAGCGTTCCCCGAGTTGGGCCCGGGCTTTTTCCAGGATCGAAGGATCGAGCGGGCCTCCAGGAGAGCCACCCATCAGGGTGGCCAACTCGCCCGAGATGCCCAAGGCGGTCGATTCGACCTCGTCGCGCTTTTCGATCCAGGCTTTGTGCAGTTCCGTCGCGATCAGCCTGATCCCGGGCCGTCCCGCGATTGAATCCCTCGGAAAATAGGTGCCCGCAAAAAAGGGATGTTTGTCAGGAGTGAGCATCACCGTCATGGGCCAGCCACCACTGCCAGTCATCGCTTCGGTCACCTTCATGTAGACTTCGTCGATGTCGGGACGCTCCTCGCGGTCCACCTTGATCGCGATGTAGCGTTCGTTAATGATCGCGGCGACTTCGGGATCTTCGAAGGACTCGTGCTCCATCACGTGACACCAGTGGCAGGTGGTGTAGCCGATGCTGAGAAACACCGGCTTGCCCCGCTTTTTCGCCTCGGCGAAAGCGGCCTCCCCCCAAGGCCACCAGTCGATCGGATTGCGGGCATGCTGGAGCAGGTAGGGGCTTTTCTCAAAGACGAGCCGATTGAACTCATCACCCCCATCGGCCGGCAGTTTCGCGATTTCCTCGGGCGATGGCAGAGGCATTCGAGTCTTTCCCTGGGCGGTCGGCATCGTGAACAACGGGAAGGATATCAGGAGGAGGAACGCGACCGTGAGGGAGTGGTAAGAACGGGCCATCCCACAAACTCGCACCAAAAACCGAGTCCGGCGAGTCCCACGAAGCGGCCAGAAAGACCGCTTTCGCCCCCTCCTCGCGGTGGGCGATCCTCGCGACGGACAGGAGGACCACCCGCTCCCCCGGAAGAAGGCCGAACTCACCCGAACATCACGCGGCAGATGACGACCGAGGCGACTACTCCGGCGACATCGGCACAGAGCCCCGCCGCGAGAGCATGGCGCGTCCGCCGCACCGCGACCGATCCGAAGTAAACCGCGAGCACGTAGAAGGTCGTCTCAGTCGATCCATACATCGTTGCCGCCGTGTATTTGAGGAGGTCGGAAAACGAACCGTTGGTGAGGATCTCGACGAGCACGCCCTGGCTGCCGCTGCCGCTGAGCGGTCGGATCAAAGCCATCGGCACCAGCTCCGGCGGAAAATGGACGAACTCCAGAAGAGGCCGCAGCATCTCCTGGAAGAGAAAGAGCGCCCCCGAATTCCGCAGGATCGCCAGCGCCGCGAGCATCGCGACGATGAACGGCATGATGCGCACCGCGACGTTCCACCCCTCCTTGGCACCCTCGACGAATTCCTCATAGACCGGAATGCGCTTCACTGCCGCAAACACGAGAAAGAAGAAAAGGAGGAAGGGGATCGCCGAAATCGAAATCGCGGAGATCGCGCGTTTCCAGACCGGATCGTCGGCGGAGGCCGCCTTTTCCTCCAACTGAGGCCTCTCCGCGTCCAGCTTCTGCACCGCCTCGGTCAGACCGAACGCGTCCTGTAGAGCGGTGCGCTGCCCGGGAAACGTCTCCAGCCACATGACCCCGAGAAAGAGCAACGGCACCAGAGCGACGAGCAAGCGGGCCCGGGTCGAAAGCGAACGCTCCGCAGGAGTCGATCGATCATCCACCACCTCCTCCTTCACCGCGGTCGCCGCCTCTGCCGCAACCGATCGATTGAAGACCGGCAACTTTTCGAAAAACTTCACCGCCAGGATCGCCACCGTCGTCGAGACCAGTGTCGCGAGGATCGTCGTGCTGACAATCGCCGTGGGATTGGGGATGCCTTGAGCCGCAAGAAGACCGATCGCCGTCGCCGGGATCAGGGTCACCGAACTCGTGTTGATTGCGAGAAAGGTGCACATCGAGTTCGTCGCCGTGCCCTTGTGCGGATTCAGATCGTCGAGGTGCTGCATCGCCTTCAGTCCGAGGGGCGTTGCCGCATTGCCAAGACCAAGCATGTTGGCCGCGAGATTCATCACCATCGCCCCCATCGCCGGGTGGTCGGCCGGCACCTCGGGGAACAACCGCCTCATCACCGGACGCACGAGCCGCGCCAGTGCCCCCACCATGCCGGACTTCTCCGCCAGCCGCATGATCCCCAGCCACAGCATCATGATCGCCCCGAGCGGGATCGCGATGCCGATCACCGCGGTCTCGACCGCCTTGAACATCCCCTCGACGATGCCATCGTCGCCGCTCAGTTGTCCCATCAGCGCCGCCACGACGACGCCCACGACGATCATCCCCATCCAGATCCAGTTCAACATGGAGGTATGTAAAGACCCGGGTGAGGGACGAGGCAATGGTTTTTCTTGGTGAAGCGGGTTCAGCCCGGACCCGTTGATCAACGAGGCCGGTGGGAAAGTCCTCGCGAAACGCGGGCAGACATCAGCTCCTTTCTGGTCGAAAGGCTGCGGGCCCGCCAGCGAGCGAGGAAGAGGCGGCCCACGGTCGCAGTCCGCCTCTTCCTTCCGATCACTTCGCCTTCGGCACTGTGATGTAGGGCGCCCGCAGGTAGACCGGCTCGAGGGCCGTTTGCACGAGACCATTGAAATCGGCATCGCGATAGAGAGCGGCGAGGCGTCCCGCCTCGGGATACGACACGATCGATCCCGCGACCGCTTCGACAACCTTCGCATCGCAGGTGTGAACGGCGAGTCCTTCGGCAAGAAGCGGGGCGAGGAATCCCCCGAGGTCGGCATCGTCGACAAGCTCGGGCGCTCCCTTCAACTTCTGTCCGCGCACCACCGCGACAAAACAGCTGCCACGCCTCGCGTCGCCGACGACGAGGTAGGAATCGTCCGCTGCTTCCCACGCTTCCAGCGAATTGCCGCCGATCACCGGCAACCCCATCGCCACGGAAAGACCGTTCGCGACCGCGAGCCCGACCCGCACTCCTCCGTAAGATCCGGGTCCGAGCCCCACGACGATGCCCTCGAGCGGTTCGCGATGCGCGGCGACGAGCCGCTCGAGCGGGGCAAAGATCGCCGCATTGTGCGCCCGGTCGGTGGTGAAATCGGCTCCGTCGAGGACATGACCGGACTCACGATCAAAGACGACAAGGGAGGCTCGACGAGTGGAGGTTTCGAGGGCGAGGATCATCGGCGGGCTAGGGAGATGTGACGCACGCGATCGGGCAGAATGCGGAAGGCGAGCACGTATGCCGAGGGCGGCAGCAGCGCGGGAAATTTCTCGGACCACTCGATCAGGATGATGCCCTCCTCATCGAGGTAATCGTCCCAACCGATGTCCTGCAGTTCGATCGCGTCCTCGAGACGATACCAATCGAAATGGAACACGGGCCACTTTCCGCCTAGGTATTCCTGCACGAGGGCAAAGGTCGGACTCGTCACCCCGTCGTCCGATCCGAGGCCCGCCACCAGACCTTTGCAAAAATGCGTTTTCCCCGCGCCGAGATCCCCATCGAGCGCGACGACATCACCCGCCTTCAGCCGCGCCGCAAACGCGCGACCGGCCGCGATCATCTCCGCCTCGGTCGCGGCATGGAAGGATTCATCCATCAGTTGCGGTAGTGTTCCCAGCCACGAACGATCGGGTCGGTCATCGACTCAGTGATCTCGCCGATCACGGTGAGGGCGAGATCGGGAAAAACATCGCCCCACCTCGCCGGCAGGTCTCGAAAGGTATCGGGTGAAAAACTCATGAGCAGCTCGTAGTCCTCTCCATCCCGCACTGCTTCTTCCGACGAGACGCCGTCGTGGCAGGGCAGTCTCGCTTCATCGATGAGGAAACCGACGCCACTCGCGGCGGCGAGCCGCGGGAGATCGGAGCCGATTCCATCACTGAGATCCATCATCGCCGTCGGTTTGGCGTTGGCGGCGAGCCACTGCGCTTCGCGCAATCTCGGCGCGAAGGTGAGATGACGCCCGCTCGGAAAAGACCCCCCAAGCTGCCCCGTCACCACGATGAGGTCGCCAGGCTTCGCGCCGCTGCGAAAGACGCAATGCGCGGGGTCTACCGTCCCCGTCATCGCCACCGTGATCATTGCGCCGGTCACAGGGAAACGCGAAGTCTCGCCGCCGACGATGCAGCAACCGCCATCCTCAGCGGCTGAGACCATCCCTGTATACCAGCCCTCGACTTCGGCGAAAGACCGACCCGCCTCGACCGCGATCGTGACAAGGGCCTGCGCCGGGCTTCCCCCCATCGCCGCGACATCGCTGAGGACCCGGTTCATCGCCTTTCGCCCGACGAGGATGGGATCGGTGCCGGCGAGGAAATGGACCCCTTCCACGACGCCATCGGTCTTCAGCAGCTGCCAGATCCCGCTCCCGCCCCCACTCTCGACCACGGCACAATCGTCACCGGGCCCGGCGATCACTCCGCGGGCGGGCGGGATCATCGAGACAAGACGCGACACCACCGCTTCCTCACCAAGGTCGGCGACGGAGGGATCGGCGAAGTTTTTCGGGAGCGGGACCATGGACGAATCCGGGTGGGCAAGACTATCCCATCATACTCCACCCGTCGACCGCGTCATCTCGAACCTCGCGTTGCCTCTTCACCGAGAAGGACGCAAACCGACTCTCTTTTGGCTGAGGCGGGTTGACTCTCGCTCGCAATCCTGTTGAGTCCCTCGTCTTTCCATGCAGCGAAGCATCCTCTTTTCCGCAAAACTCTATGGCATCGTCGATCTCGGCTACGCCGCGCCTTCGGCGCTGGTCCGCGTGACCGCGGAAATGATCGAAGGCGGGATCGATGTGATCCAACTCCGGGCCAAGGGACGTTCCGAAGGAGAGGTCCGGGACTGGTCCGAGAAACTCCTGCCCGTTTGCCGTGAGGCGGGCGTTCCCTTCATCATCAACGACCACGCCGCCATCGCCGCCGCGATCGGCGCCGACGGCGTCCATGTCGGGCAGGACGACGCACCCATGAACAAGGTCCGCGAAATCGTCGGCGACGAGATGCTGGTGGGCCGCTCGACCCACAGTCTCGCTCAGGCCGCCGTGGCCGCGGCAGATCCACGCACCGACTGTATCGGCTTCGGCCCCCTCTTCGCGACCCCGACCAAGCCGACCTACACGCCCATCGGCACCGCCGAGATCCGCGCCGTGCATGAACACCACCCTGATCTACCCATCTTTTGCATCGGCGGAATCAAGCAGGAACACCTCCCGGGACTGGTCGAAGCGGGCGCAAAACGGGTCGTGATCGTATCAGGAATCTTGCAAGCACCCGATATCGCTGCTTATGTCCGCGCCGCGAGGTCTCTCCTCCCCTGATTCCCACTACTCCATCATTCCACCACTCCATTCTCTCTTCATGAGCGTCCTCGTCTCCGGTTCCATCGCCATCGACAATGTCAAAACGCAAAAGGCATCGCAGGAAAACCTGCTCGGCGGGTCCGCCTCCTATGCGGCGATCGCCGCGAGCTTCTTCTCCCCCGTCGGGATGGTCGGAGTGGTCGGCCACGATTTTCCGGCCGAGCACCTTGATCTCTTCAAGAAACGCAACATCAACCTCGAAGGAGTCGAGTTTTCGAGCGGCGAGACCTTCCGTTGGTCGGGCGAATACATGGAGGACATGAACGACCGCGAGACCCTCTCGGTCGCACTGAACGTGCTCGAGTCGTGGCAGCCTTCGGTGGCGGCCTCTCAGAAGGCCGCCACAACGGTCAACCTGCTCGCCAACGCCCACCCGATGAATCAACACGCTGTGGTCGACCAGCTGGGTGATCGACCCTCCTTCACGATCGCCGACACGATGGATCTCTGGATCCAGATCTCACGTCACGAGCTCGAGAGCCTTCTCAAGCGCATCGACCTCCTCGTCCTCAATGACGGCGAAGCCAAGCTGATGATGGACACCTCCAACGTCGTCGCGGCCGGGCACCGGCTCCGCGAGATGGGCCCGAGGTATGTCATCATCAAAAAAGGCGAGCACGGCGCCATGCTCTTCGGCGAATCGGATTTCTTCACCTGCCCTGCCTACCCGCTCCAAGAAGTCTTCGACCCAACGGGCGCGGGCGACACCTTCATCGGTGGCTTCGCCGGCTACCTCGCCAGCCTCGGAAAGAGCGAATTTGACTTCGCTGATCTGACCGGGGCAATCGCGCGTGGCTCCATTCTCGCCAGCTTCACCTGCGAGAGTTTCAGCACCCATGCGCTCCAGGATCTCACCGCTGATGGTTTCGAGGATCGTCTCGCGACCTACCGCCGCTACTGCAGCTTCGCCTGAAACGTTTCCCGATTCTTGCCGACGGAAGCCGGGCCCCTATCGGGAGGATTCCCCGCCCGCATAAAGATTAAATCCTCTCTCTCGCAAAAAACCGACGAGGGTCTGGCCGCTTTTTTTCGCCAGTTTCACGGCGAGGCTGCTGGGTGCGGAAATGCCCGCGACGACGGGAATACGGGCGGCGAGGGCCTTCTGCATGAGCTCGAAAGAAATCCGACCGCTCACCAGCAGAATCAATTCATCCATCGGCAGATCACGCCGCAGGGCGTTGCCGATGACCTTGTCGAGCGCGTTGTGACGCCCGACGTCCTCACGGAGGAGGAGAAGATTTCCCGCGCGATCGAAAAGGGCCGACGCGTGGAGTCCGCCGGTGCGTTCGAAGGTTTCCTGAGCGGCACGAAGCTTGGCGGACAAGGACAGGAGCAGTGAGGGCTCAGGCGGCTCGTGAATGCCCACCGGAGGGAAATTACCGAAAACCGATTCGATCGTCGCTTTGCCGCAGATCCCGCAACTCGAGCTGGTAAAGACGTGGCGGGTCAGGCTCGAAAGATCAGCCTCGCCGCGGAGCCGGACGTCAAGGGCATTGCCGACCGCCTCAGGATCGACATCGGGACAATGGGCAATCTCGGCAATCTCTTCCACGCCATGGATCAATCCCTCGGTGAAGAGAAATCCGATCGCGAGCTCGTCGTCGTGGCCCGGCGTGCGCATGGTCACGGAGACGTCCATTCCATTGACGCGGATCGCCAGTGGCTCCTCCGCCGCGACGTGGTCAAAGAGCCTAACACCCACCCCATCGAGACCGTAACGGTCGATCGAGACCACCTCATCGTGTTCGCCCCGCTCCAACGTGGCGAGGTCGTCGGGGGTGTTGAGATTGGCAAAAAGCGGGGCCGATTGCTCGTCGAGCTGGAGCGGTTTCACGATTCCTCGCGCGGCCGCCTCGTCGAGGAGATCCTGGAGACGCCGCTTGCCCGCGGCGAGGGACGCTTCGACGAGATCGAGGAACGCGGCGCGGGGATACAAGGCGGCGAGCGGTTCCCATCCCCGCTCCGAGCGGGGCACAACACCGACCGCACCGTCGAGGAGCCGCTTGAGATACCAAGTCTCCATCTTCGGCAAATCCACCGCAAGAACTAGGAGGAAGGGCGCCTCACTTGCGGTGAGGACGGAGTGGAGCCCGCCGATCGGGCCGAGGTCGGAGACAACGTCGACGACGCGCGCGACCCCTTCGAGCACCTCGGGAAAGGGCTGGTCCGGACGCGTCGAGAGCCACAGCCTTTCCGGCCCGATGGAGCCGAGCTTGCGGAGCTGGGCGGCATAGAGGGGCCGTCCGCACCAGTCGACGAAGGCCTTGTCCCGCCCGAGGCGACTCGAGCGCCCCCCAGCGAGGAGGGCAGCATCAAAACGGATCGGGGCGGACATGATCGTCGGGCCAGTCAGGGCACGCGGTTGGCGGTGCCCTCGAGATCGTTGACCGCCTTGTTGAGAACCCGGATGATGTATTTGTTAGGCTGCTCCTTCAATCCCGCCTTCATCGCACTCAGGGCGGGCCTGGCGGTATCGTCGAGCTCATCAAGAGCGATCGCAGCCTCAAGCCGGGCCCACTCGTTTTTGTCGCTGAGGCGCTTTTCGAGCAGGCCGAGTCCTTTCGAGGTCAATCCCATGCGGCAGAGCGCGCGAGCCGCCGCAATCGAGACCGCCGGTGACTTGTCGCCGAGCGCCTCGCTGAGATCGGCAGCGGACCCGGCCTTGGCCTTGGTCTCGGCAGAATAGTTCCCGAGACCCGTCGCCGACCAGTAGCGCACCGCGGCCTCCTCGTGACGGAGTCCCGAGAGCATCGCATCGATTCCCTTGGCCCCTCCGGAGGCGCGGGCGGCGGCAGTCGAGAGTTCCCTCACCAACTTGGAGCGGTCATCACTGCCGTGAAAAATCGCGAAGGCCGAACCCGCGGCGGCCTCGCGGCGTCGAATTTCAGATTCGGGAACGAGGCCGAGATCGCCGATCTCAAGCTGCCAGTTGGAGAGGGCCGAACGCAGCTCGGCGAGCTTTCCCGAATGCGCGGGATCGGCCGCGAGATTCGTCAATTCGTGCGGATCGTTTTCGAGATCGTAGAGCTCCTCAACCGGCTTCACGGGGGCCACGTAGAGATCCGCGGCGCGCGGCATCATCTTCGCGGCGACAGCCGAACGGATCTCGCGCATCGTCGTGCCGTTCTCGCAGGTGTTGATGTGCTGGGCGCAGGGCTTGAGCGGCTCGAAGTTCCTGACATAACGATAACGCCCGTCGCGGACCGTGCGGATGAGGTCGTAGCGCTCATCCATTCGATCGCGAGCACCGAAGACGTGGCTGCGGGGTTCACCCGAGACGAAAGAGCGGCCCTGCAGATGCTTCGGCAGAGCGATCCCGGCGAGGTCCAGCACGGTTGGGGCAAAATCAATCGAACTGACGAGTCGATCGTCGAATTCCCCGGCGGCCTTTGCCGGAAACGCCGCGCGGACTCTTTCCGGAAAATGGACGATGAGCGGAACGTGTGTGCCAGAATCGTAGAGCCAGCGTTTCCGCCGTGGCAGACCAGTGCCGTGGTCGGACCAGAACATCACGACGGTGTTCTCCCATTCACCCGCCTCCTTCAGCTCGGCGATGAGTTTCCCGGCCCAGGCGTCCATCGCGGTGATGAGCTCGTAATTCCGCCTCCAATCCTCCCGCACGGCAGGCGTGTCGGGATAATAAGGAGGCAAGGTGCTGAGCTTGGCGGGATCCTGGCGCTGCCCGGGAGCGAGATCTTTCGTCACCTCCCGATATTTTTTCGCGTCTGCGATGCTGCTCTCGTGACAACCGGTGAAATTGAAGACCGCGAAGAAGGGTCGGCCCGCGGGACGGTTCTTCCAGTGGGCCTGGCTCGAGACCTCGTCCCAGATTGCCTTGGGATCAGGCCTTGAGAACTGGTAGTCGGTCTTGGCGTTGTTCGAGCAGTAATAGCCGGCCTCGCGCAGATAGAGAGGGAAGGGCTTCAGCCATCCCGGCAGCAAGGTATCGCAGCGCATGTGATGCGTGCCGATCCCGTTCTGATACATCCCCGTGATGATGCCGGAACGGCACGGAGCGCAGACGCCGGCAGTGGTGAACGCCTTGGTGTAGCGCACTCCCTCGGCGGCGAGGGCGTCGAGATTCGGGGTGATGGCGTGAGGATCGCCGTAGCAGCCAAGATGCGGGCTGATGTCCTCGGCAGAGAGCCAGAGGAAATTGGGTTTCTCCTGACCCCGGCTGGAAAGCACCGAGACAGGAAGAAAGTAGAGCAGGAGAATGGCGCAACAGGCCCGGGACATGGTCGGAGAATCGCATTTTGATTTCACGATGGCAAGCCCGACCGAAACCGCCCGGCACGAATCCTCAAGGGATCGGTTCAAATGACTCCGCAAAGACCGGAACAAGGTCAGGCCGGAAGAAATCATCGAGCCGGGTGGAACGGACCGCCGCCGTATTCTCATCGAAGGGCCTGACCCTGAGTCGGTAACGCCGATTCGGCTCGAGCGCGGCGGCAGGCTCCAGAAGCCGCTTTCGGAAGCCCCAGAAGAAAACCAGATGCTCGGCTCCGTCTTCGCTTTTGAAGATCGCGGAAAACACCGCCTCGGCATAGGGGGTCTGGCTCGGGTCCCCGATTTGGGAGCGCTCGACAAGCATGCCGACCACTTCCGTAGCGGTGCCGGCCGGCGCCACGATCGATGATGTTTCGGTTTTCGGCAGGGCCACGGTGCGCCATTCGATCCTCGCGCGCCGGGCCGGGATCTCGGGAAGCAGGACATCGCGCGCGGAGATCACCCAGACGACCGTCTTGACTTCGGCGAGACGATCGGCGGGGAGCATGGCAAATGCCTCACGGACGGCGGTAGCTCCTCCTCCGTTGATCGCGATGGTCTGAACGGGACGACCGAGAGCGGCGGCGAAATGGGAGGCAAATCCCGCGCCGATCGCAACCTCTCCCTCCTCCCCGAACCCGAGTGCGGGATCTTCGAAAACATTCACGAAGCTATCACCTAACAAAACCACTTCTGATCGGTCTCCCGCAGGCGGATTCGACAGTCTTTTCAATGTCACCTCCTCCTCCGAGAAGACCCGTTTGGCCCGACCTTCCAGGTCAAGCATGCCGACGAGGTCTCCGGAGCCCCTGCGCAGGACCGGCTTGTAACGGGAAACCGAAAGGACAGCCCGAGGCGAAACCGCTGCCGCGACCGCAACGGCCGAGTCCTCCATCGTCCCGGGGCTCCAGTGGGTGTCCTGTTTCAAAAATCGTTCATGATCGGTTCGGCGGGCTTCGATCACGGGAAACAAATCGACAAAGCCGATTCCGGCGGCGGCGAGATGCGTGGCGACGCGGGCCCATGCGGGAGGGACCGAGACGCCCGCATCCAGTCCGAGACCTTCACGACAGACCATCGGCTTCGTCGGCACCGGCACGAAGACGAGGCGGATGTGTCGCGAAGCGAGCTGGGCGGCGAAATCATGAATCACCGGCAGGGGAGGTTGCCAGACCGTTGCCGTCTTCTCCCGCGCGACCGAAGCAGGCTCAACGTGGTCGGGCCCTTTCCCCGTGAGGGCATCGAGGTCGGGACGGTAGTAAAGCCAGCCAGCTTCGCCGACGAAGACCTTCGCGTTGCCGGTCCCGAGATCGGCGGTCACCCGGGCCTGATCGCTGCGACGCCATTGCTCAAGCAGGGGCAGAGTCTTCGCCGACCGTTCCCAGGCGGTGAGGCGCTCCTTGCGGGAGCTTGTCGGCACGGCGTTCGTCGTGGGCCGCAGCGAAGGGACGAGCAGCGAAGCCGCCGGCACCACGAGAAAGAGGAGGAAGACCACGAGTGCGATCCATAGCCCGGTCCTGCCGACGCGCACCTCGTCCCCAAGCCAGTCGTGTTCGTAGGGTTTCTTCATCTCAGAACTGGAAGTAGAGGAAGGGGTTGAAGCCCTGCAGCGCCATCGCCCGGACACTGACGACAAGAAGGAAGAAGCCGAGCGCCACCTTCGCACCGGTGACGGTGCGGAGCCAGCGTCCCGAATTCGGGAGGAACCAGGCGACCGCGGCGCAGCCTGCCAGTTGCCCGACGTTCACCGGGGTGAAGACCACCGCGGCGAGGACGTCGGACGCAGCCGCCCCCCCTCCCCGTCCTGCGAGTGCCGCGAAGTAATCAAGGGCGGTGGCGAGATCCGGCGACCGGAAGAAAACCCATCCTGCCAAAACCACAAGAGTCGTCGCGATCCAGCCGATCCATCGTGGCGGGGAGATCTTGAGGACGTTTTTTCCGCAGCGTTCAAAGGCAAGGACGAGACCATGGAGCCCGCCCCAGATCACGAAGGTCCACTGGGCCCCGTGCCAGAGTCCACCGATGAGCATGACAAGAATGAGGTTCAGGTAAGTGCGGAAAGAGCCCATCCGGTTGCCCCCAATCGGGATGTAGAGGTAGTCGCGCAGGAAGGTCGAGAGCGAGATGTGCCAGCGCCGCCAGAACTCGGTGAGACTGGTCGACTGATACGGCGAGTTGAAGTTCTCGGGAAAGCGGAAGCCCATCATCCGCCCCAGTCCCAGGGCCATATCGGAGTAAGCTGAGAAGTCAAAATAGATCTGCAGGGCATAGGCAAGAATACCGGCCCAGGCGACTGCAGGACCGGGTGCCCCCGCCTCGAAGGCGAGGTCGGCGAGCCGGCCCATTGGATTGGCAAGAAGGATTTTCTTGGCAAATCCGTAGTTAAAACGCGTCAAGCCGGCAACGAAGACCTCGAGCGAGTGGGTGCGCCCGCACAACTGCTCCGCGATGGCACCGTAGCGTACGATCGGCCCCGCCACCAGCTGCGGAAACATCGAGACATAGCAGGCGAAGTCGATGAAATTTCTCGCTCGCACCGCGTCCCCGCGATAGAGATCGATGGCATAACTCATCGACTGGAAGGTATAGAACGAGATCCCCACCGGCAGGACGAGGTGGCTGAGAAACTCCGGCAACGATACCTCGCCGAAACCAAACACGTTCGCGACCTTGCCGAAGGTTTCGGAGAAAAAGAGCGCGTATTTGAAAAAGCCGAGCAGGGCCAGATTCGAGCAAACCGAGGCGAACAGGGCGATCTTGCGTTGGCGCGGTGTCGCTCCCTCGCGGCCAATCATGGCCCCGCAGAGGTAATCGATCCCGGTCGAAAAGAGCATGAGGAGGGTGAACCATGGATTCCACCACCCGTAGAAGACGTAGCTCACCAGCGTGAGAGCGAGCGACCGCGACCGCACCGGCACCGCGTAGTAGAGCAGCAGCGCGAGCGGCAGAAACCAGAAAAGAAAGATGTGCGAGCTGAAGACCAAGCGATCCGGGCCAGTGGCGACGGCCGATTATTATCCCGGAAAGTGAGGCGGCGACAAGAACGGAAAGCGGCAACGTCCGCTCCTTTGGGGAAACCCTTGCGTTGCCTCCTAACGGCAAGGTCTCCGAAAATTTCGTAACTTCACTTGGACACTCACCTGGTCGGTCACACCCCCAAGGCCGCGATCTCCTTCACGAGCCTTGGCCCGCGATAGACGAGCCCGGTGTAGACCTGCACGAGAGCGGCACCGGCGTCGAATTTCGCCCGGGCGTCTTCGGCGGTCATGACCCCGCCCGATCCGATGATCGGAATGGCGGAATCGAGCTCGGCGCGGAGCCGCGCAAGGACCGCGGTGGAGGCCTTCGTCAGCGGCGCACCGCTGAGCCCGCCCGGTTCTTTCTCCATCGCATGACCGGCAACCGCCTCGCGCGAGATCGTCGTGTTCGTCGTGATGACCCCGTCGATGCGGGTCTCACTGAAAACGCCGGCGAGCGCACCGATGGCCTCGTCGGAGAGATCGGGCGCGATTTTGATGACGATCGGCACGTGCTTGCCACCGTGATCGGGCTTCACCTCCTCGCGTTTTTCCTGGAGACGCCGAATCAGCTCGCGGCAGGTATCGGCGTTCTGGAGGTCGCGCAGTCCTTTGGTGTTCGGTGAGGACAAGTTCGCGGTGATGTAGTCGGCCGCGCCGTAGACGCCCTCGAGGCAGAGGAGGTAGTCGCTGATCGCCTCCTCGGCGGGGGTGACGGCGTTCTTCCCGATGTTGATGCCGAGGACGCCGCTGAAATCCTTCCGCGAGTGGGAGAGGTTCACGAGCATCCCCTCGATGCCGGGATTGTTGAACCCCATGCGATTGATGATGGCCTCGTGTTCCTTGAGGCGGAAAAGACGGGGTTTGTCATTGCCGGGCTGGGGACGGGGCGTCACCGTGCCGATCTCGATGTGGCCGAAACCGATCTCGCCGAAGGCATGCACGGCCGATCCGGTCTTGTCGAGCCCGGCGGCAAGGCCGACGCGGTTGGGGAATTTCAATCCCATCAACTCGACGGCAGACCCGACAGGGTCGGAGGCCCGGCTCGAACCGGTCAGGCATCCAAGCAGACCCGTCGCATCGGCCACCCGCATCATCGCGAGGGTCACGTGGTGGGCATTTTCGGCGTCGAGGGCGAAGAGAACACGCCGCGCAAGCGGATAGAGATCGGGCATGGGGACGAATAGACCGGGTTGCGCGGGCGGGCAAGTCCCTCGAAAACTCCCCGTTGCCCGGAAACGTAGTATGAGGGAAACTATCCCGCTGCCCGCCATTCGCGGCAATTTGCTTTCCACTCGTGATCCTTCGCATTGAACTTCGGTTTCAACACGAATCGGCTTGAAGGAAACGCGAGTTTCCCGAATCCGGATTTTCGAAACTCCCCATGAACCGCCTCGTCGCCGGCGCCGCCGCGCTGAATCAGACTCCGCTCGACTGGACCGGCAACCGCCGCCGGGCCATCGCCGCCGTGACCGAGGCCCGCGATCTGGGGATCGGCTGGCTTTGCCTGCCCGAACTCGCCCTCACCGGATATGGTTGCGAAGACCTCTTTCTCTCCCCCGAAATAGGCGAACGCGCCCTCGCCTCGCTCGCAGCCTTCGCCCCGGAATGCGGCGGTCTCGTCGTCGCGGTGGGTTTGCCGCTCTGGCACGAAGGATCGGTCTACAACGCCGTCGCGCTCATCGTCGATGGCTCGGTCGAGGGTTTTGTCGCCAAACAGAATCTCGCCGGGGACGGGCTCCACTACGAACCGCGCTGGTTCAAACCCTGGCCGGTCGGCCGAGTCGAGCGAATCGACTTCGAGGGACGCGAGGTGCCGCTCGGCGATCTCGTCTTCGACCTTGGCGGGGTGAGGCTCGGATTCGAAATCTGTGAGGATGCCTGGGTCGCCGATCGTCCCGGGACGAGACTGTCCCGCCGCGGGGTCGATCTCATTTTCAACCCCAGCGCGAGCCACTTTGCCTTTGGCAAACAGCGCGTGCGCGAGCGTTTCGTGCTCGAGGGTTCGCGGGCCTTCGCCTGTGGCTACGTTTACGCGAATTTGTTAGGGAACGAAGCCGGCCGAATCATCTACGACGGCGGCACCGTGATCGCCTGTGGCGGCGAATATATCGCCGAGGGGAAACGCTTCTCTTTCGAGGATCATATCGTCACCGCCGCCACGATCGATCTGAACCGCACCCGCCTCCACCGCGCCCGGCAGGTGAGCCACCGTCCCCTCGTCGGCGAGTCGGAGGAACTGACGGTGCGGCGCGGCTTTCTTCCCGAATGGCGCGGGCCCTACACCACGCCCTTGAGCGCAGCGAGCGATGCCCCCGACCGCAAGGAGGAGGAGTTCGCCCGGGCCATGGCCCTCGGCCTTTTCGATTACCTGCGCAAGAGCTACTCGGGCGGTTTCGTCGTTTCCCTCAGCGGCGGCGCCGACTCGGCCGCGGTCTCGGTGTTGGTGAAGCTGATGGTCGACCTCGGTCTCGCCGAGCTGGGTGAATCGGGATTCAAGAAAAAGCTCCCGCACCTCCGCTTCGACGACCGCCCGCTCATGACCCAGCTCCTTTCCTGCGTCTACCAGGCGACGCGGAACAGCTCCGAGACGACCCGTCACGCCGCCGAGACCGTCGCCCGCGCCGTCGGCGCCGACTACCAGGAGTGGAATGTCGACGCCCTCGTCGAAGGCTACCGCACCATGGTCGAGCATGGCATCGGACGCGAGCTCGCGTGGGAGACCGACGACATTCCCCTGCAAAACATCCAGGCCCGCGTCCGCGCGCCGGGCGTGTGGATGCTGACGAACCTCCGCAACGCCCTCCTTCTCGCGACGAGCAACCGCTCCGAGGCGGCGGTGGGCTATGCGACGATGGACGGCGACACTTCGGGAGGGCTGAGTCCCATCGCGGGGATCGACAAGGCTTTCCTCCGCCAATGGCTGCGCTGGATGGAGAGCGAGGGACTCCCGCCGGTGGTGCCGCCGCTGCCGGAGTTGCGCGTCATCAACGTGCAGGCCCCGACCGCCGAGCTCCGCCCGAGCGAGGAAGGACAGACGGACGAATCCGACCTGATGCCCTACCCCATCCTCGACGCGATCGAGAAGCACGCGATCCGCGACAAGAAACTGCCCCTCGAGGTCTGGCAGATCATGGTCGAGACCCATCCCGATTGCGATCGCGAGAGGCTGCGGGCCTGGGTCATCAAGTTTTTCCGGCTCTGGAGCCGCAACCAGTGGAAGCGCGAGCGCTACGCCCCCTGCTTCCACGTCGATGACAAGAATCTCGACCCGAAAACGTGGTGCCGCTTCCCCATTCTCAGCAGCGGCTTCCACGACGAGATCACCGAGCTGGAGCAAGCTTGATGACGAAAGCGTGAATTTCGCTCGGAAGTCGTTTTTTCCATTTACGCCCGGGCCGGGGTCCGCTTAGCTGTTTTTCCCCGCCGCCGGAATGAACGTGCACCACCTCGAGCTTTTCTATTACGTCGCCAAACACGAGGGGATCACCGAGGCGGTCCGCAAGATGCCCTACGGGATCCAGCAGCCCGCCGTGAGCGGTCAAATCTCATCTTTGGAAAAGGATCTCGGGGTGAAGCTCTTCCAGCGCCGCCCCTTCGCCCTGACGCCCGCCGGTGAGGAGCTCTATGATTTCATCCAGCCTTTCTTTTCGCGCATCGAGCAGATCACGGCCCGTCTCCGTGGTGAGGAAAACACCCATCTCCGTCTCGCGGCGTCGGCTGCCGCCCTCGGCAATCACCTCCCCGAGGTCCTGCAGATGCTCCAGCGCGAGGTCCCGACCTTGCGCCTGACTCTGCGCGAACTGAGCAATCCGGAACTCGAGATGGCCCTGCGCAAACACGAGGCCGATGTCGCCCTCGCCGTGCTCCATCGCAAGACCGGTCCGGGCATCGAGACGATCAAGCTCCTCGACCTACCCCTCGCCCTCGCCGCTCCGGCGACCTGCACGCTCGACAGCTTCGAGGCCATCCTCGCGAATGCCGCCGGCGGCACACAGCTCCATCCCCTCATCACCCTGCCGAAGAGCGAACCGGTGGCGCAATTGTTCCAGCGCGGACTCCTCGCAGCAAAGTTGAAATGGGAACCTTCGATGGAGGTCTCCGAACTCGGGTTGATCCTCCAATATGTCGCCAAAGGCTTCGGCTTCGGTGTCGCCGTCGACATCCCCGGCGCGGTCTGGCCCGAGGGCGTGAGAAAAATCCGCCTCCCCGCGGACTTCCCGCCACTCACGCTCGGTGCCCTGCACACCGGCGAGCTGAAGCCGGTCGCGGGGCGCTTTCTACAGCTCGTGCGCGATCAGGCGGGGCTCCTCAAGAAAGCGCTGCGAAAAGGAAATTGAGCGCACCGCCTCGCAGCGGCGTCACCCCAGCAAAGGCGCCTCGCCGGGACGGAACACGGTGATGCCGTAGTTCGAGCTTTTCTCCCGGAGGTAGTCCGAGATGCGACCATCGACGACGCAGCAGCGGCCTTTGCTCCGCGACGAGGTCGCATGCATGAAGCGGCAGTTCTTGCCATCGCGCACCGCCAGACCGACGTGCGAGGTGTAGCTCGAGTGCCAGTCCGAAACGACCGCGATGACATCGCCGTCCTGCAGTTGGGACTCCACCGCCGCAACGCGGGATTTCGGGATGTAGGTGATCGGCAATTGCGAGAGGCTCGCCTCGATCCTCGCAAAGTCGGTGAGCATCCCGGGATTGTTCCGAAGGTATCGGTTGTCGCTCCCGGGCACCTGCATGTAGCGAACCTTGCGGCGGATCGGCACGCCACCGAGCGAGGGCGTCGCGATCGTGCCGAGTCCGCGCCGCTCGTTGTCGGCGAAGACCTCCTCGAGGTGGTGCATGCGGCTGACGTAGGAGCCGTCGCAGACGCCGTTGCGGTAACGCTCGAGCTCGATGTGGTGCAGCATCGCCTCGCGTGACCAGAGGTGCGGCGGGTTCTGGATCATGCGGGCGAAAGCGAGCGACGCCTCGTAGAAGGTCCAGCAATCGAGCAGGTCGAAATTCACCGAGGGCGACTCAACCTCGTTGTCGATCTCGAGGGTGTAGTTGCCGTAGGGCGTGCCACAGAGGGCCTTGCCGACGGTGACGGTGCGGGTCGGGAGGGCAAGGTTCAACCAATTCTCCTGACGGGCCCGCGCGCAGAGCTTCGAGAATTTCGCCTCCCCCTTGAAGACGACCGGCCACGGCAGACGCGGCTGGCGCAGGGTCACGCTCGTGGAGCCTTGCTCGGGCAGGGTCTTGCACTGGGTGAAGAGCAGCGCCGATCCCGCGCCACCGAGGGCTTGGAGGAAATGGCGGCGGGAGGAGGCGGGAACGGCGGGAACGGCGGGAACGGACATGGACGGGGAAGAGAGGCGGAACGCCTCCAAGATACCCGGACGCGCGCCGGACTTCAACCGATCGTGCGCATCGGTTCGGGCGGGAATTCCACGTTGGGACCTCCCGGGCAAGCGAGCCGGCCGGGGAAATCGGGTGAACGGCTCCAACGCCGAGCCGGTTCGGGGGTGATGGAAATCCGGAAATGGTCCCTGACCCTTCCCTGACCCCTTTTACGCGGACAGGAGAGGGTGCCGCCTATTCCTCGATTCCGAGCGCCTCCAGTCCGCTATCCATCCGGGGAAGACGGATGCGCTCGCCGAGGGGAAGTGCGTCGCCGCGGGTTCCCAGTTGGCGCCGATACCAATTGAGGGAATCCGCCAACGCCCCCTCATAGGCTCTCGAAATGTCGAGAAGGCGCGCTCGATCGATCTGACACTTCATGAAAAAAGTGGCCGAATCCGAACTCTCGATGGAACGGCGATGCTCAGCCAAGGCGCGAAGGCAGTCCTCGTAGGTGGCCACGTAGAGCTTGAGCATGTCGTGGTTGCTGATGCCGATGTTGCTTTCCGCCTTTTCGAGGAGCAGTTCGTCGAGGTCTGTGAGTTCACGGACGACGACATGATCCGGAGACTCGTTCAAAAGGTCATCCACCGTCCGGTCCCCCATAACGATCTTGTCCCTGTCGACGAACAGACCCTGCTTGGTCGGCACGAGCGCGTCCAGCAATCCCAGGAGCCGGGTGTTCCGCCGTAGCATCGCCATGACAAGACGCTGCCGATAAAGGATCTCGAAGGAAGTCGGGACAAACTGGATTCCCGCTAGACCTGCTCCTCTATTGATTCCCTCGCGAACTTCCTCGGACTGCCGGCGCCATAGGCGCTGAAGTGGATTCTCTTCGTCATAACCGCCCCAGGTGAGGATTCCGATCACTGTCCAGGTTTCCAGATCGACGATGGGGCTTCCGCTGTTCCCCCCCCTGCGTGGCGGCATTATGAACGATGATCCGGTTCGGCTCGACACCGTTAATCGCACCGTCGAGTTTGGTGATTTCGCCCCTCCCCTTCGTGTTGCCGGTGATGAGGATGCGGCGATCGACGAACGACTCGTCCACCGGACGGGCGTCGAGGGTGACTGCCTTGGGTTCGAACGTCGGGAGCCTCAGGCGCACCACGTCGCCGCCCCGCCTGGCATCGACCCAATGCGCCTGTCCCTCGTCGGCAATCTCGACACTCACAAAACCCGAATACTCCTTCCCGGTCTGGTCGAGGATCTGGAATTCCCTCGCTCCGTCGAAATTGTGGGCATTGCTGTAGACGTAGGTGACACCATTGACGTTGCAGAGGAAGCCGGTGCCGTTCCAAGAGGTCTGATTTCCGTCCTCGTCGATTCCGTTGGTGACCCTGACAAAAAGCGAACAATCGGCCACCTCTTCGGCGGAGGCTGGCATCCAGGCAGGCCCCGGGGCGGCAACCGGGGCCGGTGTCACGCCCCCGCCCGGACTTCCTCCCGGTGAGGTCGGCATGGATGCCGGGGGGGGGGGAGGGGGCGAGGCGGGAATCATTCCCCGGGCTTCCCGGAAAGCCACCGCCTTCTCCGGATCGTAGCCGTATCGCTCCTGGATTTCTTTCGGCAGATCGACAAAGGGGACCTTGGTGACCCCTCCTTCATGGGAGACGAGCAGGCCATCGGGATCGACGGTCTTGATTCTCGCCTGCCTGAATTCGCGACCGGCGTTGTCCCGGATCGTCGTTGCCGCAACCTGGGCCGGGCTCGGAGTCATCGGCGCCCCTGGCCGCCACCCCCACTTTCCCGGACGAGGCCCTGCTCCCCGGAGTCCGAGATGATCTTGAGTTCCGTGCCCAACGGAAGCAATAACTCCCGGAACTGCGGATACGTCTCGAGCAGTTTTGCAAGTCGATCGAGGGTATCGCCGACGGCGGCGAACTGCGCGGGATGGAGGAAGTCGCCTTTCAGATCAGGCACTGGAATCACTTCGCGGATGGACTTCTTCGTGAGGCGCTCCTTCTTCCCATCACCTGTTCCGACATTCACGATCACCCCGAAATCTTCGTAGGTCTTGGCAAGATGGATCTTTGCCAGAATCGGGTCATCGTATTCGTTGACGACCACGACCTGTCCCACCGCGATCCCCTCGGCGTGGCTGCAAAGGGGCCCCAGTTTGGCGAGCGCAAGGCTGAGGGAGAGGACGAGGAGAGGGATAAGTCTAGTATTCATGAAAGGAAATTCTCCCAGCTATCCAGGGCGTTTGTGAAGCGGTTCACTGGGCGTTTTGGGATGAGCGCCCCTTGTTGTAAACGCCGCTCCAATTCCGGCACAGGGGCCGGGATGATTCCAATACGCCTCGGATTTCGTTTGATCAGGGAGTGGGACGGAGTCAAGATGGATGTTTGGGGATGCCCTCTCTCGGGACGGGGAGGTGCCCGCAGGACGACGTTATCTTTGCCTGTCCCTTTAACTTGGCCATCGACCCGTGCCACGGTCGTTAAGAGTTGAATTGTGCGCTTCTCCCGCCCCGCCGATTCGCATTCGACACGGGCGTAGCATCCGGTGGTTGCGCTCGTGCCTCGCTCCACCACCGGCTAATTTCTCAGGCCCCTCCTGGGCCATAACCCAATCCCCCAACGATGGAAGATTGCCCCTGATCCGGGCTCGGGAGCTTGGCTTGACCTCGTCGCCCTTCACCCGTTCGGAGGAGGGCTTTTGTCGTGCGGATTCCGAAAGGTGAATGGGTGCGGGCAAACGGGAGTTTGCCCCTTCAAATCGGAACCCTCGGTACGCAGACTGGAATTTGACAACATCAACCGATTCGATCGCTAATACATCTAATTTACGTTGCATAATATTCACGTGTCATTCTGTATGTAATTAATTTTAAATGGTTTATGAAGTATCTTTTGATCACAATTACGCTTGATAAATTCCTGAATTATTTTATGATTATCAGATGGCTCGCCCACCTCAGATCACCCGGCAGGCGCTGGTCCCGCTCCTGATGGCGCGAGGCCCGGTATCGGCGACCGATTTGGCCGCGGCTCTTCGGGTGGATCGCTCGACAATCGCACGGGCGCTGTCCTCGGCTTTTGGCGATGAACTGGCGATTTTTGGCGCGACACGAAGCACGCGCTACCTCTTGCGGCGGCCCGTGCCGGGGGCCGGCGACCGCTGGCCGGTCTTTGCGATCGATGATGCGGGCCGTGCCAGGCACTGGGCGACGGTGGAGTCGTATCACGACCGCCGCTGGCGCGTGACATGGCCGGATGCGGCGGCAGCCCCGGCGTGGGCGGCTCCCTATTGCGACACGCTCGGTCTGTGGGACGGATTTCCCTTTTTTCTCGCCGATGTTCGTCCCCAGGGCTTTCTCGGCCGCGCCATTGCGGGGCGGATCACTCGACTTCTCGGCGTGCCTGAAGACCCGCGGCAATGGAGCGACGACCACACCCTGCTGTATTTGCAGGCGGTGGGCGAGGATCTGCCCGGATCGCTCGTGGTCGGCGAGGATTGTTTGCGCCGGGCGCTGGCGCCGACCGAACCGGCCCAAGTCGTTCAGGAATCCGATCGAGCCGAGCATTACCCGCGGCTGGCGGGCGAATCGATGACTTCATTGCCCGGTTCCTCGGCTGGCGGAGAGCAACCGAAATTCCTCACTCATGTGGCCGACGGTGATGGTCGGTCTCGGGCCGTGCTGGTAAAATTTTCTCCGCCTCTGGATCAGACGACCGGTCGTCGCTGGGCCGATCTATTGGCCTGCGAATTGTTGGCGCTTCAGGTGCTGAGCGAGCAAGGACTGGCCCGCCACGGGGCGCGGCTGCTCGATGCCGGCGGGCGACGTTTTCTTGAGGTGCCGCGCTTTGATCGCACGCCGGGCGGTGGGCGGCTTGGCGTGGTATCGCTTTTCGCGTTGTGCCCCGAGGCCGACAGCCACGGCATCGCATCCGCCTGGCCGCGATCGACGGCGGAGTTGGAACAGCGCGGCGTCATCGACGCCGCGACGCGGGCGGAAGTGGCGCGACTGCACGCTTTTGGCGAGCTGATTGGGAATACCGACATGCACGGCGGCAATCTCGCTTTCTGGCTAGGCGATTCCATGCCGTTTCGACTCGCTCCAGCCTACGACATGCTGCCGATGTTGTGGTCGCCCGGTCCGCAGGGCGAAATCGCCGAGCGTGTTTTCGCGCCCGCACCGCCGCTGCCGGGCAACGAGGAAAATTGGCGCACGGCAGCCGGGTGGGCTGCGGAATTTTGGAGTCGCGCGACCGAGCTTCCAGATTTATCGGACCCATTTCGCGAAATCGCCCGCGACGCCGGCGAAACCCTGAGAAGGTTGCGCGATCGCATGGCCTGACCCGCTCAATGCCCGCCTTTGGCGACGAAAAACGTGGCGTGGAGGTTTTGCGCGATCTCGAATAAAGTCAGGATCTCGATATACCACTCCATCCGCAGGCTCTGGCGATTGTGGATGAGGTCGAGATAGAGTTCCGAGGTCTTCGCGACCAGATCGAGCTTTCGGGCCAGGGCAGGTCGCGGTCGTGCAATTCATTCTCGGCCGCCAGTCGCACGTAGAGCCGGTCGAATGGGGTTGCGAATGGATCAGCTTGGACCGCGGATTCAGCCGTTTTCCCGGAATGCGATGGCGGCACCCGCTCGATTGATCACCCAAACATCTCCGCGATCGGCGTGCCCTGGTGCCCTGGTGTCCGCGACCATCGTAGGCGGCGGGACGTCCAAAATCGGTACCGACAACTTTGTTTGTCCGTTCCTTAATCTTCTGCCCCGCTGCCAGATCTGGTGCCGCCAGCGCGCTTGAGATAGAATTTGACGCAGGTGGCGCCGTGGACATAATTTGTCCACAGAGACATGAAAACGGTAACTGTCCGAGATTTACGTAACTCCTTCTCCATGCTCGAAGCTTGGCTGTCAGAGGGTGAAAGCATTTGTATTGAGAAACGTGGACAGCCGATCGGAATGCTTACCGCGTGGCGGCCTGATGCCTCAACTGAGCCCGCCAAGCCGGACTTTGCGGCTCGACGTCGTGCTATTTGGGGCAATCGAGTTTTTACGGAGGCTGAAGTGGCTGCAATGCGGGCCGATGAACTCGAAGGGGAAGAGGGATGAGTTGCTTTCCCGACACCTCTTTCCTGAGCGCGTTGTATCGGACACAGGTCAATTCCGCTCGGGCCGATCAATTCATGACCGGACTGAGCGGCTCACTGGGAGTTTCGAGCCTGCTCTTGCTGGAGTTCCGGCAATCCGTGCGCCTGCAAATTCGCTTGCACCTCAACGACCGGAGCAAAGGCTTCCCGCAAACGGAAGGTCAGCAAATGCTGAACGACTTTCAAATCGATCTAAATGCCGGGCTTCTCACGACGATCCCGGTGGATTGGGCTGCCGTGCATCAACGGGCTGAGGCTTTAAGCACCGCCCATACGATCTCGTCGGGCCATCGTCTCGCTGACATCCTTCACGTTGCGACAGCGTTGCATCTGGGGGTCACGGAATTCCTGACATTTGACTCGAATCAGAAAAAACTTGCCCAGGCTGAAGGACTAAGGGTGCCGGTATGATGGAGTCCGCATCCGCGCCCCCCTGACGCGCCCCCGTTTCCCGGTTCTTCCGGAACTTGCTCTGGTTTTCGTTTTGGAGCGCCTGACACGCGATTGGGCGTGGGCAAACGGGAGTTTGCCCCTCCAGATCACCTCCCCTCACCCAAACATCTCCGCGATCGGCGTGCCCTGATCCGTCAGCGGGACGGGTCGGGATCCATCGTAGAGATCCTTGCGCGGGTTGATGCCAAGGGCGGCGTGGATCGTGGCGTGGAAGTCGGACACGGAGACGGGCTTCTCGAGGATGTTTTTCGAGAGTTCATCGGTCACGCCGTAGGCGCCGTGATGTTTCAAACCTCCGCCCGCGAGGACGAGGCTGAAGGCGGTGCCCTGGTGGCCGCGCCCCCCGCGTCCATCGTAGGTGGCGGGACGTCCGAACTCGGTGCCGACCGCGATGAGGGTCTTGTCGAGCAGCTTCTTCTCCTCGAGATCGATGATCAGCGCCGAGAGGGCGATGTCGAGCTCCTCGATGAGTCCATGCTGATTCTGCTGGCCCTCGTTGTGGGTGTCCCAACCGGTGCCGTTGATGAAATTGAGGTTGTGCGAGACCTCGATGAACCGGACCCCGGCCTGGACGAGGCGGCGGGAAAGGAGGCAACGCTGCCCGAATTCCCCCCCGTAGAGGTTCCGCAGTTCGGCAGGCTCCTTCTTGAGATCGAAATGACGCATGAAGTCGGGTCCGGCGAGGCGGAGCGCCTCGGTCTGGGCCTCGAGATACTGGGCCGGGAGCGACTCCGACTCGATCCGTCCGGCGAGCGGTTGCAGGAGCGCCTGCCGGCGCGCGGCGCGATCCGCATCGACGTCGGCGGGACGAGAGAAGCCGGCGGGACCACTCTCCGTATCGGTCAGGTAGACGTAGCCCGCCTTCGCCCCGAGGAACCCGGGGCCACGGCTCACGTTCGGGTAACCGATCAGCATATAGGCCGGCACATCGGGATTCACCGCGCCACGTTCGTGGGCGACAATGGAGCCGATCGAGGGATAGGTGGTGCTGCCGCTGACGAGGCGTCCGGTGTGAACATAGTTCGTCGCGAAGGCGTGCTCGTCGACGATGTGATGGTTCACCGTGCGGACCGCGGTGAGCCGCTCGGCGAGTTTGGCAGTGCGGCCGAGGTGCTGGCAGAACTTCACGCCCGGCACCGCCGTCTCGATCGAGTCATACTCCGATCCCGCGACTTTCGGATTGGCTTTGGAATTGCCTTTCACCTTCGGATCGAAGGTATCGATCTGGGCCATGCCTCCGCCGAGCCAGATGAAGATGCAGCTTTCAGCCTTGCCCTTCGGCAGGTGGATCGCGGCGGTCGGCGAAGCCAGCAAATCGGCAGCCCCGAGCGATGTAGCACCGGCGAGAAGGGAGGAACGTTGGAGGAATCGGCGTCGGTTCATGGAGAGCGGAGTAAGGGAGCGTGGGAGTTTGGGAATGGCAGGGAACCGGGATAAGACGATGAATTCTCGACAGAAAATAGAACGGTGTGTCACCGCGTGTAGATCCACTCCGGCGCGTTGAGCATGGCCCAGAGGACGTCTTCCATCCTTGTGCGCCAGTCTTCATTCAAGGCCGGGGTGGGAGGATCGCCGCGGCGGGCCTGCTGTTCTCTCTGGGTGGCGAGGGTGTTGGCGGCCCCGTCGAGGTGGTTCGACCAGGTCACGTAGCGCACGGGTTCTCGCTTCGCGGCTCGGGTGACGGGCCGCTCGGCTTCGGGGACGATGCGGCTTTCAAAGCCATCGGCCAGCAACGCCACGTAGCGCTCCTTCTCCAGCGCGGTGGGTTGGCGGGTGAGGAGGCGCAGGAAGAGGCGATCGACGAGTTCCTCGGCGGACCCGGCCTCGAGCGAAAGATCGGTGACTCCGTGACGATCGCTCAGGCGCGTCAGCCAGAGCCCCATCGTGCCGTTCGCGAGGATGGCGGGCTGAAGCACGTTGGGGTCGATCTCGCGAGCGTTGATCGGATCCTGACGCGCTCCACGCCAGCCGAAGGTTTCCATCAGGCTCGCCACCGCCTGAATGCGCGGCAGGGAAAGACTGGGACGGTCGCGCTCGTTCGAGGTCGAGGCGAGCATCCAGGCCCGGCGCGGTTTACCGAGGGTGATCGAGTTGTTCAGGGCCCGCACGCTGTCGAGATCGAGGCTCACCTCTTCGAGCTCGAAGGGCGTGCCCGTCGCCGCGAAAAGCGAATCGACGATCTGCTCGGCGGTGAGACGGCGCGGACTCGGCGCGATGAAGAGCGGGCTAGGTGACGTCAGCAGCGGATCAACGGAGCGCTGGTAGGCATGCGAATACAGGATCATCCGGGCGATCGCCTTCAGGTCGTAATCGTGCCGCACGAGCTCGTGGCCCAGCCACGCGAGCAATTCGGGATGCGAGGGTTCGGTCTTTTCCCAGTCGGCGATAGTGGGAACGAGACCTCGACCCATGAGCCGCTCCCACACGCGGTTGACCATGACCTGCGCAAAACGCTGGTTCTCCGGCGCGGTGACGAGAGCGGCGAGGCGGTCGCGCGGGTCGTCGGGATCCTCGGCGAGAAGGGCGGCGGTTTCTTCCTTGGCGAACTCGGGGAAGGGCCAGGCCGGCTTCACTTCGGATCCCGGTTTCAGGGTCACCTCGATGAGCGGGGCCCGCCCGGTCTGGTGGATGCGGTCCATCGGAACGCTGCTCGTCTCGGGCAGCTTGATCGACGACTCCTGCATCATCGCGGCGAGTTGAAAAAGGTCTTCCTGCTTCGCGGTGTGGGCAGGCGCATCGTGGCAGCGGGCGCACTTCATCTCGACGCCGAGGAAGGCTGCGCTCACGATCATCCCCTTCGCCGCCATCGGCACATCGTTCTGCGAAGCGGTCGCGAATCCGGCGGGACCCCCGAAGCGCTCGCTCCCTTCCATGCGGAGAAGCTCGGTCACGAAGAG
>Ga0172376_10000780_pt1 | contig 41108 bp, 25 predicted proteins | sample Lak35m_FD_121114 | JGI IMG/M metagenome (GOLD analysis project Ga0172376, IMG submission 121114) | Freshwater microbial communities from Kabuno Bay, South-Kivu, Congo - kab_092012_35m | ecosystem: Environmental > Aquatic > Freshwater > Lake | place: Democratic Republic of the Congo: South-Kivu...
CGGGGAGGGGGCAGCGATGCAGGCGTCGAAGCACGGCCTGAGTGTCGCGGTTGTCGAGCGGTTGCAAGAGATCGGCGGAGCTTGCACGCACAGTGCGACGATCCCCAGTAAGGCTTTGCGCTTCGCGATCTTTCAAATGACCGAGGTGAATAACAATCGCCTCTATCGTGATCATGGAGTGTCGGTGCAGTTGAGCATCCCCGAGTTGCGGCGCACGGCTCGCAGCGTCATCGAGCAACAAGTCGAGATGCGAACCGCTTTTTATGACCGCAATCACGTCCCGATCTTTAACGGCCACGCACGGCTGCAAGACGCGCATACGATCGAAGTTGATCTCAACAATGACGGACATCTGCGACTGCGAGCGAAGTGGGTCGTGCTCGCGACGGGAGCTCGGCCTTATCGTCCGGCAGATGTTGACTTCACGCATCCACGCATCTTCGACAGTGACACGATTTTGAATCTGGCCGAGACCCCGCAGTCGATCACGGTTTATGGCGCGGGCATCATTGGTTGTGAGTATGCGTCGATGTTTCGCAACTTGGGTTGCAAAGTGAATCTCGTGAACACGCGCGGGCGACTGCTGGAGTTCCTCGACGACGAGATCGCCGACGCGCTGGCGTATCACATGCGAGATCGCGGTGTGATCTTAAGGCACCAAGAAACCTACGAACGGGTTGAGACGCGTGAGGATGGTGTCGTGCTGCATCTTGAATCAGGTAAGCAACTGAAAACGGACATTCTGTTATGGGCCAATGGCCGTACAGGGAATTCCGATGGCCTCAATCTGGAGCAGATTGGCGTGCATCCTGACAGCCGCGGCAATCTTAAGATCAACGAGCACTTTCAAACGGAAGTGCCGCATATCTATGCCGTCGGCGATTTGAATGGCTTTCCAGCATTGGCCAGCGCGGCGTATCAGCAAGGCCGCGCAGCCGCGCAGCACATCCTCACCGGCCAGTCTGATCATCTGGCCCGCGACATCCCGATTGGCATCTACACCAGTCCCGAGATCAGCTCCTTAGGCAAGACCGAGCGGCAACTCACGGAAGAAAAAGTGCCGTATGAAGTCGGTCATGCTCAGTTCAAGAGTCTTGCTCGCGCGCAGATCACCGGGCAACGCACGGGCATGTTGAAGCTGCTGTTTCATCGTCAGACCTTGCAGATTCTCGGCATTCACTGTTTCGGAGCGAACGCGTCGGAGATCATTCACATCGGCCAAGCGATCATGCTGCAAAAGGGCGAGGCCAATACGCTCAAGTATTTCATCGAGACGACGTTCAACTATCCGACCATGGCCGAGGCTTATCGAGTCGCCGCGCTGAACGGTCACAACCGATTGTTCTGAGCGAGGCTGCTGGCCCATCTCAATGTGCCGCGCGGCGCGTCAGTCATATGAGAGCGGCTCGGCATGAGAGACGTGTTGCGAACGTCATGGTCGGCGCTGATTCTTTTGGACTTCGCCTTGGCACGCGATTCACAACTCTGCCTTGGTCGTGGTGGCCGCTCGTGAGCGCTCCGGTCGAACGGCGTGCCCTCAATTTCGCTCACTTTCTAGAGCTTCGCGATATGAAACTCTTCTTGCTGATGCTGAAAAATGTCCGACGGAACCTGTTTCGGACGATCCTCACGGCTTTGGGGACCATGATTCTGGTACTTGTTGTGACCGGGATCTGGTCAGTGCTTGAGTTTCTCGATAGCGCGACGACCGAAAAGAGTCAGAACATCAAGGGCATCGTCACCGAGCGTTGGCAGATTCCCAGTCAGATGCCGTTCTCGTATGCGCGACCTCTGGAAGATTACGCACCGGCCAACAAGAGCGGCGTACCAGGCAAAGACAACGTCATGACTTGGCAGTTCTATGGAGGCACAACGGACCCGGACCCGACCAAACGCACGTTCGACTCGGAGTTCTTAGCCATCGCGCTGGAGCCCAGCAAGATTCACACGATGATGGACGAACTGGACGCACTCCCGCCGGCTGAGAAACAGAACCTCGTCGATATTGCCGAGAAGATGACTCAGAAACGCGAAGGCGTCGTCGTTGGGCCGGGGCGATTGAAATTGCTGAAGAAGCAAGTGGGTGATCGGTTCAAAGTCACGAGCTTCAACTATCGCGGCATCGACCTGGAGTTTGAGATCGTCGGAACCTTCCCCGAAGGGCGCTATGACCTGAGTGCCGCGATGAATCGCGATTATCTCAATGACTCGTTGGATGCTTGGGCGAGGAAATCTAGCAAGCCGCATCCGATGGCCAACAAAACGTTGAATTTGGTGTGGTTCCGTTTCGACGATCCGAACGTTTTCAATGAGGTCGCGGACAAGATCGTGAATGGTCCAGACTTCACCGAGGTGCCGGTCAAACTCGAAACCGCGTCATCAGGCATTGGCAACTTTTTGGAAGCCTATCGGGACTTGCTGTGGGGCATGCGTTGGCTGTTGTGCCCGGCGATTTTGGTGACGTTATCGCTGGTGGTGGCGAATGCGATCAGCATCAGCGTCCGCGAGCGACGCCAAGAACTGGCCGTGATGAAAGTGCTTGGCTTCGTGCCTCGCCAGATTTTGATTCTGGTCCTTGGGGAAGCGTTGTTGCTCGGCATTTTGTGTGGTTCGGTCAGTTCGGGCGGTGCGTACTACCTTGTGAATCAGATTTTCGGAGGCATTCCGTTCCCAATCGCGTTCTTCGGCGCCTTCAAGATCTCGACTCACGCCTTGTGGTGGGGGCCGGCGATTGGCGCCACGACCGCGTTTCTGGGGAGCATTGTTCCCGCTTGGTCCGCGCGGACGGTCAAAGTCAGTGAAGTGTTTTCGAAGGTGGCTTAATCCTGGAGTGCTCCGGCTTGACAGAGCACTCCAACTCAGCGGCGTTGGCTGCATCAACAAGGGCAGAGCACGCTGCCAGTATCGGCTTCATCAGACGTTGGTTGTGACGACTCCTTAAGCGATCAACTCGGTCGTTTGAGTTCTCGTTGTGACGCTGATGAAGCGTGGCTCCGTCAAGCCGGGGCACTTCCAGGGAAAAACAAGATGTCGTTCTTACTCGCCGCTGCCACGAATCCACTCACACTGACCGACAAGATTATCGCTGGTGTGATCGTGGCGATTTGCGGAGTGTTCGCGATCGCGGTGCTGGCTCGAGTACCGCTCATCTACAACATCCGCAACCTGGTGGTCCGTTGGCCGATCACGTTGCTGACCGGTTCAGCGTTTACGCTCGTTGTCGGGTTGTTGACGGTGATGCTGGCGTTTGTGAATGGCATGTATCGACTGACGGAAAACAGCGGCAATCGCGAGAACATCATCATTCTGGGGCAGGGGATGCCGGACGAGGTCTTCAGTAGTCTTGGCTTCGCGGCAGTTGATGATGTGGAAAACGTGCAGGGCATTCTGCGTGACGAGCAAGGCCGTCCGGTCGTCAGCAAAGAGACCTACGTCATTGTCAATCAGCCAATTTCGAATCCCCAGCCAGGTCGGCCCAAACGCCGCTTCTTGCAAGTCCGTGGCATCGAAGTTCCAGAGCTTTCGGGACTCGTGCATCGCGTCAATCTGGATGGCGAGTGGTTCAGCACTGCAGGAGTGCGTCCCGACCCTTCTGGCGATCCGACTCAACCGAACCTTGTCGAGGCGGTGATTGGTCAAGGCATCGCGCGCACTCTGGCTCAAGACGTGAAAAAGGAGTCGCTGGCTGTGGGCGATCAGTTCGTTATCGGGGACCGAAAGTGCGTCGTCGTGGGGTTAATGCTCTCGCGCGGCAAGACGTTTGACTCTGAGATTTGGGCCAAGCGTGACATCATCGGCAAGTCCTTCGGTAAGGAGTCCTACACCACTTTGGTGTTGCGCGCCACGAGCGCCAAAGAGGCACGGCGACTCGAAGACTATCTCAAGAACGAGTACGGCAAAGGCTCGATCGACCCGATGCTGGAAACGAAGTACTTCGCCAATCTGAACGGCACGAATCAGCAATTCCTCTACGCGATCATTGTCGTGGCAATTGTGATGGCGGTGGGCGGCGTCTTTGGCGTGACGAACACGATGTTTGCGGCCATCGCGCAGCGCACCAAGGACATTGGAGTCATGCGACTGATCGGCTTTGGCCGGTTGCAGATTCTGGGCTCGTTCTTGTTGGAGTCGTTGTTCATCGCACTCGCGGGTGGTGCCTTGGGGTGCTTGCTGGGCTCACTGGCCGATGGTTGGACCGCCAACAGCATCGTGGGCAGCGGGCAAGGCGGCGGTAAATCGGTTGTGCTGGAGTTGACGGTCGATTGGATGATCATCGCGCAGTGCATGTTATTTTCACTGGTGATGGGTTTGATCGGCGGGTTGATGCCGGCCGTCTCGGCCATGCGACTGAAGTTGCTCGACACGCTCCGTTAGCGAGTCTTGCGCTCATTCTTATAGTCAACCCGTTTGCACGTCGTCGTGTAGACCGAGATCACGCAACCCGGCCTGGACTTCGCTGAGCTTCGAATCGTGCTGAGCGGGTTGAACTGGTGCGTCGAAACGGACTTCAATCTGTAAGCCGGGTGTGGCGACGAGGCGGCTGAGGATCTTGCTATAGAAGGTCATCCACTTCTGCGGCGGTAGGACGCCTTGCCAACTCAGACTGCGTGCTTCGTGAGATGCGAGTGGCGCGGTGGCTGCGGGCAAGGACTGTTCGCGACGCGGAGAGGATTGCGACGGCACCGATGCGATGGGCTCGTTCGTGTGGGTGGATTGGATGAGGATTTGGGTGTCGCTGAATTCAATGTCGCTCGGCAAGCATGAAGACAGGGCCGGTTGAACTTGCAGTTGGCCTTGCTCGTCTCGAACAGCCATTCGCAGTACGCCTTGCCGCAGTCCGTCGGCAATCGCGCGTTGAATCACTTCGTGATTCACGACACGCGGTAATAACGGGGATGAGTAAAACGCATCGCGCACCGCTTTGGTCGACCATTGACTTTGCCCGTCAGGCCAACCGGCTAAGAGTTTTCTGGCGGGAATTGAGTCGACGATCTCGTCGAGTCCTCCGTGGCAGCCAAGTCGCTGCAAGTAGATCTCGACGAAGCTGCCAGCCGATGTCGACGTGATGCTACCTAGATCGAGGTGCCGCAACGCGTTGTCTTTGCCAAGCAAGTAGAGATGCCGATACGCACCAAAAATCGCTTCGTCGAGTTCACGCCGCGCCGCATGCATCCGGTGTGCGAGCGATCGTCGCTGGCGATCATCGATGCGTCGGTCAGTGGTCGGGTCGGAGCTGATGTCTTCCCAGGCCAACACTTCGCGAGCCGCGTGAATCAGTCGTTCGTTTGAATGTGCAACTGCGAAGAGCAGGGCGGTCTTCAGCGTGCGATCTTTCCGACCTGTGCTGCGCAGGATTTGTTCGACAAACGCCAGAGTGCTCACAGTCTCGGCGACGTGTTCAGAGTCCAGAACGACCACTGTGAGTCGTGGCACTTCGCGCACATCGTGCGGACGTTTGGGGAAGAATTCACGTTCGATGGCCTGGCTGGCTTCGATGGAATGTTGTCGCCAGAGATCGACCGTGCGTTGCCGAATCCTCTCGATGATCGCGGCGGTTTTCACGTTGCCGCGCCGTGTGACGAGCCATTGATTGAGGTTTGGCGCAAGTCCGAAGCGGAACTGGTCACGCTCGCCTTGTAGGAAAAAGCACCGGCTGGAAAGGCCAGCCAGCACAGTTTCAAGGTCGGTCAGGTGGATGTCGGGGCCACCGATGGCTGTCTTGATCTCGGCCAGTGACGCGTCACAGGGCGGATCACTTTGGCCGCCGCAAGACTCGAAGAAAGCTGCCGATGCGACTTGCCGATGCCAGCGCGCCGCGCGAATGGCAGCGCTCGCATCTCGATCCAGTTGTTCCGCATGCGCTGCCGAAAAGTCGTGGCCTTGAGTGTTGAACGGACTCGCGATGTCTGTCGTGATGACGGTGTCGAGTGCCGTTGTTCCTAGTTGCTCGAGCACCGCTGCGCGGAATTGCGGCTGCTCCCACGGAGCAAGTCCCAAGGTGATGAGTGGCTCGGCGGTCAACGCACGTTGTGTGGGTTGAAAGTTGTGAGCGACCCATAACGCGAGCAATCGCAGTGCTCCGCGCGTGCGTTGAAAATGAGGCAGCAGATTCCACTTCCGCTCAAAGAGCGAGATCACGGTCGGGTGAAAGGGGTAGCAAGCTCTGAAGCGTTGATGGATCGTTTCACGATCAAGACTCGCGAGTTCGTGGGCATGCTGTACGGTCCATTCTGCTTGAGCCGTGAGCGTTGCCTCGGCGGTGGCGGGCAAGCCGTCCCACTCAAACAAGCGTCGCCGCAGAATCTCTGGCAGGTCTTGATCTGCCGTCATGCGCACCGCTTTGCCAAGTCGATCGCAGAGCTTCTGAATGGCTGCTTGATCACGGCGGTCGTCGGGGTTCATCTCCAAATCCGCATGCGGGATGGTTAGGCAGAGCACGAGGTTGTCGCGTGCTCGCGCTTCTTCGCAGAGGTTTTGCAGGAAGTTGAAGAACTGATCGCGGAGTCCGAGTTTGCGGCCGCTGCTCAGATAGTTGAGCAATTCGTCCATCAAGATCAGTGTTGGGCCGTTGGGCAACATGCGGCGGATGTCGTCTCCGGCTGGCGCGAGTCTGAGTTCATCATGCCGCGCGACGGCGGAGAAGAGTTGTCGCTGCTCGTGAGGAGAGCGACCAAGTTGCCAAGCAATCTCGCCCCATGGTGTGCGACGCTGTGGTTCACCTGGTGCACCGCGTCCGTTGAGCACACTGAATTCGGTGCCCACAAATACGGCCGTGGCTGCCGTTGGGATGGTCGCGACTTGGGCTCGTTGCAAGATCGCATCCACGCCGCGCCACCGCGCACAGGCTTCGCCTTGCCGAGCGAGATGAAACAAGGTCGTCAAAGCATGCGTCTTTCCGCCCCCGAACTCCGTGGTCAAGTTGAAGATCGCCGACGTCTCGATTCGGATGCCGTTTAACCGCCGCACCATCTGAGCCGCGAGGTCGAGCAATCCGTTCGTGAGATATGTCCGCTCAAAGAATCTCGCTGGGTCGAGATAGTCTGCCGTGACGTTCGATCGTCCGAGCCGCACATGATCAAGATGCACGGCGAACTCAGAAGCATCCAGCGGCCGATTCTCACGCAGATCAACACGGGGCGTCACGACTTCAAACCAAGAGGGGCGCGCGGGCATGAACAGAGCTCCTTCTCAAGGCGCTGACGAGACGGTTGCAAGGCCGAGTATTCCGCGTCGCGATGGACTCAATGCGAACGACGACCGATTCGCATTTTCAGAAATCATCGCGTCGTCACTGTGACCAGGCCCTCGACGCGTTAATGACTCCAGATATTTTGCGATCACGGTTTTCACGGATGATGTACTTAACGTGTTCCCACGATCGGTTCGATCGAGACATCAAACTCGCGTAGTCGATACATCAGCGAACGCGGCAACAGGCATTCGAAGATGACTTGAGTCTCGGTGTATTCCTGCCGAGAGATTTGCGCGTGCTCGGCGAGGAAGGGGCCGATGCGCCCATTGCTGACGTTGCCCATGATGCGCAACGACAGGAAGCCTTCGCCTAATTGCTTGGCGACCATGTTGGCGAGTCGATCAAAGCCTTCACGCGTGACCGCGCTGATCGCAACGGCTGACTCGTGCTTCACACGCAGCACATCAACGATCGAACGATCGGTGACCGCATCCGCTTTATTCAAAACCAGGATCATGTTCGTGCGCTCGACGCCGATTTCGTCGAGCACTTGATGCACGGTTTCGATTTGCAGTTCGGCCTCGGGATGACTCGAATCGACGACATGCAACAGCAAGTCCGCGTGGCGAGCTTCTTCGAGCGTCGATTTGAATGATGCGACGAGATGATGCGGCAGCTTGCGGATGAAGCCGACCGTGTCACTGAGCAGTACTTCGCCCCAGCCAGGTAATTCCCATTTGCGTGTCCGAGTATCGAGCGTCGCAAAGAGTTGGTCGGCGACATAAACGTCAGCGCCGGTCAGCGCATTCATCAGAGTGCTCTTGCCCGCATTGGTGTAGCCCACAAGTGAAACGGTCTTGTGGTCGGTGCGTTGTGAAACCATGCGCTGCCGATGCGCGGTCACTTCGGCGAGCTTGCGGCGCAGTTCATCGATGCGTTTATCAATGAGGCGGCGATCGGTTTCGATCTGCTTTTCACCCGGCCCACGTCCGGCACCGATACCGCCTTCGATGCGTTCGAGGTGCGTCCACATGCGTTTGAGTCGCGGTCGCAGGTAGAGCATCTGCGCGAGTTCAACTTGCAGTTTGGCCTCATAAGTTCGGGCTCGGCTGGCGAAGATGTCCAAGATCACTTCGCTGCGGTCGACGATGATACGATTGAGTTCGCGTTCGAGATTTCGTCCCTGAGATGGGCTTAAGGCGTTGTCGAAGATCACCACCTCCGCGCCCGTTTCTTCCACGAGTGCTTTGAGTTCTTCGACCTTCCCCGAGCCGAGACACATGGCTGGATCAGGTGAGCGGCGAGTTTGAGTGAGCCGACCGACAATCTGCGCTCCAGCGGTCTCTGCGAGGCCTTGCAATTCGGCGAGCGGATCATCAACGAGATCCTTCTCATGCTGCTCGATCAACGCGACGAGCACGGCCTTATGTTGAACGATCTTGAGTTCTTCGCGAGAGACTTGTGACAAGCTGAGGGCTTTCTTGAACGAGTGTTGGGCTTCGGAGTGCGACGAAGCGTCGCCGCAGTTCAGAGGGTGAAGATCACGCCTTTCGGGGATCGAATGCCGCGAGTGTCTTCAGGTGTAACTCGACGGACTCGGCTAAGGCCTGCACGTTGTAACCGCCTTCTAGCAAACTCACACACCGCGACTTGCTATGAGTCTGGGCGACTTGCAAGACGAGCTTGGTCAAGGTCTCGAAGTCTTCAGTCTCTAGTCCTAATGAACCGATTGGATCTTTGCGATGAGCATCAAATCCGGCGCTGATCAGGACTAGCTCTGGCTTGCATTTGTCCGCGCATTTCGAGAGCACCGATTCGAACGCCGCGTGATAGTCAGGTCGCGACGTGCCGAAGGACACTGGCAGATTGAATTTGGTTCCCAGTCCCGCGCCCTTGCCGGTTTCTGATTTTTCACCCGAACCGGGATAGAACGGGAAGCGGTGCGCTGAAAAGAAGAAGACGTTGCCATCCTCGTAGAAGATGTCCTGCGTACCGTTTCCATGATGCACGTCCCAATCCACGATCAGTACGCGTTCGAGCCCGAACTTGGCTTGCGCATATCGAGCCGCGATAGCGACGTTATTGAAGAGACAGAAGCCCATCGCATCGGTCGGCAGCGCGTGATGTCCCGGCGGTCGAATCAAACACATCGCCGTCTTGTGCTGACCACCAACGACTTGCTCGACCGCTTGGCAGGCCGTGCCTGCAGCTTTGAGCGCCACCTCATATGACTTCTGGCTGACCGCCGTGTCGGACTCGATGCGATCGCCACCGGCTTCTACGAACATCTTCACATGATCGATGTATTGGCCCGAGTGGACTCGTTCGAGCTGCGCTCGCGTCGCCGAGGTAATCGCACCGCGTTCAAACTTCGTGAACATGTCGGACTTAGCGAGTTGCTCTGTGATGGCCTTGAGCCGCTTCGCGGATTCGGGATGCGCGCCGGTGTCATGCTCCAGAAAGCAAGGGTCCGAGTAGAGCAACGGCATGAGCGGTTCCTTTCTGGCGCTCGAGTCAGTTTTGATTTGCGCCGCGAGCGGGTGCTCAAACCAAACTCTTCACGCGCTATCCTGCCGGGCGTTCGTACTTTCGATCGGCGGGCACGGCTTGCATCAGCATCTCGATCAACTTCTCGCTCGTCACGTCATTGGCTTGTGCGGCGTAGTTCACGGCGACGCGGTGTCGCAAGGCAGACTTCGCGATGGCCTGCACGTCACCGGTTGTCGCGTGATAGCGACCATGCAGGATGGCACGGGCTTTCGCGCAACTCACAAGCGTCAGCACGCCGCGCGGACCGGCTCCCCAAGAGGCCCATTTATTGACGACCTCAGGAGCTTCCGGCGTTCCGGGGCGGCTGGCTCGCACGAGTGCCCACGCATAGCCCAATACTTGGTCGCTCACCGGCACGCGGTTGACGAGTTGTTGGAACTGCACAATGTCCTCGCCACTCACGACCGAGGCGATTTTGCCCATCTGCCCAGTCGTGACACGTCGTGCCACTTCCCATTCTTCAGCACCCGTCGGATAGCCAACCTTGATGTAGAGCAAGAACCGGTCGAGTTGTGCTTCCGGCAGCGGGTAAGTGCCTTCTTGCTCCAGAGGGTTCTGAGTCGCGAGCACAAAGAACGGCGCTGGCAGTTTGTGAATCGCACCACCGGCACTGACTTGTCGTTCTTGCATGGCTTCGAGCATCGCTGCCTGAGTTTTCGGCGGCGTGCGGTTGATTTCGTCGGCCAGCACCATGTTGGCGAACAACGGCCCGGCCAAAAATTTGTACGCCCGCTGCTTGGTTTGCAGATCTTCCTGAATGATCTCCGTGCCCGTGATATCGCTGGGCATCAAGTCGGGAGTGAATTGGATGCGCTTGAAGGTCATGTGCAGCGCTTCGGCCACGGAGCTAATCAACAACGTCTTCGCCAATCCCGGCACACCTTCGAGCAGCGCATGGCCGCGCGCCAACATCGCCACCAATACCTGCTCGATGACATCTTTTTGGCCGACGATAACCTTCTCCAGCTCTTGCTTAATTTGAGTGAAAGCTGCGGCGCATCGTTCAACGGCGGCGATGTCTTCTTTGCTAGCGGTATCGCTCATGGGAGTCTTTCTGAGGGGCGGTGGGCAGGAACGCGAGGTGATTCGGGCACTCGGCGAGGATCAGCTCCAGGCCTGACAAAGCGGGGGCGGCAAAGGTAGTCGTTGATGAATCCAGCCCTCAACCGAGTGCGGCGCGAGTCGCCGTGTGGCTTGGGCAGACACCAACTTCGAGCGCTGGCAGCCGATCGTGTCATGTGATCGGCCACGGTCAGCGCGGCCGTTGATCTCGTTATTGCTCGCCAGAGTCGCGATTCGACCACCAGGGCAACGAGATGCCACCATCCAAAAGAAACGTCGAGCCTGTCATATAGTCTGACTCGTCACTGAGCATGTAAGCGATCGCGCGGCCAATCTCTTCCGCAGTTCCCATGCGCTTCCATGGAATCTTGCCCGCGCCTTGAGCGAGTTGCTCGTCGTCGAAGAATTTTCGCTCGCCTGGGGTGTCGATCCAGCCAGGATGCATGATGTTGACGCGAATGCGATACTCGGCCAGTTCGATCGCGGCGGTGCGGGCCATGTGGTCGATCGCCGCTTTGGCCATGTTGTAGGCCATCGCTGTCGGGATCGGGATTACCGCATGCGGTGAACTTACAATGACAATTGAACCACCTCGACCTTGCGTGACCATCTGCTGAGCCGCCGCACGCAAGCCATAGAACGCGCCCCACATCGACACGTCGATTGTGCGGCGGAAACCTTTCATGTCGGCTTTGATCATCCGCTCGCGATCGCTGTAGACGGCGTTCGAAACAAAGTGATCGACGCTGCCCAGTTCGCTGACCGTGCGTTGAATCATGCCTTCGACGAAGGCTTGCTCAGAAACGTCACCTTGTAGCAGCAATGCTCGACGGCCCAGGGCTCGGATTTCAGCCGCCGTTGACTCGGCACCCGCCAAGTCGGAATGGAAGTTGATGCCGACATTGCATCCGCGCCGCGCCAACTCAATCGCCGCCGCTCGACCAATTCCCTTCGACGCCCCCGTGACGATCGCGTTATGGCCTTCAAAACTCATGAGATTCTCCACTGATAGTGACAGTAACTGCCCTAAAGGCGGTGGAGTCTGATTGTCGCTTCACAGGCAGACAAGCAACCTCGGAACGAGAGCGCGTCCGGCAGTGGTTCTCAACTTCCTGTTGGGAAACGATTGGCAACTCGCTGGCAACCAACGCCGTGGTGGCCTCGCTATCACCTCGGAAAACGCTTCGTTAAAACGCCCCAACTTTTGGCCCTTTTCCCGCCTTCAGCAGAACGAGAAACGATGAATACCGCTGACTTCCCGATTGACCTGACCCAGTTCAAACCACTGGCACTCGACCCGTATCAAACGACGCTGACTGACGAGCAACGAGCCACTCTGAAGGCCAATATTCAGCTCTGCCGTGATGCAATCATCTTCTTTACGGCAGTCGCGGACGCGAAGGGGCTCGGCGGACATACCGGTGGTCCTTACGACACCGTGCCGGAAGTCATGATTTCTTACGGCTTCATGCTGCACGCTCATCACGGCGGGAAGCCGGACTTCCTGAATGTGTTCTTCGACGAAGCCGGACACCGCGTCGCGACTCAGTATTTGATGTCCGTCATTGAAGGGCATATGCCTGCCGAGAAGCTGTTGCACTACCGCGAATATCTTTCGCACATGCCCGGCCATCCGGAGCGCGGCTTTACTCCCGGCGTCAAATTCTCGTCGGGCCGTCTCGGGCATATGTGGCCCTACGTGAATGGCGTGGCGTTGGCCAATCCGGGCAAGTGCGTTTTGATGCTCGGCTCGGACGGTTCGCAGATGGAAGGCGATGATGCTGAGGCTGCGCGTCTCACGGTCGCAGCGAAGCTCAACATCAAATTGGTGATCGACGACAACGACGTCACGATCGCCGGCTTCCCGTCGGACTATCTGCCGGGTTACGACGTTGCGAGCACTCTCAAAGGGCACGGCATTCCCGTCGATATCGGCGACGGTGAAGATCTCGACGCGCTCTACGCTCGCATGTGCAAAGCCGCGACGACCGCCGGTCCTTATGCCCTCATCAACAAGCGCAAGATGTGCGTCGGCATTGAAGGTCTTGAAGGTTCCAATCACGGGCACGACGTCATCAAGACCGCGACCGCGATCAAGTATCTCGAAGCGCGCGGCTATCCGGCGGCGGTCGAGTTCTTGAAGAACTGCAAGAAGGGACCGGGCAAGCCGACCTATCGCGGTTCGAAGGGAGCGGGCAAGAACCGCTCGGCGTTCGGCACCATCATCAACGAACTGCTCGACAAGATGCCGCATGAAGAGCGAGTCGCTCGCGTGCGTGTGTTCGACTCGGACCTCGAAGGCTCATGCGGTCTCGACAGCATCCGCAAAGCGCATCCCGAGTGCTTCGTGCGCGGCGGCATTATGGAGCGCGGCAATTTCTCCGCAGCAGCAGGCTTCGGGTACGAGCCAAGCAAGCAAGGCATCTTCGGCACGTTCAGCGCGTTCCTCGAAATGGTCGTGTCCGAGATCACGATGGCGCGACTCAATCACTCGAACGTGCTCGCCCACTTCTCGCACGCCGGTTGCGACGATATGGCCGACAACACTTGCCACTTCGGCATCAACAATATGTATGCGGCGAACGGCTTGCCGGACGGCGGCAAAGATTCGACCCGCCTCTATTTCCCGGCGGATCAGCATCAGTTCAAAGCCTGCTTGCACCGCATCTTCCATGATCCGGGTTTGAGGTTTGTGTTCTCGACGCGATCGGAAGTCCCGGACATCCTCGATGACAACGAGCAGCCGATCTTCGGCGGTAACTATCACTACACACCGGGCAAAGACGACCTCATCCGCGAAGGTAACGCCGGTTACATCGTCTCGTTCGGCGAGACGCTCTACCGCTCGCTCGACGCCGTCTTGAAGCTGCGTGACGGCGGCTTGAATGTTGGGCTCGTCAACAAGTCGACGCTCAACGTCTACGACGAAGCGATGATGGCCAAGCTCGCTCAAGCTCCGTTCGTGCTCGTCGCCGAAGGCTTCAATGTCGCAACGGGTTTAGGCTCGCGCTTCGGCACCGAACTCCTGAAGCGAGGCTTCAAAGGCCGCTACAACAACATCGGCACGAACCGCGAAGGCTCGGGCGGGTTGTGGCAGCAGATGGGCTATCAAGGCCTTGATACCGAAGGCATTCAAGAAGCGGTCAAAGCTTTGGCCAAGTAGTGTTTCGAGAGGTCATGTCCGGCGGACATCAACGTTTCTGCCTGAATCGTGTGCTCTTCAGCGATCCTCGGCTGTGTTGTGCTTGAGTGGCGTTTGTGGCCACTCGGGCACATTCCTAGGCTCGTGAGGCTTGTCTAGGGATGGGGCGGACACGATTCGAGCGATCGTACAAGTCAGTCGCTCTCAGCCGGATTCGGCCTCACCAGCTACGTCCTCTTTTGACTTCCTCGCCGTACGAACGATGTATTCCGAAAGGACGCCCAGCAACTCGGCGGCGAGGAACAGAAATAACGACCGATCACCGCAGCTCTCGAACGCTTTGACCTCGGCACAGCGCAGGCTGAGCGGATCGAGTCCGGCAAAGGCTGCTTGTAGTTGTGCGTTGAAGGCGAGTCCGAAGCCTCGATATTCGTCGGTCAGTTGCTGGCGTGCGTAACGCTCGATCTTGAGTACAAATTCGTCGTCGTCGAAATCGAACGTTTTGCCGAGCCACTCGGGGTCGATGCCGTCGGGGAAAAACGGCAGCGGGAAGCAGGGAGCGATCTCCGCCAGTCGCCGCCATTTGGTGAGTTCTTGGTGTGCCACGGCGGGAGAAATCGGCTCGAAGTAGAACGAGCGGTCGCGTGCTAACAGCACGGCGCGGTTGAGTGGGCAATTACGACTGGCGGTGAGTGTGACGTGTTCCCACCACAACTCGAGCGCGTGCTTGGTCTTCATATTGGAATAGATCGCTCGTCGGGCCGCTGTCGGTTCTGGCTCAGGTTGCTGAGGGAAGCCGTCGCGTTCGGCTCGAGACAGAATGTGCTCGGTTGCGGCGATGAATTTGCGAACGCTCGATGCACCAAGCGGTCCTGCTGGTAGGAATCCTGACCGCTCGAAACGCCGTGTGAGCGTCTCAACCGAGACACCTTGCATCCGCTCGCGCAGCCAGCGATCGCCGATTTCCCACTCTTCCAAGTGATCGAGCAGCAATGGTTCGCGCTCTTTCGCTTCGACGCCCGCGTTGCCCAACGAAATCTGCAACCGATTCAAGAACAGCATGTACGGTGCCGTCAGCACCAGTCGCAGTTCGTCGGTGGTGAGTTCGTTGAGTGTTTCGGTAGGACGCAAGACTCGATCTGCAAACACTCTTGGTTGCAGTTTGGGTTGTGAGAGTCGCTGGGCTGCGTGCAGCGAGTTTTGCTCGTAACTGAAAAGTTGCGTGTTCGAACCGTCAAAATACTGCGGGCTGAAGGGCTGCAACGGATGCTTAACAACCAGCACGTTACGAATGGGCTGAGCGACGCGAATACCGTCGCAGTCCTTGAGCAACGCGGCATCTTCTGACTGCTCGCAGAGTCCTAGCAACTCTTCGACCAGTACTGACGGAGGTCGCGGCTTTTGATCGCGAATGCCTTGGCCGACGAACGTGATCAGCAAGCGATCGCGCGCGGCGAGTAGCGCTTCTAAGAAGAGATGTCGGTCTTCCAGTCGCGGCGTGCGATCACCAATCGTCGGGCGTTGTGCCATGAGATCGAAGCGCATCGGCCGTTCGCGCCGCGGGTATTCTCCATCGTTTAAGCCCAGTAACGCGATGACTCGAAATGGCAAGCTGCGCAGCGATGACAGATCCGTGAAGACCACGCCGCCGACTCGGAAGGGATTGCCGCCGGTGCTCTCATCGACGGCACGTTCCACCTCGCGCGCAGCGACTGAGAATGGCAACGGAAAGTCGAACTCATTGAGTTCCGCGAGTTCGGCCAGGTGGTCGATCGCTGCGAGCAATCGCTGCAAGCCGCCTTCGTCGTCACCGGGGTTAAGGAATTCGAGCACGAGTCCCATCAAGTGCTCGCGCCAGGCCGAAAGTGAGCGCGGTGTGTGGAGTCGTTCGTGCCACTCGCGCAGCCGAGTCACGAAACTGTACAACCGCCCGAGCACGACACCTCTTAATCCCGCCGCACGATCGAGCGACACGACGTCACGGACCATGCTTTCGCCGCCGGGCGGCATCGCATAACCAAGCAGCAGGCGATCGAGTCCGAACGACCACGTATTGAGGTCCGTGTCCGGCATGCCTTCGGCGACGCGCTGCTCGGCATTGAGTCCCCAGCGCACGCCGCTGTCGACCACCCAGGCCGCGACGTCCGCGATTTCATCCGCATTAAATCCAGCTTTCGTTCCGATCGCTGTGATGTGGAGCAAGTCCAGGACTTCACTGACCACAAAGCGTCCTTGCATCACGGCGAGCAATCGGAAGTACGCTTCGAAGATGGCGCGAGTCCGGCGCGGTGAACGACCGGCGATTTGAAACGGGATCGCTCTCTGTGGCTGATGTGCAGTGGCTCCAAAGACCGCTTGCACCAACGGTGCGTAGGCTTCGAGATCCGCGCAGAACACACCGACGTCTTCCGGGACGAGCGTCGGGTCCGTTTCAAAGGCGGCTCGCAGTTGATCGCGGAGCACCTCGACTTCGCGCATCGGTGTATGGCAACTGTGAACTCGTAATGAATCATCTCGAGGCCACACGCGTGCGATGGGTTCGTTCGCTGCGCGGATGTCATCCTGGAGCAGCGAGAGCAAGGTGGCTGGTCGTGCTTCATCAGTGTCAGTGCTCCACTCTTCAAACTGCCAAGCCGCGTGCTCGCAGTCGGCCATGAGCATTTGCTGCTGCCGAGACAACTCGCCGCAAGACGCCAACAGAGGATGCAACAGCGCGAGTGATTCGATACGACAAAACTCGCGCAACGAGACCTCGCTTTGTCGGCGTTTTCTGAGCAGAGTGCGGCGGCTGTGCATGTCGCCCCAATAGTCCGTGGCAGGAACAAGCACGAATAACCCGATCTCTGTGTGGCCTCCGACTGCTTCCAAGAAACGCAACTGCGCGCTGGTCACTCCGCCGGCCAACCACACCGACGTACGTGTGTCGGTACGTTGCTGGCGATCACCAAACAATCGCTCGACATCACTCGCCATGGCACGCACCGAGCGAAAGTGAAACTGCTCGGTGATGCTGGCCCATAGCTTCTGTTGCCAGCGCGCGGCATGCGGCACGTCTTCCTCTGGAAACGGCCATGTGCGTCCGCGTTCCCAGCCTTCGATCAGTTCGGGGCGCTCCAGCAAATAGCGATCGAAGAGCTGTCCAATCTTGCGCGAGAGCTCAATGAGTCGTTGCGGATCAAGCTGCTTCGGTTGCGGATAGATGTAGCGCGCGACGTCACGGAAATCGGCGTCCTTGACCAACTCGGGCAATCGTTTTGCGACCGCCCAAGTGAGCGAATCCAAGTCACGGCGTGGTGCGAGTTCGTTGCCGAGCACGCTTTCGAGAATCGTCGCCATCCAATTGCCGAACGGCAGATATTGAAACTGAGCCCAACAACCTCGTTCCTCGGCCAAGCGCTGACTCAGCGCGCTCTCCCAACCACGACCGGGAACCACGATGCATTCAACGGCGAGTGGACTGGCCAAGGGCCGATTGATGAACTCCTGAAACCGTCGCCACAGGGGTTCGAAGGAAGGAGCTTCGAAGACGTGAATGGTCATAGTTACTCAAACAGGAGGACCGGGGGCGCGATGAAGGCGCGTGTGCCGTGCTGGGACAATTTTCATCCCGTGCGCGGAAGATCCATGACTTTGGCGAATCGATCGAGCACGTTCGTCTTCAGCGGTTCATAGTCGGGATGGTCGAACTCGACACTCTCGACCAAGGCGAACGCAATCTCGCGAGTTTCTTCCACCGTGTGGCGATCACGATTGAGATCGGCGACTCGCAGGGGCAGCGTGCCATGTTGCTTGGTACCGAGAATGTCACCTGGTCCGCGCAGTTCAAAGTCCGCTTCCGCAATCTGAAATCCGTCGGAGAATTGCTCCATCGCTTGCAATCGCTTCACGACTTCGGGAGTCGATGCGTCCGAGAACAAGAAGCAGTAGCCCTGAAACTTTCCACGACCGACTCGGCCTCGCAGTTGATGCAGTTGCGACAACCCAAATCGCTCGGCTTGCTGGATGACAATGATGGTCGCGTTGGGCACGTCGACACCCACTTCCACGACGGTGGTCGAGACCAGTACTTGCGTCTCGCCGGTGCGAAATGCATCCATCGAGTCCGCCTTCAGTTGCCGGTCCATCTGCCCATGCACAATGCCCACTCGATAGTTCTGTAACTCGCCACTTTTGAGTTGCCGGTAAACGTCTTCGGTCGCGCCCAGCAGTTCGCCCGCAAGGACCTCGTTGATTGTATTCTCGTCGCGCAGATTCATGGCGGATGATGTGTCGCTCGTTGCGGTTTCTGTAGACACGTCGAGCGTTGAGTCGCCATCGCCCACACGCGGGCAGACGACATAGACCTGCCGCCCGGCATCGAGTTGCTCGCGGATGAACTTCCAAGCGCGGGAACGCGTGGCGGGGTCTTGCACGCGATACGTCTTCACGGGCTGTCGCCCTGGCGGCAGTTCGTTGATCACGGTCAGATCGAGATCCCCGAACTGAGTGAGGCACAAGCTGCGCGGAATCGGAGTGGCCGTCATCACCAGCACATGGGGCTTCTGCTCACCTTGCGAGAATGTCGCGCGCTGACCGACGCCGAACTTGTGTTGCTCGTCGATGATGACCAATCCGAGCTTGGTGAATTTCACGTCGGCTTGAATGACAGCCTGAGTGCCGACAATCAATTGCGTGGCGCCGCTGGCGATGTCGGCGAGTGCTTGACGCCGCGCTGCGGCTCCCAGGTTCCCCGTCAGTAAGACCCGATTGACTCGGCTTTGTGCGAGCACGCGATCGACCGTCTGCCAATGTTGAGAAGCGAGTAGCTCGGTCGGTGCCATGAGGACGCATTGATGCCCATTCGCGACGGCGACCAGCATGCTGTAGATCGCGATGGCTGTTTTGCCCGCACCGACGTCGGCTTGCAGCAGCCGATGCATGGCATGTCCGGATGCGAAGTCTGTGATGATGTCGTTAACCGCTCGATCTTGCCCCTTCGTGAATTGGAACGGGAACAGCCGCCGAATGCGTGAGTCAATCTTGGGCGAACTCGGCAGCAGCGGTGCGGGATGCCCGGCACGCCACGCGCGGCGTCGCATGGCAACCGCCAGTTGGAACTCCAGCAAATCTTCAAAGATCAGGCGGTGCTTCGCGGCGTCGTACTCCGCAACGGACTTGGGTAAATGCAGCGAGCGGATGGCGTCGCGCAGCGTCGGCAGCCTCCACTTGTGGCGTGCCACTTCAGCGATGCGATCAGGAATGAATTGCACAAAGTCCTCAACGGCAGCGCTCGTGATCTTGCGCATCTCGGCCATACGTAGCCCCTCGGTCAGGCCATAACGCGGTAGCACGGCGATGACGTTCGAGGAGTCTTCATCATCAATGTCGAGCCATTGAGTGTGCGGGTTGCTGAATTCCCAGCGACCTTTGTTGCGTTTGGGCTTACCGGAGAAGAGCACGGCGTCTCCGTACTTGAACTTGCGATACATCCACGGTTGGTTGAACCACAACCCGCGCACAAAGTCGTTACCACTGCGAATAAGAACTCCGGTCATTGACCCGGTGCGTGTGGGGCGGGAATCCGTTTCCACCACTGAGCCTCGGACGGACTGCAAGAGATCTGCTTCAAGCTGTGACGGATCGCGGACATCGCTGAGATCGAGCACATCGCGCGGTAGATAGAACAACACGTCGGCGACGGTCAGGAGTTCGAGCTTGGCGAGCAGCGCAGCGCGTGCTGGGCCGACTCCGCGCAGGAACTGCACGGGAGTCGCCAGGGGATCGTCTTCCAAGGACGGAGCGGAATGCGGAGCGATGTCGGTCGGCATAACGAAGCGGTCCAACAAGGATGCGAATGAGAAGACCGGCAACCATCTTCGATCAGCACGGCTTCAGCAATTCCCCGGCGGGCTCGATCGATGGTGTACGTCACAGATCGCGTTTTCGTGCGGGTCGCGAAGCATCCGCGACGAGCACGACTCGATACGCTCTCGAACTGCGCGGTGGATGTGAGAAGACGCGCAATCAATCAACGAAGCTCGCGCACGTCGCGTGGGAGGCACGCTTGCTATGGAATCCAGTTGTTTGTTGTTGCGTCAGCATGTGGTCGAACTGACGCGCGTACCTCGGCCTGCCGAGAGCCCGGAACTCGAAGCGGCTCGAGGGTACGTCACGGACCATTTGCAGCGCTGTGGTTGGTGCGTCGCACGGCAGCCTTTCGAGATCCTCAATGATCGCGGCGACCTGCGTTACGGCGACGCGCTGCATGGGATCAACTTGGTGGCAATGCGATCGAATGCGGATCTCAGCAAGTCGCGGTTGTGTGTGGGGGCGCATCTCGATTCGCGACCGGATACGCCCGGCGCAGATGACAATGCCAGTGGCGTTGCGGCGCTGTTGGAGTTGGCTCGTGTGCTGGGGCAGTCGTGGCCGCTAGACGCTCCATTCGAATTGGAGTTGGTGGCTTTCGATCTGGAAGAGAACGGCATGCTCGGTGGGGTTGAGCATGCTCGGCAGTATCGGGCGAGCAGCATCGAGTTGGTTGGCATGATCTCGCTGGAGATGCTGGGCTACTGCGATCATCGCCCGAAGTCACAGAATCTGCCGCGTGCGCTGATCGGTCAGTATCCCGAGACCGGCAACTTCATCGCGATCATCGGCAATCAAAACTCGACGGACCTCATGGCTGGCTTTCGAGCGGGTGCGGTGCAAGTGCCCGGGTTGCCGGTCGAGACACTGCAAGTGCCTGAGAATGGCACGCTCCTGCAAGCGACGCGGTTGTCTGATCACAGTCCATTTTGGGACGCTGGTTATCCCGCCTTGATGATCACCGACACCAGCTTCTTGCGTAATCCGCATTACCACCAAGCCAGCGACACGATCGAGACGTTGGACTTCGAATTCTTGCATTTGGTGACCGAAGGCACGTTGCTGGCGCTGCGAAATCTGCTGTGCGGATGAGGACTCTGTGGGTAGAAGGTCCGGGAACCCGCCGATAGAGTCCCCCGCTCTTTTGCGTGGCAGTTTTTGATCCATTCACCCACCAACTTATGAGGTACGAAACCGATGACAGACACGAACGCTCCTGGCGCCACGAGCGCTCCGAACGCTCAACGCCTCCTGTGGGCTGGCTTTATGGCCATCCTGGCAGCCGGCGTGGGCTTCTCGATCCGAGGCGGCATCCTCGGGCAATGGGCCGAGCAGTACGGCTTTACGATGACCGAATTGGGAGGCATCACCGGTGGTGGTTTGACCGGCTTCGGCATCATCATTCTGCTGAGTTCGTTCCTCGCGGATGCGGTGGGTTACGGCAAGCTGATGGCAGCAGCGTTCTTGACGCATCTCGTTTCGGCAATTCTGACGTTGGCGGCTGGAGCGGCCTTTGCGTCGGGTGGCAAGGATGCGGCTTATCAATGCTTGTTCTGGGGCATGTTCTTGTTCGCGATCGGTAACGGCATCGCCGAGGCGGTGGTGAATCCACTCGTCGCGACCTTGTTCCCGAGCAACAAGACGCACTACCTCAACATTCTGCATGCAGGTTGGCCGGGTGGATTGATCGTCGGCGGCCTGGCGTCCTATTTCATGAACCCGGACGGAGCGAAGCCGGTCTCGTGGCAGATCCAAATTTCGTTGTTCATGGTCCCAGTTGTGATTTACGGACTCATGGTCATTGGCCAGAACTTCCCGAAGTCCGAGGCCAGTCAAGCAGGCGTCAGTATGGGCTCAATGATCGCGCAGTTGTTTGCGCCATTGATGATCGTGCTGCTCGTCGTGCACGCGATGGTTGGCTATGTCGAACTCGGCACCGACTCGTGGATTGCCAAGATCACCGGTTCGATCATGGCGTCTCCTCAGAAGGGACTGTTGCTGTTCGTCTACACCTCGGCCTTGATGTTTGCGTTGCGCTTCTTTGCAGGGCCGATTGTGCATCGTATCTCGCCGCTGGGTTTGCTCTTTGTGAGCGGTATCCTTGGTTTTGCAGGTTTGAATCTGCTGGGTGCGGCAACTTCGGGCGTGTTGTGCGTGATCGCGGCGACAGTCTATGCCTGTGGGAAGACATTCCTCTGGCCGACGATGTTGGCAGTGGTGTCTGAGCAATTTCCGAAGGGTGGCGCGATCACGATCGGTGCTATCGGTGGTGCAGGTATGTTGTCGGCTGGCCTACTGGGTGGCCCCGGCATCGGTTTCAAGCAGGACTATCATGCCTCGAATCAACTGAAGGCGGCAAACGTCGCCGTTTATGACCGTTACAAGGCTCCGAGCGAGAGTGCTTTTGTGGGCTTCAAAGTGGTCGGTCTGGATGGTTCTAAAGTCGGCGTGTTGGGCGATGATGGCAAGGAATTGGCTCGGGCTGGCGAATTGCTGAAGAAGGAAGGCAAGTCCGATAAGAACCAAGAGGCCTTAGCCACTTGGTGGGCTGATGCTTCGAAGACCGCCGCTGACGACAAGAAGCTCGTCGACGAAGCGAATCTGCATGGCGGTCGCGAGGCTCTGAAGCTCACGTCATTTGTCCCGGCGACGATGGCCGCGCTGTATCTGCTGTTGATTCTCTTCTTTAAGAGCAAGGGTGGCTACAAGGCTGTGCAAGTTGACGGTGCATCAACGGGAGATGGTCACTAACGATCTTCTGTAATACGGATCGCAGAAATCAGTGGCGCTGAATGTGAGTCGCCGGCACTAGCTGCGGGCCTTGGTTTTCTCGCCCGACGCGAGCGCGTTCGGCTCAGTCGGAGCGCTGCTATTTCCCGCGATCCGTATCAGTGACGAAGAACAAAGCCCGGCTTCGAGAAGAGGCCGGGCTTTTTTTGTTGGAGGCGACTGGAACGCCGGGAGTTGTTTCGACATCAGCCCACCTGATACGGATCGCAGAGAATAGGAGCGTTCAAAGTGAGCCGCCGGCGCTAGCTGCGAGCTTTGGTTTTCTCGCCCGACGCGAGCGCGTTCGGCTCACGTCTCCGCTTTTGTGTCGACGTCATGCTCCATTTGCTGTTCTACAGTCGCACTTCGTCGTCGGTAGGCGGACGAGTGACACCCCACTTCAAGATCACTCCACACATCAGGCTGACGAGCAAGAGGGCGATGATCGGAAGTGGCGCCGCGAACTCTTCGAAGCCATGCTTCATGTTCGTCCCAAAGAAAGCCGAGAGGGTGGCAATCGGAAAGAAGAATGCCGCGAGTACGTTGAGCCGATGTGCCGCCACTGCCATGTGGTGTCCAGCTCGGGCTTGGGCCTCGGTTTGTTTCGCAATCGAAAACTCCAACGTGTTGCGTGAATCTTGCAGCAACAAGTCGGCCTGCCGTTCGAGTTCATAGGCTTCGTCACGAAAGTTGATGACGTCGCGGGCCTCATTGAGTTCGGTACGTGCTTGTTGCAACGCGAGATGTAAGTTCCGAATCGTGCGATACAGCGGAGTCAATGTTGACAGGATTTCGAAGTACTCCGCGGCACTGGTGGCGGCATGCTCGCGGTCATCGAGGACTTCCAAGATGTGGCGAAACTCGTCCAGGTGCTCGTCCAACGCTTTGATGTCTCCGTGAGAATGATTGGCTTTCCAAACTCCATCGGGGCGACGCCAGAAGAGTCGCCCTTGCCGTTCCGGTTCTTCTCCTTGCGGTGGCGCGTGCAGGATGAGTAGCAAGTGACCCTCGCCATACATGGCGCGTTGGCGACCGACTCGATCGCCTAAGCGTCGCCGAAAGACATCAGGCACATCCCACTGAGGAGGAACGAGGTCCGAACTGAGAGTCGCTGAGGTGTTCGCAGTGGCGTCCATATCGCTGTTCCGCAGGAGGTAAATGCCAGGTGGTTGGCTCGCATGATGCCTGATCGCGCGGAATATCGTGAGTGCTCAAGGCTCGGCCGGAGGTTCGAACAGCCTGGTGAATTTCGTGGGGGCATGTTTTCAACGTGCCCGAATTCATGGAGTTTCGAGCACGGTGAAATCGTGCTCCAGGTTTTTTTCAACCGGCGGCTACCGCCGTGCCGCTCACTCAGAGCACTGCCTGTGACGAGTTCTCGGAGAGCCACTAGCGGGCCGTGGCTCCTCAAGTGTTGCCAAGCTTTCCGGTGCAATTCTCATGAGCACCGTGTTGCAAGACTGCCGTCGAAAGACTGCCGAAGTTTGCGAGACTTCGAATGTCTGACTGAATCTGCCCTGGATGGAGTTCAGCACTCTTGAACGTGATTGATTCTCACCAAAGAGTGAGTGTCTCAGCGAGAAGGGTACAAAGAACAAGGAGGGGTATTGCCTCAAGTCGCTATCGCGGCGAAGGGAACCACGCAGATCAGTGTGCTCGTGGGATCTCACAGCGGAGGGATCGCACCGAGCGGCGAGCAAGCCTTCACTGTCTTCGAACTGGGGAACCCGCAATGGCCTAGTTCGAGAACGACGTGACGCCTTTCCGACCTAGCATTCATTCAGCAGGTCGGGAAGGAGAGTGTTCTCTATGTCCGTCGTTGAAGCCGTTTTTGAATCGCGTTTGGTCCCGTTTTCTTTGGGGCAGCGATTCCGTTATTCGCGCCACAGTGCTGAATTCGCCATTCAGCAGATGATTCGATTCCATGAGTCGACAGCGCTGTCGTTGATGTGTGTCGATGCAGGTTCGGGCGTAGTCCTTGCCACAACTGACGAGGACTTTGTTCCGATGCTGCCGGCAGACGTCTTCGCGCAGCTTGTCGACGGTCCATTGCCCAAAGTCGTTGATGCCAAGTGCGGACTGACTTTCTATGCAGTGCCTTTGGCCGACTTAGACGATCTGCAAACGTTGGGGATTGGGTATGTCCTCAATCATGTCGGACGAGCCAGTGAGGAACTTTTGGCATGTGCGGGCGAACTGGGTTGGCAACCGCATGAGCTCGCGGTCTGGGCGAGTCAACAGAAGGCCTGCTCATCTGAAGTTTTAAAGCTCGTCTTGCGAACTTACTGCGAGCACGACCGACGTGATTTACAGCATTCGCAGGAGGTTTCTCGGCAACAGCGGCGTGCCGAACGTGTGGCCGAGCAGATTCAGTTGCTGCATCGATTACTGGCCCAATTGTCGATCTCGCAGAACACGGGTGCGTTGAATGATGCCTGTCTGGCCGGTTTGCAGCAGATGACATCGTGCTTGGGATGTGCCCTGATTTGGGAGCAAAGTGCCCAACGTCGCTTAGAGATTAAGCATGGCGATATGCCAGTGTCCTTCACTCGATTGCCGTTGTTGATTGAACGCTGCACGGACGATGCACAGTTCGATGCCGTCATTCAGCCACGCGTCGCTGGCACGCTGCTCGGAGCCGACTTCCCCGGCGTGCAGAATTTGTTGGTCAATCCGATCCGCGAGGGCGCGCGAGTCACCGGCTGGGTTTGTCTTTTCAATCGGGCCACTCAGACCGAGTTCGATGACACCGACATTGTCTTGGCCGAGACGATTGCGACGTTGATCGTCACGCATGCTCGGAATCGCGAAGTCTACGAAGCTCATGACGACTTGCTGTTGCAATTCGTAGGCTCGCTGGTGACGACGATCGACGCTAAGGACTCGTACACGCGCGGCCACAGTGAGCGCGTGGCGGAGGTGTCGCGATGCTTGGCCAGGCAACTAGGTCTGTCGGAACGCGATCTCGACGATTGCTTCAATGCGGGCTTGCTTCACGACATCGGCAAGATTGGCGTGAACGACGCCATTTTGCAGAAGACGGATGCACTGACTCCTGAGGAATATGAGCACGTTAAGCAGCATCCGATGATTGGTTATCGGATCTTGCGTGGGCTCAAGAGTATGCACCGCCTCTTGCCCGGCGTTCGTAACCATCACGAGGAATATGTAGGCTCGGGTTATCCCGATCGACTGGCGGGGAACGAGATCCCGCTGCTTGCGCGGATCTTAGCGGTCGCAGATTCTTACGACGCCATGCGGAGCGATCGTCCGTATCGCAAGGGCATGCCGTTGTCTCAAGTCGAGCACATTTTCCGTAACGGGTCGGGTCAGCAGTGGGATCCCGATGTGATCGCGGCGTATTTCGAGGCCCGCGACGAGATTCGCAAGATCGGTGGTCCTGAGATTTGGTCAGACGACTAGGACGACCTCTGCAAGTTGACCGCAACCTCGCTCTCAACGGCCTTGATCTCGGCTTCAGGCGGATTTGCTGGTCGCGCTGCTGTGTGGATTACTGATTGCTCTTGGCCGTCGCGGCGACCTTGGAATCGGCCAAGATCGTCATCTCGGCGGGCATGCCTGGACGTACTAAGCGGTCACGGTTTTCGAACTCGGCCCACACTTCGATGTCGCTTTTCAAGGTGACCTCAGGATGCACGAAGACCAGCTTGCCCATGAGCGTCACTGGCTTGTCTTTGCCTTGAGCGATGACGATTTGGACCGCATGCCCGGTTGGGTCGAAGGTCAGCTTCTGAGGATCGACGAAACCTTTGCAGCGCAGGCGGTCGAGTCGGACAACCTTGAGCACCGTTTTTCCCGGTTCGACCCACTCGCCCACATGCTTCTGCACTTCGAGCACTCGCCCCGCGACGCGCGCACGGATGTCGTGCCGATCAAGTTTGCGTTTGGCGATCGCGACTTCAGCGGCCTTCAGTTCGTAGGTGAGCTTGGCGGTGCGCTGCGCGATCTCGGCCTGCTCGATCTGCAACTTCGTCTGATCAACAGCCAGCTTCAGTCGGTCGATCTCTGTCTGTGAAACCGACTTATTGTACTTTTCGAGGGCCTCTTGTGCTCGAGCGAGTTCGGTCTTGGCCGTGGCGTGTGCGACCTGAGCCGAGCGAATCACCACGTCACTACGAGCAGCCTCAGCAGCGACAGCGGCTTCCGCTTCCGCTCGCTTGAACGCCAGCGATGCGTCTCGATCTTCCAACCGACCGAGCAGTTGGCCGTCTTCAATCAAATCACCTTCTCGTACCGAAAGCTTGTCGAGAATGCCGACCTCCGAAGCTGGCAGTTCAACTTGCTCGGCGATTGTGACTTGAGCCCCGTTGATGACGATTGAGGACGAGGCTTCTTGAGCAAAGGCAAACGTGCTCGTCGACAAAGCGACTGTCATTGCCAGGGAGCGTGAGATGCGTTTCATGGCGAATCCGGGCAGGAGTGAGGTGCGCGAATGAGGTGATGATCTTCGTGAAGGCGTGCGCGAGTGATGAGCCTGAGCAGACTATCTCGGGAGAGCGAGGCTCTTGCCAACAGGTGGTTAGAAACCCGTTGAAAAATACATGGAGCACAATCTTGTTGTGCTCAAAATCGGTGAATCCGGGCAGGTTGAAAACGTGCCCCACGAAGAGCAACAGGCGGTTAGCGAGCGGTCTGGAGGCCGCTTCACTCGCGCATTCCTCAGGCAGATTCAAGTGACTGTTGCCGATGCGAGACTTCCCGGCGCGAAAGTAATGGGCCCAGTCGAGTCAGAGTTCACGTTGTTGGCTGGACTCGAACTGCTTTTTGAAGGGGCGTCGTGACGGACCTCACTGCGATTCGAACAGGAACAACTACGGCTTCGTCGCATCCGGGTTCAGGGCACAGCATCTGTGTGATGGAGCGGATTGGAGTGCTGGCTGGAGGCAACAAAGTAACGCCCACACATGGCACTGGTTGCAGTATCAGATGCCCGCAGGATGTGTGCTTGTCGATCGGCATGCAGAGCGCCGACTGCCTCTTGAACTGCGCATGTCGAGATCGCACATAGTGGCTCACCGTGCGATCTTCGGTTTGCGAATTCTCTGGATGATGGCTCAGCAATCGCTCACGAAGAGGTTTTCGCCAGCAACGATTTGAGCGGCGCGTGAGCGTCGTCTATCTGATCCACCAATGGCGTTAACCCATGCGTGGACCGCCGAGTCCGTTCATCAGACACGAGGCAGCAATCACAAACGTCGCCACCATCTGCGCGACGGCGGTGACTTCGAATTCACCGAGGATGGAAAACATGATTGCGGTCCTTTGTCGCAAACTGTCGGGACATGAAAGAAGCCAGCACGTTGGCACAGATTGCTCTGCCGCAACGGCTGGCTACTTGAAACCTCTGGCGATTGGAGTCGCGTCGTGAGACGAAGCTGACTCAAAGGTGCGAGGTCAATCCGTGATCCAGGCTGTTCGCTACCGTTCTGGCCGCGAACGCTGGCGGAATTTACGAGCTGAGTGCGGTGTCGACCTGGCCGAAGCGAGCATTGGCGTTGTTGCCGATCGAGGTGATCGTGCCGATGCAGACGACGATGATCAGAGCCATCATGACGGCGTATTCAACGGCGGTTGGGCCATCTTCGGAGACCAAAAACTTCTTGACGCTGTTGAGCAACTTCATGGCAGTACCTTTCGAGACAAAATCAGGGTGCAGAGAGCGTTGTTGTTGGTGAGCAGGAGAACCGCGCCGCCGCATCAAGCGATTGGAGATGACAGCGGCTGCGTTTGTCCGCGCGGTGATTACGAGCTGAGAGCCGTATTCACTTGGCCGAAGCGAGCATTGGCGTTGGTACCGATCGAAGTGATCGTGCCGATACAAACGACAATGATGAGGGCCATCATGACCGCGTATTCAACGGCGGTTGGACCATCTTCAGAGACCAAAAATTTCTTGACGCTGTTCACGAACTTCATGTCATGTCCCTCTCAATTGGTGCCCCGAAAGGAGCGATCTCAAGATTGTCACGGCATGTGCTTTCGCACTCCCCCACCGCGACGAATTGTTGACGGCGAAACGGTTGGCCGCGTCACCGATCGACGCGGCCACCGATTGGCGGCAGACGTTCGCGTCGTCACATCAAACCTACGACGTGAAACCTCAGGGGCAAATTTTCGAGGCTCTGTTTCGCAGTCAGGGGGAGGTAGAAAGTCCACGTTCGCGAAGTTGCAACTTGCTTTCGATTGCGCGGGCGTGATGCCTTTCGTCAACATGGTGAGTGCCGCAGGGGGGCAAACTCGCTGCGGCGAAGAGGTGCGGCCGCCGGCAAACGGGAGCACCCATCCGCCAATTCGCGGCAGTTGACACTGATCGAAACGAGGTCGCATTCCATGCACTCCAGACTTCGCCTCAACAAACCAGCTCGTTAAGACGCCGACGACGAACTTCGTCATCTCACATGGAGATGCTGACCAGACTCCTTCACGCCACTTTGCGACATGACCCATTCTTCGCTTGTTGAGCCGTCACTTTCCGTTGCACCGCTGCGTTGTGCGCTTCTCGGAATTACGCCGCGAGGTGACTATCACGCTGAAGTTTGCGAGGCACGCCGGGACTTAGAACTTGTCGCAGTGGCGTATTCGGGCGCCGCCGCAGCGCGCGACTCGGAAGGGAGTCGTCTGGAACTGCTGACTTCCAAGCTCGTCTCACGCGACGAGTTATTGCGACGGTCAGACCTTGATTGGGTCATTGTCGCCTCACCACTTCAGTGGCGAGCGACTGATGCCATCGCCGTGATGCGTGCTGGGCATGATGTCATCATTGAAGTGCCGATTGCCGCTACGGTTTTTGAAGTGGAAGCTGTTCTACAAGCCGCGCGCGAAACGGGCCGGCGGTGTCGCGTGTGCCTGGCCCCGCGCGATGATGACGACTTCTCTCGGGCTTGCGCGGTCTTGCGAAGTGGGCAACTCGGAAAGCTGCGAACAGCAACATTGACGTTGCGACAAGCCGCCGCGTTTGTCTTGCCACACATTTTGCCCGCGACGGAACGAGTCAGCGACGAAGAGCAGTTGGGAGTGCTCGATGTCTTTGGTTGGCGCTATTTGGAGCAGCTTGTGCGTTTGATCCCCGCGCCGATCGTCAGAGTCTTTGGCTTGATCAATCATGGGCAGTTGTGTTTCGACTCGCTGACCAGTTGCGGAGTAACAACTGCTCGCGAAACCGGCTTTCTGGCCGTCATCGAGTTTGCATCTGGAGCGGTCGCACACGTCGAAGTCGACCTCGCGAGTTCCGTCTCGGCCAACGGTGCTCAGTGGGTGTTGCAAGGCGATCGCGGAGGCTATGTCGCTGGTAAACAGAGTTTGCTTGAGGCCGACGGTGAGATCTTCGAGGTCGACGTCGTGCCGACAAGCAATGACTTGTCGAGTGATTTGCTCGCTGGAACTCCACCGGAAGAGGAAGACTCGGAACTGAGAACCATCGCCGCGGTTGCTCAGTTGGTGGCAGCGATCAAGCAATCGTCGTCCACGCGAGAGATTGTGAGTTTGCCGACCACGCCTCGGAGTTCAGCAGGGCTGTCGCCTATGAAGCCTCACGATAGCGCAGGTTCGGCTTCTCGACAGTGACGAGCGTGTTGGGCGGAATTTGTTTGCTCATGACGGTCACACCGGCACCGATCATGGAGTTCGCACCAATCACGGTGTCGCCACCGAGCACCGAGGCGTTGGAGAAGATCACGACGCCCTCTTCAATTGTGGGATGCCGCTTGCGTCCGCGGATGATGTTGCCATCTGAGTCTCGTGGGAAATTCACCGCGCCCAGTGTTACGCCCTGATAGAGCCGCACGTTGTCGGCAATCTCAGTGGTCTCGCCGATGACAACACCGGTGCCATGATCAATAAAGAACGATCCGCCGATCGTTGCGCCCGGATGGATGTCGATGCCCGTCTGATTGTGAGCCCACTCCGACATCATGCGCGGGATTAAGGGCACTCCCAATCGATACAGTTCATGCGCGATGCGATGCACCGTGACTGCTTCCAAGCCGGGGTAGCAAAAGATGATCTCGTCCGGAGCCTTGGAGGCTGGGTCGCCGTCGTGCGCTGCTTTGACGTCGCTCGCCAGTTTGCGGCGGATTGAAGGCAACGTTTCGAGGAACTCGATAGCCACCTCCTGTGCCTGCTTTTCAAAGTCAGCCACGCGCGCCCGATCGCAAACCTCTCCGGCGATGTCAGCCGCATGGCGCAAGGCGCGAGCGATTTGCTCGGTCAGCGAGTCGTGCAACGAGTCGATCAAGTCGCCGACGTAATAGACGACGTTCTCCATGTTGAGGTTTTGGCGACGGCGATAGCCAGGAAAGAGCACTTCCTTGAGGTCTTCGGTGATATCGATGACCGCCTGACTGCTCGGCAGTGGGCAATGGCCCAGATGATTGATGAGCGCGATCTCGCGATAAGACGCCACAATGCCTTCGGTGACTTGCGGCAAACGAGAACGCAGTGAGAGATCAGTCGCCATGATTACCTCAGAGAGAGAGACGGCGAGTTTGCGTGGGAGCGACTCGCGGGATGCGGGAGACTTCACGAGCACGAGGCTCAAGCGAGCTACGACCGACTTGATGGGCCAGCATCAAGCCGGCCAAGTACACACTCCGAGATCCACCAGCGGACGCCATTCGAAGCGACTGCGGGACATGGAAGTGAGTGTTCTCATGGCAAAGGGGCTTCGAAGTGAGTTGCACGCACGGGCGAAGTGGGACGCTCAACTGGCGATCATTCCAGACCGCAACCAGCGGGCGAAGTTCGCCCCTCGGGATTGTCGCTTTCACGATCGTCCCTTCGCTCGCGCAAAGTTGAATGATTCTCATAACCGACGTGGCTGGAGTCCCGAGCCTTCTGTGTTCAACCCATAGATTCGCCGCGACAAGCAAAGTTTGCCAATCGCCTGACTCGACGCCCACGCGATGTGGATCATTCTTCAACCACTCTGGAGTTTCTGCGTCCGCCATGTTTTCGCGGTACCTCTCGACAGTTGATACGGATCGCAGAAAACAGTCGCGCTGAATGTGAGCCGCCGGCGCTAGCCGCGGGTCTTGGTTTTCTCGCCCGACGCGAGCGCGTTCGGCTCACGTCGGACCGCAGGTATTTCCTGCAATCCGTATGAGGCACGCTCTACGGAATGCATCAGAAGTGCAAAAAGAAGGCCGCCTAGACCTGAGGGTTACTCGACTTCTGATGAACGGTTCGACAACGTGTCGCGCGGAGTACTGGTTCGTTGTTCAAGGCTTCAAGTTGGTGAGGCGTGCGATGTCCACTTCGCGTTGTTCTCATGAGGTACGGCGGATTGTTCTTACCGCGATGCTGAGTCTCGCGTGTTCTTGGGCGATTGCGGTGCAGGCGGCGGATTTCGCACTCCAAGATGGGGACACCGTCGTGTTCCTGGGTGACAGCCTTACTGCGGCGCGGACTTACGGAAAAATCATCGAGAACTACTCGCTGTTGAGGTTCCCAGATCGGAAGCTCAAGTTTTTCAACGCGGGCTTCGGTGGCGACACCGCTGCGGGCGGCGCGAAGCGTTTAGAACGAGATGTGTTCTCGTTGGGAGCAACGGTCGTCACCGTTGCGTTCGGCACGAATGACATCGGTTGGGGAGCACTCGCAGACGACGCACACAAGCAGCAGTACCTCAATGGTATTCGGTCGATTGTCACTCAATGCCGAGCGCGAGGCGTGCGGGTCTATGTTTGTTCGGCAGCGGTTACGGGTGCGGATCCGACGAAGAGCGAAGACAGCTTTCTTCAGCAGATGTGCGACGAAGGACTCCAGTTGTCCCGTGATCTCGGCGGTCAGGCGATCGACGTCCAACGCTCGATGCGCGAGATCCAAAAACGTATCTGGGCTCACAACGAACGACTTGCGGCCGACAAACAGAAAGATCGTGACAAAGACAAGGTCGCGATGTTTGCGGCGGACGGTGTGCATCTGAATGACCTGGGGCAACTCATCATGGCCTATGCCATTTTGAAAGGACTTGAGGCACCGGCTGATGTCTCTTCGCTGACAATCGACGGGCAAACACTGCAGGTCGAAGCGGCGTCGGGGTGTGCTGGTTCGGATGTGACGCGTGATGGAATGGCGATCGAGTTCTCGCGTCTCGATCACGGACTGCCGTTCAATTACGGATTGTTCTATGCGCTTCATTACGTCTGGGTTCCAGTCCCGCAGGAACTGAGTCGCTACATACTGACGGTGAAGAATCTCCCCGTTGGCAAGTACCGCATCACTGCTGACGGTCGCGGGCTAGGCAACTTCAATGCGCAGTCGCTGGCTCAAGGAGTGAACCTGACTTTCGCGACTGAGAATGGTTGGGTGCCGGGTGGACCTTGGAATGCTCAAGCCAACGTCTTGCGCGAGTTGACGGACTCGCGCCACGATCTCGCGGCCAGCCAGCTCATTGCGCGAACGTTCCTCAAAGACGAGAGCTTGCTGACCAAGCTCAAAGTGACCGAAGTCAAAGCCGACGCGGAGCTAATCAATATGCAACGTGAAGTCGCGCGACCTCGTTCGTATCGATTCAGGATCGAACCGATCCCCGAGTAATCCCGCCGTGTTCGTGACGACGATGCCCAGAGATTAACTGTGAACCAGGAACAGCTGATGTCCGTCATCGCACCGCGCTTATTGTCGCGACGGCAACTGTTGCAGAAATCCGCCGTCGGCTTCGGCTCATTGGCTTTCGCATCGTTGTTGGCGAGTGAATCACAAGCGGACTTGCACAACTCGCTGACTCCGACGCAGCCACACTTTGCAGCACGAGCGAAGCGGATTGTGTTCTTGCTGATGTCCGGTGGACCATCCCAGGTGGACACGTTCGATTATAAGCCGTTGCTTGCACGCGATGACGGTCAGCCTTTGCCGTTCGCGAAGCCGCGCGTGCAGTTCAATACGACGGGCAACTTACTGAAATCGCCGTGGCGGTTTCGCCAATATGGCGACAGTGGATTGTGGGCGAGCGACCTCTTTCCTCATCTCGCTCAACAGGTCGACGATCTGTGCATGTTGCATGCGGTGCATGGCACGAATCCCGCTCATGGCGGTGCGATGATGAAGCTGCACACGGGCAGCGATAATTTCATTCGCCCGAGTATAGGCTCGTGGGTCAGCTATGGGCTGGGGACAGACAACTCGAACTTGCCGGCCTTTGTCACGATCTGCCCGACGTTGGCATTCGGTGGCATCAATAATTGGAGCAGTGCGTTTTTGCCGGCCGTCAACAGCGGTACGCCGCTCGGCGATGCGAGCGTCCCTTCCGAGAAGGCTCGCGTGAAGTTCATTCAGAACTCGAAGTTGCCACGCTCGTTGCAACGCCTGCAACTTGATCGACTGGCGAGCATGAATCGCGAGCACCTCGCCGATGCACCTGCCCATACGGCGTTGGAAGCGCGGTTGGATGCCTTCGAACTCGCCTTCCGGATGCAGTCCGAGATTCCGCGCATCGAGGATCTTTCGTCGGAAACTCCCGCGACACTGAAGCTCTATGGGATGGACGATCCGCTCACAGCGAACTTTGGCCGAATGTGCTTGATGGCTCGCCGCTTTGCAGAAGCAGGGGTGCGATTCATTCAAGTCACCCACAACGACAACCTCGTGCAATGGGACCAGCACTCGAACTTGAAGAAGGGGCACGAGAAGAACGCGCTCGAAGTCGATCGTCCGATCGCCGGGTTTCTTACGGATCTCAAACAACGTGGATTATTGGAGGATACGCTCGTGTGGTGGGGCAGTGAGTTCGGTCGCACTCCGACTGCCGAGACCGCTGACGGACGTGATCACAATCCTGAAGGCTTCACGATGTGGCTCGCCGGTGGCGGAGTGAAAGGCGGGTTTCGTTACGGCTCGACCGACGATTACGGCTATTACGCCACTGAGAACAAAGTCCACATTCACGACCTGCATGCCACGTTGCTACATGCACTGGGCCTTGACCACGAGCGTCTGACTTACCGCTTTGCTGGCCGAGATTTCCGTCTGACCGACGTTGAAGGTCATGTGGTGCAAGACATTTTCGCTTAGCGGCGGCTGACCACGAGTCAGCGTTTCACGCTCTTACTGGCTCGCTCTGATTCGGCCCTCTGCAATTGTCGTTCTTGCAATCCTGACAAAATGCCTTCGAACGATCTTGAAGTGCATATTGACCGTTTTCGAAAAGCTGGCCTAACTTTCGATCCCCGTCTCTCGCTCCGTCCGGAGCACGGTGTCGTGCGCCCATTCCACTCGGGCATACCCACCTTCAACTCACTCTTGCCTTTAGTCCTCTCCCGCATCGCCCAGCGTCCTGCTGAGTGATCCCATCCGTTTTCATTCACCCCTTTCAATCTCAGCGCTGATGTCGCGTCGTCTTGTCGCGCGTTGGCTTTGCTCACATTCAGTGGCTTCGAACATTGAGCTGATGTCGTCAGCCCGTGCCGAGGCGGCTCATGAGAGCGGTGGCTGAGTTTGTTGGTGGTCTTGCCTCCATAGCTTCTGAACGTCTCGGCATGCGCTCGATCGAGCGACATGACTCGGAATCGTCTCTGGCGATCAGTTGATCGTCGTGATGATGCCGTAGCACTCCCAGTGGCGGTCAGAGCATCACGTCTCAATTTCCCACTTCCGCAGTTCAGGAGTCGGATCTTCGGAGTTGCTCCGCGTCTCACCGCAATCACGATCGGGAACATCGATGAAGAAGCAGAAGCCTGCGCGACTCTTTCGAGCCCTCATCGTCTCCTCGACCCTCTCGGGACTCGCGTCTCAGGCCCTGGGCCAAGAGGGTGTTGCCAATACCGCACCGCAAGACGGCCCTGACGGAGTGGCCAATCTGGGGCAAGCTCCGATCGCTCCACCGGCCTATCAATTGCCGCAGTACGGCGGCATGGGAACGGACTGGTATCAGTACGGCGGCGATGGTCGGAATCGCACTTGGCAAGATGACATCGGCGTTCGTTATCGCTTCGAAACTCGCATCGGCGAGTGGATTGGCAGCGAAGATCGCGGCGATGTTGGCTTCAGCTTCATGCAACCGTGGCGCGTTTCTGACTCCGATTTGATCTTCTATATCGATGGTCGCGGCACCGCGACGTACAACGGACGCGGCGCTGCGAGCGGCGGCGTTGGACTGCGTTACTACGACGAGTCGCGCGATCGCGTCTTCGGTCTAGCGGCTTATTACGACTACGACGACGGCAATCGTAACGACTATCAACAGGTTGGATTTAGCTTCCAGTCGGTCGGCCAGTGGGTCGACTTCTACATCAATGGCTATCTGCCGGTTGGTGAGGACAAGAACACAATCTCGACACGTTTTGCGAACCCGGTCTTCACTGGCAACGCCGTGTTGCTCGATCGCATCGACTTCATTGAGTCGGCCTACTCTGGGCTGAATGCTGAAATCGGCGGACCATTGCCATTGCTCGGTCGCTATGGCTTCCGAGGCTATGTTGGCGGCTATTACTTCCAAGCAGATGACGATCAGAACTTCGCGGGCACGTCCGTGAGGCTCGAAGCACAAGCGACAGATGACGTCGTGCTCGGCATCAATGTGACCAATGACCGTGTCTTCGATACGCAGGTCTTCGGCACGGTCTCGCTCACGCTGCCTGATGGTCGGCCATCGACGTTCTTCCGTCCCAAGTCACCGCAAGAGCGACTGCTTGCGCGGGACGAGCGACGGTATCGCTCGACGGTGCATCGCCGTGATAAGACGACGCAAGTCAACGGCACGGGGTTGCTGGTTGCACCACCTGCGGGCGGCGCGAATAACGGCATCAATGCGATCAATGTTTCGAGTATCGTCTTCGTGAACCCGAATGCCGCTGTGCAAGGCACGGGTACGTTCGAGAGCCCACTGCGCACGTTCACGGGTTATGCGGGGGCCGGTGCGAACACACTGTTCGTCGTCGACGACGGCAGCTTGACGGGCCAACTCACACTGCAAACGAACTCGCGACTGTTCTCGGTTAACTATATCAACTCGAACCCGGTCTTCATTAATACTCCGGCGGGACCAGTCGCGTTGCCAGCGCTGGATGCCAATGCTGTGCAACCGGTGTGGACCAATCCAACGGGCGGTACGTTGGTCACGCTTGCAGGTAACAGCACCGAAATCGCAGGCGTCACCTTCGACGGGACAACCAACGCCGGCATCCCGGCATCGAGTATCATCTCGGGCCAGAACATCTCCGGCTTCAGCATCCATCACAATACGTTCCGCAATTACACCAACGCGATCACTCTCAATAACGCGACGGGTACGATTGCTGCGGGTAATCCCGGGTTGATCTACTCGAACTTCTTCTACGGTCGTTCGGGCACATCCGAGAGTGCGCTCAACATCACCAACAATGGAGCCGGAACTCTCGATTTAGAGTTGGGTGCAACTGAGTTCGTGTTGCGCCGCGATCCGACGGCATTGGGCAACTTCGCTTCGGGGAATACTGGCGAGGATATCAATGGCAACGGCATTCTCGACGCCGGTGAGGACCGCAATGCGAATGGCACCCTCGATACCGGAGTCGCCTACGCCGTTACAGCTCGTAACTTGGCGGTCATCAACGCCAACGTCGTTGGTAATGTGACCGGTCAAGAAGATCTCAATCGTGATGGCGTCTTGTTGACCGAAGATCTCAACCGCAACGGCGTCCTCGACCCCGGTGAAGACGTCAACAACAACGGCACGCTCGACTTCAACGAGGACTTCAACCGCAACGGCGTGCTCGACAGTGGCAACAGCGAAGGCTTCCGGTTCACCGCCGGATCGAGTCAAAGCACGATCAATCTGCGCATGCTTAACAACCTCGTAGCAGACAATGTCGGTACGGGCATCGCGATGGTGGCGAACAGCTCGCAGATCAACGCCAACACGTTGGGAGAAGACGTCAACGGCAATGGATTGCTCGACGGCTTCGAGGATCGCAATCTCAACGGTCGGCTCGATCTGACTGAGGATGCCAACGGCAATGGCATACTCGATACAGGTGAAGACACCAACGGCAACGGGCGACTGGATCTGACGGAAGACGCGAACGGCAATGGGCGACTCGACTTCGGCGAGGATGCCAATGAGGACCTCAACAACAATGGTCGTCTCGACACCGGCGAGGATCTCAATGGCGATGGCTTCCTGAATCGTGGCAACCGCAACGGGTTGTTGAACGGCGGCAACTTAGTTGTCGGTAATCAAGTTATCCGCAACGGCGGTGATGGTTTGCGAGTCGACATCGTCAACAACGGCAGCGTCTCATTATTGGTCGTCAATAATGAGTTTGGTCGTGCAGAAGATCGCTCGACGGGCAATCGCGGTGCGGGCTTAAACCTTAACGCCGATGCTGGAGAACTGACGTTGCAACTGGGCTTCCTCTATGACGAGGACGCTAACTTCAACGGGATCCTCGATATTGGCGAGGATCTCAACGGCAACAATGCGCTGGATGTACCGCTCGCGACGCATGCGAACGATGTCGTCGCCAATCGAGGTGGCGGCGTGCTCTTTAATCTAAGTGGCACGGCTCAGGGCCGTGTGGCCGCGATTGGCAATACGATCGAAGGCATTGGCGGCGGTGCGTTGGGCTTCTCGCTCACTGGCGATACGACGGGCGTGCCGTTTGACATCTCCAACACGGCACAGATCGGGAACAACCTCTCTCGATTCCAATGGGACATTGCTGCGTCCAACCTGCAGTTCAATACGACGGGGTTGAATGGTGTGGTGTTCCAAGCGGTGAATAGCACCGACACATTGACTGGTTTGACATCAGTCAATGGCACAACCAACCCCTTTAGCGTGAACAATCTGGCGACGAGCCTCGATTTGGCTTTCAACGACTTCAACCCCGTCAACGGTGTGCTCGATACGGGTGAAGATCTTAACAACGACGGCGTGCTTGATCCTGGCGAGGACTTGCCCGAAACCTTCAGTTTCCAAATAGACGTTGACCGCGCTGGCGTTCCAGCGAACGTTTTCGGCAATGAGTACATCGGCTCGGTCGTCACGGCGACATTTGCAAGCGGCCAAGTCGCGACGGGCACGATGCAGGCGGTAGCCGGCAATGCGGCAGCTTCTCAGTTCGTTGCGACATCGAACAATCTCGGCACAGGTACCGGCTTCGGGGTCAATGTCGGTGGTGCCGCGACGTTGCTCTCATCGGTCATTCGCAACAACACGATCTCGAACTTTGGCGGCGGCGGTCTCGTGGTCGGCACAAGCGGCGAAGGCACGATCAACGACATCTTGATTCGCGCCAACATCGTGAATGGAAATGGCTCTGGCATCGGTGCCGCTCCGTTTGGCAGCGGCATTTCGTTGACAACCAACAACACCGCGAACGGCATTCTCAATTCGCGCGTGCTGCTCAACACGATCAGTGACAATGCGGGTGGAGCACTCGACATCATCGCTAACGGCGGCACGTTGACGACTTCGCGTATCGAGCAGAACACGATCGACAACAACGGCAGCGGCATTCTGTTGTCAGCAGTGCAAGCCGCGACGCTCAACGCTCGAGTGACGAACAACAACATCACCGACAGCATTCGCCGAGTCACAGGGGTCAACACGGACACAACGGGCAACGGACTCATTGTGCGAGCCAACGCGGCAACAGTTGTGCTCGACGAGATCGCGCTCAACACGATCTCGAACAATGATGGCGATGGGATGAACTTCGATGCGTCGAATGGCGGGACCATCCGTGTGACGCCAACCGAGGACTTCAACCGCAACAACATTCTCGATCCGGGTGAGGACACGAACGAAGACCTCAATAACAACGGGGTTCGTGATGCTAATGAGCCTGACTCCAATGCTGATGGCTTCCTGAATCGAGGCAACGGCAATGGCCTGCTCGATCGCGGCATCCTCAACAACTCATTGACGAACAATGACGGCCTCGCGTTCGGCGTCACGACGACCGGCGGTACGGTCGATCTCGCAGAAGTGCGGGGCACGGCGATCGTCACGAATACAACGGGCACGGGGAACATCTCGATCGTCGGCAAAAACGGTGTGATTCGTGCGGCGTTCCGAGGCAACAACATTGTCGGTGACTTCACGAACAATCCTGCCGGTGGTCCAGGCTTGCTGGTCAGCGCTACTGGCGGTTCGTTCGATGTTGATGTTGGCGGTCCCAACGCCGACGACCGCAACATCTTCAGCGGTAACCGTGGTGCGGGTATCGCGTTCATCCTCAGCGATACAGGCACGGGATCCTTCACCGTGCAGAACAACACGATCACCCGCATTGCGGATGACAACGATGTGACAACTCCCTTCCGAGGTGATGGCATTAATGTCAGCTTGGTCGGTTCGAACAACATCGTCGACGCCACGGCATCACTGACTCGTTCCGACATCGTCGGCAACATCATCGGTGACTTCACAAACTTGAACCTGGGCGTTCAAGGCTCCGGTGTGGCTGTGCTGGCGTCCGAGCGGACTCGCATTGAGGATCTGCTTATCGAAGGGAATCAAATCGGACGCGTGGGCAATAACAACGTCTCCGCAGTTGGCACAACGATTAATCCCAACAGTTCAATCACAGGTGACGGCGACGCCGGTATCAAGTTCGAGCGGTTTGATGATGCCCGCTTTGATGTTGTGAATCCTCGGGCGGGTGACACGCTGGCGGTCAACATTCGTAACAACATCGTTCGCAACAACACCGGGGCGAATAACACCAGCCCAGTGCATGGTCTGCTGATCAATGCCATGAACGGCATCCTCGACGACATCGACTTCGACATTCGTAACAACGAAATTGGAGGGAACACCGGCAACGGTATTCAAGTCGAGACGCAGGCCGATGCGAGTGTGGCCACGAATCTGCGTGGCAACTTGATCGAGAACAACCTGCTCAACGGTATTCATCTCACCGGCGTTGAGAACGTCGCGGCAGATTTAGAGACTCAAGGTGGTGTTTGGATCCAAAATACAATTCGCAATAACACCTTGAACGGCATTCAGATTTCTGGCGTCAGCGGTGACGTTGTGCCGCTCATCATTGGTCAAGTTGGAACTGATCCGTTGACCGGACTGAGTCTTGGCAACCATATCCATAACAACGGGCAAGCAGGCATCTTTATCGAAGCCGGTGGCCAGTCTCAGATCAACAACAACATCATCGAGCTGAATACGTCGCACGGCATCAACATCGACGTCGATCAGATTTTGTTCCGAGCGGACACGTTGCGAAACAACTCGATCGTCAACAATCAGGGTGATGGTCTGCAATGGCGTCACGAAGGCGGCATTGTCTCGGACACGGCGTACCTGTTGGCCTATGGCAACAATATCGATGGCAACTCAGGTCGTGGTGTCGACATCCTAAGTATGGGCATCCTCACGTCGAATATTCAGTTTGGTGACGACACCGCCGCCGGCATGAATCGCATCACGTCCAATGGTTTGGAAGGCTTCTACGTCGTCAACACGGCGTCTCGCACGCAGAGTAATGCTGTTCCATCCACGGCGGCCTTGGCCGCCGATGGTTCGGTGCTGTTCTCTCAAACAGACATGGTGTTGGATCTCAGCCGCAACGAGATCTCAGCAAACAATAA
>Ga0172376_10000781_pt1 | contig 41106 bp, 37 predicted proteins | sample Lak35m_FD_121114 | JGI IMG/M metagenome (GOLD analysis project Ga0172376, IMG submission 121114) | Freshwater microbial communities from Kabuno Bay, South-Kivu, Congo - kab_092012_35m | ecosystem: Environmental > Aquatic > Freshwater > Lake | place: Democratic Republic of the Congo: South-Kivu...
CGGCAACTACAAGACCGCGTCCAACAGCGTCGTCGCCTTCGATGGGAACGGCGCACAGATCGGCGTCGTATTTCAGACAGCCACGCCTTTCGACACGCCTCGCCTGATGACGGAACTGGTGGCCTGGATGCAGGAGGGACGCACGGTTGGAGGCCCGCATCCTCTGTTGATGATCGCCCTGTGGATAGCGGTATTTCTGGAGATTCATCCCTTCCAGGACGGCAACGGCCGACTCTCACGGGTGCTGACCACGCTGCTGCTCTTGCAGGCGGGCTACGCCTATGTGCCATATAGTTCCCTGGAAAGCGTCATCGAACAGAACAAGGAAGCCTACTATCTGGCGCTGCGACAAACCCAGGGAACGATTCGCACCGATGCGCCCGACTGGCAACCGTGGGTGGTGTTCTTCCTGCGGTCGCTGGCCGAACAGGTCGGACGGTTGGAGAAGAAGGTCGAGCGCGAAAAGTTTGTGCTGGCTTCCTTGCCCGAACTCTCGCTTCAAATCGTCGAATTTGCCCGCGAGCACGGTCGCGTCACCATCGGTGAGGCCATCAAACTGACCGGCGCAAGCCGCAATACCCTCAAGCAGCATTTTCGTGCGCTGGTCGAACGCGGATCCCTGAACCGGCATGGCGGTGGGCGTGGCGCCTGGTACGAACTTCGCTGACCTGCATGACGATGCTCGTGCATACGGGTTTGAGAAATACCTGAAATCTCTGTCCGGGCGTGCGTTTGCGAAAAGTCACCTGTGATTCCGAATCTGAATACGAGGCTTTGCTTCCTCTGGGGGGCGGGACAGAAGGACATCGAGCGGGCAATCGAATTGTGGAACGCGTACAAGCGGCGGAAGGGAGAGTGACCATGGCTCTGACGAGGGATTTCAAGGCGACCGTCGTTTCGCGGGTCAAGAGCGATCCCGCGTTCGCCCAGGCGCTTCTGGTCAGGGCCGCCTCGAACGGTAGCTCAGTCTTCTCCCGGGAGGATCAACGCAAACCCCTCCCGTCGATGAAAGTCCGGCCGCGTGTCGGGGTGGGTCAGCGCCCAGTGGCTCGTCTTGCCCGCGATCGTTCCGATCACGGCGGCGACGCCGGCCTCGATGGTTCTCCCCGCTGGGAGGATCTTCCCGACGTCCAGCTCCATCGAAAGTTCAAGAACGTTCTGCCCGATCCGCACGGTGAACGGAAGGGACGTGAACGCCGTCTCCTCCCGCATCCCCTCCCGGTAGCGGGCGAAGCGATAGACGTTCCAGTGTCCCGCCGGCGAGAGGTTGATCTCCCAACAGCCGGAGGAATCCGTCGCTCCGAGAAACAGCTCGAGGCACGTCTCCTCCCACAGCCGGTCGCGTCGTCCGGGCGCCTCCGCGGCGACGGGGATCGCAACCTTCGCCAGGTCTCCCCGCACCTCGTAGCGGACCGACAAGGCATCCGCGCGGCGGGCGATCGATCCACCGATGGTCACGGCGGCGGGGTTCCCTTCCCCGGGGAACGGTTTCAGGAGGAATCGTCGCGGTCGCAACGGTCGACGTTACGGTTCGTAGCGGAGATGGCGCGCCCTTCGCCGGACGAACGCCCGCTCCTCCCGCGCCCAGTCCGTCGCGAGGTCACGCCACCCAAGGCCCCGTTCGATCGCCTCCCTCTCGCGGGACGATCCGCACAGCAAGTCGAACGCCGGGATGCCCTCCACGAATTCGTACGGCTCCGTCCGCCACCGGAAGCGGACCGGATCCTGCGCGCGCGCCGCGGCGACGCAGGCCACGCCGGTGCGGAAGGGGCGAAATCGCTCCCGGTCGACAACGAAGATCTCGACGCCGTGGCAACGCCTGCCGGCATGCTTGTCCCACGTCGGGACGAAGCGGGCCGGCCGGAACCGGACCCCCGGCAGGCGTTCTGCCGCGAGCGCTTCCGACAGGGAGTCGGCGTCGATCCAGGGCGCGCCGAAGAGCTCGAAGGGACGCGTCGTGCCCCGTCCTTCGCTCAGGTTCGTCCCCTCCAGTAGGCACATCCCGGGATAGACGACCGCCGTTTCCGGTGTCGGCATATTGGGCGACGGGAAGACCCACGGGAGCCGGGTGTCCCGCTGGAACATTCCACGCCGCCAGCCGCGGCAGGGGATCACCGTGAGGGAGAGGTCGAGATTCCGCTCCTGCCGGTAGAGGGTCGCCAGTTCGCCGACCGTCATGCCGTGGCGGACGGCGACATCGTGCACGCCGCAGAAGCTTCCGAAGCCAGGGCGAAGCGCCGGTCCCTCCACAAGTCGCCCGCCGATCGGGTTCGGTCGGTCGAGCACGAAGAAGCCGAGGCCGGATTCCGCGGCCGCTTCCATGCAGTAGAGCATGGTGGCCTGGTACGTGTAGTAGCGGGCGCCGATGTCCTGGATGTCGAAGACGAGCGTATCGAGCCCGCGCAGCGCCTTGTCCGTCGGCCGAAGCGCCCCGGGGTTGTTGCCGTACAACGAGTGGACCGGGACCCCGATCTTCCGGTCGCGACCGCCGCGTGCGGCGGACATGTACTGGATCTCCCCGCGGACTCCGTGTTCCGGGCCGAAGAGGGCGGCAAGCCGGACGCCTCCCGCCTCGTGGATCAGGTCCGCGGCGTGACGCAGGCGCTGGTCCACCGACGTGGGGTTGCAGATGAGCCCCACGGCGCGCCCCCGCAGGGGGGCGAAGCGCTTCTCGACGAGCACGTCGAGTCCGGTCCGGACCCTCTCCGTGCGACGCCCGGCGACCGGGCCTGTCATTCCCATCACGGGGAAGATACCACAACTCGTCCGGGACGTCCGGGGTGTGACGTTGTCCGGAAACCTTCTCCCTCGCCGAGCGTCGAAACCATGAGTAGCGGAACATATTCTTCCACCGAAAAGGAGTCGGCCATGCAGGAGCGCAAGGGAGTGATCACGTCCAGGGGAAATCCGATGACCCTCCTCGGTCCCGGGATCAAGGCGGGGGACAAGGCCCCCGACTTCCGGGTCGTGGACACGGGGTTGGCGCCGGTCACGCTCGCGGATTTCAAGGGGAAGGTCAAGATCATCAGCGCCGTGGCGTCCCTCGACACGGCGGTGTGCGATACGGAGACGCGACGGTTCAACCAGGAGGCGGCGAAGCTCCCGGGGAACGTCGTCGTCCTCACGATCAGCCTCGACCTGCCGTTCGCCCAGAAACGGTGGTGCGCGGCGGCCGGGATCGACAACGTGAAGGTCCTCTCGGACTACCAGGACCGCTCCTTCGCTTCCGCCTACGGGGTGCTCATCAAGGAGGTGAAGCTTCTCTCCCGATCGATCTTTATCGTCGACGGGAGCGATACGGTGCGGTACGTCCAGATCGTGAAGGAGACGTCCCAGGAGCCGGACTACGCCGCGGTCCTCGCGGCGGCGCGGGATCTGCGGTAGAAGGGCAGGCGGGGCATTCGCAGGGCGGCGGGGTCGTAACGGCTACGCGAAAAGCTCCATGAAGGCGTGAAGACGGTTGTACGCCTGTGCCTCCGACCAGGAGCGGGGATCGGCGTGGTCCGCCTCGAGGAGCAACCCCTTCACCCCTTCCTCCGAGGACAGCCGTCCCATCAGGTCGATCTGCCCGATCGAGTACGGCTTGCACGAACGGTCGCTGTGGAAGATGGCGCCCGTTGCGCCGTGCTCCCGGCAGAGCCGCTTCATGATCGAAAGCTTGTACGGAAGATCCCGGTTGAGGAGGACGTGGAGGTAGGTTCTCGCCGCGGACCCCTCCGGATCCGCCGGGTCGATCATCGCCCCGGCCTCGGCCCACGCGTTCGTGTAGGTGGTGCAGACGATGTTGAAGCCGTTCCTCGCCAGCGTGGTGGAAAGGTCGCGAAGGTTGAACCAGATGGGCAGATTGTCCCAGAGGAGGCGCACGCGCTCGTCGGCGATGCCGCCCACCCCACGGGCGACGCGGTCGTTCAGTTCGTCGCGAAGCATCCGGTAGTAGTCGTTGCACTCCCGCGTGCCGCGCATCGCCACGATGGGGGCGAGGTGGAAGAAGGCGTCGAACCCGGTCCAGGGGGACGGGCGGGCGCGCCCTGCGCGCAGACACTCGCCCCACAGGCGCGTTCCCCCGCGGGCCAGCCGCATCGTCTCGACCAGCGCGGCGCGGTCCACCTTTCGGCCGGCGACCCGCTCGGCGGTTTCCGTAAGCTCCCTCAGTTGGTCGGCGACGTAGGCGAGGAGGTGCGGCTGCGCCTCGCCGTAGACGAAGGGGGTGTCGATGACGACCAGCGGTACGCGGAAATGGACCGCCAGCGTCCGGTACCAGTAGAGGACGGTCTGGCAGATGTTGGTGCAACAGCAGAGGAGGTCGGGTTTGGGCAGCCGCCCGACGGGGGTCGTTCCAGTGGCGATGCATCCGAGGTCGGCGCGGGCGTACCCGCACAGGTCCCGGGAGTACCCGTTCCGCTCCACCGCTTCGGACAGCCCGGGAACCATGCGCTTCACGGAGCAGATCGCGCCGTGGTTCTCCGGGTAGACCGTGTGGAACCCGAGCGGGCGAAGCATCTCCACCGGGAAGCCGCTGGTGACCCAGGCGACCGGCACCGCGCCGTCGGCATACCGACCTGCGAAGTAGTGGAGGGACGTTAACTCCTTGAGTTTGCGCGTCGACTCCAGCGGTGGTCCGAACGGCCCCTCCGCGCGCCCGACCTTGCGCCCACGGCCCCGCCACCGCTCCATCGCCAGGAGCATCGGGGCGACCGCTTGCGACACGATCTCGTACCGGATCCGGCGGGCGATCACGGGGTCTTCCTCTTCGCGTTCACGATCTCGATGAAGGCCTCCAGGCGGGTGATGATTTGGCCGGAGAGCGCGGCCTCCAGCTCGCCCTCCAGATAGAGTACCGGCGCGCCGATCCGGTCGAAGCGTCGGCGGATCGCGGGAACGTCGAAGAGCTCCGGCTCACAGAACTTCTGCACGTGCACGACGAGCCCGGCGGCGCCCGATCGGCGGTAGAGGGCCTCCAGGTGCTCCATCCGGACATCCTGATCGCCTCCCCGGGTCGGGCAGGGCGGCATCGTGAACGCCTTGGCCGTCAGCGTGTCGAGCGGATCCCCGCCGTCCGCCGGGGGGAGAAGCGGGATGCGACGTCCGACCGCGGCGTAATCGTCGGCGGCGACGAACGCTCCGGCAGACGTCAGAGTGTCGAAGAGGGTCATCGGTTCCGGGACGTAGCCGGTGATCATCAGCGGGACGCCGTGCTGCATGCGCTCTTCGCCAAGCCCGCGCGCGGCTTCCGCAAGCTCCGCCAGATGGTCCTCGGGTGTCAGAAACTCCCCGCGGCGCAGGAGGCGGTACAGCGCGGGATCGTCCATGTCCAGGAACGCGCGGCGGGAGAGGAGCTCCCCGCGGAGCCGGTCGATCCGGGCGTGGAGACCGATCGCCTCCGAGAGCCGGTGAAGCGCCAGCGGCCGGCCGGTCATCCTTGCGAGTTCGTCGGCCAGGCGCGCAAGTTCGGCGTGGACGAACGCCCGCGCGGCGGGACCGTCTTCGCCTTTGGGGTGAAGGAACCGCAATGCCGGCTTCCCCCAGCCGCCGAAGTCGGGCGCCAGGGTGGCCAGCCCCTGGATCGCGTCGCAGGTGTGCGGGAAGAGGACGGCGTCGGCGGCGTCGGCTCCGCCCGAAGCGAGGAACGCGAGGGCGTTGCGGACGACCGCGCAGGCATACGGCTGGATGCGGCCGGCGTCCGGGCCGCGCGGCGGGCCCGGCGGGCCCCACAGCTCCACCGTGTGAACGTCCATCGCGGTGAAGAGCTCGCGGGGATAGTGGACCGGCAGGGCCACCACGGTCTTGTGGCCGAGCTTCTTCCGGGCGGAGATCGTGTCGGCGCGCATCTGTATATACTCTGGCATGGCCGGCCGCGGGCGGTCAACGCGGACCGTGACGAAGTTGGGTGCCGCCCGGCATCGATATGGTAGGCTTTTTATGGTAAGCGGCCGGGAGTAACTCCTTGGGAGGATCGATCATGAAGAACGTCGTCCTGAAAATCGCCGTGCTGTTCGTCCTGATTCTACCTTGCGTCGGGGGGACCGCTTCCTCCGCGGGCGTCGACATGAAGGAGGGAAACTGGGAGATCACCTCCGAGACGTCCATGGCGATGGAGGGGATGTCGATGCCGTCGATGGCCAACAAGTCGACCTACTGTCTCACCCGGGAAGACCCCGTTCCGAAAGGGAAGCAGGATGAGGAGTGCAGGATCGTTCATCAAAAGGTCACGGGGAACAAGGTTTCCTGGCGCATGGAGTGCAAGAAAGGCGAAGGGGAAGGGGAAATCTCCTACCACGGCACGACCTACAAAGGATTCTTCAAGATGAGGGTGACGGAAGACGGGCAGACGATGAAAATGAACATGAAGCTTGCCGGAAAGTATCTCGGCCCCTGTCCCAAAGGCCAGAAATCGGGCGCGACCGGGGAGACGGCGAAGCAGATGGCCAAGGGACAGGAGATGGCCGCCCAGGCGAAACGGCAACAGGCGCAGATGCAGGCGGAGCAGGCGGAAAACACGAAAAGGGGGGAAGCGCTCGTCAAGCGGAGCGCCGTTCCCGCGGAGGAGCGCGGCGCGTGCGCCCAAGAGGGGTTCGGGAGAACGCCGGAGTGCGAGAGAAAGAGCGGCGATCTGAACCTGACCCCGGGCGAGTATGAGATCACCATCGAGAAAGTGTCGAAGGCAGGCGCCAGCTATACACCGATCCAGGTGGAACGGAAGAGCGTGTGCGTGACCAGTGAGGCGCCAGTCCCCGACGCGCTGGGCGCGGGAACTCCCCGTCATGTAAAACGGGGCAAGGAGAAGATCACCTGGACCGAAACGGCCGCGGGACGGACGACGAGGGGGGGGATCCTGTACCGGGGAGACTCCCTCGACGGCGCATTGACGAACACGATGAACCTTGCCCCCGGACAGCAGGTGCTCTACGTCACGAAAATCACAGGCCGCAGGATCGGCGACGGGGGTTGCGTCGGGGGCCGTGACTACTCGGCGAAAGGGAGGGCGTATTCCGCGAAGAGAAGCATAGGGGACTCGACGAAGAAAAGCGGCGGTGACTCCGGGACGCACACGGACAACATCTTGAAGAACCCGGTGAAGGGAATCCGGAATCTGTTCGGCTTCTGACGATCCCGTGTCGTCCCCGGTCCGGACGGCGCTGCTCCTGGCGTTCTTCCTCGGGATCGTCGCCACGGTCACCGGGGCCGATGCGGCCGGTTCCGGGGATTCGTTCGGAAACGTCGCGGCGGCGTATCTCGTAAAGGTCGACGGCCGGGAGTTGTGGACTCGGAACGCGGACACGCCGCTTCCCCCGGCGAGCCTTACGAAGTTGATGACGGCCCTCCTCGTTTTGGAGCGGGCCGACCTTCGGAGCGTGGCCACGGTTTCCACCGATGCGAGCCGGGAGACCGGCACCGCGATCGGCCTTGCGCCCGGCGATCGGATGGCTGTGCTCGAACTTCTCGCGGCGACCGTCATCGGATCGGCGAACGACGCCTGCCATGTCCTCGCGGACCACGTCGCGGGGAGCGAGACGAAGTTCGTCGCCCTGATGAACGCGCGCGCCAGGAAAATGGGCCTTTCCCGCACCCGGTTCGCGAACGCCTGCGGGCACGATGCCACCGGGATGCGCTCCACGGCGCGGGATCTCGCGCGCCTTGCGGAAACGGCGATGGGGAACCCTGTGTTCGCGAAAATGGCAGGTGTCGAGGAAAGCTGGATCGCAACGGCCGACGCGGGGAAGAGATTCCCTCTCAGGAACAGCAACCTGTTGATCGGACGCTATCGGGGCGCGATCGGAGTGAAGACCGGTTTCACGGGGGCAGCCGGCAAATGCCTCGTGGCGTTCGCCGAACGGGGAGGCAAACGGGTTCTTCTCGTTCTGCTGAACGCGCCCGACCGGTGGTGGAAGGCGGAGGAGATTCTCGACGCCGCGTTCGCGCGTGGACCCGCAGCTTCCCCCTCCCGTCCGTGAGACGTTTCCCCCCGTTTCTGCTCCTCGCAGGGGCCGTCGTCGCCGTCTACCTCAACTCCTTCCTGGGCGTTTTCCAGTTCGACGACTTCAACGTCGTCGTCGACAACGGCGGTGTGCACACCTGGAGCGCTTTCTTCGCCGGTCTCCCTCGCGGGATCCGCCCGCTCCTGAAATTCACCTACACCCTGAACTGGACTTCCGGCCTGGGGCTGTTCGGGTTTCACCTCGTGAACGTGGGGCTTCACTTGGCCAACGCCGTCATGCTCTTCCTCCTTGCGTCGTGGATCGGTGGCCCGTCCGTCTCCCGGTTCGCCGCCCTGTTCCCCGCGCTCCTGTTCGCCGTCCACCCCGTGCAGACGGAGGCGGTGACGTACATCAGCGGGCGGTCCGTCTCGCTGATGGCGTTCTTCTACCTCGGAAGCCTCCTCGCCTACCTTCGGGGGCGGGAGCGGGGGAACCGGTTTCTCCTGTACCTGGCGTCGCCGATCCTCTTTCTTCTCGCGGCCGCCTCCAAGGAGGTGGCCCTGACCCTTCCGTTCGCGCTGGTACTTTGCGAAGCGTCCCGGCAGGAGAGGGATGGATGGAGGAAGGCGCTTCGCTCCCAGGCGGTCCATTGGGGGCTCCTTGTTGCTCTCGCCGTTCTCTTTCTCGTCCACGTCGGGTACGGGCGACTGCTCGAGGCGTGCTTCGACATCCGGGATGCGGCGGCCAACCTGTTCACACAGGTCCACGGGATCGGATATCTCCTGTCGCGTCTCGTCATGCCCCACGCTCTCAACATCGACCCCGACCTGCCCGTCTTCTCCGGGGTGTCGCTTCGCCTGCTTCCGGGGACCCTCCTCCTCGCGATGCTCCTGGCGGCGGGGATCCTCGGGATGAAAAATCGCTCCCTGGCGGGGTTCGGCGTCCTCTGGTTCTTCCTGCACCTCGTTCCGACGAACTCCTTTATCCCCCGTCTCGACGTGGCGAACGACCGCCAGCTGTACCTTGCCTCTTGGGGGCTCTTCCTGGGTGTGGGGGCGTGGGCGGATCGTCTTCGCGAAAAGCGGATCGCGCGGTGGGTCGAGGTGGTTTCCGTTGTCCTCGTCATCGCACTCGGCGCGTTCACCGTTTCCCGGAACATGGTGTACCGAAGCGAGGTCGCGCTATGGGAGGACACGTCGCGGCAATCACCCGGGAAAGGGAGGGTCTGGAATAATCTCGGATACGCGTACCAGCAGGTGGGCCGCTTCCGTGACGCCGAGGCGGCGTATCTCCGGGCGCTCGAAATCGATCCAGGGTACGCGCTTGCCTTGGGGAACCTCAAGGGAGTGAGGACGAAAACAGGGTCCGTCCGCTAACGAAATTGTCCTTTGGGATCGCTATGATTTCACAACCGTAGCCCCCTTTTTTTCTTCACTTGAGAGAAGTTCCCGATAATTCTGCTGTTTTGTTTTTTGGCACAAGGATTGCTCTCCTCAAAACAACCCAATATTGTCGCATTGAAAACGTTCACGCGAATTACTTTACTATGGAGAAGGGAGATCGTCCGATGAAGAAAACAGGGATCACGATCGGCCTGGTGTTGGCACTTACGGGTTTTGCCGGGAGCGCGCTGGCTTCGGGGGAATCCGGCCACGCCAAGCAGGGCGGTGCCGCCTCTTTTTCGTCGACGGGGATCGGCCCGGCGGTCCGGTCCTCGGAGTTCAGCCTCTGCCCGACCATCTCCGAAACCGCGCAGGTGCGGGACAAGGGGATCGATTACGTACGGACCCGGGAATTCGCCGAAGCGGTCGGCGCCGTGGCGAACGGGACCTCCAGTTACGCTCCCGTCAGACTGCCGGCGGAATGGAAGAGCGCGGCGAACCTCTGGAAGGAGACCTTCTCCTCGACCGGGAAAGCGAGGATCGCCGTGATGCCGTGGGAGTCCGGACCGGGCAGACGCGAGGTTGCCCTCCTTCTTCCGAGCGGGGCCTTCGCCGAACCGACGCAGGTTGGACTCGACGGCCGGTCGTGCAACTCCGACCTTCTCTTCCGGGCATCGTTGGAGTACCGGTTCCGCACGGGGCAGGAGGAAGCGCCGCTGCTGTATCCCCATCTTGTCCGGAAAGCGGCTTCCGGAATCCAAAAGAAGATCATGGCAAAGATGGATTCCGCGGCGCGTAGCGCGAAAAGGGCCGACGATATCGCTGCCCGGATCGCCAAGGCCGAGAAGGACGGCGGTGGGTGCCATCCTCTGGAGCTCGCACGGGCCAAGGCGGAACTGGCGGTTGCCCGTGCCGTGATCACGGACTTCGATTCCGATCCCGATGTTACCGATGCGGTCCTCGCGCGGGCGGAAGTCGCCTCGGCGGAGCTGTTGTCGGGAGGCCGGTTCGCCTCGGTCAACAAGGCGTATTGCGGCCCCTGACCGAGGGGGCTTGCATAGAAAGACCCGTTAACAATTCATAGATGGTTCATCCGGGGAGCGGTCACGGCCGGTGGCTGTCGATCAGCGGAAATGTCTTGCCGAAGATGTAGGATCGGGCCCGGAGAAGGAAGTCGTGCGGGAACCCGAGGTCGATCCTGCTGGCCGCCTCCAGTTTCGAGAGTTGATCCTGCTCGAGGGTGAAATCGAGGCACCCGATGTTGTCCTTTAGCTGTTTTACGGTCTTCGCTCCGACGATCGGGACGATCACCCCGAACGGCTGCTGGCGAACCCATGCAAGCGCGACCTGCGCCGCGGAGCGGCCGGTCTCTTTCGCGACGTGAAGAGCCGTCTCTGCGATCCGGACGCTGCGGTCCGTGACCATCGCCTCGGCCCACACTTCGTCTTTCGAGTAGCGCGCTCCCGCCGGCCGGTCTTTCGGGGACTTGTACTTCCCCGACAGGACCCCCCCACCGAGGACTCCCCAGGGGGTGACGGCGAGGTCCAGCGCCTTCGCCATCGGAAGGAGATCCCGCTCAGGGGTCCGGTCCGCCAGGTTGTACTGGATCTGCAATGCGGCGAAAGGGCTCCAGCCCTTCCATTCGGCGAGGGTATTCGCGCGCGACACGACCCAGGCGGGAGCGTCGGAGATCCCGACGTAGAGGACCTTCCCGGCCCGCACCACGTCGTCCAGGGCCCGCATCGTCTCCTCGAGGGGGGTCATACCGTCCCAGGCGTGGACCCAATAGAGGTCGATGTAGTCGGTACCGAGGCGCTTCAGGCTGGCGTCGAGCGACTGCACCAGGTTCTTGCGGTGGTTCCCGCCGCCGTTCGGATCGTCGGGGGCCATGCTCAAGGTGTACTTCGTGGCGAGGACGAACCGCTCCCTCCGGCCTTTCAGAAACTCGCCGACGAACGTTTCACTCGTGCCGCCGGTGTACAGGTTGGCGGTGTCGACGAAGTTTCCTCCCGCGTCCGCGAACGCATCGAAAACAGCACGGCTCTCCTTCTGTGATGCTCCCCAGCCCCACTCCTCTCCGAACGTCATCGTTCCGAGGCACAGTTCCGAGACCCGAAGGCCCGTTTTCCCGAGCAACTTGTACCGCATGTCGCGCCTCCTGTCGGGTTCCGTGGATATCTGATCATTCTACTTCGATGAGCGTTGCGCGCAATGCGTTGCGGCGCCGCTCTCGCACGACGTGTGCAGGGGGTGCTGGACAAGATATAATGCATCGTTGGCAGGAGGAGCGATGAAATCCGGGCGCGCCGACGGGCGCAAGTCTCTGGACATACGGGCGATCGAGGTCTCCCTCGGAGTGCAGAAGCATGCCGAAGGGTCTGTCCTCTTCGCGATGGGGGATACCCGCGTGGTGTGCGCGGCGACGGTCGAGGAACGGGTTCCGCCGTTCCTTCGCGGAGCCGGGAAGGGGTGGGTCACCGCGGAGTACTCGATGCTCCCGCGCGCGACGAACACCCGGGTCGCCCGGGAGGGACGGACGGGGAAAGTCCAGGGCCGAACGCACGAGATCCAGCGGTTGATCGGGCGGTCGCTCCGGTCGGTGGTCGACTTCGAGGCCCTCGGCGAGCGCACGGTGACGATCGACTGCGACGTCCTGCAGGCCGACGGGGGGACGCGCACCGCCTCGATCAACGGGGCGTGGATCGCCCTGTGGCAGGCGTGCCGGAGGCTGGCCGCCAAGAGGGCGATCCCCCGGAATCCCGTGCGCGACCATGTAGTGGCGGTCAGCGTGGGGATCGTGGGGGGACGGATCCTGGCGGACCTCGACTACTCCGAGGATTCCGCGGCGGATGTCGACATGAACGTGGTGATGACGGGAAACGGTCGACTGATCGAGGTCCAGGGGACGGCGGAGCAGGAGCCGTTCACACGGGATCAGCTCGATGCGATGCTTTCGGTCGCGGCGGCCGCAGGCAGAAAGATCCTCAAGGCGCAGCGTCGCCATGCGGAGGAGGGGTCGCGATGAGGCTCCTGATCGCATCGAAGAACCGGGGAAAAGTCGTCGAGATCCGGGCGCTCCTCGGGCTATCGCTCCAGAGGGTCGTCCAGGTCGTCACGCTGGCGGAGATGCCCGACGTCGAACAGCCGAAGGAGAGCGGGAGGACGTTCGCGGAGAACGCCCGACTGAAGGCGCTCCATTACGCGAAGGCGCACAAGATCCTTTGCATCGCGGATGACTCGGGCCTCGCGGTGGAGCCGCTGGGGGGCCTCCCCGGGGTGCGCTCCGCCCGGTTCGCCGGGGAAGGGTCCTCCGACGCGGCGAACAACGCGCATCTGCTCCATGAGCTGGCCCCGTTCCCACGGCCGTGGAAGGCGGCGTTCGTCTGCGTGGCGGCTGCGGCGCTCCCCCATCGGGTGGCCGCGGAGGCGACGGGAAAAGTGGAAGGGGAGATCCTCCCCGAGGAACGCGGCCGGGACGGCTTCGGATACGACCCGCTCTTCTTCGTCCCCTCTCTCGGGAAGACGATGGCGGAGCTTTCGACGGAGGAGAAGAACCGGATCAGCCACCGGGGCCACGCCCTCCGGGCGCTGATCGCGGAGATGAAGGCCGCGGGGTTGCTGCTCGCGTAGCGGCGTCGGCCGGATCGCCGGTCCGCACCTCCGGCGCGCCATTGCCGGTTCGTGGGATACCGTTTATACTTCAATCCCTCGTCGTTTCCGTCGGGACGTGGCGCAGCCTGGTAGCGCATCTGCTTTGGGAGCAGAGGGCCGCCGGTTCGAATCCGGCCGTCCCGACCAATTTTTCTTTCCCTTTCTTCGGCTTGCGAGCCGCCGGAAACCCCCCGATCCGTCCGGGTTTCGCTCTCCGGTCCGTGTCCGGTCCGGAGAAAACTCTCCTTGATCCGCATGGGGAGTTCGATTCCGGAGGGCGTCTGCGAGCCCCACTCAACGTGTCCTGCGGTTCGTCGGGGCATGCGATCCTTCGACCGAGGCACCCGAAAAGTGGGCAGATGGGCGGAAAGATGGGCTAAGCGTCTCCCGCGCTGCACGTCGGCTTCCCTTCAGTCTTCCCGTTCCCAGCGGTCTCGGTTAGGGCTAAGATGAGCTACCCTCGGAGGCTCACCCCCGCCGACCGCAGGAGGTAATAACCGTGCCTGTCCCCAGCTACGAGCAGATCATGCTGCCGCTCCTCGCGTTCGCCGGCGACGGCAACGAGCATTCAATAATGGGAGCCGTACCCCACTTAGCCGAACATTTCGATCTTACCGAGGCGGAACGGAACGAGCGGATACGGACCGGACAGAAAAAAATCTCCCACCGTACAGGCTGGGCGAAGTTCAACCTGAAGAAAGCGGGTCTGCTGGAGGACGTCCAGCATGGGATCTTCCGGATCACCGATGCCGGTGCCGGGTTGCTCCGGGAGAATCCACCCGCGATCGACACGGACTTCCTGATGAGGTTTCCGGCCTACGTCGAGTTCATCGAATCGCAGGGGAGGAACACAGGCGAGGGTGGAGCGATTGTGGCCCCGACCCCCGTTGGTGAGGAGACCCCTGAGGAGGTGCTGGAGCGGGCGTACCGTGGCATCCACCAGACGCTCGCCCAGGACCTGCTTGACCGCGTCAAGGCGGGTACCCCCCAGTTCTTCGAGAACCTCGTCGTCGAACTTCTCGTAAAGATGGGCTACGGAGGGTCGAGAGCGGACGCCGGGGAGCGTCTTGGCCAGACAGGCGATGGTGGTATCGACGGGATCATCAAGGAGGACCGGCTCGGTCTCGACGTGATCTACCTCCAGGCCAAGCGCTGGCAGGCGACCGTGGGCCGGCCGGAGATCCAGAGGTTCGTCGGCGCGCTGCAGGGGCATCGCGCCCGGAAGGGCGTGTTCCTGACGACGTCCACGTTCTCGCAGGACGCTAAGGAGTACGTTTCCCACGTCGACAGCAAGGTCGTCCTGATCGACGGCGCCATGCTGTCCAGGCTGATGCTCGACTTTGACCTCGGGGTTTCGACCGTCGCCAACTACGCCGTCAAGCGAATCGACTCGGACTACTTCGAAGAGGAGTAGTGACGACTGGACTTTGAAGTTTTTTGTTCAGCTAAGAACTGTTTCTTTCCAGATAAGCCTTTACGTCAGATTTGAACGTCTTCTAACGAAGAATGGGGGCAGCGGAAGTCCATCCATTCCATCCTTGAATATTTCTTCCAGGACAGACCCCATCCTGACGACCCGAATTTTGGATCGAGCAGGAAAGGGAACCTCCGGGGTGGAAAACGTTTTATGATAGCCGTACTAACGCCGTGAGGAAACGTGTGCATTGAGCATCCGTAGCCAGCGCCTTGGAGGAAGTCTCTTCCCGCACCTGGACCCCATTCAGGAGGCGGTCGATCGGCTTGCCGATGCGGGGATTGAAGAACGCGGTGCCATCTTCACGCGCAGGGAAGTCGTAGATTTCATCCTCGACCTGATGGGCTACACACCGGCGATCCCCCTGTACGAGAAGCGAATTCTGGAACCGTCCTTCGGAGGCGGCGACTTCCTTATCGTCGTCGTCGAGCGCTTGTTGGCAGCCTATGGGAAGCAGCGCGTGACGGGCGATCCTACGGTGGACCTGCGAGACTGCGTACGCGGTGTGGAACTGCACCGCCAGAGTTACCAGTCGACCCGCGAGCAACTCCATGACCTGTTGCGGAAGGGGGGAATTCCGCATATGGGAGCGGAGACACTGCTTGACGCATGGTGTCTTCAGGGCGATTTTCTGCTGGAACCTTTTCCCGGCAAGTTCTCCCATGTTGTGGGGAATCCGCCCTATCTTCGGCAAGAGATGATTCCTGCGGTATTAATGGTCGAGTACCGCCGGCGTTTCCGGACCATCTACGATCGCGCGGATATCTATGTCCCGTTCATTGAACGCTCGCTTGGTTTGCTTGAGCCGGGCGGGGTTTTGGGATTCATCTGCGCCGATCGCTGGATGAAGAACCGGTACGGCGGTCCATTGCGGCGGATGGTGTCGGAGGGTTTTCACCTGCGCCATTACGTCGACATGGTGAACACGCCGGCATTTCACTCCGAAGTGGACGCTTACCCGGCCATCACCATCATTGCCAGGGAGGAACAGGGAACGACGCGCCTCGCACATCGCCCTGAGGTGAACCGGGAAAGCCTGTCGCAGCTTTCTACGGTAATGACTGGACCGACGGAAGCGCTGACCGAGGCCGTCAAGGAGGTTGCCGATGTAGTAATTGGCGATGCGCCATGGATCCTGGAGTCCTTCGACCAGTTGGCCGTAGTCCGGCGTCTGGAAGCGACCTTCCCCACCCTGGAAGATGCAGGCTGCCAAGTCGGGATCGGCGTTGCTACCGGTGCGGACAAGGTGTTCGTCGCGCCGTACGCAACCCTCGACGTGGAGCAGGACCGCAAGCTGCCGCTCGTCACGACGAAGGACATCACGAGCGGCGTCGTCCGGTGGTTGGGCTCCGGTGTTGTGAATCCTTTCCGGAATGACGGGGGGCTCGTGGATCTGCGGCAATACCCGAAGTTGGCAGCATACCTTGCCGAGCACGAAGAAATGGTTCAGAAGCGCAACGTCGCCCGGAATAACCCACACAACTGGTTCCGGACCATCGACCGCATCTATCCCGAACTGGCGCGTAAGCCCAAGCTGTTGATCCCCGACATCAAGGGCAAGGCGCACGTCGTCTTCGAGGATGGCAAGCTGTATCCCCATCACAACCTCTACTACATCACCTCGGAAGAATGGGATCTTCGGGCGTTGCGCGCCGTGCTTATGTCCGGGATCGCCCGTTTGTTCGTCTCGACTTACTCGACCAAGATGCGCGGTGGCTTCCTTCGATTCCAGGCGCAGTACCTCAGGCGCATCCGCCTACCCCGCTGGCACGATGTCCCGTCGATCCTTCGGGCCGAGCTTGCCCGGGTGGCCGAGATGGGGAGCAATGCCGATCGAAACGCCGCGGTGTCCAGGCTCTACGGCCTCTCCCAGCAGGAACGAGCGGCCATTGGAGGGAACGGTGAATAAAGCAACGTGGGAGCGTGGATGCCGATCAACCTGGTGAGCTACGAGGACATGGCCCGTATTGCGATTCGGGAGTTCTGGACCAGTCGCCAAAGCTCCGCGAAGAAGCAACAGGACGGGGGAAAGCAGGACCAGGGCGAACGGGCTGCCGTGACCACAGGGAAAAATATGGACGGCTTCATTGAGATGGTCCGTGAACTAGTCTGCGCTAACGGTTTGGACGAGACCGAAATCATGCTCAAACGGCGCCTCCTGACGCTGCCGGGCTTCTTCCGTCCGACAAAACTGTGGGACATGCTGGTGGTCCACCACGGGCGTCTGGTCGCCGCGCTGGAGTTCAAGTCGCAGGTCGGGCCGTCCTTCGGGAACAACTCGAACAACCGTGCCGAAGAGGCGATCGGTAATGCCCTCGACCTATGGACCGCCTACCGGGAGGGTGCTTTTGGGAAGGAAGTCCCACCGCCGTTCATCGGGTACCTGATGCTCGTCGAGGATGCTCAAGGCTCGCGCGCTCCCATCCGGGATGATTCCCCTCACTTTCCGATCTTCCCTGAGTTCCGGAATGGTTCCTACGCCGAGCGGTACAACATCCTGTGTCACAAGCTGGTCAAGGAAAAGCTCTACACCGCAGCAGCCGTGCTGCTCTCTCCGCGGTCGGGCGGCGAATCCGGAGAGTATTCGGAGATGAGCGAACTGACAGGGTTGAGGATGTTTCTCACCACCCTTGCAGGGCATGTCAGCGCCGAAGCGGCCAGGTCGGATGTGCCATAGTATTCATCCCGGCATCCGCGTTTCTTCACAACCTTACTCCTTACCTCGTACCGTCTCCGAAATAGGTAACAGAACTTTACAACATTCCGGAACAATCTCTCCACGTATCCTGGCAGGCGATAAGATGGGGCATGTCTTTGAGGAATAATCTGGAGTTACTCCCATCTGAACGCATCCATTAAGGATTGAATCGTGCCCAGCCAGAAGAAAGCGACCGTACGAGGGAAGGCAGGCGAGAGCACCCGGAAGATGCAGTGGAGCCGGATGGCGGTTGCCCTGGTTGTCCTGCTGCTGATATGGCTGGTTACCTTCGTCTACAGCCGGAACGTGAAGACGGTTCTGTCATTCGGACTGACCGGCTCTCTGGCCGTCGGCGCCATCTTCGTTATCGGCATCAAGCTCCTGGAGAAGAAGGCGAACGTGACGATCAAGCGGGCCAAGCAGGCCGAACGCGGCGCCGTCGCGGAGGAGAAGATTGGAGAGATCCTCGAAGGGCTCCCGGTAGGGAACTTCGTTACCCATGACTTCGACACCGGCCGAGGGAACATCGATCACATCCTCGTCGGTCCCAAGGGGATCTTTACGCTGGAGGTGAAGAGCCATCGGGGGACCGTGACCTTCGACAACGGGAGCCTTCTGCGCGATGGGAATCCGTTCGAGAAGGATTTCGTGAAGCAGGCATGGGCGGAGTGCTTCGCGGTGCGCGATATCCTTGCCAAGTGGGAGATCAAGGAGCCGGTGGCGGAGCCTCTGATCGTCTTCAGCAACGCGTTCGTCAAGGTGAGAGGCAAGGCCAACGGCGTCGCCGTGATCAACCTCAAGTCCCTGCCGTCGTACCTGGAGCGGTTTCCGGACCGTCTGAGCACGGCAGAGGCCGGCCGGGTCTATAACCGGCTACGGATGCCATAGCGGTCACGAGGGGTGATTGGACGAGGTGGACACGAGTCCTTCCCAAGAATATCTTTAGAAGGGTTCGAGTCCGTTTCCGGCCACCCAACCCAGTGGCGGCATCGGAGGAGAAGGGTGGTCTCCGGACCTCACCTCCGGTCCGTCTCCGGTCTTTTTGCGCCGGGCAGTGATTGGCTGATTATTGAGGCGGGAATGGCCGAACGGCCTTGATCCGCATGGCCTTCCGGCAGGCTCTTACCTTCATTCGGTGATGAGTGGACGAGCATCGTCGATGGGGTTTCGGGCGTCGGCGGCGGGAGAGCGCACGTCCGTGCCTTGCTTGGATAATCGTTAAATCGTCAGTTTTGCCGGGCAGTCAGTTGATGATATTTGGGAGCAGAGGGTCGCTGGTTCGAATCCAGTCGTCCCGACCATTTTTCCCCCCTATTCGTTCCTGTCTGTTCCAGGCAGTAGCGACGAGACGAATTCCGCGATCGCCTCGGGGTCGTTCAGGTCGAGGACGGGGACGTCCAGGTCGAGCGGCTCGTCGCTGGCCACCGCCGTCAGGCCCGGATCGTCCCGTTCGCCGCGACAGATGAGCGCGCGGCGGAATTCCCTTCGGTGAACCTCGATCTTGGGGAGGGAGCTCCCCCGGGACCCTTCCACGAGGACGAGATCCATATCGCCGAAATAGCGCTCGATCAGATCCCCGATCGGGGGCGAGGCGGCGTGCCGCGTCACCATCGCGAGTTTCTCCCCGGAGGTGATCACCATCGTGTCGGCCCCGGCTGCGGTGAGCCGGTGGCTGTCCTTTCCCGGGTGGTCGATGTCGAACCGATGCGCGTCGTGCTTGATCACCCCCACCCGGTATCCCTTCCCTTTCAGCACGGGGATCAGCCGCTCGAGCAAAGTCGTTTTCCCCGCCCCGGAATTCCCGACGACCGCGATCGCGGGCGTTCTTTTCATGTGAGATTCCTCCTCCGAAATAAATTATCATGAACGTGTGAACGTGATCCGGTGGAGAGAGGAGGGTAAGATGATGGAATCCGGGGAGAATGAGGAGCGCATGAAGGGTTTGAATCACCGGTGGCGGTTCTTCCGCGCGGGAGGGTTCGACCAGGTCCTCCTCGAGACGGGCGCCGACCTGACGTCGCTTCCGGCGCTGGACCAGAAACTCTGGGTGGCGCTCTCCTGCCCTGTATCCGGGATCGAATTCGACCCGAAGAGCCTCGCGTTCGTCGACACCGACGCGGACGGTCACATCCGGGCCCCCGAGATCCTCGCCGCCGTCCGGTGGGTGGGGAAAGTTCTGAAGGACCCGGATCATCTCGTCCACCGGGAGGATCGGCTTCCGCTTTCGGCCATCGACGACGGAAACGACGAGGGAAAGCCCGTGCTGGCGGGAGCGAAACTGGTGCTCTCGGTGCTCGGAAAGCCGGAGGTCGAGGAGATCACCCTCGACGACGTTGGCGACACGGCGCGGATCTTCTCTCAGGCCCGGTTCAACGGAGACGGGATCGTGCCGGCGAAATCGGCCGAGGACCCCGCGCTGTCTGCGGTGATCGAGGAGATCGTCGGGTCCCTGGGCGGCGAAAACGACCGCGGCGGGGAGCCGGGGGTGACGGCGGAGACGATCGAGCGGTTCTACACGGAGGCGAAGGCGATCGCGGAATGGTGGGAAGCGATCGGGAGACCGGAGACCCATCCGTTCGGCGCGGACACGGCGACGCGGTACGAGCTCTTCCGCTCCCTGAAGCCCAAGATCGAGGATTATTTCCAGCGCTGCCGGCTGGCGGCGTACGACGGACGGTCGGCGGCGCTGCTCGGTCCCGCGGAAGCCGACTATCAGAAACTGGCCGCGACGACGCTGCATGGGGACACGGAAGCGGTGGCCGGATTTCCGCTTGCGGTGGCGTCTGCCGGGAAAGCGTTGCCCCTGTCGGAAGGGTTGAACCCTGCGTACGCCGATGCGATACGGCGGTTCGCGACGGAGATCGTCCCGCCGGTCCTGGGCGGCGCGGAATCGCTGACGGATGCCGGGTGGGGGGCGATCTGCGCGCGCTTTGCGCCGTACGAGACGTGGCTGGGAACGAAACCGGCGACCGCGGTGGAAAAGCTCGGTGAGGACCGGGTAAAGACGATCCTCTCGGAGAACGGGAAAGCCGCGCTCCTGGACCTCGTCGCGCGGGACAAGGCGGTCGAGCCGGAGGTGACCGCCATCGTCTCCGTGGAGCGTCTGCTCCGGTACTGCCGCGACCTGCACCTCTTGGCGAACAACTTCGTCTCCTTCCGCGACTTTTATACGCGAAAAGGTAAGGCGACGTTCCAGGCCGGGACACTGTACCTCGACGGCCGCAGCTGCGACCTGTGTGTTCCGATCACGGATGTCGCCAAACATGCGCCGGTCGCGACGCTCTCCCGCGTTTGCCTGGCGTACTGCGACTGCGTTCGACGGGGAGGTGGGGAGAAGATGACGATCGCCGCCGCTTTCACGGCGGGCGATTCCGACTTCCTGACCGTCGGGAGGAACGGCGTCTTCTACGACCGGAAGGGGCAGGACTGGGATGCCACGATCGTGCGGATCCTCGAGCACCCGATCAGCGTCCGGCAGGCGTTCTGGGCTCCGTACAAACGGCTTGCCCGGCTGATCGGGGAGCAGATGCAGAAGATCGCCGCCGCCCGCTCCAGGGCGGCGGACGACCGGGCGGCGTTGCAGGCGATATCGGCGACGCAGGGCCTGGCGGCGGGGAAACCCGCGCCACCGCCTCCGCCTCCCTTCGACGTTGCGAAATTCGCCGGCATCTTCGCGGCGATCGGCCTGGCGATCGGCGCCATCGGCACGATGCTCGCCGCCGTCCTGTCGGGGATCCTCAAACTCACCTGGTGGCAGATCCCGATCGCCATCGGGGCGATCATCCTGGCGATCTCCCTCCCCTCGGTCTTCCTCGCCTGGTTGAAGCTCCGGAAGCGGAACATCGGCCCGATCCTGGACGCCAACGGGTGGGCGGTCAACGCGCGCGCCAAGATCAATATCCCGTTCGGGACCTCGCTGACCGCCGCCGCCCGGCTGCCCGAGAACGCCGAGCGCTCTCTCGTCGACCCGTTCGCGGAGAAGAAACGTCCGTGGAAGTTGTACCTTCTCCTCGCCGCCCTTCTTGCCGTCGCGCTGGTGCTCTGGCGGCATGGATACGTCGGGCGATGGCTCGGGGTGTGACGGCTCGCTACGCGACGGGCGCTCTCCGGAGCAATTCCTTCCCGACCCAGTGGCCGGCGAACTGGTACGCGATGCGGCCGCTCCGGTCCCCCTTCCTCTGGGACCACAGGATCGCTTCGTCCTGCGTCTCCTTCGTCCACGGCAGGCGGGTTCCGCGGTTTCCGGACATCTTCCCGACCCATCGGCGGACCACATCGAGATACAGTTCCTGGGAAAACGGATGGAAGGCGATCCAGATCCCGAACCGCCCGGAGAGGGAGATCTTCTCCTCCACGGACTCCCCGTGGTGGATCTCCCCGTCCGCCATCATCGCGCCGCGGTTGTCGCTCTCGTACTCGGGGACCAGATGCCGGCGGTTGGACGTCACGTAGATCAGGACGTTTTCCGGCGGCGCGTACACCGACCCGTCGAGGGCGCTTTTCAGCATCTTGTAGCTCGACTCGCCGGTTTCGAAGGAGAGGTCGTCGGAGAAGAGGATGAATTTATACGGGAGCCCCTTCACTTCGTCCACGATGGAGGGGAGGTGGACGAGGTCGTCCTTGTCCACCTGGATGATCCGCAGCCCCCGGGGGGCGTACTCATGGAGAAGCGCCCGCACGAGCGACGATTTCCCGGTGCCGCGCGAACCCCACAGGAGGACGTTGTTCGCCGGCAGGCCGGCGAGGAATTGCCGCGTGTTTTCCTCGAGCACTCTTTTCTGCTCCTCGATGCCGAGCAGATCCTCGAGGCGGAGGGTCTCCACATCCACGATCGGTTCGAGGTACCCCGAAAAAGATCGTTTCCGCCAGTTCGCGGCGACGCACTCGGCCCAGTCGATCCGGGGCACGGGGCGCGGGAGCAGCGTCTCGAGGGAGGAAAGCACGCGTTTCAGCTGTGCGGCGAGTTCCGGGTCCAATTCCATGACATCTCCTTATGGGGGTCTCCTGCGGCGACTCCGCCGAACCCTCCCGCGTTATGAATCAAGGCTCGGAGAAAAGCGGCGACATCCGGACGAGTTTCTCCGCAAGCGCGGCCAGTTCCTCCCGAAGATCCGGGTCGAGCGCCCGCAGCCACCGTTGAGGGATCGCGGCGACCCCGTACCGGGCGCCCGCGATCGCCCCGGCGATGGACCCCGTCGTATCCGCGTCACCCCCGCGGTTCACCGTTCTCACGATGCATTCTTCGAAGCCGTCCGTGGAGAAGAAGGCGTCGAACACCGTCCGAAGCGTGTCTACCACGTAGGCGGACGATTTGCCGTCGTACGCGTCGATCCGGAACTCCGGATGTCGCGCGGCGAGATCTTCCGCTGCCGCCCGCAGATTCCGCAGGGGTGCGCCGAGAAGCCCCCGCTGGATCATCGTTCCCACCGAGACGCACGCCGCGTCGGAGAGTGGATGGTTGTGGGTGATATGCGCCTGCTCGACCGCGAGGCGGGAGAGGCGTTCCTCGTCCCCGAGCGCGTAGAGCGCGACCGGAGCGACCCGCATCGCCGCCCCGTTTCCGGCCCCTTTTTCGTCGGGGGGCGCTTCCACCTGTCCTTTTTCGATGTACTCCAGAATTCCCCGGCGGCAGGTGGCCCCGACGTCGGCGGGGTTTCCCGACAGCCACTCGGCGAACCGATCCGCAATTCGCCTCGGATCCCACCGATCCGATCGTACGATGCCCCTTGCGACGCAGAGCGTCATGTTCGTGTCGTCGGTGACCTGCCCCGGCGACAACTTCAACCAGCCCCCTCCGACAATGTTCCGAAAGACGCCGTACCGGCCGCGGATCTCGGCCGGTGTCATGAATTCGGTCGTGGCCCCGAGCGCATCCCCCACGGCGACGCCCAGCAGCGCCGCGCGCGCGCGGTCGATGATCCCGGTCACGCCCCGCGGGGTTTTCCCCCGGGGACTCAATAGCTCCTCACGGTTACTTCGAAATCCCCGCCGATCACCATCGCCTCCTCCTCGCCCCTGGGAAGAACGCCCGGCAGCAGGTCCGCGCGGAAGAAGATCTTGGCGGCGGGGACGTCGGTCTCGAAGACGTTTCCTCCGAACTGCCACGCGTGCTCGAGCCGGGAGGAGAAAGAGTTCAGGTTGTTCAACCGGACCACGATCCTGTTTGCGCCGGGGTGCTCCAGGATCCGGTAATCCTCGATGTTGCGGATCCCCCGGTACAGGGTGAAGGAGCGAACCCCCGGATGCCGCCGCCGCAATTCGTACTGGACGTACTCGTAGAGAAGGTCGAACTGGGCCTCTACGGCGTTCGTCCGCGCGCTCTCCCGCATCCGCTCAACGAGATAAAGGACGTAGGCGGGCGCGTGAAGGTCCGCGATCGGGCCGGCGTGAAACGTGGGGGGAAGGCCGAGGCGGCTTTCCACCCACCCCTTCAGCACGGCCCCTTCCGCAGAACTGGAGTCCTGCATCCAGCCCCGCAGGAACCGGAGATAACTGTTCCGCAGGGACCGCCGCCCGAGGGAGGAGGATTCCTTCCTCCATTTTCCGACCTCGAATACGAGCTCCATGTACTCCCGGAACGCCCGCGCACGCGCCTTGGGATCCTCTATGCGGTCGAGGCGCACGAACAGGGAACGGTGCGCGCGGCGGACGCCCTGGATCTCGATCGGTAGGGGGTTCCGGTTGAAAAAGGGCGACGCGATCACCCACGGCGGGGGATCGCACCGGTTCACCGAAAGGGTATCGACTCCCATCGGCACATCATACCACCGGGGCGGGAAGCTACTTCACCGCCCCCATCGTGAAGCCGGCGACGAACCGGTCCAGGAAGAAGGTGTAGACGACCGCGACCGGGAGGCTGGCGATCAGCGCCCCGGCCATGAGGGGCCCCCACTGGAAGACGTCGCCGCGCACCAGCTCCGTCGGCACCCCGATCGAAACGGTCTTCTTCGCCGAGACGGAGATGAAGGTCAGGGCGTAGATGAACTCGTGCATCGACAGGGTGAAGGAGAAGACGACGACGGTCAGGATGCCGGAGATCGCGAGCGGGAAGACGACCTTCGTCATCGCCCCGAACCGGCTCAAGCCGTCGATCATCGCCTGCTCCTCGATATCCTTCGGGATCGTCTTGAAGAACCCCATGAGGAGCCAGGTGCAGAAGGGGATCGTGAAGGTCGGATAGACGAGGATCAGGGACCAGAGGGATTCCTGGAGCCCGAAAAAGGAGGCGAAGCGCGACAGCGGGATGAAGAGGATCGTGGGCGGGACGAGGTAGGTGAGGAAGATCCCGATCCCGAGCGTTTCCCCCCACCCCCGGGCCCACCGCGCAAGGGCATACGCCGCGGGCACGGCGGTGGCCAGGGTGATCACCACGACGGCGAAACCGACGACCAGCGTGTTCGTAAGGTACGCCGTGAAGTGGGTCTCGGTGAAGAGGAGCCGCAGGTGATCCAGCGTCGGCGGCTCGTTGAAGAGGAACGGGTTGTTGAGCGGGCCGAACAGGTCGTGGTCCCGCTTGAACGTCGCGATCACCATCCAGTAGAAGGGGAAGGCGCCGAAGAAGGCGAACACCCCCAGCAACGTGTACAGACCTCCGCGACGCGCGCGCTTGGCGAGGTTCGCCATCAGACCACCTCCGTCCGCCGGGCCATCCGCAGAATGAAAATGGCGACCACGGCCAGCACCGGGAACATGAAGAGGGAGATGGCCGCCCCCTGGGCCAGGTCTCCGGCTTCGATCCCCTTGAAGAACGTCCAGGAAGAGAGCACCTGCGTCATGTGCACCGGCCCGCCCCGTGTCAGGACGTAGACGACGACGAGGTCCGTGAAGGTGAACACGATCCCGAAGAGAAACGCTATGCTGACGATCGGCAGCGTGAGGGGGATCGTGATCATGAGCGTCCGGCGCCACGGGGATGCGCCGTCGACCTCGGCGGCCTCGATGAGGTCTTTCGGTATGGAGCTCAAGCCCCCCAACTGGATCACCGTGGCCAGCGGAAGGATCCGCCAGACGTTGACGATGATGACCGACGCGATCGCGAGCCCCGGGACGCCGAGCCAGTACAGGTTCGTCCCGGAACCGAGGAGTGCGGTGGCGGTCCCGAGCATCCCGAAGTACCGGAGCACCCAGTCGATGGGACTGAAGATCGAATCGTACATCCAGAGCCAGCCGATCGTTCCCAGGGAGATCGGCGCCGTCCAGGGGAGCAGGATCAGGAACCGGACCAGCCACTTTCCCCGGAACGGCTTGAGGAGGGCGTTGGCCAGCACCCGCGACAGGACGATGACGATCATCTGGGAGGCCAGCGTGAACAAGAAGGTGTTCCGCAGGGCGAGCCGGAATACGGGGTCCTGGAGCGCCGCGCCGAAGTTCCGCAGGCCGACGATGTTCAGGGAAGGGGAGCCGGTGGTGGCGTCGCTCAGGGAGTAGAGGATCGCGAGGACGAACGGCGCGCCGATCATGGCGGCGATGTACAGGACCGCCGGCGCGATCAGCAGCTTCGCCAGCGTCTCCTTGCGGTCGAGGATCCCTCCGAACCGGGAGACCGGCGGAGTCCCGGGGTGCGCGGGGGGCGTCACGCCGCGTCCCCGGTGCGGGCCAGCCCGCTCTTTCGGTCGAAGCGCCGGAGGTCCCTTCGGGCGACCGCGAACGGGTACGTCTTCCCCGCCTCCAGCGGAAGCGTCAGGGATCCGGGAAGCCGGGAGATGATGTGGCGCCCGTGCGATTTCTCTCCCACGTTCCCGTACACGAGCCGCTCCGCCCCGAGGTACTCGGTGTAGGTGACTTCGAACGGCCAGGTGACGATGCCTTCCGACCCTTCCACGGCGTCGACGGGAAGGAACGTCTCGGGCCGGAAACCGAGGAGGACGTCCTCCTGCTCGAGGAGGTTCATCGGGGGGGACCCGACGAAGGTCGCCACGAAGGTGTCGGCGGGGTACTGGTAGATCTCGAGCGGCGATCCCACCTGGCGGATCTTCCCCTGGCTCATGACGACGATCCGGTCGCCGAGCCCCATCGCCTCGACCTGGTCGTGGGTGACGTAGATGGTGGTGACCCCGACCCGCCGCTGGAACTGCCGGAGCTCCTCGCGGGCCGAGGCGCGGAGGAGCGCGTCGAGGTTGGAGAGCGGCTCGTCGAGGAGGAAGACGCTCGGCTCCCGGACCATCGCGCGCGCCAGGGCGACGCGCTGCCGTTCGCCCCCCGACAGCTCCCGGGGTTTCCGGTCGAGGAGTTTCCCGATCTTGAACATCCCGGCGGCCCACTCCACCTTTTTCCGGACCGCCTCCTTTTCCACTCCGCGGGCGCTCAACGGGAAGGCGATGTTCTTGTAGACCGTCATGTGGGGGTAGAGGGCGTAGCTCTGGAAGACCATCGCGATGTTCCGCATCCGGGGCGGCAGGTCCGTGACCACCCTCCCGTCGATGACGAACTCCCCTTCGCTGGGGATCTCGATCCCGGCGATCATCCGCAGGAGCGTGGTCTTCCCGCACCCGGACGGGCCGAGCAGGACGAGGAACTCCCCTTCGTTCGTCACCAGGTCGACGTGGTCGACGGCCCGCGTCTTTCCGAACAGTTTCGATATGCCACGGATCTCTACACACCCCATGGTCGCCGCTGCCTTCCGTGTCTTGTTGGAATGTGCCCGGGAGGACGGAGGGACTGGCGGTCCTCCCGGGCCGAAGCGAACTACGCCTTGCCGCCGACCAGCCCCTTCTGGCGCCACTTGGCGAAGATGGTCCTCGCCGCGGCGTCGGCCTCCGCCACCACCGTCTCGGGCTTCCCGCCGCGGGCTGCCTTGGCCAGCATGTTCGGCAGCACGAACGTCGCGAAGGTCTCTCCCTCGGCCGGGTTCGCCGGGCCGGGGTGGCCGAGGTTCGTGCTCCACTTCTCGGCGTCCTTGAGGACCGCGAGCTTCCCCTTGGCTTCGCCCGGGAGCGCGAACGGATCGTTCGTGAACCACGCGTTGTGCAGGTCGCGGAATTTCTTCGCGCCCTTCACCGGGGCGTACCCGCGGTTTCCGGAAGGAACCGGGGCGTCGAAGAAGGCGGGGGAGTTGTACAGCTCGCTGTAGTACATCGCCTGGTCGTAGTTGCCGACCAGGTGAAGGAGGAACTTCTTCGCGTTCTCGATGTTCTTCGCCTTCTGGGGAACGATGTAGCTGTAGATCACGTGCTCGGAGCTGAATCCCGTCCCGTGGGGGCCCTTGAGAGCCGGTGTAAAGTAGATGTCCTTCGCGATCTCCGGGACTTCCTTCTGCGCGGAGCGGTATGCCGAGATCGAATTGAGGATATAAGACGCCCGGCCGGCGATGAGCGCCTGGTTGTTCGACACCGCGGTCCACGAGAAGACCTCGGGGACCATCGCCTCCTTGTACAACCGGGCCATGTAGCTGACCGCCTCGATCGTCTTCGGGTTGTTCAGGACCACGTTCTCTTTCGCGTCCTGGATGCTCGTGTCATAGGACCACAGGAGCGCCCGGGCCGCCATGTTCGAGTCGAGCTCCTGGGAGAGGCCGATGCCGAGCTGGATCCCCTGCTCCCGCTTGATCTTTCCGCCGTACGTGATCAGGTCTTCCCACACCGTCGGCCCCGCTCCCCTGCCGGCCTTCTCCCACAGGCTCTTCCGGTAGCACCCGGGGTCGATCGTCCAGCCCGGGATGAAGGCGTAGAACTTCTTCGTGTTCGGGTTGTAGGAGCTGCGGCGGCACAGCGGGTGCTGCTTTCCGAACTTCTTCTCCGCGTCCTTCACGACGTCGCCCAGGTCGAGGACGCTCGGCTCGAACTGGGAGGGCGGGGCGATCCACTCGATCAGGTCGTGCCCCTGACCGGCCGAGATCTCGGCGGCGGTGCGGGAAGGGATCTCCGCCAGCCCGATGTGGTCCACGGTGACCTTGATCCCGTTCGCCTCCCCCCACTTCTTCGCGAAGGTGTCGTACCAATCCTTGTCGAACCGGGGAACGAAGTGGGACCAGACGAGGATCTTCAACTCCCTGGAGGCCCCATGGGCGTACCTCGGGATGAAGATCGTGGGGGCGACCCCCGCCGCGACGACCCCGAGGCCCGCGGCTTTGATGAACTCCCGACGGGTAACCGAACTGCGTTTCGCCATTTTCAGCTCCCCCTTCCCCGGCGCGCGGTTCCCGCGTCGCCGGATTGACCGGTTGAATACCGAAAACGCCGGACGCGCGGTGGATTTCCGAGCCGACGCCCGCGATATCCTTCGGATGTGTTCGACAAGTAGCATTTAATCATCCCGGAGATCGACGGTCAAGAATTCCAGAAAATTTTAAAACCGGTTTATAATCGTGATCGATGCAGTGGAGTCACAACGCAAAGGAGGGAGAAATGGGCAGGGTGCAGGAGATCTTCCGCGGCGACCGGCTGATCCAGGAGTTCGGGATGAAGCTGGTCGAGGGGCGGGAGGGGTACGCGAAGGTGTCGGCCGAGGTCGAAGACCGGTTTCTGAACGCCCACGCGATCGGTCACGGCGTGCTCCTCTTCGCCGTCGCGGACGCCGCGTTCGCCCTGTCCGTGAACGCCATCGTGGACGCCGTCGGAGTTCAGTGGAGCATCAACATCTTCCGCGCCGCGAAGCCGGGCGAGACGGTGATCGGGGAGTCCCGCATCCTCCACAAGGGAAGGCAGTCGATGGTGTGCGAGCTCACCGTGACCGCCGGCGACGGCCGGGTGCTGGCGAAGGGACAGTCGACCGCGTTGCCGGTCTCCCGCGAGGCGTTCGCCGCCGGAAGCGGGAAGAAAGGCGCCTGATCCGTCTTCCGGGCGGGAAGGGGGAGGGTGCGTCTCCTCAGTGCCCCGAAACCGGCGCCGTCTGGTGCGCCGGTCTCCGGAGCAGGAGCAGGAGCGGCAGGACGCACGCCATCATGACCGACAGAATGTAGAACGCGTCGTTGAATCCCATCATCGTCGCCTGCCGGACCAGCTCTCCGTAGATCCTCCCCAGCGTCACGTTTCCCGCCACCGCCTCCGGCACGCCGCGCGACGGCAGCAGCGCCTGTCCTTTCATGACGGCGGCGCGCAGCCCCTCGTCCATGGTGGTCATGTGTTCGACCATGCGGCTCTGGTGGACCTGCGCCCGGTGGGCGAACATGGTGGCCGAGAAGGCGACGCCGATCGATCCTCCGAGGTTCCGCAGCAGGTTGTAGATCGAAGTGGCGTTCCCCATCTGCGGCTTCGGGATCGAGGAGAGGGTGAGCGTCGTCAGGGGGATGAACAGGAGCCCCATCCCGATCCCGAGGTAGATCCTCGGCCAGAGCAGGGCGTTGAAGTCGGCGGTCAGGGAGAAGTTCGACATCGTCCAGGTGGAGAGGGCGCACACCAGGACCCCGAGGAAGAGCGGGTACTTCGGGTCGTGCCGACCGATGAACCTCCCCACCACCGGCATCGCGACGAGCGTGGCGACTCCTCCGGGGGAGAGGACGAGTCCGGCGAGCGTAGCCGTGTACCCGAGCAGAAGCTGGGCGTAGAGGGGGAGAAGGACGATGCTGCCGAGCAGATTGAAGAAGGCGACGAACATCACGACGTTCCCGGTGCTGAACGAGATGTTTTTGAAGGCGCGCAGGTCGACGACCGGGTGCTCCGCGACGAACAGCTCCACGATCACGAAGAGGAGAAAGGCGAGGGCCGCGACGGCCGACAGGACGAGGATGAAGTCGGAGTGGAACCAGTCCTCCCGCTGCCCCTTGTCCACCACGATCTGGAGCGCTCCCACCCAGACGGTGAGGAGGGCGATCCCCCAGACGTCCACTTTCTCGCCCCTGCGATGCGTGAGGTACGGGGGGTCGTGGATGAACATCGAGACCATGAAGACGGCGAAGAGCCCGATCGGGATGTTCACGTAGAAGATCCACCGCCATGAAAGGGTGTCCGTGATGTATCCGCCCATCAGGGGACCGGCGATGGGGCCGAACATGGCGCCGATGCCGAAGATCGCCATCGCCATCCCGTGCTCCTTCGGCGGGAACGTCTCGAGCAGGATCGCTTGCGACATCGGCTGCAACGCTCCCCCTCCGATTCCCTGCAGGACGCGGAAGAAGACGAGCATCCCAAGGCTCGTGGAGGAGCCGCACAGCAGGGAGGCGAAGGTGAACAGGAGGACGGAGAAGGTGAGGTACCGCTTCCTCCCGAAGGTGCGGGCGAGCCACCCGGTCATGGGGATGATGATGGCGTTGGAGACGAGGTAGGATGTGAGCACCCACGCCGACTCGTCGATCCCGGACGAGAGGGACCCGCGGATGTGGTCGAGGGCGACGTTCGCGACGCTCGTGTCGATGATCTCGATCAGCGTCGGCAGCATCACCGTGATCGCGACGATCCACTTGCTCGCGCCGATCGCCCCGACAGCGTTCCCGAACCGCCCCCTCTCCCCGTTCATCGAAACTCAGCGAACCAGGATCGTCGGGACGACGGACATTCCGATCCGCAGGATGTGGTCCGGATCCTCCCCTCGGGAGAGGACGATCTTCACCGGGACGCGCTGCACGACCTTCACGTAGTTCCCCGAGGCGTTCTCCGGGGGGAAGAGGGCGAAGGCGGAGCCGGTCCCCGCCATGATGCTGTCGACCGTTCCCTTGAATTTCCTCCCCTTGAACGTGTCTACGCGGATCTCCACTTCCTGGCCCGGGCGGATCCGCTCGATGTCCGTTTCCTTGTAGTTCGCCACCACCCACACGTTGTCCAGGGCCGCCACGGCCAAGAGCGACTGGCCGGGGGAAACCACCTGGCCGGCCTCCACGGCCTTCCGGGTGACGTACCCGTCCACAGGGGAGAGGACCGCGGTATAGCGGTGGAGCAGCTTCGCCTCCGCAAGGGAGGACTCTCGCTGCCGGACCTGGGCTTGCTGCTGGGCGACGCGAGCCTCGCGCTGTGCGATCTGCGCTTTCTGTGTCGGAATCGCCGCCTCCGCAAGCCGCAGCTCCTCCTTCGCCACGTCGTCCTGCGCCTTCGCGGTTTCCGCGTCCGTCTGCGCCTTCTCGAGCGCCTCGCGGCTGACCACCTGCTTCTCGAAGAGCTGCTCCATCCGCGCCGCGTCCCGTGCCGCCTGCGAAAGGCGCGCCGAGGAAAAGACGGTCCTCGCCCGAGCCGCCTGGATTCCGGCCGAAAGTTGAAGAAGCTGCGCCTTCGCCGCCTCGACGTCCTTGTGCGCGGCGACCAGATCCGCCGCCCCGCCGGAGACGGCGGAGGCCGCGGCCGATTCCCGCACGGCGAACGGCTCCGGGTCGATCCGGAGAAGGAGTCCCCCCGCCTTGACGGGCTGGTTGTCCCGCACCGGGACTTCGGTCACCGTCCCCTGGACGCGCGCGGAGACCAGATGGATCTTCCCGTCGATATAGGCGTCGTCGGTGCCGACGTGGGTCTGGCGGTATCGCCAGTAGACGAAACCGGCGATCACCGTCGCGGCGAGGACGAGGAGAAACAGCCCGATCGCCTTCCGTTTCCTCCCGTTCCCGGGCGCCGAGCCGCTTTCCGGGGATGTCGGGGGCGCGTCGGCCATCTTCCCTGTCCTCAGCGGCCCATCGCCCGCAGGAGCGAGGCGTGGGAGACGGCGAAGTCGAACGCCGCGTTGATGGCGTCGGTTTCGGAACGGACCATCTGGGCCTGCGCGTCGGTCATCTCGATCATATCCCCCGCGCCGACCTCGTACCGGGCCGTGGCGAGGCGGAGGTTCTCCCCGGAGGCGTCCCGCTGTTTTTTCCGGGCCGAAAGCCGCTCCTGCGCCTCCTGCACGCCGTACGCGGACACCTCCACCTCGAGCCGCACGCGGCGCTTCGCCTCGATGTGCTCGTACCGGGCGGAGGATGCCGTGGCCAACGCCTCCCTGGCCTGCTCACGGGTCTGGAACCCCGAGAAGAGCGGGTAGTTCAGCGTGACGGAGACCCCGTAATTCTGCTGGAGGGGGGCCTCCTCCGCGCCGTAGCCGTATTCGGCGGCGCCCACGAGAAACGGCAGGTACCCGGCTCTCGCGAGCCGGAGCGCCTCGGTCGCGGCCCGCTCCTTCTCGACCAGCGCGCGCAGTTCCGGACGGTTCCGCTCCGCTTCGGAGACCCAGTCCCCGAGGGTCCCGGGAATGGAACGTTCGGGAAGCGTGCCGGCGAGCTGGAATCCCGCCGGACCGTCGACGCCCATCCGCTGCAGCAGCGTGACCCGGGCGACCCGGACTCCGTTCTCCGCCTGGCTCAACTGGGCCCGCGCGTCGTACAGGTTCGCCTCGGCCCGGGCCACGTCGATCTTCGCCCGGACGCCGGCCTCGTAGAAGGCGGACGCCTGCCGGTAGAGCGACTCCTGCCGCCGGAGGTTCTCCCTCTGGAACTCCAGCGTCTTTTCCGCCCGCAGGACGTTGTAGAACGCCACGGTCGCCACGAAGACCACGTCCTCCCGCGTCGTGGCCCCGTTCTCCCGGAGGGCGGCGGCCTGGGCGTCGGCGCGGCCGACCGAAGCGCCGGTCCGCCCGAAGTCGTACAGGGTCCAGTTGAGGTTCCCTTGGGCGAACTCGTACGGGACGGTGACGTTCCGGTTCACCGAGGCGCTGAAGGCCCGCGTGCGGGAGTAGCCGGCGGACAGATTCACCGACGGGTACCAGGCCGACTGCGCCTGCCCCGTTTTCGCCGCCGCCGCCGCCGCGTCCGCATCGGACTGCAGGATCAGCGGGTGGTTTTTGAGGGCCGTGGACGTCACGTCGGAGAGTGACCACGTCACGTTCCCATCGGGGGAGAGCCCGCGTGGGATGGCCGCGTTGTCGGCCGCCCGGGCGGAAGACCCGATCGCGGCCATCGCCATCAGGAAAAAGGCGGTTCCGATCCAGGTGCGTGATGTCACGGCGTCCTCCATGGGAATGTTGCCGAGCGGGAAATCATCCGGGGCCTACCCATCGTAGGGGGGCCGTCGCGCCGATGTCAAGCGGCGGTGGAGGCGGATCCCGTCCGCTTCATTCGTCCCCGCCGGTCTCTCCGGATTCCTTCCGGAGGCGTTCCAGCCCTTTCCGGCAACTCCACGGCAACGGCAGAAGCAGGGCGAGCAGGGCGCCGATCCCGGGGAGGACGTTGATGAGGTGGGTGGCCGTCGGGACGCCGTACCGGTCGGCGACCGCGCCGATCAGGGTGACGCCGATGCCGCCCGTTCCGATGGCGAACCCGGCGATGGCGCCGGAGGCCGTCGCCATCCGCTTCGGGAACAGTTCCTGCGCCATCACGATCGTGACGGAGAAGGTCGAGACGATCGTCCCGCCCAGGAGCGCGGCCGACGCGAAGACCATCCACCCCGACGCCCGCAGGAAGAGGAAGATGAGGGGGATCTGCAGGAGGATCGAGTAAAAGAGGAGCCGGCGGTGCCCGAACCGGTCCGCCAGCGGTCCGCCGATCACCGTGCCTACGGTGCCCGAGCCGAGGAAGAAGAAGAGGAGGGTCGCAACGTACGCAGGATCGCTCGAAAGCCGCGCCTTGTAGAGGAAGGGGATGTAGGTGGCCAGCCCCAGCTGGGTCCAGGAGCGCAGCACGACGATCAGGATGATGAGCGCCACGGAGTAGAGCGGACGGTCCACGCCGCTCATCGCGCTCCTCCGCGGGGCGGAGGTCGCCGATTCGATCCGCCGCCGGAGGATCGGCAGGGCGGGCAGGAACAGCATCGCGGCGACGACGGTCGGCAGGAGGAGGCCCGACGCCCCCGGGAGTCCGTACTTCGAGACGAGGAAGATCGCCGCCGGGGAGCCGATGGCGAATCCGAGGTTCCCCCCCACGGAGAAGAAGGACATCCCCGTCGCGCGCCGCTCCGAAGCGATGCACGCGGTCGCCTTGAACCCCTCGGGGTGGAACGCCGCGGTGCCCAGACCCGTGAACATGACGAACGCCACCAGCCAGCCGAACGACGGGGAGAGCGGCACCAGCGCGATCCCGACCCCGGAGACCGCGCACCCCAGCGGCAACAGGATCGGGAAGGGACGACGGTCCGTGACGTAGCCGAACAGCGGCTGGATCACGGACGAGGTGAGGTGCGCCGCCATCAGGAGCGTCCCCGTGACGGCGTACGAAAGGTCGAACCGCTCCTTGAGAAATGGGAGGAGCGCCGGCAGGGCCCCCTGCACGATGTCCGTGCACATGTGCCCGAAGGAGAGGAGGAAGAGCAGGAAGACGGAGGAGTTCACCGGTACATACCGCCCGCGATGTCGTCCCCGCGCAGCAGGAGCATGACGAGTCGGTCGACCCCGAGGGCGGCCCCCGAGCACGGGGGAAGGCCGCGGCGCAGCGCGTCGATGAAATCCGGGTCCATGGGAAGCGATACGCCGGTCGATCGGCGATGGCGCTCGATCAGCGCCAGCAGGCGCTCTTCCTGCTCCACCGGATCGGTCAGCTCTTCATACCCGTTGACGAGTTCGACGCCCGCGACGAATCCCTCGAACCGTTCCGACACCTCCGGGCGGCCGGGGCGGCGGCGAGCCATCGCCGCGAGGACCGCGGGGTACCCGGTCAGGAAGCAGGCGCCGCGTTCGGCGAGCGCGGGCTCCACCACGTCGAGGCACGTCCGGAAGAAGAGGTCCTCCCACGATTCGTCCGCCCCCGGTCGCATCCCGCGACGCTCGAGCGCATCCCGCAACGCCGTTTCCTCCATCATCCCGGCGCCGAGAAGGTCCCGGAACGCGTCGTCCATCTCCCACCGGGGCCACGGACGTCCGAGGGGGATCTCCCGGCCGCCCCGGAGAAGGGATTCCTCTCCCGCGACGGCGGCGACCAGTCGCCGGACCAGCTCCTCGACGTCTCGAATCACGGCATCGGCGTCTCCGCCCACCCGGTACCATTCGAGCATCGTGAATTCGGGGGAGTGGAGGGGCGACCCTTCGCGATCCCGGAACACCTTCCCGAGGGAGAAGATGTCGCCCGACCCGGCGGCGATCAGTTTCTTCATCGACAGCTCGGGAGAGGTGCGCAGGTAGAGCCGTGCCGTCCCGCCGGACGCGTCGGAGATCGACACCGGGAAGACGTTCGGGTCGATGTTCGGGTACGCCTGCGCGATCGGCGGATCCACCTCGAGGAACCCCCGGTCCCGGAAGAAGGCGCGGATCTCCTCGAGGATCCGCGCTCGCGCCCGAAGCGCCTTCCACGACAGCTCTCCGTCCGCGATCCGCCGCCATGTTCCTCTCCGCCCGTCCTCCGCGCGCATCTTTCCTTTTGCCCCCGTTACCGGCCACAGAGAGATTATTGGTGTAAACACCACTTCGTGAAGGTGTGTCCCCTGCCCATCTACCCGGGCTACGTGTCAAGCACCTCGCGGATTTTCCTGGAGAGGATGGAGGGAGTGATCGGTTTCTGCAGGAAGGCGATCCCGGATTCCTTCTGTGCGAACTTTCCGATTTCCACTTCGGTGTAGCCGGAGACAAGGAGCACCTTCATCGACGGGTGCGAGGACAGCAGGAGCCGCGCAAGATCCATCCCGTTCATTCCGGGCATGATGAGGTCGGTGAGGAGGAGGTCGATCGGGCGGGAAAGCCGCCCGGCGAGGGAGATGGCTTCCTCGGCGTTCCCTGCTCCCTGGACCGAGTACCCGTCCCTTCGCAACCCCTCCAGCATCAGGCCCCGGACCGCCTCCTCGTCCTCCACCAGCAGGATGGTCTCCCCCCTCCTGCGGATGCCCGGGTCGGCGGTCCACGTCTTTTCCCCCTCGCTCGTACGTCCGGGGTCTTCTTCACTGACCGGCAGGTAGACATCGAACGAGGTTCCCCGGCCCGGCGCGCTTCGCGCGACGATGTGCCCGCCGCTCTGCTTCACGATCCCGTACACCGAGGCCAGCCCCAATCCGGTCCCTTTTCCCTGCTCCTTCGTCGTGAAGAACGGTTCGAACATCCGCGCCTTCGTCTCCTCGTCCATGCCGCACCCGTTGTCCGCGATCCCGAGACGGGCGTACCGGCCCGCCGGAAGGATATACCCGCCGACGTCTTCCGGCGCCGCGAGGTCGACGTTTGCGGTGGAGATCGTGATCGTCCCCCCGGACGGCATCGCGTCCCGGGCGTTGACGGCGAGATTCATCACCACCTGCTCCACCTGTCCCGGGTCCGCGAGGACGATCCGAAGATCCGGGGCGAGGGCGGTGACGAGTTCGATGTTCTCCCCGATGAGGCGTCGCACCATCGCGCCAGTTCCGGAGACGGTTTCGTTCAGGTTGACCGGTTTCACCGACAGCACCTGCTTCCGGCTGAAGGCGAGGAGCTGCCGGGTGAGGCCCGCCGCCCGCTCCCCGGCCTTCTGGATCTCGCCGATCTCCTTGCGCGACGGGTCGGTTTCCCCGAGGCGCCGCAGGAGGACGTCGCTGTATCCGTTGATGATCGTGAGAAGGTTGTTGAAGTCGTGGGCGACCCCCCCCGCGAGCCGGCCGATCGTCTCCATCTTCTGGGCCTGGCGCAGCTGCGCTTCGCTTTTCCGCAGGGCGGCTTCCGCTTCCTCCCGCGCCGAGATGTGGTCCCGGATCGATTTCACCATCCGTTTGGTCGCGGCGGCGAGGGTGTCGATCTCGTTTCCGCGCACGTCGGTCTCCAGATCCTTCCCGGTGAACTCCCGGACCACCTCCCGGGCCTCCCGTTCGAGCTTTTTCAGGGGGCGGACGAGCATTGCCGTGACGCCGATTCCGAGGAGAAGGACGCCGGCGAGGATCAGCGCCGCGATCTTTGCCAGCGCTATTCTGTTCCGGAGGAGCATCTTGTGGACCGTACCCATCTCGGTCTCGATGATGAGGCAGAACGTCTCGTCGACGATCTTTAGCGGGGTGTACTGGATCGCCCGGTACCCGTCCATGTCCATGCGGAAGATCGGAAACGTCTGGAGGAGGACCTCCCGAATGATCGAGGGATCGTAACGGAGTTTTCTGTCGGGAGGCGAGGAACCGGTCAACACCCCGTTCAGGTTCGCGAACGAGATCTGCGCCCCGGTTTCGCGCGAGATCGCCCGCGCCAGTTCGTCGTCGATCCGCGTCGCCAGGGTCAGGACTCCGACGACGCGCGACCCCGCCCGGATCGGGGCCAGCGCCCGGATGGCCCATCCGCGCGGCCCCTCGGAGGCCGAGACGATGTATGCTCCCGAGGCCGCCTCCTCGAATCCCCAGTCCCGTTCCCGGTCTCTTCGCCCCGTCGGTTCGTGGGCCCGGTAAAGGACCACGCCCTCCAGGTCCGTCACGACGAATTCCCGGGTGCCGATCTCCGTGAAGAGGTCGTCCATCGCCGCTTTGAGGGGACCGAGATCTTCCTCCCGCTTCGTGCGCTGGTAGTGGGCGATCCCCGCGGTGAGACCGCCGTTCGAATTCAGGATCCTCGCAAGCGTGGAGAGTCTCCGGACCTCGTCGTCAATGACCGACAGGGTGGCGAACCGGATGCTGTTCGCCTTGTCCCTTTCCCGTTCCTCCAGGGCGGAGAGAAAGACCCGGTTGTTGACGATATATCCGATCAGCAGCATGCCGATGGCGATGACCAGGAGCAGCGCGACGATCGGGACCGCAAGGGAATTCTTCCAGCGCAACGGGCGGTTACCTCCCCACGGGGACGAGCCCATGGCCGGAAAGCGCGTTTCTCCCCTCGCCGGAGAACAAAAAGTCGATGAACGCACCGGCTTCCGGTGGAAGGGCTCCCTCCCGGGAGACGAAGGCGTACTCGGTCACGAGGGGATACCTGCCCGCGGCGATGTTCTCCTTCGTCGGCGCGATCCCGTCGAGCGACAGGAAGGGGATCGGGGCGCGGGACTCGATGATGGTGGAGAGGGTGAGGAACCCGACGGAGTTCCCGTATTTCCGGAGCATATCCAACATTTCATGGTCGTAGTAGAGCGCCTTCCCTTCCCGCGTGAATCGCAACTCCCGAAACTCCTTGAACGTCCCCTGCAGACGGGTAAGGTTCGAGTCCCCCGTCTGCCGATAGAGGACCCGGATGGGGCCGTTCCCCCCGTTTACCTGCTCCCAGGTCCCGATCTTTCCGGAAAAGATGTCGGCCAGCTGCCGGATCGTCAGGTTCCGGGCGCGCACCGCGGCTCCGACGGCGAAGACGACGGCGTCCTTCGCGAAGGGACGGTAGACGAGCCCTTTCGACGCCTCCTCCGGCGTCAATGGACGGGCTACTCTTGCGAGGACCGCCTTGCCGTCGATGACATCGCGGATTCCACCCTCGGAATGAACGCTGGGAGGGATGACGACCTTGGCCAACGGGTGCGATTGTTCGTAGGCGGTTGCGACGCTTCGGAGGAGCTCCTCGCAGGCCCCGGTTCCCGGGATCGTGAGCGGTGCCGCCCCGCTTCTCGACGGAAGGCCGAAGAGGATCGCCACGACCAATATGCGGACAAGAGATGCGCCGCGCATCCGTTCCTGTTCCCCTCTGGCCCCTTGGGATCCCTCGGTTTTATTTATCGCTTTTCAACTGGAATACTTCAAGAAAATTATTTTTCAAGGGGTCTCAGGGGAGGGTCGGCGGGCGGCACGGCGGTATCCCGCCCGACAGGCCGATGGCGAGGAACTCCCGGAGGGACTCTTTCTCTTCCCTCGACAGCCCGAGCGGCCGCAACATCGGAGATTTTTTCGGATCGTCGCCTCCGCCGCGATCGAAGAAGTCGATCACGTCGTCGAGGGTCGCGAGCGACCCGTTGTGCATGTACGGCGCGGTCGCCGCCACCTCCCGCAGCGGGGAGGTGGCAAACGCCTTCCAGTCCCGCGGGTCCTTCGTGACCAGGAACCTCCCGGGATCCTCTTCGAGCGTCCGGTAGTCGGGGAATCCCGACACCTTGCCGACGAACCGGGCCGTTGCGAGCACCCGCGGATCCTCCTTTGTCTTCGGGTCCTCCGGGACGCCGAGGTTGTGGAATCGCTCGTCGCTCAGGTTCGGGCCGGCATGGCACCTTGCGCATCCGGCCTTGCCGACGAAGAGATTGTACCCCGCGCGCTGCGGGGGCGTCAGGGCATTTTCGTCGCCGCGCAGGAACCGGTCCAGCGGCGTGTCGCGGGAGAGGAGGGTCCGCTCGAAGGCGGCGATCGCCATCGCCACGCGCTGCCGGGTGATTTCTCCCCCGAAGATGGATCGGAACGCTTCCACGTAGGCGGGGACCGTTTTCAGCGTCTCCTCGAGGTAGTCGAGGTTCCGGTTCATTTCGAAGGGGCTCATCATCGGGAAGAGGGCCTGCTCTTCCAGCGACGCCGACCGCCCGTCGTGGAACAGCGTCTTCCGGTACGCGACGTTCACGAGTCCCGGGGAGTTCCGCCAGTTCCGCGTGGTGGGGTACGAGAGAGAGATCGGGAGCGCGTCCGCGAAGCCGTTCTCCGGGTCGTGGCAGGTGGCGCAGCTCATCGTCCCGTCCCCCGACAGGCGCCGGTCGAAGAACAGCATCTTTCCGAGCGCGACCTTCTCCGGCGTGGTTGGGTTCTCCAGGGGGGACGGAGGGGGCGGAAGCGGCACGGGGGCGGCCGGCGGAACGGGCGACGCCGCGATCGAGGAGGAAGGGAAGAGGAGTACTCCCGCGAGGAGCGCGCAAAGAAGGAGGAAGGAATGCGCTCGGGAGATCATCGGTGCTTCCCTGCCGCTCCGGCGGCCTTGAGTTCCCGGTCGATGACCGCCTTGTACTCCCTGAGCGGCCGATCCCCGAGGAGCTTCACCCCGTTGATGAAGATCGTCGGCGTGTTGTACAGGTCGAGCGCCTCCCCGAGCTTCAGGTCCCGGTCGATCTCCGCGCCGTGCCGCATCGTGTCGAGATCCTTCGTGAAGCGCGGCACGTCGAGCTTCAACTCCTTCGCGCAGGCGATGAGGGTTTCCCGGTCCAGCCTCGGCGACCGGTCGAGGAGGAGGTGGTGCATCTCGCGGAACTTCCCCTGGTCCCTGGCCGCGAGCGACGCCTCGGCGGCGATGCGCGAATAGTCCCGGTACCGATACGGCAGGTGCTTCACGACGAGGCGGACGCTGCCGCCGTACTCCTTGAGGATCTTCTCGACGGTCGGACCGACCGCCTTGCAGTGCGGTCACTGGTAGTCGAGGAATTCGACGATCGTCACCGGCGCGTTGGCGGACCCGATGGACGGGGAGTCGCCCGCCGGCACGCCGTACCGGATGTCGGCGGCCCGGGCCGGGACCGCGGCGAGAAGCGCCAGGGCGAGCCATAGGGCCGGACGGTGCTCTCGCAATTTCATGGGACCTCCCCGGGAAGGCGTTTTTTTCTCAATACGAGGTAACATTATGAATTATAGAGAGATTGGCGAAAAGAACGTTTTTCCCCTCTCCGTTTCGGTTTTTTGTTGATCTGTTTATAACGATTTTATAATATTGGCAGATAGTTGGCGACTCTCGCTATCAAGACCGCGATGTCAATCCGACCGTTCGAAGGAGGTGCACCGGATGGCGCTATCACGCAGGGAGTTCTTCAAGACCTCGGGGGCGGGGCTGGCCGCGGGCCTGCTCGGTTTCTCCCTCGACCCCGTGGAGGCGAAGGCCCAGGAGTTCAGCCTCCGCTACGCGAAGGAAACGACGACCATCTGCCCCTACTGCGCGGTGGGGTGCGGGATGATCGTCCACACCCTCGGCGGGAACCTCGTCAACGTGGAAGGCGACCCCGACCACCCGATCAACGAGGGATCCCTCTGCCCCAAAGGGTCTTCCATGCTCCAGCTTCGCGACAACAAGGCCCGCGTGACGAAGCCGATGTACCGGGCGGCGGGGGCGAAGGAGTGGAAGACGGTCGACTGGGACTGGGCCCTCGACGAGATCGCGAAGAAGGTCAAGAAGACCCGGGACGCCACCTTCGTCGCGAAGAGCCGGATCAAGGTGAAGGAGAAGGTGGGGGACAAGGAAGTCGAGAAGGAGGTCGAGGCCGTCGTCAACCGGACGATGGGGATCGCCCACGTCGGAAGCGCCGCGCTGGACAACGAGGAGTGCTACCTCCTCCAGAAATTCCTCCGGGGGTTGGGCCTGGTCGCCATCGAGCACCAGGCACGGATATGACACAGCACCACTGTAGCGGCTCTGGGAGAG
>Ga0172376_10000782_pt1 | contig 41096 bp, 32 predicted proteins | sample Lak35m_FD_121114 | JGI IMG/M metagenome (GOLD analysis project Ga0172376, IMG submission 121114) | Freshwater microbial communities from Kabuno Bay, South-Kivu, Congo - kab_092012_35m | ecosystem: Environmental > Aquatic > Freshwater > Lake | place: Democratic Republic of the Congo: South-Kivu...
CGAGTACGAGTACCATTTCATTGAGTACGAGTCCGATAAAAACTAGTAGCATACACTCCCAGCTACAATAATGCCTCAAGAGCCAAGATAAGCGAATATTTCAATGGAAACGAACACTGCGATTCCAGCGATTCGAACTATACGCGATTTTTACGCATTCGAGCAGCATGTACAAACATGCCGTGCACAGCGGGGTTTAGGGATGGTACCGCAGTGGTACGAGGTTCCGGTATTTTATTTTTCGAATCCCAATTCGGTCATCGGACATGGAGATACGGTGGTACCGCCACGGGCGACTCGAGAGCTTGATTTCGAGTTGGAGATTGCGTTGATGGTTGGCAAAGAGGCGATCGATCTGCCTGCTGATGATTTGGCGTTGGATTGCGTTTGTGCGATAACGATCTACAACGATTGGTCGGCGAGGGATTTGCAGAGGCAGGAGATGGCTGTTGGTTTGGGGCCTGCCAAAGGCAAGGATTTCGCGAATGCGTTTGGACCTCGCTGGGTGCCGATTGATGATTTGATGGACACTTATCGCGATGGTCGTTTTTATCTAGAGATGCGAGCGGAGATCAATGGCAAGGAGGTATCGCGTGGGAATGCAGGCTCGATGTATTGGAGTTGGCCGCAGATCTTGGCCCATGCGAGCCGAGACACAAAATTGATGCCTGGCGATGTGATAGGTTCGGGGACTGTAGGCACGGGCTGCATTTTGGAATTGACGCCACAGAAGGCTGGCGGTTGGTTAAAGAGAGGCGATCGGGTTACGCTGATCGTCGAGAGACTTGGTCGATTGGAGAATGTGGTTGGTTGAACCCCGCGCGTAGGATGGGGCTTTTGCCCCGGCGGGGGTGGCTTCGTTAAGTGCAGCACCCCACGGGCTAGACAAGCCCATGCTACGGGGTGCTAACCGTCGGAAGATTGTCCCAATCGTCCTGGCTGTTTATGTTTGGAAGACTATCCCACGGGGTGGATGCATGTTGAAGATTATCATTACGCTTCCGGCGGATTGAGACTGAAGATAGGCTGCAGGGATGCTAAGATTTTGGATAACCCACAAAGAATTTCTGAGGAACGCAAAAAGGAACACACTGGATGCCGCAATATCTGACGCGTGGCTTGTTACCTGCGAAGCGACACATCGCTCACCGCACGATTCCAGGATATCTCCAAGAGGGGATCTACTACGAGGAAGTCATCTCGACCGAGGGATTTCATCGGGCTTATAGTATCGCTTATCATCTGCGACCTCCAACACGGGTTCTTAAAATCAATGCGATGGCTCCCGTCGATGTGGAACTTGCGAAGCCCGAAACGCTGAGGCATATCCACTTAAAGACAGCGCAGATTCCTAGGTCTAAAGATGCCGTTCACGGCCGATTGGCTCTTTTTGAGAACAACGATTTACGGATTGGGCGATGCAGGCCCGCCGTGCAGCAAGACATCCTCTATCGCAATGCGTCCCAGGATGAACTTTGGTTTATTCGGTCGGGGTCAGGTCGCTTGCTGAGCATGTTTGGCGCGGTGGCTTTTCGCGATTTGGATTACTTGGTGATCCCTAGGTGCACCACCGTGCAGATTCAGTTCGATGAGATTGAGCAAGCCGACATGTTGGTCGTCGAATCCAAGGGTACGATTGGATTTCCAGGTCGGTATCTTAACACCGATGGTCAATTTCGTTTGGGTGCACCTTTATGTGAGCGCGATCTGCGTGGTCCAGAGTTGGCCGAGCCGATCGACCAAGAAGGGGAATTCGTGATTCATTTACGAGATGGGGATCGATGGAGTGAGTATGTTCTGGCGAACCATCCCTTCGATGTGGTGGGCTGGGATGGGATGGTGTATCCGTATGCCTTCAACGCCATGGACTTCGAGCCCATCACAGGGACCGTGCATCAGCCACCTCCGATCCATCAGACGTTTCAGACCGATGGCTTTGTGGTATGCACTTTTGCACCTCGGATGCTCGATACGCATCCTGATGCGATCAAGGTGCCTTATGCGCACAGCAACGTCGAATCCGATGAGTTGCTATATTATGTTGCGGGCAATTTCGGAAGTCGCCGAGGTGTGGAGCTTGATTCGATCACTTTGCATCCGCATGGGATCCCTCACGGACCGCATCCGGGTACGATCGCGGCCAGTAAGGAAGCGAAGCGTACGGACGAGTTGGCGGTCATGATCGATACGTTTCGGCCGCTTCATCGCACGAAAGCGTCGTTGGCCTTGGATGATCCGAGTTATCCTTTTTCTTGGATATAAGTGGACTTCCCTCACCCCCCGGCCCCCTCTCCCGCCAGCGGGCGAGGGGGAGGAAGAGGTTGGTAATCACTAGAATGTATTTGTACTTAAATTCGATTTTAAGGTTCGCTAATTAGGTAATTTCATGCAGATTGAAATATCGGAAATTCCCGTCACGGAAGCTTATCAGTGGATGGTATCGTTGGTGGCTCCGCGACCGATCGCTTGGGTGACGACGTTGTCTGCATCGGGGGTGATCAATCTAGCACCGTTTAGCTTTTTCAATGTGTTTGGTGCGAATCCTCCGGTGGTCGTTTTTTCTCCGACGCTCAAGCGGGACTCGACCAAGAAGGACACGCTTATCAACATCGAGCGTCACGGCGAGTTTGTCATTCATGCTTCCACGGAAAGGGACATCGATGCGATCAACGCTTCGAGCGCCTCGCTGCCACCTGAGTTAAGTGAAGTTGAATATGTAGGAAAGAGGACATTGCCAAGTGTATTGGTGAAGGTACCCAGGCTGGCCGATGCACCGTTTGCACTCGAGTGCAAATTGCGGCAGATCGTACCGGTAGGGAATGGACCGATCTCGTCGAATCTGATCATAGGGGAAGTGGTAATGATGCACATCGATCCGGTGATCTTGGGCAAGGACGGTAAGGTGGATCCGAGCCGACTGCGATCTGTTGCTCGTTTGGGTGGAGAGCATTGGTGTCGTAGCACCGATTTATTTCAGATGGAACGACCGCAGTAGTTGTTACTTCGTTAGAAGCAACTTGCCTTGTTTGGTGCTTCGGAGCCGATAGAGTTGGCCTTGGTATTCGATCCAAACTTCATCACCGCACCGGCACAACTCAGTAAACGGGATGATTTTGGGTAACTTAGCAACGAGCGATTCTTGTTGGCTGTTGTGCAAGGGCGCAGCGGGCTCTTGGGAATCGGTTTGAGATGCTTGGTCGTTTGGGTTACCCATGGGTTCTGTAGGTCCATTAAGGTGGGTCATCGCTTGAGTCCTTTTGAATCCTTTTCCGCAAAGATTCTTGCGAAAAATCCTCTGCGGGGGATTGTACTGAGACTGAGTCTCAGTAACAATAGGGTATCGAGCAAGCAAAAGGTTGTGTTTCCAGCAAACGCATTACCCATAGCCAGCCAGAGCTTTCGGTTTTGTAACCTAACTCTTTGCGTCTGGGGGATACTTCAATGCGTGTTTTCAACGTTCGACTTCCGAGTAGGACTTTGCCAAGAGGGTTTACCCTCGTTGAGTTGCTTGTGGTCATTGCGATCATTGGAATTTTGGTTGGATTGTTGCTACCTGCAGTCCAAGCGGCGCGAGAGGCTGCGCGTCGGATCCAGTGCACGAACAATCTTAAGCAGATCGGGCTAGCGCTTCATAATTACGAAGCGGGGCATCGAACCTATCCGCCTGGGTTTATCTCTCGTGTGACAGGCCAATGGTCTGGGCGTGGCAATGATCCGATACCTGAAGTTGGGCCGGGTTGGAGTTTTTATGCGATGCTACTTCCGAATATGGAGTTAGGAAGTTTGCACCAGATGGTTCGATTCGGTTTACCGATCAGCGATCCTGCTAATCAAGCGGCACGCAGCACCAAGGTTCCGGGTTACCAATGCCCCTCGGATGCTTGGAATGAGCCGGTGACGGTTTGGCCAAGCACTTTAGGGCTTCGAGATCTGGCTCACGCTAGCTACATCGGGTGCCTTGGAGGGGGCGATCCTGCAAACGCCCCTGGGTATTCGGCTCTGTATGAAGAGACACCCTTCAATGGGATGTTCCATCGCAATCAACCGATCAAGCATGCAGCGATTACCGATGGGACATCCAACACCATTGGAATTGGAGAGCGAGCCAGCATGTTTGCACCCAACGGCTGGGCGGGAGTGATCCCTAATGGCCAGACAGTGTTTTCGCCCGCGACCGCTCAGAGTCGAGGTCAGGTGGTAGGTCAAACTGCAAGACCAGCGATTACCATGGCGACCGTTCACGTTCGTTCAGGGGGCCCGAACGCTTCGACCGGCAGTCCGGGTGGCTTTTGGAGTCCACACGCCGGCGGATGTTTGTTCCTGCTTATGGATGGGTCTGTTCACACGATCCCAACGAATGTGGACATTCAAGTTTTCCGGGCGATGGCAGCGAGGAATGACGGGACCGTGATTTCTCTTCCCTAGCGAGCGACTTGCACACTTGGATTACTTGACATCGCTGGCCAGTTTGGCTTTGACGCCTTTCTTGGCACCGTAGGGTTCTTTAGCGGTAGCGGAACCTGAGGCGATCTTTTCTTGGGAATCTTCGCTGGGCAGGACTTCTTCGTCAGCTGGCTGGAACAACGGGCTGGCGAAGGTGATTTGGGTTCGAGGATCGATACCGTTAGGGCTATCGCCTCGGGGAACTTCGTCGTTAAGCACTCGATCGCGTCCGATGCGTCGGCCTGCGAATCGGGGTCCACGATAGATTGTTCCTTGTTGGATGGGGCCGATTCCAAGGAACCAGGTATCTTTGGCATTGCTACCAGCCTGAGCGATTCCCGACTGCCAGAGGGGTTCCCTAGTTTCTCGATCGTAAGCAAACACAGCGATTTTCGAAGCGGCACTTTTGACATCCTTTTTTGCAAAGGAGATCTCGGGAATCGAGGGCAACGCAGGTGCAGTAGCAATCAGAGTGCTTGCTCCTCCAAAGATATTGATTGCCGGGATACCGTAAGTCACGTTATGGCCGTCGGTTCCCAGTGCACCGCAGCGAGCTTCGCAGATGATATCTGCCGTTTCTTTCGAATCGACGATTTGGCAACCGGCGGCTGTCAATTGTTGTCGAATCGAACTGATCACGTAATCCGAGGTCACCAAATTGGCTTGCATGGGCACCCCAGGAATCGGTTTTCCAGCAGAGGCCATATAAGTCGTATCGAGAAAGACTTTGTATCCAGTCAAAGGGCGAAAGTCGATTTTCGAGATGGTCGAATCGACCGCATCGGACATCAGCAATTGTTCGGTGGCCGTGACAGATTTGGTGGTTCCACAACCGTTGCTTGCTGCAACGCAGGCTAGGAAACAACCGACAAGGCCCCAGGCCTTTCCACGCTTCATTTCTGAGGATCCCAAGCTCATCGACTCTCCACTTGTTTTTGAATTTTCCATCGCACTTGGCTTGTTGCGTTGGCTTGCCGGCTTCTTTGGAACTCCCCTTGCATAGCATCGATCAACTGAGTGCTTGGTTGATCGATCGTCAATTGGCGGGTGCTACCTGAAGAGTTCGTGAGGATCACGGTCATGGTCGAGGGCGCGAAGCTATTGGATGAATCTGAAGATTGGGCACCAGCAGATGCACCCTGCATCGACGTAGTAGCCGGCAGTCCCGAGGGTTGCTCGGATCGGATCCCGACTCGATGGAGTTGCTCTAGAACACTTTGAGTGCCACTGTAGAGGCCTTCGTCATGCTCGCTGTCGGCAGCAAAGCACACGCCGATGAGTTGACCGTTGCTGTTAAAAAGCCCACCACCGCTGCGGCCTTGCACTGGCATACCTGCTGCTTCGATATTCGGAGCACCTAGATAACGATTCAGCTTGGTAATACGCGTATCGCGCCGGGTGGGTGGATCGCCATGATCGCAGCCTACACTGAAAACCGCATCCCCTTGCTTGGCACTTTCAATTTGCGTTACGACCGATGCGCTAGGGACGACTTTCCCTGGATTGAAGACCAGAAGTCCGACATCCACATCCTCAATCCGGTAATTGACCAGTTCCGCTGGATAACGGACCGGAATTCCGTGTTCGAACCGCTCGACGGTGATTGATGAGTTTTTCGTCCAGTCTCGAAACAGGTGTCCGCACGTTAAGACCACGGCACCCTGTTGGTTGCTTTGAATGATGGTGCCTGATCCGACGGCGTGGGACTGTGGTTCATCAATGACGATTCTGACCGTGGCTAACTGAGCCGTTTCGGCACTGGAGGCACGCTGCTTCATCGGAACCAACTCATCGGTTTTTGGATTGTTTCTTGGGGGTGACGTCGTAGGGGATTGGCCGGCCTTGATCGAGTCCGCGGAGGAGAACTCGAGCATACGTCGATTGAATTCGGTCCAGGCAACGGGTCCTAGGATCCGATCCACTTCCCGTCCTGCGCGGACTAAAACCGTCGTCGGTAAATTATGCACTCTCCATTTGGCGGCCGTGTGAGGTTCGCGTCGAACATCTACATGTCGGATCGTCCAACCAACCTCGATCGCCTTATTGGTAACCAGCTCCATCGATGAATTCGATTGGTCTAGTGGATCGACAAAGACGATGGCTAGGCAATCCCCAATGACTTCGTTGCCTTGAGGAGGCCTTGTAGGATGCTGTCCATTTGCTGCATCGATGAAGTCTAGTGTCCAAACCAAGAGACCAACGCGCAAAATCTTGGACAACAGTCGCGATCTGAATTCTCGTTCCATCGGATCCTCCATGATCCAGCCAAGGATGGTGACGTCGTTTGCTGCAACAACCAAACACTCGTAGCGTCATTTCCTAGCGGGAGTGTGCAGATTCGCCGCGATCAGGGCAATATCATTCGTTTGGTTTTGATCGATTTGCCTCCTGCTCATTTGCTAGCACAACATCCACGGCAACGTTTAGAGTGGTTTCACCGCCTCCGATAAACACGCCTTGGACCGGTGCAACATCGGCGTAGTCTCTACCCCAAGCGATCGAGATATGATCGAGGTCCACGCGCATGTTGTTGGTCGGGTCCCAGTCGATCCAGCCCCAAGGGCCGGTATAGACGCCAACCCAAGCATGCGTGGCATCGGCCCCTACCAATTTGGGTTGGCCTGGGGCGGGGACTGTGATTAGGTAACCGCTCACATAACGAGCTGGGATTCCGATAGTTCTCATGCATGAGATGAAGATATTAGCAAGGTCTTGGCAGACTCCTTGTCGACTCCGCAGCGCATCGATCGAGGAGGTGCTCACATCGGTCGAGCGAGGGCTATATTGAATCGACTCGTAGAGGAACCGATTAAAATGGTCGAGCCATTCCAAGCAATCCTGTTGTGGGTTCCACACCGGCTTCATAAACTCAATGAACTCATCGCTGAGCGAGCAATACTTTGAAGCGTTGAGAAATTCGATGGATCTGGAGTTTTCCTGGCCAGCGAGCGTGCTGTTGCTAGGAGGACCGCCGCCTTGTGGCAGGAGTTCTGAGCGCAGCTGTTCCACTGAAAAGCCTGCGTACCACTGATGATATGGCTCGTGTCTTTGAATCAGGCTTGTAGCATGCACGGACATTTCATGATGCAGGCGCTCGATGCTGAAGAAATCGCAGGGATTGCCAAACCCATCGGTCCATGGGGTGTGGAACTCGGGTGTGGGGGTGATTTCAATGTTGCATTGGAGTAGTCGTTGGCCAGGGACATCTCTGGTGCGCAGGTGCAATTGATTATGGCACATCGACACCGGCGAGCCGTACCGATAGTTGGTCTGATGGGAGATTTGGTAATCGCGGATTTTGTAAGTTCCGTTGTGCATTCAGCGGCTTTGATTTCGTAGTCGGACAAGAAATGGTTGAAATCCGATGGCGTGGGCCCTTGCCCCCTGTGCAACATGCTCCACGAATCGGCTATTCTATCGACTCTTTGTAACCACCCAAGTCCTTAGGCTTGCCGAAACGACCATCCGTTGTTGAATCCACTTTGACCGCACCCATCATGCAAACAGTTCAAGAGAGCATTTACGATCACCCCGTCTACTACGACTTGATTTTCGGAAGCGATTGGGCAGCCGAAACCAAGTTTCTGACGGCTGCTTTTGCCAAGCATGTTCAGGGGAAAACCAAGCGGTTATTGGAGCCAGCTTGCGGAACCGGGCGTTTGCTGTATCGGATGATCAAAGCTGGGTACGCTTGTTCTGGACTGGATTTGAACCCCAAGGCGATCGAGTTTTGCAACAAGCGATTGAAGCGCCATGGAATCAAGCCGACCGCGTTCGTTGCCGACATGTGCAACTTCCAGATCGACAAGCCCTGCGATGCAGGCTTCAATACGATCAATTCCTTCCGTCATCTTTCCAGTGAGCAGTTGGCCGTCAAGCATTTAAAAGCGATGGCCCAAGCTATTCGTCCGGGTGGAATTTACGCTTTGGGTTTTCATTTAACCCCGTTGGTTGGGCCAACGACGGACGAGGAAAGTTGGACCGCAAGACGTGGCCATTTGCAAGTCAATACTCAGATGTGGCCTCGTGACAAGGATCCCAAAGCGAGAGTCGAGCGATTCAACATTCGTTTTGATATCTACCGACCCACCGGTTCGATGCGTATCGACGATTGCTTGGTCCTACGAAGTTACACTTACAAGCAATTCGATTCTCTGGTCAAGAAAGTTCCGGAGTGGACGATCGAAGCTGCCTACGACTTTAGCTATGACATTCAAGAGCCGATTGAGATCGATGAGAGCACTGAGGACGTCGTATACATCTTGAAGCGTCAGAAGTGAGGACTAATCGTCTGAGGAGGATTTCTTTGGGGCGAGTCTAAGACGAATTGGGCCTTTAACGGTCTCCAAGTCCACTTCATCCACATCCAAGAGATCTCCACGCAAGGTTACTTCGATTGCTCCATCGCGAGCCATATCGGTGACCACTTCACGGACGTGAGGCATCAGTTGCCTCCATTTGGTTCCGAAGCCCCGAGCCGCATCGGTTGGACAGATGCTTTCGCATGGCCTCATCTCAAGCAGAAGTCGAAAGATCTCGTCTCGGATATCGTTGTTGCTAGCCGATTCGTGCTCCATCCACCTTGTTTTCATCGAAATCTCCATTTCCGCAATAGAGTCAACTAAGGCAGAATCTCTTTTTGTTTTAGCCAATTGCCAAACGTTTCAAGGGCCAATGGTTCGATCCCTTGATCGATGCGATCGTACTCATTTGGCAAGCCTGAGTCGGCTTTTTGAAGCAGATGGTTTAATCCAGGCATCACGAGCATATCGACCTTGAGGTTCATATTGTGAGCCACGATGTCTTGTAGTTTTTTAAGGTTCGGCTCGTAGAGAACTTGGGTGTCTTTTTCGGCCCAAACCGATAGCACGGGGCAGTCGAACAGGACCCAATTGGCGGATGGATCGTAGGCTAGGAAATGGCGCATCCAGGGTGATTGCAGTCCTCGAAATTGGGCTGTGATCGCGTCGATGACGAGTTTCTTTTTTGAATCTTGATCATTGACGGCAAGAGACTCAGAGATTTTTCTGAGTGAATCCCATCGTTGGACGACTGCCTTTCGGACTTCGCTCACAGCGGCTTGGTCATCGTTGGGGAACCGCAGCGCGATCTGTTGCAATTCTTCTTGCAGGGCTCGTGCTGCTGCTCGATCGTCGGGGTTGACACCTTCGAGTTCCGCGATTTTATCGATTTGGCTGCTGAGAATTTCGGTTCCAGGCAGTACCGGAGGGGCGATTAGAATCAGAAATGCCACTTCGCGTTGCCAGGCAGCGACCATGGGTCCGATGATCCCTCCTTCGCTATGACCGAGCAATCCAGTGCGTGAGCGATCCACGCCGGGGATGTCTCTAGCAAACTGCCATACGGCCAGGGTATCGTCTGCAAAGTCTTTGCTGGTTGCTTCGCTAAAGTCGCCGGAACTTCTACCAACGCCGCGGTCATCGAATCGAAGGACCACCATCCCTTGGGACGCCAAGTAGTAAGCGATCTGTTTGAATGGTTTATGTTTGCCTATGGTTTCATCACGGTCTTGAGGGCCGCTGCCGGTGATTAGAACGACGGCTGGGTAGAGTGCTTTGGGATCAAAACCTTTTGGATAAGTGATGGTGCCGGCGAGTTCAAACGTGTTGTCTGCTCGCTTGCCAAGATCATTGAGCAATGGTTTACGAATGTCGAATCGGTCGACAACGAATTCTTCTTCTTGAATACCGTTTGGGAGTAGAACTCTGGCCGCATCGGGATTTTTATCCATCACCACGGGGTTGTTGGCATTGGGTTGTGTTACTTCGACAACGGCGGTGGGTTTCTCGGGGGATTCCAAGGGAGACTTTTTCGATTGGTTACCTAGATTCGCGAGGTACTTTACCATGGGGTCATTGGCAGGATCGTTTGACGCCAAGGTTCCGGTACGTTGCATGACCAATTCCAGTGGTAGAAAGCCCTGCTGGAACTTGCCAGTAAGCTTCGTTTGGTCTTGAGAAAGGTTTGCTATGTACTTGGCGTTGCCTGGAATAGCTGGGATGGAGAACTCGAACTGACCGTTGTCTGCCAGCGCAATCGATGTAGGGAATCCGTTCGCATTTTCGGCCAAGGAGTCCATCAGGATGCGAGGTGCGGTTGGGGAGGCATAAGGAGGACGATCATAAATCCTGAACCTCAATGGGACTTTACGAGTCCCTACCTCTAAGGATCCGATCCAAGCTGAATTGGCTCCTAGGAGTTCTTTATCCTCTGGCGGCAGGATCTTCGTTTTCGTAAAGGTGATTGGCAAGGACGTGCCTGCTTGTTGGATTTGTCCTACGAGGAAATCCTGATCGAGCTTTCCAAGAAAGGTGTAAGCGGAGTTGGCCGATGCGTTCGGGGTTACTTGGAAGCTAAGTTGTTTTTGCGAGTCGATCGAAGCGTTGGTGATCGCGATGGGGACATCGGATTGATCGGGGCTGGTGATGGTTCCTGTGGGTTTACCTTGTTGGCTCGAGTTGATTTCCAGAATGAGTCTTAGGTTTTGTGATTTCGTTTCCAGCCAACCTACCCAGACATCGGAATCTGTACCCGATGGATTTTGAGCGGTAACGATGGCGCTGGTATCGACAAACAACGCGACTGAGAAAAAGAACGCATGGACAAGGGGACTGAGCCTAGAGGGCTCGCGTGGATGGATCGACATAGGTTGGATAGAACTTAGGAAGGTTCGGAGTAAGTTAGCGGGCGTTACGGTAAAGGATGTATTCATCCAGATCAATTTTCCCGTTCTTGTCCTTGTCGACATCTTCGAACTTGGGCCCGCTGGTCGATTTGAATTCGTCAGGGGTTAGGAATCCGTTTTTGTCTTTGTCTGCCCGTTCGATGGACTTCTTTGCGAAAGCTTTCATGCGATCATCCATGGCCGCTGATCCACTGGATGAGGAGCCAGAGGCAGGTGAAGCTGAAGAACTGGTGCTATTGCCTGAGGGACCAGAGGCGGCCGACTGAGTCGGATCCGAAGACGTCGATCCTGTGCCGTCGGAAGCCGCGACGCTTCCGCTAGAGCTTGAGCCTTTCAAGTACCCTTTCTTGACGGCGGCCAAACATTCTTTAAGCGTGATGAAGCCGTCTTGGTTGTTGTCGAACTTGTAGAAGTCTTCGAGGGTCGATGCGTCCCACTTGCGAGAAAACTCGTTCATCGAAACTTGGTTGTCCATGTTGGTATCGTCGCGAACAAACCATTCGGGAACACCCGATGGGCGGATGTTGTTACCGGAATTATCGGTGAGTCTAAAGCTGGCTCGTTTTTCGAATGGGTGTGGAACTCCGGTGGTTTTTTGATCCCCATCGTTTCGTCCACCACCTTGTGGAGCGTCTCCGCGCGAATCACCTCGACCTCGAGATTCCCAACCTCCTCTGGATTGGTCTGGGGAGGATTGATTGCTGCTCAATAGACGGCGTCGAGCGTACCGGACTGCAACTTCTTCACGAGTCAGCTTGCCATCTTTGTTGGTATCCCATTGGGACATCTGTTCGGTCCATCGGGTTTCACGGTATTCGGCTTCATCGATGCTGCCGTCGTTGTTCCGATCGTAGCGGCGCATGCGTTCCTCGGCATCCCTGAGGTCTTGGTCTTCTACTTTGGTGGGAGCGGCTTTGCCGGCAGCACCGAAACCTGGAACGGGGGCTTTTTCCATTTTGACGCCAAAGCCAGGGACCAACGATCCACTTGGGGAGCCGCCGACCGATTCGTCCGAGTTTTCGCCTCCCCAGGATCCTCCCCAAGATCCGCCACCCCCCCAGGAGCTAGAACCGCTCCTCATGGCTTGGAAAGACTCTGTGATTACCGAGATTGGAATGGGTTTGGTAAGGTCGATCTTTGGGTTGTTTCGAGCCATACGATCGAGCATAAACCGGGCGGGACCTTGTGCTTCTTCTGGATCGATCGAGCCGTTGCCGTTGGTATCCATACGGGAGATGAAGGACGAAGGGTCGAACCCACCGCCGCCAAAACCGCCTCCCCCGAACCCGCCGCTGAAGCCGCCGCCGCCGCTCCAACTGCCACCTCGGCCCCGGTCACCCCGATCGCTTCCTCCACGTTCCGAGCCGCCGCCCATGATCATCATGGGTGGACCCCCGCCACCGAACGACATTCCGGGTGGTTGTGCCAATGCGCTGGAGGGTGGCAGCAGTAGTCCAATGCTTGAGAGAGACAGCGAACCCATCAACACAGAATTAATTTTTCTGATCGGCATGGTAGGGATCCGGGTGAATAAATCAACGAAACTTTGAGGCAATCGGCGACTTGGTGTTCTAGTATAGACACGAAGGAACTGGAAACAGGTAAACCCTTGAGTACCTCTAAGGTTTTTCAGGTTTAGTTGGGAAATCCGATTTTCCCCGATTAATTCGGTCCTTTGGGGGTCTTTATTGGGAATTTCGGGTGGTTTGGGCATTTCTCGGGGGTTGATTGACCTTGAGAAGATGTTCGATAGGCTTGCGGTAAGATCTTTGTGGGTGTTGGCTTGAATATCGGCTTGGACATTGGTTTGGGATTTCTGGCATAGTGCACAACAGGTACAATGGGAGTGGAAATTGGCACCCTTTAGTCACTGCCACTTAGCCATAAGTGGCTCTCGTGGGTGACTCTACTCTGGCGATCTGGGAGTTAACTAGTGCAAGTCAACATTTCGACCCGTCATGGGCACATTCAAAGCGAAGACCAAGAAATTATAGCGGCGAAGGTTGAGAAGCTTCGTCGATTTTTCGATCGGATCAATGCGATTGAGGTGACGGTGGACCTTGAGAAGTTGGACCGTCCTAGTGTCGAGATCAACGTTTCGGCTGAGCATGCACCGGACTTTGTTGCGGCGACGGAGTCGAGTTCTGTGGTGTCTGCCTTGGATTTAACGATCGACAAGGTTGAGCAGCAGATTAGAAAGCACAAAGAGCGAGTGACGGACCACAAGGGTGGGCCCAATGCAAGGCACACATAACGTTATCAGTGCGGCTTGAGCCAGAAAAAGGTATTCTGAAAAGGCAAGTAGGATCTATGAAGTTTTCCGTATTCGTGGCGCCTAATTCGGTCAAAGCCGACCTTGTGGAGACGACCAAGGACGAAGTGATTGCAGAATTGGTGCAGGCATTGGTGGATGCTGGTGAGATTCAGGCCAAAGACCAGGAGGACATCGTCAAGGCGATCATGCGACGTGAGGAGCTAGGTAGCACGGGCATTGGTAGGGGAGTTGCGGTTCCTCATACCAAGCATCCTGGTGTCAAGAAGTTGATTGGGACCGTTGGAGTCAGTGCAGCGGGGCTGGATTTCGAATCGCTGGATGGCCAAAAAGCGTGTTTATTCTTCTTATTGGTTTCTCCGCCGGATCGACCTGGGGATCATTTGCGGGCTTTGGAGAACATCTCTAGGCAGTTGCGAGACGAGCAGTTTTGCAAGGTTCTTAGTCAATCGCAGACGGCCAAGGACATATTGGACTTGCTCAAAGAAGCTGATGACCTGCACAGTGGCACTTAGCGGGTAGAGCGAGTTTACGATGATCACCCGAGTAGTCACGGTACAGAATGCGGAAGGTTTGCACATGCGTCCGGCGGACAAATTGGTTCGGACGGCAACCAATTACCAGTGTCAGATCGAGTTGGAGCGGGCGGGTCAGGTTGCTGATTGTCGCTCGATGATTGGTTTATTGACTTTAGGAGCACCACAGGGCACGCAGTTAACGTTGCGGGCTCAGGGCCCGGATGCGGATTTGGCGATCGAAGCGATCACGCGTCTATTCGATTCACAATTTGATGACCCCTGACCCTCGCATGCTGGAATTACAAGGCATTGCAGTATCACCTGGCGTAGCAATCGGCAAAGCGATCGTATTTGATCGAGAGGGCTACAGCATCGCCCGATGTTTGATATCCCGGTCTGAAACGCAGCGCGAATGGGAGCGTTTGGTAGAAGCTGTCGGTAGAGCGCACCAAGCTTTGGGGGCCAAGGGCAAGGCGACGACCGAGAGTTGGGGGGCTGATCTTGGCGGGATTTTTTCTGCCCAGCAGCAGTTGCTATTGGATCCACACGTGCGTTCCGAAATGGAGCACTTGATCAAGGACAATCTCTACGCTGCGGAATATGCGGTTAGCGAAGTATTCGCAAAATACGCAGCAGCGTTTCGCAAGGCCAGTTCATCGTTTTTGGCCGAGCGTGCTGCCGACGTTCGAGATGTCGAACAAACGCTGCTGGAAGCCCTAACTGGCAAACCGACTCAGACGTTGAAAGAGATCCCTCATGAGGCGATTGTCGTGAGCCATGATTTGACACCTGGCGAGACCGCTGCGTTTGATCCCGAGAAAGTCCTTGCGATTTGTACAGAAGCGGGTGGACCTGGAGGTCACACGGCGATTGTAGCGCGAGGGATGGAAATCCCTGCGGTGGTGGGTGTTGGTAACTTTCTACACAACATACGCTCGGGTGACGAAGTCATCATTGACGGTCATTTGGGCCGCATTTTTGTTTCGCCTGATGGTCCGACACGGCAACGGTACTTGCAAAGGCAGATCGCTAGAGAGTCGATATTTACCGAGTTATCGGAGCTCAGGGACCTGCCTGCGGTGACCTCTGACGGTGTGCATGTGGAGTTGATGGCCAACGTTGAGTTCCCCAATGAAACCCAGGCCTGTTTGGCACGTGGTGCCGATGGTGTCGGGTTATACCGAACTGAGTTCCTGTATCTTGGGCATGACAAAGAGCCCACGGAAGAGGAGCATTTTCAGGCATATCAGCAGGTTCTGCGAGATATGCAAGGTCGCCCTGTGGTAATCCGCACCTTGGACCTAGGTGCCGATAAGATGGGAATGTCGCGACCGATTGAGCCCGAGAACAACCCGTTCCTGGGGCTTAGGTCCATCCGGTTGAGTTTGCGAAATCCAGCGCTGTTTCGAGTGCAAGTCCGAGCGATACTCAGGGCAGCAAGTTCAGGCAATTGCTGGATTATGTTTCCAATGGTCACTACGTTGGACGAGTATCGAAGCGCCAAATTCCTGCTTCGAAGCGTCGCCGATGATTTGGCTAGCGAAGGCATACGCATTCCTTCCAATATCCGAGTGGGCATGATGGTCGAGGTGCCCGCCGCAGTGCTCATGTTGGACCGATTCATCGAAGAAATCGATTTCGTAAGTATCGGGACCAACGACTTGACGCAATACACGCTTGCCGTGGACCGAAGCAATGATTCGGTTGCGGACCTCTACCAAGCGTGCGATCCGGCCGTGCTGAGATTGATTAAGCAAACGCAAGAAATCACTTCAAAGCATGGCAAATCCACAAGTGTTTGCGGGGAGATGAGCAACAACCCCGCTTATGCATTACTTTTAGTTGGTATGGGAATTCGCTCGCTGAGCTTAGCCTCCTCGACGATCCCAGTGATCAAGAAAGCCATCCGTTCAGTGACGCTCGGTCAGTGTGAAGCCATGGCGTGGCGAGCCTTAAGGTTAGGCACCGCACGCGAAGTCGATGCTTTCTTGATGCACCAACTTGCAGGGCTCGTGCCCGAAATCGTGCTGCAAGCATGACACACAACATCAATACAGATTCAATGCAAAAGGAAATCATTCTCGATGAAGAAGGAAATGCTGATCAATGTATCCCAAGCTGAGGAGTGCCGAATAGCACTGCTCGAAGACGGGACTCTCGAGGAACTGTACACAGAAAGAACTAGTCAGAACAATTTGGTAGGGAATATCTACAAAGGCAAGATTGTCAACATCGAGCCAAGTATCCAAGCAGCCTTCGTAGACTTTGGGGTCGGACGCAATGGCTTTCTCCATATCAGTGACATAGAGCCCGAGTACTTCCGACAAGCTGGATACGATCCTGCGGATATCATGTCTGGGAAGAACTTTGGAATCGATGACGAAGAATCCAATGGAAGCCAGGATTCGGATCAGCATTCCAAGTACCCTCAGCAGCGCGGTGGTAAGCTGCGAAGCGGCCGACCCAGATTCAAGCCGCCGATCCAGGAGATCTTCAAGCGGGGTGATGAAGTAATCGTACAGGTGATCAAAGAAGGGATCGGAACCAAAGGTCCGACACTCTCAACCTACGTGAGTATCCCGGGCCGGTACCTAGTGCTGATGCCTTCGCTGGGCCGGGTCGGAATCAGTCGAAAGATCGAAGATGAGGTCGAGAGAAAAAAACTCAAATCCACCATGCACGAAATGAACATTCCCAAAGGGGTAGGGTTCATCGTCCGGACTGCTGCGCAAGAGCGAAATCGTAAAGAGCTTCATCGAGACGTGGCGTATCTGCTGAGACTTTGGAAAGTTTTGGCCAAGAGGATCAAGAATCAGCCTGGTCCTTGTGATGTCTACGAAGAATCCGACATCATGATCCGAACCATTCGCGACACTTTCACCGAAGACATCGATTCGATCGTGATCGACTCCCCGGAGGCATTCCAGCGAGCTAAAGAGTTCATGGAATTGGTTATGCCTAAGTACGCCGATCGAATCCAACTGTACGACAGTCGGGAACCTCTGTTCCACCGCTACAAGCTTGAACAAGAAATCGCGCGGATCCACCAGCGAATCGTACCTCTGAAGGGTGGTGGATCGATTGTGATCGATCCAACCGAAGCCTTGGTGGCCATCGATGTCAACAGCGGCAACTTCCGAGGCGGTGAAGAGAATGCCGAAGAGAACGCATTCCATTTGAATCTGGCTGCGACCAAAGAAATCGCAAGGCAGTTGCGGCTGCGGGATCTAGGCGGTGTGATCGTCAACGATTTCATCGACATGAGGAAAGAATCGCATCGCCGCAAGGTTGAGAAGTCGCTACGTGATGCGATGAAACGAGATCGGGCCCGGACGAAGATTCTCCGCACAAGCCCTTTCGGGTTGATCGAAATGACACGTCAACGCATTCGACCAAGCTTCAAGAGAAGTGTTTACGAGGATTGTCCCTGCTGCCGAGGCCGAGCCTTGGTAAAGACTGCCGAAAGCATGGCGATCGAAGTCACTCGAATCCTGATGTTAGCCTGTCAGCATCAAGGCGTTGCCAAGGTAAACGTAAGGGTCAATGAAAACGTCGCTGCGTACCTGAACAATCGCAAACGTCGCGAATTGATCCAACTTGAGGAGTCCAGCGGTGTATCGATTCTGATCCTCGGAAGCGATTCTCAGTTCCCCGAGTTCCTGGACGTCGAATGCCGGGATAAAGACGGTGGAATCCTATCGATTCCCTATTTACTGGCTCAGTAAAAGGTTATGCTTAGCGATGGTGTTTCACTAAGGAGCGGTCCTTTAACGACTAAGGTATACACGAATGAACATCGAACTGCTGATCTTCGTTTTCATTTACCTAATCGGCACCTTAGCCATCGGTGCTTGGGCGGGAACCAAGGTCAAGAACACGGCCGATTTTGCGGTCGCGGGGCATACCTTGCCACTGTACATGGTGATCACCACGAGCTTCGCGACGTGGTTTGGGGCCGAAACCGTCATGGGGATCCCGGCTAAGTTTGTCAAAGAGGGATTGCAAGGGGTCGTCGAAGACCCTTTTGGGGCATCGATGTGCCTAGTGTTTGTCGGACTTTTTTTTGCGGTTCGCCTCTATCGCATGAAGCTCTTGACGATCGGCGATTTTTTTCGAAGGCGTTACGGAACGCCGGTAGAAATCCTTTGTTCGGTCATGATCATACTAAGCTACTTGGGGTGGGTTGCAGCCCAAGTTACGGCGTTGGGATTGGTCTTTACCATACTGTCTGGTGGGCAGATCAGTCACGAAACTGGAATGGTGGTAGGGACGGTTCTGGTTCTCGTCTACGTGATGATGGGAGGGATGCTGGCTGTCGCATGGACCGACTTCATTCAGATGATCGTGTTGGTTCTGGGGCTCTCCTACATCGCTTGGTACTCTGCGGGATTAGTCGGTGGAGCATCCAAAGTGATCGACTATGCGGCTGAGCGCGATTGGTTCAATATTTTACCTCCACCAACGCTCAAGGATTGGTCGTTTTTTATTGCTGCTGCGATCACGATGATGCTTGGCTCGATCCCCCAGCAGGATGTTTTTCAGCGGGTCATGTCGGCCAAGGACGAGCGATCTGCCAAGTACGGTGCGGTCATAGGTGGGCTGTGCTACCTTGCCTTTGCGTTCGTTCCCATGTTCATCGTAGTGGCAGCTTTGATCAAGATGCCCGAGCATTCCAAGGAGCTTTTGGACAGCGATCCTCAGCGGGTTTTGCCAAGGATGATTTTGGACCACATGCCCTTTTTTGCGCAGATATTGTTCTTCGGGGCATTGGTATCTGCCATCAAGTCTTGTTCATCCGCGACGCTTTTGGCCCCATCGACGAGCTTTGTTGAGAACATTCTACGGCATATACGGCCCGACCTTCGTGACAAGCAACTCCTTTTGGCGATGCGAATCACCATCCTGGTCTTCACGGCTCTGGTATTGACGTATGCGATTTTAACCAAAGGCACTTCGATCTACGAACTGGTTTCAAATGCTTACCAAATCACTCTTGCAGGTGCTTTCGTTCCTCTTACAGCGGGTCTTTATTGGAAACGAGCAACGACCCAAGGGGCAATTTTCTCGATCTTTCTTGGCGTTATATCTTGGGCTGTGGTCACCTTTTCAGACAATATCCCTTTACCGGGCTTTGTCGGTTTGAGTGAAGAGATACCACCTCAATTGGTGGCCCTGAGCTTTGCCATCTTCGGTATGGTTTTTGGGTCTTTGGCTCCGCAGTGGATCAAGAATCGCTGCCATATCTTGATGGAGCATATCGGTCTGTGGCCCGAGGATAGTTATAGCGACGATCCTGCTCATGAAACCCATTGATCGATGCGATCGAGCTGCTGGGGATTTCAGTCGATCTGAACCAGTTTGGCCCCCAGAGCGTCCCAGATCAGCGATCGAACCTGTTCTAAAGTTCCGACCATCACCAGAACACGAAAACTGGCCTTGTTGTGAGTGATCCTAGGAAGTTGACGGTGTCGGAAAACAATATTCCATTTCACGACATTCTCCGTAGCGAAGCGGAACCGACCGTAGCCTGGAGCTGAGTCGATCCACTGGGGGTTTCCCATCGAAACGGCTCCCATGGCAAATCGATGGTCCTTGGTCGCCAATATCACCGGATCGGATTGCTCCCCGGGCCCGTCATCGAGTCTGAGCAATCGGCCGTCGGTAGTCGCTACTTTCCAAAACGTAGAAAATTCGCTAGGCATGTACCCCGTTAAGACTTCATATTGTGCGAAGCGATGCGACTGATTCTCGGGCAGGTGGAATGTATTGTCCACCCGTATGACGTGGGGGTCTTCATAAGCCCCCAGGGTGATCCGCTTGTCTAGGACATGATCCGAGATGGAGGAGGTATTCAGGGCCAAGCGTCCTTGAGATCTCTCGCCGGGATTGAGCCAAAAGGCCATTTGAGTCGAAGTGCGAATTTCTCTTTCTGTGGATTCGATTCCGAGCAATCGACTGCTGGATCGATCTGAGTCACCGTCCCGCCGAGAGCCCGCTTCGGTGGGGTTGTACTGCTCTGCCCAAAACGGATCATCCGACATGGCATCAAAGCTGCAAGCCGACTGCAGTTGACGTCCATGATCGGCGCTGTCGATAAACTCTTTTGCTTGCCAGCGGATCGAATGCACAGCGCCTGCGAGTCGGTTCGTCGTCGTGACTGTCAACGGTTGGTCATCGACCATGATCGAAATGGATCTGTTTGCATCCAGTTGGTTCTGCTGGGGATCTTGAGCAGAACAGAATCCAGCAATTGCCAGCAAGCCAGCCGCAGCGCCCGGTATCCTAATCCTAATGGCGCGACATTGGCATAACCACATAGGTATATCCATCGTCCGTGGTGTAGAGAGCTGGTTCGGTATTGGACTTTACCAGGAGCGTAAAAGTGCTCTCGGGTGGTAGAACCTTGAAAAAGTCTAGGACAAAGCGGTAGTCCATGGTCAGCGTCAGGGGTGTTTCATGGAAATCGATTGGAATCTCGATTCGGGATTGGCCCACGTCGGCAGTTTTCGCAGCGACGATCATGGTTCCGTTACCAAACTGAAATTCGATACCTCGGCTCTCTGGGTCGGCGACAATGGATGCTTGTCGAACCGACGAGAAGAAAGGACCAACCAAACCTGATATACGAGTTCTACCTTCTTGGTTGGGTATCACCGATTTCCAGTTCGGATAGCGGCCTTCGACCAACCTTGAAAACAAGGTGCATCGATCGGTTTTGAAAAGAATATCGCTGGTTCTGGCTGCGATTTTGACGTTTGAGTCCGAATCGGCGATCGACCGTTCGATGGTTTGCAAGGTTTTCGTTGGAACGATGGTCGAAGCTCCCACGTTTTTGAAACCGTTGACTGAATTCCCTTTACCCTTCATGCATGCAAGTCGACGACCGTCGGTCGCCACAGTGGTGATATCTTCACCTTCCATTTCAAAAAGGACGCCTCCTAGTTGGTAGCGAGTGCTTTCGGTATCGGTTGCAAAGATTGTTCTTCGCACCATCTCACGAAAAGCGATCGCAGGCATTTCGAAGTAGGTATCTTCGATAAATTTCCCTACCGAGGGATATTCGTCTGGGTTCATCAGTTGCAAATGGAATTCGGAGTTGATCCCGTGAATGTCCAGTGCATTGGCGGTGGTTTCAAGTGTCAGAAGTTCATCGCTGGCTTCTCGTAGGATGTTTCCGATGCGTTGGACGTTCAGAAGCGCCTTGCCCGGGGTCAGGATTTCGACATCTTCGATCTCCAGTCGGATTCCGGCTTCTTGATCGGTCGCCATCAACACGACCTTGTCATCGATTGCTTCGAGCTTGATATGACTGAGGATATCCTTGGGACTGCGCGTGGGCACCAACCCTGAGACAATCAAAAACCCGCTCAGGAATTTCTCTCGTTTGCATACAATCTTCATGACGACGCTTTTTCGCTACAACAGACTCGAAAACACAGGTTGAACTGCTCTAAGTTGTAACGTTTTTGTCAGGGATTTGTAGTATCCATGAATCCCTGGATTTCCTGGATCTTTTGGATTTATTCAGGGGTAATGTGACATCAGCCCAGGTGCAGGCCCGCAGTGTGGCCGGTGCTCCAAGCCGCTTGGAAATTGAATCCACCGATTGGCCCGTCCAAATCGAGAATCTCCCCTGCAAGGAACAGACCGGGTTGAATTCGGCTTTGCATATCCTGAAAATTTACTTCGCCGACCTCAACCCCACCGGCGGTGACTTCGGCCTTCGGGTAACCCAACGTCCCTGAAATGGCAATCCGATGCTGCTTTAGGTTTTCGATCATTTTGATTCGAATGGACTTGGGAAGCTCTGCGAGATGGGGATCGTAGGATGCGCCTATTTTATCGAGGATCGAACTGGCGAGACGTTTAGGAATCCGATTCCCCAAGACTGTAGAGAGTGCTCGATTGCTTTGCCGTGTTTCTTGAGCAATCCAATCTTCCAATTCCTGCTGGGTCGAATCTGGCAGCAAATCTACGACCAGCTCAAGTCGATCCTCAGGGCTTCGATCCGAGAAGCATCTCGATACGTTCATGCAGGTTGGACCACTGCATCCTTTATGCGTCCAAAGAAATCCTCCTCGGGACTCTCGACGCTCTAGTTTTTGCGATTTGGTTTGATTCACTGAAAAGACATCCGCACGCACAAGAACATCCTCTAAGGTTAAACCACTAAGTTCGTGAACTGCAGAATCGGGGGAGGTCAGTGGTGTCAGCGCAGGTTTGAGCGGCGTGATCGAATGCCCCATCTGTTGAACCCAGCCATAACCGTCCCCGGTCGTTCCACAACCGCTGTAGCTTAGCCCTCCGGTCGTGATAAGCACTGTTTTACAAGCCAGTTGTATGGATTGCCCTTGAACCGAAGCGGCCACTTCGAAGCCCTGTAGGCCACTGGCAGCGGTCACCGAATCGACCGCACAACCACAGACAAGTTCAGCACCATAACGAACGAGTCGTCGAACGACAGCATCTCTGACATCGATCGCCCGATCGCTCACCGGGAAGACCTTGCCGGTCGCCTCGACCTTGGTAGAAACCCCTTCGGCTTCGAATTCGCGAACAACATCCGGGGGAGATAACCGCTGGAGAACTGACAGTAAAACTCGTCCCTGCTTACCGAACGCATCAGCGATCTTTCGGCTATCGCAGTGATGGGTGATGTTGCACCGCGTCCCTCCGGACATGAGAATTTTGACGCCTGCTTTATTGTTTTTTTCAAGCACCAGAACTTTCTTGCCCCGATGTGCGGCGGTGCCGGCTGCCCACAAACCGGCGGCTCCACCACCGACGATAATGGCATCCCATCGTGTCGAACAAAGTTTTCCGAAGTAGTCCTGATGATTCATGCTGCCGATAGCCCCATTTAGTTGGCTCCAAATACAGGGGACCTAGATCCACTGCGATATAAGATCGGTTATACTTTTGCGGGTCACAACAACAACCCAAAAAGCGGCTTTCCTCGATGAATGCCCTCCTGTTTCCACTTCAGTTTCTTCCTACCAAGGTTTCCTCTCGATGAACTCTCCAATCGCAAGAAGACAGATCCTAGGTGCCGGACTTGCCGCCACAGGCAGTTGGTTACTCCCTTACCGAGAGACCCTGGCTGCACTCCAAGACACACCAACCAAACGTGTGGGATTGATCGGCACCGGATGGTATGGCAAAGCTGATTTGTTTCGTTTGATTCAAGTGGCACCGGTTGAAGTTGTCTCGCTGTGCGATGTCGATAGTGTCATGCTCAACGATGCGGCTGACATGGTCAAGGAGCGACAGAAATCCAAGAATCGCCCGAGGACTTATGGAGACTACCGGAAACTATTGGCAGAAAAAGATCTCGATATTGTCCTGATCGCCACACCGGACCATTGGCATGCTCTGCCGATGATCGAAGCGGTCAAAAACGGAGCCGATGTTTACGTCCAGAAACCTATCAGCGTCGATGTTGTCGAAGGACAAGCAATGCTGGCTGCTGCTCGAAAATACAATCGAGTTGTGCAAGTTGGCACCCAACGGCGCAGTACCCCTCACTTGATCGAAGCCAAGGAGCAAGTCGTCGACAGCGGATTGCTTGGTAAAATCTCCCATGCTGAAGTCTATTGCTACTATCACATGAGGGCTCGAGAGAATCCACCCGACTCAACTCCGCCAGCGAACCTTGATTACCAGATGTGGACCGGCCCGGCTCCGATGATGCCTTATAACAAGCTGATCCATCCTCGCTCGTGGCGAGCCTTCAACGAATATGGAAACGGGATCGTCGGAGACATGTGTATCCACATGCTCGATACCGTCCGATGGATGCTGGGACTCGGCTGGCCGACTCGAGTTTCTAGCCAAGGAGGGATTTTTGTCGACAAAGCGTCTAAAGCCAATATCACCGATACTCAGACGGCTGTATTTGAGTTCCCCGAGCTCAACGTGCAGTGGACCCATCGCAGTTGGGGGGATGCTCCCGATCCGGCGTATCCCTGGGGTGCTACCCTCTACGGAGAAAAAGGAACCTTGAAACTCAGCGTCAATAGTTTCGATTTCATCCCCCGAGGAGGCAATTCCAAGCCTATTCATCGCGATGTAAAGATGGAGCTCGAAGAATACCCAGAAGATAAAACGGAAAAGGATCTTGAACGCCATGTGGCTCCTGCCATCCGCGTTCACATGTTGGATTTTCTTAAGGCGATTGCAGAGCGTAGCAAGCCCATCGCAGATATCGAACAGGGCCACATCTCGACAGCCTCTTGCATTTTGGCGAACCTTTCGATGCAACTAGGACGAACCTTAGCGTTCGATCCTCTAAAGCATGTTGTTCCTGGCGATCCGCAAGCCACTGCGATGCTCCGCCGTCCGTACAGGGAACCATGGATCCACCCAGAGCCCAATCAGGTATAGCGTGTGCCTTATTTAAAGCCCCCTGATACCATCGTAAGGGTTCTGGAGACACCTCCTGATCCATCGGTTCTTTGGAGCCCAGATGCCAAGTGGGCTGTGTTGGCTAATCGCGATCCACTACCGGATCTAGCGGAACTGGCCAGGCCCATGCTGCCGCTTGCAGGAATGCGATTAGATCCGGCGGCCAACTCGGGATTCCAAATCGATTTCTACAACGCCCTTGCACTTAGGGATCGCCACGGGAAGCAAGTTTTCCAAATCCCACTGCCCGAGTCCACTTGCCCATCGCCGACACGCATCGGCTTTTTATCGTGGTCTCATCGCTCCGATGCGTTTATCTTTTCAAGAAACATCGGAACCGCAACCGAGCTTTGGTACGTGCGATGCGATGAGCCAAACCGGCCTATCAAACTAACGGATCGACTGCATACGGTGCTCATGGGTATCGATTGGATGCCCGACGGATCCGGGATCCTATGCGCGACAGTTCCCACGGACCAGCCACAACCACCATCTGCGTCGGTTACTCCTTGTGGGCCTAGCATCCAATACGCAGATGGACGTAAATCTCCTTCGAGGACTTATCAAGATCTACTTAAAAACGCACACGACGAAGTGCTGTTGGAACATCACTCAAGATCCCGTATCACCATCCTTAAACCTGGGGCTCCTCCAGAATATCTGAGTGACCCCGATCTTTTCAATCATGTATCGGTCTCCCCAAACGGTCAATTTCTTCTGACGGTTCGTATCAAGAAACCCTTCTCCTTTGCACTTCCACTGGAGTTTTTTCCAAAGTCCATCGATGTAATGGATTTGACTGGAAAGGTTGTATCTCAAATCGCAGACGTCCCCCTTTCGGACAACATCCCTATTGAAGGTGTACGAACTGGTCCTCGTTTGATTCAATGGTGGCCAGGTTACCCGGCACGACTTCTGTGGAGTGAAGCTCTCGACGGAGGGGATCCAAATCGCGTGATCGAATTTCGAGAGCAGATTTGCTTTCATGATGCACCTTTTAGCAAGCCACCAACGCCATTGCTACGCTTGCACCATCGCTATACAGGGAGCGTGTTTTTTAAAGAGCGTTCCCTGTGGATGACAGCTCAGTACGATCGGGATAGAAGGTGGACCACCTCCACATTGCATCGGCTTACAATCGACGATTCCGCGGAACCCCAAGTCGAATCCCAAGTGTTCTTTGATCGCAGTATTCGTGATCGATATGCAGACCCAGGCCGGATAATGCTTGAACCCGACTCCTCGGGCTTCTCAATCGCTAAGCAGATCCATGACGATGTGATTCTCGCGGGTGTCGGTGCAAGTCCCGAGGGAAATCGACCATTCCTGGACTTAAAGTCGCTGAGTACCTTAGAATCCAGAAGGATTTGGCGATGTTCAGACAAGCATTCGGAGAATGTGGTAGCGCTTTGGTCCGAGGATTCCGAAATCACGCTTTTAACTCGACGAGAAAGCCCCCAAGATCCCCCGAATTACTTTCTGCGATCCGTTCCCTCTGGACAAATAAGCCGCTTAACCGATTTCATCGACCAATCGCCCCAACTTCGAGGAATTACCAAGAGAATCGTTCGCTATCAACGCAGCGATGGCGTTCCGCTATCGGCCACTTTGTATCTGCCTGCGAGCTATAAAACTGGAGAGCGATTGCCGATAGTCCTTTGGGCTTATCCCATGGAATTCAGCGATCCGGATACCGCAGGACAAGTCTCTGGGAATCCAAATTCATTCCTGCGAATCCTTTCCAGTTCCCATCTGGCGCTGTTGCTCGAAGGATATGCGATCCTCGACGATGCTGCGATGCCTGTGATTGGAAACCCAGAGACCATGAATGACACATTCATCCAGCAGATCGTCGATGCGGCTCATTGTGCTATCGACCATGCGGTGGAACTGGGGGTTGCCGACCCAAATCGTGTCGCCATCGGTGGTCACAGCTACGGAGCTTTCATGACCGCAAACGTACTTGCCCATAGCAACCGATTTCGCGCTGGCATCGCTCGAAGTGGTGCTTACAACCGCACGCTTACCCCCTTTGGATTCCAGAGCGAACGACGTCCGCTCTGGGAGGCCAAATCGGTCTACATGGAGATTTCACCCTTGATCACCTCGGATCAAATCAAAACACCGCTTTTGCTTATCCACGGTGAATCGGATAATAACCCAGGTACGTTTCCCATGCAGTCACAAAGACTATTTCAAGCGATCCAGGGCAATGGAGGGATCGCCAAATTGGTCATGCTACCGCACGAAGGGCACGGATATAGGGCCCTGCAGTCGGTCATGCATGTTCAGTATGAGACGGTCCGTTGGCTTGATAAATATCTTAAAGGGATCATCATCCACGATTGATCTGATCGATCACATACAAGACATCCAATGGATCCAAAGCTCCATCGCGATTCGGGTCCACCAGTGGCAATCCTGAATCCAGAACAGGATCTAGGATTCGAGACCCCCGGCGGTTGATCTCATCGATCAATACCAAGGCATCCAACGGGTTTAAGGATCCTGAGTTATCAACATCGAAAGCCAACGTCGGATTTGTCCAACGGGCTGGATCGTCATCCAGAACCAAAATACGTAAACTTCCGTCGATCAATCCCAATCCAACGGCTTGCACTAAAACTGAGCGAGGATTGGATGGTCGACTGTCATTGAAGACCGATACGGTGAAGCTACCCTGAGTACTTCCGGCCGCGATCGTAAGGGTGCTTGGAAGCATAAGAACTCCCGAGGGGCTCGACGACAATTGAACTTCAAGGCCACCGGTTGGGGCAGGCGAGCGAATTCCTACGGTGACCTGCATGCTTGAACGACCTGGAACACCTTCTTCCAACTCGGAACCCGTTGCCGTGAGTGCCAGGGGCTGATGATCCGTCACAACCAGCGATACCCCGATCGATTCGAAGCTTGGAACAAACGGCGTGAAAATCACGGTCTGAGCTCCATCGAACAAAGCGTCATCGATCGCGCTTACAGACACCGTCGTACTCGTTAGGTTGGCTGGTATTGTGACACTTGATGGAACAGTTGCTTCCGTGATATCGCTGCTGGTAAGCTGCACAACCAAGGGCACGCTCAAATTCGAAGCCGTTCGAGTTACGGTCATCAATGCTGCTCCCGACCCCGCGTTTTCAGCAATCGTCGCTCGATCTAAACTCAGCGAGATTCGTCCCGCCCAATTCACCACGACTTGGAATTGCCGTTCAGAGAACCCCCCATCGTCATCGGTGATTCGGACCTTAGCAAGGTACGTTCCGATATCAGAATAAGTATGCTGTGCATCGAAGAAGCCAACCGTAGGCTGTCCTGGACTCCCCAGGCTAAGGATGCTTGCTGCTCCTGTGCTATCGGGTGTCCCATCGCCCCATTGCACACGATAGGTGAATGTTTCAGTCGATGGTGGAATACTAAATGGCAAGCCAAACCCTGCGTCGGTAAATTGCCCCAAGGCTTGTAAGGTTATCGGGACACCGACTTGTCCGGCTTTGTCGGTAATCGCCGAGAGCACCGGCGCAGCATTGGCCACTGGAACCAAGGTGGTAGTAGATTTAGTACCCAGGGTTGCTCCAGAAAGCGTTACGCGAATGTTCGCATTTAAGTTATCTCCAAATACTTTACTTCCCGATACGCGTACCGTCTGAGGGATCAACTGCCATCCGATATCCCTGAGTCCAGCTAAATCCAATCGGCTCGGCAAAAGCCTTTCACCGGTATTGAACACTTGAACCATGGTGGGTCGACGACCATCCACGACGATCGAATTGGAGAAATGATCGCTATCTGAAAGTGGTACTGAGGCCCCGTGAACTGCAACAGCATGGGTACCTGTAAACGTGTTGTTAACCACCTTGCTATCCCAAACCCCAGTGGTACCAAATCCCATGACATGCATAAGTTCATGGGTTGCCACGGAGACAAAGTCCAGTTGGGTGCTCTGTAGACCGCTGGGATTCGCTCCGAAATACCAGTTCCGCCCGGAATCAAATGCGATGGATCCGCCCCAGGGTCCCACGTCCGTTGCAGGGGTGGCCGACGCACCAGCTTGGCCTCGTGAACTGACCGCATCCAGGAACGCCGGTCTTGTCGATTGCGCTGTAAATCCGCCGCGGTCGGCCAAACCGCCCTCAGAAGCTCCTAAATCCCTGGCCCCAACAAAAACTAAGATTTCATTGGCAGCGATCGTCAAATTGGGTTTAGATACCTTAAGGCCCGTAATTGGATGAAGAAACCGCGCTTCCCATGTATCTCCAGACTGTGGCTGAATCGCGCTCAAGGAATCGCTAAATTTCGACGAGAGCATATCGGCTGCCGTCTGAAGTAGAGTACGGCGTGCGACATCCGAAAAGAAGCCTGATGAATCTAGGCTGTAGTCGAATCGAAATTTTATCGGACCAGAAACCGGCGCATTTTGAACCGTTGCCGTGGACTCCGTTGAATCTCCCCAAGTAATCTTTCCGGAAATTGCCCCATACAAGTCAGACACATCGACATTCAGATCCAGACCGTAGCTTTGTCCTTCAACGGTCATCAGGGCTCGTGTTTCAAGCGACTCAAAGCACAAATGTCGCTTTGCTTTGGTATACCACCTCGACATACAAGTCCCGATTAAGCCAGAGGTTAGATTGACGGAGAGCGATCCTCGAACACTCACCAAATATACCCGCTGGTGCGACTACAAGTTAGGCTTCTGGAAAATCAAAAAGTAATTCTCGCTGAGGAAGTCATCTTTTTGCTCGACCTTCTTAAAACCGCAATCGAGTATCTCTTTCTCAAACTCCTCTTGTCCGGCCCGGACGTGTGACATCACCCAAGGAGTACTCTGGCCTGGGATTCGCTTGAAATCGATGATCACCACGCGCCCTCCGGTCTTCAAGGCTCGATAAAGCGACTTCATCGTTTTGGTCGGATACTCGAAATGATGGTACGTATCACAGATGCATGCAAAATCAACGCTATCGCTGGGTAACTCGGTCGAATCTTCTTTGCACAACAAAGTGTCTACGTTGCGTAAATTCAATTCCCGATTGGTTGTCGAGATATGCTCCAAAAAATTCTTAGCAATGTCGACGGCAACTACGCGACCGTCAGGTCCAACCGCCTTGGAGACCATGCGAGTAAAGAGACCAGTCCCGGCTCCGATGTCGGCAACAACCGTACCTGGCTTAATCCCACAAGCTTCGACGATCGAGTTCCGCTTCTGGAACACCTCACGACTCTCGACCTCGAATTTCTCGACATACTCTTGCACCTTGGGATCTTTGAACGTGTCGTTTATCCCTGGCTTGACACTCTTGTCCTGCGCCAAGCACTCTGAGCCCAAAAGGAAGATGGATACGACAATCTGGACCACGATTTTCATGTTGCTACTCGATGGCTGTTTGAACCGCTGCGATGACGATGGTTGATCGAAGCGGTTCAGGGTAATTTGCAGACTCCTCGATGGTTAGACCCTCGGATAACGTCTAAATGGACTCTTCCTGCTTTTGTCCACTGAAGTCTACTTCGCCCACGTCACCGCCAAGGACATAATCGATAGAGCCTTTGAGTTTGTCACCATAAGGTCTCCCCATAAAATCAGCTTTGATCTTCGAGCCTTCGAAATCCGTCTCGATTGTAAAGCTCAATTCATTCTTTTCGATCTTGATCTCCTTGGCTTGGATCTGAACATCGTTGCCTAGTGCATAGCTTGCCTTGAGTTTATCTCCATCTCGACTGACCGTCAGAATCGGTTCCATGATATTGCCGTTGGCATCGATACGAAGCTTCCACTTACCAACAACATCCTCGGGCATCACGCTGCGAGTTGCGGACCAATCCAAATCGCGACTTCCTTCTGCCGTCGAAGCGTTGACTTTGCCGGTCAAGGTATCGTTCTTGATGGTCCCTTCGAATTCCAACTTCACATCCATACCTTGGAAGTTGACTTTAAACTCAAAGCGGATCGTGTCGCCCGAGAGTCGGCCGTTCTCGATAGCGATCTTCTTGCCCGAGGTGCTCTCGTATTTACCTTGCACGACCTTATCTTTGGAATCCTTGATGTCCTCTCCAAGCTTCAATCGGACCAAGTCCTTGTATTGAGTCCCTTCGAGTTCGTATTCCCAACGCCAGGTTCCCGAGGGGTCCACGGTCTTCTTGACGCTATCTTGAGCTCCCAGCTGAAAAGGACTCCATGCACATAAAAAGGCGATCCAAAAAACTTGAAAACTCAGACGGCACATAGCGAATTCCTTAGAAAAGTGATGAAGATTCCGAGCTGCAGATTTTACCTTAAAAACCGTAGTTTTAAAGTTCCTTTTTCGGAATCCAAAGACGGTAAACCTCTGCGGACGCACACCCTTACGCGAAAAAATCAATCGATCGATCCTCGTTCGTTTCGCACACTATCTCCGGAGCTGGGCTCATTGAATTCGAATCATCAGTATTCGATTGCCGAGAGTGTGGTTTGCCTAAAGTCCTCCCATCCCCATGCTTTTCACCGATGCCGTTGGTAGAAAGGCTTGCATCGATCGCTCTGTTTTTGAGGATCCGATCGAATCGGCTCAATCCAGAAACCTTGTACGATGAATCTAATGGGCCGGTTACATCGGACACTACTTGGGACTCTCAATAAGAACTGAGTCGATCGAATCTCGAAGCGGCATTGGCGGTCGGATCTGAGGATTGCTGGTAGTTCCGCCAACTTCGATCCGCATCCAATTGGCGCTTGGATTCTGCGTAAATGGTCGAACGATCGCTCCGACGATACCCCTACGGCCTACGTTAGCGACCAACTCTAAATCCAATTCGCGTCGGAAATTGACCGCCCCTTTTCCTTGCATGGAAATCAAATCACCGTCGAGTTGCAAGTTGGTGATCGGGATTTTGTCCCCGTCGATCGCGAAATCAATATCTGCTGCATCAAAGGCGCCTTGGTCGGGCCGAACAGCGAGCAAGTTTAACAATCGGATCATCACGGGTAATTCATAAAGATTCGCACCGCGCAACCAAGCCTTTCCCTGTCCCGAAAGCGCTTCGCGATTGCTGAGGGATCCTTCGATATCGCACTGGACAAACAATCGTCCATTCATAGCGGCTTGAGATTCACCAAGATCCACAAGCATTCCATGCACATCGGAATCTACCAATCGACACCTATAAAAGGATCTATCTCCTTGGAGCGGCTGAATGCCACTGATAAAGAAAGTACCGCTCAAGGCTCTGGCTTTCAAATCATTGTCGCTGATATCCATGCTCGGTGCATCGATCGGACTTGCCGTTTTAGGTCCGAACCAATTTACGCTCGACTGCTCTCTACGCTGGACAAATCCCTCTTGAACTTTGGATTGAAACGAAGCTGAAACAACGGGCATTTCCCCCGTAGGCCCCGATGATCCTACTTTACCTGTCGCAGCGATCCTTCGTCCTACCGAATGGCGACTTTGCCAATCAACTGCGTCACGACCCAAGTACAGTCGATCGTCTCCAATCGCAAATGGACCTTGGACCCCGGTCACTGCAACCCCCCCGACAGCCATCGCATCGATTGCCAGCAGTCCATAGGCCGTCGTCGCCTGATTGGAATTCTCCCCTGTCACTTGCACGGTTCCCCTTAAGCCCCTAACGCTGTCACCTTGGATGGACGCGTCCTCAAGATCGATCCTCAAGTTCCAGTCACGGAGCAACGATGCATGTCCCTCTTCAGGCGAAGCGACATACGTCGAGCCGCTGATACTGACTGGGCCTCGGAAACCCCACTGGGTCATCGGTTCCTTCAAAACTTGGGGTAAACAGCCTATGAGAAACGGATCTACCACAAGCCTAGAACCCGCTAACCAATTCAGCATCCCATCCCAAGACCCATCTGAATGCAATCGAATCTGTCCATTGGTCTGCACGCGACTGGCATCATGAATACCCGACAAGGATCGGATGTCGATTCTGCCCGGGCGATAATCGACAAGGCAATCAATTTGGTGCATCGCATAAGGAAACGTCAGTGGGTGCATCGACATTCCGCGTCCCCCCGCATTGTTGCCTCGAGATTCCGTGATTCCAACCTTCAAATCCAGTGGGGATCGCATGCTGGGCCGTTGGATTTTGACCTCAACCTTGTCGATCGATCCACTTGGCTGCAACTGCACCCATAGGTTTCGTGCGCTGGGTGGTAGAGCTTGATGCAATTCCTCATCGAGCGATACCTGATAGGCTTGGAAAATCAAATCGACCGATTCCAAACTTGAATTGCTGCAATTGGCTACACCAGAACCATGGATCCTCGCGCCGTCATTGCGACCAACAAACTCCTTGATGATCAACCTGTCGTGATCCAACGTTAGATGGCCGTTGACTTCATCAATAGGGTATCGAAATCCATCGTATTGAATCGAACACTCCGAAAAGGTCAACTCCAAGGATCTGGATACCAAATCGGGTCGTTCTTTCGATCGTACGAAACGAGCGCGTTTGACAAGCACTGTACCGCTCGGATGAAGCGATTTAGCAAACTTTTGGAAACCACTCTCGGGCATTCCTCGATGGGTAAGCGCATTTAGTAGCTTAGGATCGATAGGGATTGGTCCATCCGAAGCGACCTCCAAATCCATCAACCACTTGGGGCTGGCTCGCTGCAATGTCAGCGATCCATGCAAGCGCTGATTGCCCGCATAGGCGACCAAGTTCGGGGCTGTAATCGAATGATCACGGTACTCGAAATCTCCCGCCAAATGCTCTATCGGGTAAGGGAAATAGTCCGCATCAAGCGATCCATCCACGGCACGCACCACAATGTGTGGATCCCAGGCACGACCGTCGAAACCAAGCACTGCACTAGCGTGCACCGTCCCCTTGACACCCATCTTTCGCCAGTGCTCTTGAATCGACACCGGCAACGCATTGTAGAGCTGATCATCCAAAGCCAAGTTGCTCACGCCAAGTTTCGCAGTCAAGGGTGCTTGGCCACCAAATCCCTGAATATCACACTCGAGGCTTAATGCCGCTTTCCCCGAACGCCCCGTTGCATTTCTGAGCTGCATCCCATGGTTGTTGATGTAAAAATCACCTGAAATCTGGTCCAGAGGGTACGGAACCCGCGGATGCAACAGCCTGCCGTCATCAAGCTTTACATGCCCCTGCAAATTCAATTGCGATGGATCCTGGCGCAATTCGAATCGAGTTTCTAAGCGACCTGAAAATCCACCAAGCAATTCCAAGCGATCCCGAAGCACACTTGGCAACTGATCACTCAGTTGCGTTGAAAAGTCAAGTTTCTCAATCGAACCACGCAGGGTCCATTGCGAACTCGATAAATTTCCGTCGGCGTCGATGCTCAAACGAGAAAAATAACTGCTCGCCAGCGTTGCATGCAGCTCATGACGCAGTTGTTGGACTGCTGGATCCGACGTCGGTACGACATGCTCTATGAAGGTTCCCCTCAAATCATGGCAAATAATCTCACGCTGATTCTCTCCGGTCTGATGCCCTAACCGAACAATCCCTGATCGCACCTGAATTGCCGGTAATCGAACTGCCGATGTCGGCTTGCGCATCAATTCAGCAAGGCTCCATGTGCCATCCAGCTTAGGCCAAACACTCAGTTCCAATCCATCGACCACCACGGTTTCGATAGCAACTTGTCCTTGCAGTATCCCAACCAAGTCAATCGGCCCATTGCACGAAACCCTGGCGATCTTCACAACATCCCTGAGTCCCTGCTCAGTCGACTTGCTCACACTCAGCCCATCGATCAAGATCGACTCACCGGGTACCAACCTTGCTCGATCCACCGTTACGTAATGGTCTGGAAACGCCTTCCTAAGCCGACTTTGTATCTCCGACGTGAGCTTGTGATCGACCCGATCAAACAAGACGTAATAAGCCATCACGGCGGAAGCGCAAAGCAATAGAATCCAACTCAGCCGACCACCCCTGGTGACCGCTGTGGTTGATTGACCGCTCTTACTCCCTTGTGGTTCCAACAGCATCCTTCTGTCTACTTGCCCAATCTGGTTTCAAAATTGGGAAAACCATTTCGATCATCGCCGAGAATCCGATTCCAGCCAAGCCGCACAGTAACAATACTCCCGGTTGCCGGTATCTGACCGACCCTATGAATACCATGTGTAGCAATGCCAAGTAAATACATGGCAACGCAAACCACACCGCATCGGTCAGTCGCCTGCGATCCTTCCGCAAAACGTACAGACCAAAGACGCTTGCGCCCACGATGATCAAGTAACCGCCCGCCTCCCAATAGCGAATCATGGGGTTGGACAGCTCTTGCGCCCGGGGCATCGGCGACCAGGTCTTGACGAACTTTACCAATCCTAGCTTTGCAACGTCAGATGGATTCTCACGAGCCCACTTCCAAGCCTCCTGGCTCAACCGACGATCGATTCGCCATTCCAAAGTCGACTCCAGCGGCAGCCCCAAACCTGCATCGTTTGCTAGCAAAGCTTCCTCTTGGACGATTCGATGCATCATGTTCATGGAAAACTCCATGTTTTCATCGCTTGAACCACTCGCACCGGCATGCCAGCCATCGTACAAGCTGGCCCCTACCTGCAACGTCGTCGGAACGAATTTACCCGTGATTGCAAAGTTTCGAATCCACCACGGGGCCATCACCAAAATAGTGCTCGCAAGAAAAACACAAACTATTTTCACCCAAAGAGCCAACGTATTGCCGTTGTTTCGATTGCTAGCTATCAGCAGCATGGGGAAAGCAACGGCTGGCCACAAGCCCCAACTAGGCCGTGCCAAGGAGGCCAATCCAAAGGCAACACCCGAGCCAGCGCTCCAATACAATCCCGCTCGCTCGGTGTTCGTAGGATCTTGAGTTTGGCGACATCGACAGGTCGAATTCCAAAGCATCCAGCAGGAAAGGACAAACAAAGGAGTCGCTACAGCTTCGCTCAAAACAAAGATACTCATTCCAACAGCGCCACTGTAGGTTGCTGCCAGCACACCACTCAAGCAGCCAGCTCTTGGACCGGCTATCTGACGTGTCCAGAACATCAATAGCCATACGATCCCACCCCCTAGCACACAACCTGCGAGCCTAGCTGCCAAGACAAAGGGTGTTTGCGCAAGTCCACCGATCATGGAATGTTCGCACCAAGCGAATATAGAAAGGAAAAGAGGATAGACCGGCGCTCGGAAGATTCTAGATTCCTCGCTACCGTACTGATACTCTCCGTTGACAGCTAGATTGTGTGCGATGGTCCAGTAGGATTGACTATCTCCAAACTTTAGGGTCACTCCAGAGGCAGCGCACTGGTATTGCCACACCAAAGCCGCAAAAACTCTTAGAAGGATCGCTAAACCGACGATCGTGAAGCTGCATCGCGGATCGTCAAGGAGTTTGAGGACTTTCGCTGGGCTCAAGGTCTTTTGGTCCTCGCTGCGATTTCGATGTCGCTAATCAATCGTGTAACTCCGAGAATTGGCTCATAAGCGTTGATCGACGCGAATGATGACTCCGTTATTTTAAATCGATCGGTTGGAACCAATTCCGAATCGATCGTCGAATCGACGGGAACCCACTGTGAGGAATCGAAACACTCGACCCAGAAGTGCAATTGGCAGGTTGGTCGGACCGTCGAAGGCACCGCTTTAAAACCGATCGCGATTCGCGCAGGGATTTTGAGCGAGCGCAAGACGGCGGCCAGCAAAAATGCATGGTCCAGACTGTCCCCTTTGCGTTGTCGAAGGGTGACTGCAGGGGTTTGAAGATTGCGATCTATTTCCGTGCTCGAAACGGCTTTAGAAACCCATGCGCGAGCTGATAGCGCTTGACGTCGCGTTTGCTGGGCTACTTGAGCCGCTTGGCCACCCGTTTGCGGCTGTTTCGAATCCAATTCGGTTTGCTCGGCAGTCTGTGTTTGGATCCACTTGCTCAAAAACGGATCTTTGTAGTCGATCAGCCCTGCAGAGGCGAGATTGGCCTCATCGGGCAAATCGTTGGACAAGTCGATTCCAACACCCGTTTGCGAAACTTCTATATCCCAAGTCCTATCATTGACACGTAGGGGCATTTGATTGGTTCTGCTGCTGATGGAACCATCTTTGGAAAGCATTCCCGAAGCGACTCTGAAAATCGCGAAGCCTGTATCCGAAACCTTGGTATAAGACCCAAGCAGAGGGAGGCTCTTAAGGCTTGTGGCGTCGAATTCATCTTTGGAGATCACATAGCGAGCCGTCACCGGATCGCAGTCGTATGTCTGGCGATCGATCCCGGGAGTGTAGGTCTTGCGCACCACTCCTTCTTGATCGGTCCACAACAGGGAATTCGAAGCCCCAGCTCTCGATGTCGAACGGTTCTCAATCTCCATGCGACTTCGTAGTTCCCCTTCGAAATCAGTCGTCTCGGCTTGAGCAAGAGCTTCGAGTCGACTCTCGGTTATGCCGATCTGAAAAGGATCCAAATAGCGTATGGTTCGAACCTCCTTGAGCTGCATTGGCTGGGCTCTGAGCGACTGCTCGATCGCAAAAGGTCCACGCAAGCTCTTTTCCCAGGGAACGGAAACCTTTGAAGTCACCTTGTCTTCGTTTTGCTCGATCGTCAAAGCTCCGTCCTTTACGGCACCCTGGAAAAGGCGTTTGGTTACCCCCGTGTCCAAACTTCCTGAGATCCCGATGAGCTGGCCATCGAGCCTCTCGATCGTCTTTATAGAAACATTTTGATCGACCGGTGGTCCGGTCTTGCGACTGATCCTTATTCGGCTCTCGGCTTCGATGCACACGAAATCCTTCGTGGCTAGTTCTCTGGCCGAATCCAATCCATCGATCGCCTGCAGTTGCTTCATTGTCGGAATTTCGATGCTTCGTCGAGTGTATCCCACAGGGCGATTGCCTAAGTAGATAATTTCCCACTGCAATATCGGAAGCGACGATGGGTCGATCCAATGAGTGGAGCGGTCGCTACTTGAAGGCCCAGGATCCACTTTTGTGGAATCCACTGGGGCAAGTGGTTCAGGTTCGATGACCTGCCGAGCAGTCGGTGAGTCTTTCCGGTCGCTGAGTCCGATCTTCTGTGTCAGCTCTTTGCGGACCGGTTCGAGGTCCGAATCGGTCCAGCGATAGTCGCATCCCTGTGATCCTAGACTCAATAAGCAAAGCGTCCAAATGAGCTTTTTCATGGATTCAAGTGGGCAAAGCCCCCGTTGGTTGCCATCCGGGTTAAGTTTCAATTCCTCGTATCCTTGGTATCGAATACTTCCATTGGTGCACTCCAGTGCGTAAGGATGACGAATCCTGGCCATTCTCCGCAGGTTCCGATTGTAGCGATTGTACCAAGTGCAAAAGCTTGGGAATTTACAGAGATTCTTCCCATGGGACACGAGTTTGACCTATTTTTGGTTATTCCGAGCAAGCTCGATCAAGACGCTTCCTGCTCGCATGCATTCACCACTCGAACCATTCTTATCATCATGGGTTTCCCTGGCTTCCGTTCCGGTCAAAGCAAGCGCAATATCAATGAATCTCGCTCAACTCCAACGTCAAGCTTTGCAGCATTGACACCCGATGAGCTTGAAGCCCACATGGAGCGTGCTCGCTATGGATCTTTCGAATTGACCGATGCGGTGCGACCAGCCTACGACATGCAAATCGTACCAAAACAAGGATTCAAACACGATCGGTACTCCGACCCGGACTGCACCACGCAGATTCCAGTGATCTTGGCTTCGGCTTCCCGCGAACGTCTGTTCGACTTGTTTGTGGATCTTGTCAACAGTCTTGGCGATGTTGTGAACGTGGTGCTCGAAACCAGTCACCACGGCGATACCGGGGAGCATCAAGATTACATCCGTGAGCACATCGATATGCCAGTGCTAACAAGCCTGCTGTATGAATTCGAAGATATCCTCATGAACGACGGATGTACCGGCATCGCTGTGGTCAATCCCAAACGCAAGCAGGAGATCCAACTCGACGAACACAAGCTCTTGATCTGCTACGGGTCGCCTCAAGAAATCTATGAACGGATCTTAATTCAACACGACGTTTACCCAGATAATGAAATGCGGTTCATCACCGAAGGCGAACACGTTCATAGCAGCTCAGATCGCTACATCGATGTCTTCGACTCGTTCCAATATCGACTCGGAATCGATGGAGCTTTTCACGACGATACCCATTTTGAAACTTGAGATCTGTATCAGTACACGAATTGAGTGCGTACTTGCAAATGGTCCGTTTCTCCGACGGATCCGAAGCGGTCCAGCCAGGTATGCCCCCATCCGATCCCAAACTTGGCCCGGCGTGTGGCCCACCAGTTGGTTCCGAAATAGGTCTTGTAAAACTCACCACCATGGATTGCTTCGTCCTCTAAGTCGACATTCGAGAATCGACTTACAAGCTCTATCGCTCCATAGCGATTCTTTGGGATCACTCGCCTTGCGTAACCGACCGTGCGATCATAAGGTCTTGATTCACCCGTCACGACCCAGCTGGTCGCTACATAGCATCCATAGAAATTGGGGTTACTGGTCACGTCGGAGCTGATCCAACTAGGGATGTACTCAGCCAACACGGAAACTGGACCTTGATTCCACAAGAGTTCAAGCCCGAAATTCCAGGCGTAATTTGCTGGGATCGCTCCGGTGTCGACGTAATTGCTCGTGACGTTTGACTCAGGCCTACCACGCATGCGAATCGAACCGTCGGTGTCGGTGTTGTAGCGGCCAGCGAGCCCCACATGAAAATAGTCTCGGTCTTCGTTCAAATCCCAAAGCAGCCCTGTGGTCCGGAATGTAACATCGGTTCCATTGTTAAAAGCAGTTCCAGGATCGCCCCAATCCTGATCGTACACCCCAATGGACGCCGTTGCTCGATGGTCCTGTCCTAACACCCGATTGAGCCTTATGCCTGCATTCCGCGAAACAAAAAATGGACTCAGCACCCGCTCTTGGGCCGGTAGATTCGCAGCATCACCAACCATTTCATAAGCGAACGTCTCTTTGAGCTTACCCACCGACAATGTTGTCTCTGGACCACCCAACGGGGCTGTCACGGCCAAGTCGGTCAAGTTCCAAAACTGCTCAGGATCTGTGTCGAACCCCTTATACTCAGCAGCCACCAAATACCCGAGTTTATAAGCCCCACCGACTTTACCCCGAGCCATGAATCGAATTGCTCGGTCATCGAACTGGTCGGTCTGCTTACCAACCTGGGACAAACTGTTAGCATCCTGACCAAACGCATTGTAATCCCCAATCAACACCAAGCCTGGTGTCATCGTGATCCAATGCCGATCGACTTTAAGTTGCTGAGAAATCTGCGGTGGCACATCAGGAATCACGTACACAGGAGCCGCTTCGTCGCTTGACGGTGCAGTGAATTGACCTCGCGGTGGTGCCAAATCCGATTCAATCGATTGACCGTAAGCCGATGAAGCACAAGCAAATAGAAGGAAGACGGAAAACCACTTGCAGCCAAAACTCGTTTGCATCGGTAATCCTCTACTTGGCAACGGCTCTTAGGTGCGCTCCAACACACCGCGAATCCCAACGCTTGCATTATCGGTACGACGACCACAAACCCTAAAAGATATGCAACGCGAACAACTCAACCCCGCAGCCTGCAAAGTCTTTAAGCAATTCCCCTCAAAAAACCGATGGTAAATGATAGCATTCCAGAGCGATTCCATAGCGAAGGGGCAGAGCTAGGAACCTCGTTTGAGTTTGAAGGGCTTGCGCGGATTTCGAGTGTTTGCGTCGGCTTGGTCGACCGATTCGAGGCCTTCTCCACTTCCCAAGGATCCTTTGTTGATGAAGTTGATAAGCTCGAGGATATCGAGTGGATCGACACGCTTGTCTCCATTGACATCCACATAATCTGGGGGACCGGGCAATCCCTCGACAGGGAGCGAAGCTCCTTTTGAATTCAACAGATTGATGATTAACAATACATCCAGAGGGGATGTCGATCGATCGTTGTTGACATCGTAGCGGTTGGCGGGATTCTGATAAGCCGATCCAATAGGGGTAGCAAAACGAGGACTCGTTGCGGTTCCGACATTGTAAGCAATTTGGAAAAACCGATCGAATGAGCCTGTGAAGATATCTGCAAGCCCATCTCCATTCCAGTCGGCAACTTCGACACGAAAGTCCGCCGCGATGTGATCATTGATCCCGTTTGGCTGTTTGAAAAATATCGCTGGATTGAAGCTCGGTGCTGTGGTCGTTCCAACGTTTCGGAACCAGCGAGTTCTCAGGTCGTGAGACCCCGTTGCCACCAAATCAAATCGACCATCTAAATCCATGTCTACGACAGAGATAGCTAAGCGGCCATTACCGACCACGATATCCGTACCGCCAGCTTTTACCGAGACGCCTGAGGCAAATACCGGCTCATTCGAGGTCCCAATGTTCCGATACAACAGAATCCGTCCGTTGGCGCCAGCTAGGATATCGATTCGGCCGTCAGCATCATAATCGACTGCGCGAGGAGCGACGGTAGAAGACTGTCCAAGATCGATGTCGGTACCGCCAGCTTTCAACTTAGAAAAACCAGTGAAGCTCGACGTGCCTATAGAAGTACCTGGGAGGACAACTTCGATCGTCATGGTCCCGGAGGAAATCCCTCCTCGATGGTCACCGATCGTGTACTGAAACCAATCTCGGTCAGAAAATCCAGGATCGGAGGTGTGCGCGGACAGAATTGACCAAGTTGACCTCGTTGACGGGCGGGTTAAACGATGTCGCCTGCGGCGAATGGGAAATCAACACGAAACCCGACCCCATCAACAATGTCAATCTCGTCAACAATGTCC
>Ga0172376_10000783_pt1 | contig 41059 bp, 36 predicted proteins | sample Lak35m_FD_121114 | JGI IMG/M metagenome (GOLD analysis project Ga0172376, IMG submission 121114) | Freshwater microbial communities from Kabuno Bay, South-Kivu, Congo - kab_092012_35m | ecosystem: Environmental > Aquatic > Freshwater > Lake | place: Democratic Republic of the Congo: South-Kivu...
AGAAATTTTCGGTCCGGTGCTCACCATTTATGTTTATCAGGATAGAGAATATGAACAGACCCTAAAGTTAGTAGATGAAACTTCCCCTTATGCGCTGACTGGCGCTGTTTTTACCTCTGACCAGCAAGCTTTAAAACTGGCCAGTGAAATATTGAAAAATGCAGCGGGTAATTTTTATATTAATGACAAACCAACAGGCGCTGTTGTTGGACAACAACCATTCGGAGGAGCCCGTGCTTCAGGGACTAATGATAAGGCTGGTTCAGTTATTAACCTCTGGCGATGGGTTTCACCCAGAACAATCAAAGAAAATTTTAATCCTCCACTGGATTATAAATATCCCTTCATGGGATAAATTAAAATTTGAATTTTAGCGAAAATTCGCTAATTTTACAAATAAAAATACTATGGCGGCTTATTTTAATATGGAAACGCTTAAGTTTCTGATTTTTAATGTTCATAAGTTGGAAGATTTGCTTTTAAACGAGCGCTATAATGCTTTCGACAAGGATGCCATCCTTCTTTTTTTGCAGGCTATAGCTGATTTTTCTGACCAGGAATTAAATCCTGTTTTCAAGGAGATGGATGAAAAACCGGCTAAATTTTCAGACGGTAAAATCCATGTTCATCCAAAAATGAAGGAAATTTTACACAAGCAAGGGGAACTTGGGGTTATAGGTGCATCCTTTGATGAATCGCTGGGTGGTTTACAATTGCCGGCAACAGTTATGCATGCGGCTTACTTCATTATGGAAGCTGCAAATAATCATATTCCCGGATATGCTGGTTTAACAGCAGGTGCTGCCCATTTGATCTCTTCTTTTGCCGATACAACGTATCACGATAAATATGTACCAAACATGTTAGCAGGTAAATGGTGTGGTACCATGTGTTTATCAGAGCCCCAGGCTGGGAGTGGTCTATCAGATATAAAATGTTCAGCAAAACGAACAGACGATGGTACTTATCGGATAAAAGGACATAAAATTTTTATTTCCGGTGGAGATCATGAATATACAGAAAATATTATTCATCTTTTATTAGCCAGAATAGAGGGTGCACCTTCCGGTACCAAAGGAATTTCCTTGTTCATCGTTCCTAAATACCGGGTAATGGATGATCATTCATTAATGCAAAATGATGTAATTACAGCAGGGGATTTTCAGAAAATGGGACAAAGGGGCTATTGTACAGCTCATCTTGTTTTTGGCGACAATGATAATTGCACTGGATATCTTGTAGGCGAAGCTAATAAGGGACTCTCTTATATGTTTCAGATGATGAATGATGCCAGAATAGCTGTTGGCAGGGGAGGGGCAGCCATCGCTTCAGCAGCTTATTATGCTTCTTTACAATATGCTCAGGAAAGACTTCAGGGAAGAAGATTGTTAAGTGGTGGACGAAAAGATGAATCTTCAGGTCCAACTTTAATTATCAATCATCCTGATGTGAGAAGAATGCTTTTTTTGCAGAAGGCTATTTATGAGGGCTCTCTTTCACTTATTTTGCAATCTTCTGTTTACCACGACAGAGAAATTTCTGAAAAAGAAAATAAGGAGCATTGGAATCTTCTGCTGGAGTTTCTTACACCGATTACAAAGACATATCCTGCAGAAAAAGGAAAACTGGCAGTCGATAATGGTCTTCAAATATTAGGTGGTTACGGTTTTTGTGCCGATTTTATACTACAACAATATTATAGGGATATTCGGATTATGTCTATTTATGAAGGAACGACAGGTATTCAATCGCTCGATTTGTTAGGTAGAAAAGTCCTGATGGAAAATGGAGTGGTTTTGAAAAAAATGCTGGCAGAAATACAACATACTATATCTGAAGCCCGTAAGGAGAATCAACTCGTTCAAACTGCAAAAGAACTCGAGGATCAATTGCCCCTGGTTGAGAAAACCCTGGCACATCTGATTCCCATTGCAATGAAAGGGGAAACCGAAAAATTTATTTCTGATGCTACGCTGTTCATGGAAGCTATAGGATCGGTGGTAGTAGCCTGGCAATGGTTAAAAATTGGCATGGCAGCCGCAGGTGAATTGAAAAGTGAAAATTCAACATTTCCGGCAGCAATGTTGAAAAATAAACTCCATACCATGCGCTTTTTCTATAAATATGAATTGGCCAGAAATAAAAGTATATTCAACATTATCCAGTCTGATGAGGTGTTAACCCTCGCTGAGGATGAGGCTTTTCCTGACTAATTTTATTAACATGCACAAATATATTGACGGTTGGTACAGTCCATCTCTTCACAAACACATGAATATTGCGGTATATGGTCATTATGGATTCGCTTTATTGATGTTGCCAACTGCCGCTGCTGATTTTCTTGAATATGAACGGTTTCACCTCATTCATTCCATATCACATCTGATTAATGCCGGAAAAGTAAAGGTTTTTTCCATCAATAGTATAAATAATGAAAGTTGGTTAAATAACTTCATGCACCCAAGGGATAAATCTATCAGGCATAACCAGTTTAATGAATATGTGTATAAAGAGGTAATGCCATATATTAAAAGTAAAACATCTGATGAAACACCAGTCATAGCTGCCGGGGCTTCTTTTGGCGCACTTCATGCAATGAATTTGTTTTTAAAAAGACCCGATCTGATTAATGGCGTCATTGCGATGAGCGGTGATTATAATCTTCAGTCTTACACAAATGGCTACTTTGATGAGGATGTATATTTTAATAATCCTATGGCTTATTTTCCGAACTTAAATGATGAAAATATTCTGTCAACATTAAGACAGCGCTCTCATATTCATATTATTTCAGGTTCAGGAAGTTATGAAAAGCCTCAGGCCAGCAAACAATTATCGGCTGTTTTTCACGCTAAAAATATTAATCATGAACTGGCTGTCTGGGGAGATGATATGCCCCATGACTGGCCTACCTGGCATAAGGTTTTACCCTTTTATCTCGAAAATAGGTTCTGATTGCCCTGAATTTTCTATTTTTGAGCTTTAATGCTTTTAATTTTAATGTTTTGATTGAAAACGAAAATGAAGATGAATTTTTTCAACATGTTTCCTTGCAAATCGATCCTAAGCAGGAACTTGTTAGAATAGATAAATATCTGTCCGATCGCTTAGGCAAAATTTCAAGGAATCGGATTCAGCAAGCTATCAGAGCCGGGGCTGTAATGGTTGATGCTTCTCCCGTTAAGCCTAACTATAAAATAAAACCGGGTAATTTAATTTCAGCAGTATTTCCCAGGCATTTCTCAGAAGAAGAGGCAGGTAAAATTCAGCCTCAATTTATTCCCCTTGAAATTGTTTACGAAGATGAGGATATTCTGATTATCAACAAACAAGCGGGCTTAGTGGTACATCCGGGCGTTGGTAATTGGGATGGTACCCTGGTAAATGGTCTGGCTTATTATCTGGGATTGGATCATCTGACGCAGGATGCTGAATCTTTTCAAAACAGAGTGGGTCTCGTTCACAGAATTGATAAAAATACCTCCGGACTTTTAGTTATTGCTAAAAATGATTACGCCTTATCATTTTTAGCTAAACAATTCTCAGATCATTCCATTGAAAGGACTTATTACGCATTGGTATGGGGAACACCAGAGCCTTCAAATGGTAACATTGTGGGACATATTGGCCGAAATCCCAGAGATAGAAAAAGTTATCAGGTTTACCCTGAAGGGGATGAGGGGAAATGGGCGCTTACCCATTATGAAACACTGGAAAATTACTATTATGTCTCTTTGGTGAAATGTAATCTTGAAACAGGCAGAACACATCAGATCCGGGTTCACTTTAACTATATAGGTCATCCATTATTTAATGATGAAAAATATGGTGGTTCCAGAATCGTAAAGGGTACGCCTTTTTCAAAGTATAAGGATTTTGTGCATAATACCTTTCAGGTATTACCCAGACAAGCCCTTCATGCCAGAACCCTGGGTTTTATACACCCCACTTCAAAGGAATTTGTACGTTTTGAATGTGAATTGCCAAAGGATTTTGAGGAATGTCTGCAGCGTTGGAAAAAGTACTATCAATCACGAAGAGATTAAGATGTACATGATGAAGGAAAATGAAATAGATATAATAAAACACTGGATTGAGAAGGTAGTCATTGGAATGAATTTTTGTCCTTTTGCCGCAAAGCCTTTTTATCTTGGTAAAATACTTTATCAGGTTCAGGATGAAAAGGATATTTCAATATATATCAAACAATTTTATGCCGTTGTAAGAGAACTTCAGGAGGAACCAGCTGAAGTTTTTGAAACCGCATTCATTATCTACCCTCATTCATTTAAAGCCTTTGATGAATATCTTCAATTTGTGGAAATCCTTAACTCTTTTCTGAAGATAAATCAGCTGGAAGAAGCGTTTCAACTGGCTTCCTTTCATCCGGATTATTATTTTGAAGGCAGTCAACCTTCTGATGTCACAAATTATACTAATAGATCTCCCTATCCATTAATCCATATTCTAAGATCTGAAAGTATATCTAACGCCACCGTTGTTTTTGGTGATACCTTGAAAATCCCCCAATTAAATATCAATAAACTGAATACAATGGGGAAAGCAGGCTGGATAGCCTTTTGTGAGAAAAACCAGATTTCTTTGCCGAAATAATTTTATATGAACCTGGAAAAAAGAGTACAAGCATTCATTTCATTTGGTGAATTATTGAAAAGTCATCCTGAAAAACTGGAGGAAAGTATCCTGAAAACCAATCAAATTAATCCCTGGTTTACGCCTGAAAATCAAAAACTGGCTATTGAAAATATATGGGCATTTTTTCTCAGTGAATCAAGATTGAGAAATTGGATACAAGATTATCCGATGCTTGGCAATCCGGTGATTCCTAAAAAAGTAGGATTAATTTTAGCGGGGAATATTCCACTTGTCGGATTTCATGATTTTCTTTGTGTCCTTGTTTCAGGGAATAGCGCCCTTATTAAATGTTCAGAAAAGGATCCCTTTTTACTTCCATGTCTGGCTGAATTATTGGTTGAAGTGGAGCCACAATTCAAATCATTTATTCAATTTGTTGAAAAATTAGTTGATTATGATGCGGTCATAGCAACAGGGAGTAATAATTCAGCCAGATATTTTGAACAGTATTTTTCATCAAAACCTCATATAATAAGAAAAAACAGGCAGGCAGTGGCGATTTTAACAGGAAGTGAGTCTGAGGATGAATTAATTAATCTTGGAAAAGATATTTTTACTTTTTTTGGCCTGGGTTGTAGAAATGTTTCTAAAATTTATGTTCCAGCCGATTATGAGTTTACCCATTTGCTCGATGCTTTACATTCCTACAAAGAGATTATTTTACATCATAGTTATAAAAATAATTTTGATTATCAATCTGCTATCTGGCTGTTAAACAAGGTTCCTCATTTTATGACCGGCAGTATATTGATCTCTGAAGAAAAATCTATCTCCTCTAAAATTGCCACGCTCCATTACGAATTTTATACATCTTTACCTGAGCTTAAAAATAATTTGAGCAGTCATCAGGATCAAATTCAATGTGTTATTGGAAATCTTGTCATTCCTGGTTTTTCTATTATTCCATTTGGTGAAGGCCAAAAACCTGCATTATCGGACTATGCTGATGGTGTAGATACCATCGCCTTTTTAACAGGAATGAGCTTATAAATAAAAGGGTTAAGGTAACCATTGAAAAACAGTTGTTATCTGTAAATTGGCTAAAACGGAATATTTAATAAAGGTTCCTTTACCATTCTTGAAATCTTATCCCAAGCTGACAATCTGCTATGGCAAATTCTTTAGCCCCCCATGGCCTCAACCTTATTTTATTCAGATTTGGATGCAGAAGATTAAGATGAGTAGCCAAAATTTTATCATAAACAGCCGCTATATTTTTTGTTTCAATTCTTAATTCCGGATGATGTTCGCCAGCTATTATTTTATCCTGGAAAACCATGATTTTTAGGTCGTCTTTTGCTATTACACAATATGGGTGAGCAGTATTTAAATCCTGATGTATAATGGTAAATTGAAGACAGTCAACAAATGTATTCAATCCGTCTGAGATATCAGCATAAAAAACACCAGGTACTAAAGTTGAGAAATTCATTTTTTAACCGACGTGTTTATTCATAATAATAACCAAAAATAATATTCATTTCATCTTCACTTGTAAATCCAAAAGAAATATTTCGATTTGAAGTGTTATTATAAGTGACCTCTGAGGTAAGACCTTCTCCAGGGTTCAAAACAATAGGGTTTGCAAATAATTTGGTTAACGGATGTTCCCAGTCCGTATTTTCATATAATATTTCACCATTTCTGGATCCACCAAATATTTTAATTACAAATTTTTCGCCATACTTATGATTATGGGAAGTGAGTAATAAGATGTGTGTCTTTACTGAAAAAGTAAAATTCTTTATAATCGTTTTTCTTTGGTTTGGCGGAAGATTGAAACTGGTGTTGTTTAAATCTAACATTTTGACCTCGTTTTTTACTGAACTTGCAGGAATAGTATGAAAATTCACATAATTTTCTCCTTGTAACACCAATTTAGTCTTATTGAAATAATGGGCATTTAAATCAACAGGCATATTGGGGCTTATTTTAATAGCCGCACCTTCAGGTAAGCTGATACTATTATTTACATCCGTACCACCACCAATAAAAAAGTGATTTTGCATTTCAGCTAAAGTTAAAATATTTAAGGAACCATCAGGATTTCGTAAATCTCTGATTTTATTTTCTGCCGGCAGAAAGGCAGGATTGTTAAATCCATAAACCAGGAAATGATGGCTGTTGGATCGACCTTTCAATTCTATTTTATTCACATAAACAGGAGCATTGTTTGGCGTTGTTTTTCGGATAAATATTTCCCTTTCAAAATTTGGCTGGATATCGAATTTATCTATTTTAAGTTGAAAACCATTTACAGGTGGAGATAGAGGATCTATATCAGACTGACAGGCAGAGCTATCAGATAAAACAGATAAGCTCAGGCTTCTATCATCTTTTGAAGCTCCGGTATTGATCCATCTTTTCACCAGTTCAACCTGACCTTTAGTAATAATATTGCCGCCCATTGGCATTTGTTTTCCAAAATTCAAATTACTTTTATGTATGTATGCGTCGCAATTAATCTTGTGAAATAAAAAACTTTTTTCTGCATCACCTGGCTGAACCAGTAACATTTTTGCATTTACAGCAGCTACATTAACCGGTCCCTTATTTACCAGGTTCTGATAAGCGTTCCCATCTGATAATATGAGTTTGTGTTGCTGAAAACTACCATCTGCTGAAGATTGATGGCAACCACTTACAGCACAACTGGGTGTTAGTATCTGTTCTTGAATTACTTTAAATGTTATTTCATTTTGTGGTTCTCCGAAATTTTCCTGTTTACAACCATTGATTAAAACCCAGATAGTCAGTGGAGTCAAAATAATTAAATACTTAAACATTGCTTTTTTATTTGATATATATTAAAAAATGGAATTAATCCATAAACATCCAAAACAGGAAATAGATTAAAATCATAGCCCCGCTGGAAATGCCCAATGTAATGCCACCTATGCCAAAAAACACAATTATAAATAAAACCCTTAATAAAGTAACGGAAATCCCCGTACTATTTGCTATGCCGGCAAGTACGCCTCCAAACATTCCATTTCTGCTTCTTTTCATGATAAAAATTGATTTAAATAGTTTCTTGCTGTTTTAATTGCTGTTAATATATCCTTTTCACTACCTTCGAAAGCCTTGTCTTCTACCTCAATACAAACCGGACCCCGATAGCAGACATCTGTTAAGGCAGAAAAAAATCTTCCCCAGTTTACATCGCCATATCCTGGAATTTTTGGGGAACTATAGAAATTTGGAGGTGACATGATACCCACCTTATTTAATTTATCCTGATATATTTTAACGTCTTTCAGATGGATATGATGCAATCTTTCCTTAAAGTCATATATAGCCTTTATATAATCCATTTGTTGCCAGATAAAATGGGATGGATCAAAATTTAATCCAAATAGAGGAGTTGGAAAATAATCAAACATTCTTTCCCATATCTGGGGATTTATAGCAAGATTTTTACCACCTGGCCATTCATCATAGGTAAAAATCATAGGACAATTTTCTATCCCTATTTTAATTCCGTTTGCCTGGGCAATGTCAATGATAGGTGACCATGCGTTAGTAAACAACTTAAAATTTTCTTCCAGGTTTAAAAATTGGTTTCTGCCAATGAAGGTATTGACCACAGGAATTTCCAATGCGGCAGCAGCCAGGATTACTTTTTTCAGGTGTTCTTGAAAATAGCTGCGTTTTTCTATTTGCTCATCCAATGGATTGGGATAATAACCTAAGCCAGAGATACTTACCTTGTGATCTTCAAATAAGGCCCTAATTTCCTTTATTTTAACTGGATTTAACTGATTAACATCTATGTGCGTGACCCCCGCATATCTTCTATCTGATTTACCAACTGGCCAACACATAATTTCCAGACAGGAAAAATGTTCTTCAGCAGCAAATCTAACCAGTTTTTCCAGAGAATAATCTGGCAAAATAGCTGAAACAAAACCTAAATCTAACATAAAGTGTATGCAATTTTATAAGGGAAAAAGTTAATTTTTTTCTTGTTTGAAAAAAAACAGAAATAACAACAGGACAACAGAGGCAATGCCTGCAGGAACCAGCCATACATTTGTCCAATTGGTAACATTTGATATAGTATAAATGTCTTTTACATTTCCGGCTATCAGATTACCCAATAGCATACCAATACCATAAGTGGCCAGTGTTATTAAGCCCTGAGCCTGAGCCTTTATAGCGGTATCTGCTTTTTTATCAATATAAATCTGCCCACTTACAAAGAAAAAATCATAACAAACGCCATGTAATAAAATAGCTGCATAAAGCATCCATGGGGTAGCATCCGCAGTTCCGTATCCAAAAAATAAAAATCTGATAACCCAGGCAGTTAATCCGATAATAAAGATATTTTTAAGCCCCCATTTTTTATAAGCAAAAGGAAGCATCAAAAGAAAAAGGATTTCAGAAACCTGCCCCAGGGACATTTTATTCTCAATGGAAAAAGTATCCTTATTCACCGTAGGGAAAGCCTGTATATAGGCATCTGTTAATGATGGATTTGCCCAGGTATAGTAAAAAGCAAGAGGAATACAAATAAGTACTGAGGAAACAAAAAATATGGTAAATGATTTTGATTTGAAAAGGACAAAGGCATCTTTGCCTATAAAATGAGTCCAGGATATGGGTTCTTTTGACTTTCCCGGCGGTGTATGAGGTAGAAAAAAGGAGAATATGCCTAAGGCTACGGATAAAAATAAGGCAACCTGAAATATGGTCACTTTATCACCCCAGCCATACCATCCTACAATATTCACAATAACTATCCAGGCTATGGTTCCAAATACCCTGATTGGCGGAAACTCAACTTCAGGATTTTCCATTTGCCTCATGGCAATAGAAGTTGTTAATGAAATGGCGGGTGTGAAAGTCAAACAATACAAAAGTAAAACCCAGATAAAAGTTCCAGGTTGATCTATATTTATCAGCCAAAATAAAATGGCAGCTCCCAGTAAATTTAAAATGCCTAATAATCGTTGTGCGGCAATAAACCGGTCTGCTAAAAGTCCAATCAAAAAAGGGGATGTTATCATGGCGATAGAAAACATAGCATACGCATTTCCTACATCCACCCCTGTTGCTGACAATTGATTGCTTAAATATTTACTCATCTGCCCATACCATGATCCCCAGATACAATAGAGCAAAAACATCATGACGGATAAGGTGATCTTATTTTTCCATGCCATAATCATTCATTTTTGAAGGCCAAAAGATAATTTCAATTCAATATAAGAAATTATTGGATACAGTGATTGAATATTAACAAAGTTATAAAGCATTAATTAAGCAGTAATTTGAACAAAAGGTATAATACTTTCATTTATAAATAAAAAACTATGAAATTAACATCATTCTTTAATCTTCTCCTGTTTCTGCTTTTGGGAATTGTGGGAACAGCACAAACGACCATGTCCAGTTCAATTCATTCTTTCACCGTAAATTCTCTTGAGGGCGAGCCAATTTCTTTATCCAGTTTTAAAGGTAAAATGATGCTCATCGTAAATACGGCATCCAAATGTGGTTATACACCTCAGTTTGCCGGCCTTCAGGAATTGTACAGTAAATATCAGGACAAACTGGTTATCATCGGGTTTCCATGCAATCAGTTTATGAGTCAGGACCCGGGTACTGCAACAGAAATCAAAGAATTTTGCCAAAAAAATTATGGCGTTAGTTTTCCTATGGCTGAAAAAATTGATGTTAAAGGGGATAATATGGCTCCTATTTATGCGTGGCTAACGCAAAAAGAAAAAAATGGCGTGCTGGACGCTAAAATTGCCTGGAATTTTAACAAATTTCTCATTGATGAGGAAGGTAAAATGGTCGCCTACTTTCCAAGTAGTGTGAAACCTTTGAGTGAGGATATATTGAAATATATCAACAAGTAAATAAAGGGGGATCAAAAATCCCCCTTTATCATTAAAAAGGTAAAGTTGGATATGGAACAAAATGAGAAGCTACTCTTGTCATAGCAGGTGCCAGCACAAAACTGAGTATCAAAATAATAATAGCATGCACTAAAGCAATTTCAATATTATTACGCCTTAATTCGTCTAATTCTGATTCTGGTGTTAAAAAGCCGGTAATTAAAAATGTAAATCTGAAAAGCAAATAGCTGAATACCCACATACCTGCAAAAAAGGCAAGCGAAAACCCGATAGATTTTGCCCACTCATTTTGACTGATTAAAAATCGCATCGCATCGGAACTAGTGTTTGAAATGTGACTTAAGTTAATACCTGCAGCTAATAAAGAGGCACCAAACACTATTAAAATAGCTGCGTTCTTTTCCTCCAGGTATTTATCAAAGAAATTTGACTGCACACGCGCAAAGGAAAAAAGGTAAAAAATGGACATTATGGTTAACGTTCCTAAATCGACCCATTCATTTATCATAGTTTTTTATTTTAAGGTAACACAATTTCCCATTTATTCAGATTAACATCCGGATTAACACCCAGCCTCCAGTCCATTCCTGTCAGTTCCCAAACGTAATACTTTTTACCCCATCGGTCTTTGATATGGGCTGAACCAGCATCCGGCGTTTTTGGAATGTGTACAGCAAGCATAGAATGTTCCTCGCCATTAATGACAGCGGCATCAAACCCTAGTTTTTCCAGTATAGCATAAGCAAAAACGGTTCTGGTATCACAATCTCCTGCCTCATGATAAAGGAATTCCATAGGAGAATAAACACCGAAGGGTTGAACATTACCACAGCAGCCCTGTCCCGATTCAATGGGAGCGCAGTTGTTAATGTATCTGACTCCATTTAATGTATATGGACAATTTTCATTAATAATCAATGTGTAAGGTATCGTCTGAATACTGGATATAATTAAATTTAAGGCACCCATATAATCAAGATTGGCATCTTCTATCAGCGTCTTGTATCCTTCAACTAATTCCAGGGTTGGAAATTCAACAGCATTTAAAAGCTGCTCATAAATAAATCTTGCGTATTCAATATCTGACATCTCATAGGCTGGATATCCTATATTTTCTCTGTAGGAAACACTGGCCTCATAAAGTTCCTGACAAACTGGAATAGACATTTCATAGGTTCTGCCATCCAGAGAGTTCCAGGCCCATTTTTTTTCGTATGATTTGCAACCTGCTGCTTCATTAAAAGGAATTTCCTCAGGAACGGAAGGTCTTACAACGGTTTCATTAATTTCTTCTTCACCACTTAACAGATGGTATATAAGGTAACCTAAGAAAATCCAAAAAAATAACTTTTTCATGGTTCAACTGTTTGAAAAAATTTATATTACTTTCCTGAAAGTTAAATTTATTCTGGGATCCTTTATTTTAGAAGATTTTGGTAATGCATGGACCCAAAAATGCTGCGTATTTCCTTTCATCATTAAAAGATGTCCATTTTCAAGTGTTAAGGTAATAATCTCCTTTGTATTTTTATGCCTGAATTTAAATGGTCTATTGGCACCAAAACTTAAAGAAGCGATAGTTGGTTGTTTTCCAAATTCCTTATCATCATCACTGTGCCAGGACATTCCCTCATTGCCATGATGATACAAATTGCATAAGCAGGCATTAAAGCTGGATTGTGTTACCTCCTCCACCGATTCCTTTATTGGAAGTAATTCTTTATGCCAGGGTAATGCCGTTTTTGGAGTATGGGAATAAGTATATTGAAATGCATCATCCCCATACCAGGCTACTTTTCTATTTGTAAGGATTTTCTTACCAAACATTATTAACTCATCTTGTCTCCAATGAAGCATTTCCATCAAAGCCTTTAGCATATAATCACATTGCGTTGCACTCCAGAGCTTTTTACTATAATAAGCCTCACCATCATAAGGTAAAATATTTTGATTGTTGACCATTTAACTTTTTTTGCCGTTAAGTTGTATTGCCCCAATACCGTTATCCAATAATAATTTATTTAATGCGGGCAATTCAATTTCCATTATATTCAGGGCATCTTTATATGATGCAGACCATAAGGCATCCAATCTTTTTTGTTCCTCAAGCACAGCTTTGGTAACAACCGGAATATCACTTTCCGCCTGATTTACTAAAAAAAGATAATTTCCAGTCATTTTATTTTCAAAATTATCAACATCATCATAAGCTTTGGATTTTCTTTGCACCATATTTTTATCCCATTGGTCAATATCCTGGATTAATTTATTACAAGCGATGAAAGATGGGCTGCCACTTAATTCTTTTCGTTTTAAATAAAGCATCATTCGATCTAATTGGTCTTTATATTCAGCCATTTGATTTACAGTATTTATCATGGTTGTAAAGGAGGTAGATAATTGATTCAATAGATTATTATAATCCTCGTAAACCTCTGCTGGAACATTAATATGAGGATTAGGGAGGATATTCATCTCCTTTTTCCATTTTTCTTTTGAAAATTCCAGTTCAATCGTGTACTTGCCTGGTAAAACTTTATGCCCTTTATAACTACCTTCAATGTAAACACCAGGTACACCTGGTCTGGAGAAAGTCCTCATATCCCATACAAAACGATTTAATCCTTTTGTTGAACTTAAAACGGGTTCTTTGGAAGGCCCACCATCATATCTTTTAAAATCTGGTGCAGGAATATGGCTGAATGATTTTACCAGTGTATTTTTGGAATCATAGATATTTATTTTCAAGTTTTGTGCGGGATTATTACTTTCATCTTTTGGTAATTGATAATAAATCACAACCCCTGTTGAGGGATTTACGCCATCCTTAAGGTCCGTTCCACTGGCATCATTTCCAGATTCATCCAGTTTGCTGCCACCATTTACCTGATATGTATCCTCTATTGGATAAAGAACAATTTTAGTGGAATCATTCTCTTTATAATGTCTGATTACTTCCAGGTCATCTAAAATCCAGAAAGAACGTCCGGCGGTAGCTGCAATTAGATCTCCATGTCTGACCATCAAATCAGTGACAGGAACTACCGGGAAATTTAATGTAAAGGGTTTCCAGCTTCCTCCTCCGTTCCTGGAAATAAAAAGGCCTGTTTCCGTTCCTGCAAAGAGTAAACCAGGTAACTGATCATCTTCCCTCACCACCCTGGTGTAAGCACCTTCAGGAATACCAGAGGAAATATTGGTCCATGTTTTTCCATAATCTGTTGTTTTAAAAAGGTAAGGCTTAAAATCATTGAATTTATATCGTGTTGCTGCTATATAAGCTATCGCTTTATTGTGTGGAGAGACTTCTATGGCATTAATCAGACATTCAGAAAGATTACCTGGCGTCACATTTTTCCATGTTTTTCCACCGTCCATAGTCACATGAACCAGACCATCATCACTTCCGGTCCAGATTACCCCTTTTTCATGTGGAGATTCTATTACATAACTTAGGGTCCCATAATTTTCAGCGCCAACAATTTCGTTGGTAAAAGGGCCACCTCCTTTTCCCTGTTTTTCTTTTTCATTTCTGGTTAAATCAGGGGATACTTCTTCCCAGGATTTCCCCATATCTTTTGTTTTTAATAAAACCTGAGCCCCATGGTAAAAAGTATTAGGTTCGTGTTTTGACCAGATGATAGGAGCGTTCCAGTTATATCTGTATTTCATGAATTTAGGTTCCAGCGCAAGATACTGAATAGGGGAAGGCATTATATTGGAACCAGCCCCAGCCTTCGTATCTAATAGTTCGATGGTACCCAGATAACTTCCTCCCATTACAAAACGAGGATTATCAGGATCAAAGGCTAAAAAGGCACTTTCACCTCCTGCGGAACTGGACCAGTCTTTTGAGGTTATTCCATAATGACCAAGAGATCGTGATGCAATTGAAACTGAGGTATTATCCTGTTGTCCGCCATAAACCCTGTATGGAAACTGATTGTCCACATTGATACGATACATCTGGGCTGTAGGCATGTTTTGTTGTTCTGTCCAATTGGCACCTCGATCGAAAGTAATAGAAGCACCCCCATCATCAGCGATGATCATATTTTTTGAATTTTTAGGGTTAATCCAAAGATCATGATGATCCCCGTGGGAGGTATTTAATATTTCCCACGATTTACCTCCATCAATTGATCTGAGTGCAGGCGGTCCCAAAACGTAAACCGTATGTTCATCATTCGGATCGGCGAAAACTTCAATGTAGTACCAGGCACGTTGTACAAGCCGGTGATCACTGCTAACCTTTGTCCAGTTTGCGCCAGCATTTTTTGATACAAAAAGTCCTCCTTCTTCTTTTTCTGTATCCCCCTCTATAAGCGCATAAACAACATCTGAGTTAGCCCCACTGACAGATATCCCCATTTTGCCTTTACCTGCTGGCAATCCTTCGTGAATTTTAAACCAGGATTCTCCACCATCAACAGATTTATAAAGCCCACTTCCGGGACCTCCACTGGTAACCTTCCAGGGGGACCGGTTATGTTCCCACATGGAAGCATACATGATTAATGCATTATTAGGATCCATGGAAAGGTCATTACATCCTGTACCATTATCAACAAAAAGCTTGTTTTTCCAGGTTTTTCCACCATCTGTACTTTTATAAATACCTCTTTCTGGTGTTGGACCATTAAGGGCACCCTGAGCAGCAACAAAAACAATATCCGGATTTGATGGATGGATAATTATTCTGGATATATGTCTGGTTTTATCCAAACCGATTTTTGACCAGGTTCTTCCGGCATCTGTCGATTTATAAACACCATCACCATAAGAGGTCATAACCCCCCTGGGTGCATGTTCTCCCATACCGCAATATACGATGTTTGGGTCTGAAGCAGAAACAGCAACTGCGCCTACGGAACCTGTTTTAAAAAATCCATCTGAAATATTAAACCATATATGACCTGCATCATTGGTTTTCCATAAACCTCCACCCGTTGTTCCCATGTAATAGGTAAGCGGGTCATTTGAAACGCCCGTTGCTGTAACAGAGCGTCCTCCCCTGAATGGACCAATGTTCCGCCATTTTACAGGAGCTAAAAACTTTTCTTCCTCTGAAGCAGAGGACTGTTTACTACTTTCCTGTGCAGAAAGCAATAAACTATAGCAATTGATGAGTAGGAATAAATAGCTGATTTTAAGGGACATGAATATTAATTTTGGTTTGTGGCAATCAAAAAATATTAATTTAATGGACAATTTAGCGAAAAAAAAATTAAGTTAACTATTCGGTAAAAAATAATAATTAATAATTAGGAAAAGTTAAATAATATACTACATTTGCATCATTAAGATTTTATATGTTTGCTTTAAGGCGATTTACTTTTCTACTTGCATGCTTGCTGCTTCTTAGCAAAGACGTAACATACGCCTTCTCCCTGTCTCACAAACTAGAGATCCAACTTAAACAAAAGCATCTCAAAAATAACGGGGATTTTATAAATCCTTTTACATTTAATGATTCAGCTAAAATTTTATTAGTTGAAAATGAGGAAATTGAAGATCACTTAGTTTTTAATTTAGGTGGATCCTTTTTACACCTTTTACCTCCAGCCCAACCAATTGGCATTTTAAAAGCAGATTCCAATTTGCTTTTTCCCCTGATTATTAAAAGGATAATTCTGTTTTGTTCCTTAAAGATTGATTGTTAAATAAACGACATCAAAGTTTCATCAGGAAACTTTAAGTAATGGTTTATTTTTTAATAGCTCCGCTTAGAGCTTAAATCTTTATTGCAGTGAATTCCCATAATAGTACATCAAAAATTAACAACATACATAGATATGAATCTGTCCAAAGTGTGGATATCATTTCAGGTTTAATCGTATCATTACTGGCGCTCCCATTAAGTTTAGGAATCGCTAAAGCATCAGATTTTCCACCACTTATGGGGCTGATCGCAGCTATCATTGGTGGTATGGTTGTCTCCTTTCTGGCTGGTTCAAAATTAACAATAAAAGGTCCGGCTGCAGGTCTTATCGTAATTGCTGCCAGTGCAGTGGCCGATTTTGGTGGTGGAGAAAAGGGCTGGCACCTGGCTCTTGGTACCATCATTGTAGCTGGCATTATTCAAATTTTGTTTGGCCTTTTTAAACTTGGAAAATTGGCAAACTTTTTTCCACTATCGGCTATTCATGGCATGCTTGCTGCTATAGGATTGATTATTATAGCAAAACAAATTCCCGTTTTATTAAATGTCAATCCTCTTTTAACAAAAGGAAAAGATCCACTGGTTTTACTTGCTTCTATCCCGGAATTTATTGTTAATATGAATCCAATGGTTGCAGTAATTGGTATAATTTCACTTATTATATTATTTGTCTGGCCAACTTTAAAAAACCCAGTATTAAAGAAAATACCCGCACCACTTATTATTTTAACCTTTTCTATACCTGCAGGCGTACTTCTTGATTTTAAGCATACTGCTCCCGCTTACACCCTAGTTCATATTGGCAATTTTATTGATATCTTACAGATGAATGCCAATTTCTCAGGTCTTAGCCAGACGGGTATTTTTATAAAGTATGTTATTATGTTTGCTTTGGTTGGCACCCTGGAATCTTTGTTAACCGTAAAGGCAATAGATATTCTCGATCCGGCAAAACAAAAATCAAATACAAATAAAGATTTGATAGCCATAGGTATAGGTAATATTATCAGTGGATTTTTAGGCGGACTTCCCATGATCTCAGAAGTAGCACGTAGCTCTAATAATTTATATAATGGCGCTAAGACAAGATGGGCTAATTTTTTTCATGGCTTATTTATCTTGATTTTTCTGTTGGTTGCCGTTCCGTTACTCGAAATGATTCCCAATACTGCTTTAGCAGCTATGTTAATAACCGTTGGATTCAAGCTGGCTCATCCTATGGAATTTGTACATATCTTTAAAATAGGTAAAGAACAATTGGCAATTTTCCTGGTAACCATATTTTTTACTTTATTTGAAGATCTTTTAGTTGGAATTGCAGCGGGTATCGCATTAAAATTGATTATCCATTTATTTAACGGGGCAGGGTTTAAAAATTTGTTTAGAGCAACTATTCGTGTGGTTGACGAAGAATTTGGATCCAGGTTAGTTCTTGAACAGTGTGCTGTTTTTTCAAACTGGCTCGGTCTCAAAAAAATGCTGGATGAGCTTCTCCCAAAAGAAGTAATTTCCATTGATTTTTCGGAACTGCGATTAGTTGACCATTCTGTAATGGAAAATCTCCAGCATTTTAAAGATGATTATGAGAATTCAGGTGGAAAAGTACAATTTCAGGGTTTAGATCACTTAAATCAAATGTCTGATCATCCGCTGGCAGCCAGAAGACAAAAATCTTAATATAAACCGGAGATAAATGACTAAACATATTGCTTTTGATGAAGATCATGTTTTACATGAGTTAAAACATTATTTGCCATCCCAAACACCACTTAAGGATTTTATTCATCACAATTCCCTTCATGCTTTCCAGCATCTTGATTTTTTTGAGGGTATTTTTAAAGCCTCCTCTTTATTTGGATTCAAGGTTACCCTTTCCTTAAATGAATACAGAAAACTACATACCTTAGGACGAATCCGAACTGATATTTTGAATAAAACCATTGTAAATCATTATGGGGAGGATAATCTTTCTGAATGGTTAGATAAGGTTTTAAATAAATCTTTTAATTTTAGTATAATACCAGAAGTGGGTTTGTTTAGGAAAAATTGGCAGCGATTTTATCAATTTGATTTGGATAATGCGGTTCAGCCTCTTTTATTTAGAATTATTGGAAGCTATCTGGATCAGGGAATTGCCCTTTGGCACTTCCCCCTGGAGGATAAAGGTTTAATCGCCGCAATTAAAATACTGGAGGAGCAAAGTTTCTCCAGTTTTTTTAAAACCAAAAGAGTTAAAGATTTACTTTTTGAGCCTGATTTGAGTATTGCTGGTTTGTTAAAATTATTGGTTGAAAAAGATACCCTTTTCCAGGAATACATTTTCGACCAGCAGTTTGCTCATCGTGGCTGGAGTGGGATTGTTGGTGCAATTGAGGATAATCCCAGTTCCGTGCTTTATCCTAAATCTATTTCTTTGAAGGATTTTATTATCCTGGAATTATTACTTGAGATAGATGCATTAACGGTTGAATTTGGTGAAAACTGGCAACCTCTGGGGCAACTTGTTCCTAAGGAGCCAGCCGATTTATTTGCGCCAATTACCAGAACAGAATTTCAAGAGGTACTCATATTGTGGCAAATGGCTTTTGAATTGAGCTATTATGATGAAGTTTTTGCGGGTTTAATTTCTTTACAAAACCAAAAAAAATCTTTACTTGCAACGGACAATTCTCCTATTAATTCACAGACGGAGTTTATAGGTATTTTTTGTATTGATGAAAGAGAGTGTTCCATTAGGAGACATTTGGAATATGTTCAACCCAATTGCGAAACAATGGGTTGTCCCGGTTTTTTTGGAGTTGAATTCTTCTTTCATCCGGCTAATGGGAAATTTTATGAAAAGTTATGTCCCGCTCCAGTAACGCCTAAATATTTAATCAGGGAAACGGAATCAGAAGGGGGTCGTGGTCATGAAATGCTTTTTAGTAAAAAAGCAAATACTATTTTCAGAGGATTCTTAATAACGCTTTCCCTTGGATTTTGGGCAGCCATTCAAATGATGCTTGATATTTTTAGACCTAAAATGAGTCCTGCAATATCCGATGCTTTCGCTCACATGAATCTAACCTCAACACTTCAAATTGAGGTTACCTATCCCATTGTTGTTGAAAATGGCTTGCAGGTCGGTTTTACATTGACAGAAATGGCTGACAGAGTGGAAAATTTACTTCGCGGAATTGGATTAATCCAAAACTTTCCACCTATTGTCTATGCAGTGGCTCATGGAAGCAGTAGTGCTAATAACCCACATCACGGAGCTTATGATTGTGGGGTATGTAGTGGACGTCCTGGATCTGTTAACTCCAGGGTTTTTTCCTTTATGGCAAATCATAAGGAAGTCCGTAATATACTTAAAAGTAGGGGACTAATTATTCCTGAAACCACACAGTTTATTGGTGCTTTACATGATACGGCTAGTGATGAGATGGCTTTTTATGATCTTGAAATGATTTCTAAGGAAAATAAATTAAAACATAAACTAAATGTGTTGACATTTGAAGAAGCTTTAGATTTAAATGCAAAGGAACGATCAAGAAGATTTGCTTCCATTAAGACGAATAATCACATAAAACATGTTCGTAAATCAATTCAGAAGAGATCGGTTTCCTATTTTGAACCTCGGCCTGAATTGGGGCATGGCACAAATGCGCTGTGTTTTGTTGGGCACCGTCAATTGACAAAAGGTTTATTTTTAGACCGCAGGGCATTTATGAATTCTTATGACTACCGCACAGATCCAAATGGTGAACGTTTGTTGGGAGTTATGAAGCCATTACCTATTGTTTGTGGCGGAATTAATCTTGAATATTATTTTTCCAGAGTTGATAATTATAAATTGGGTGCAGGAACAAAACTTCCTCACAATGTGATGGGGTTAATTGGAGTGGCAAATAGTTCAGACGGTGATTTAAGACCTGGTCTCCCTTTACAAATGATTGAGGTACATGATCCTGTTAGATTGATGATCATTGTGGAACATTTTCCTGACATCGTTTTGAAAACTATCCAGTCCAGTCCTGAATATTATGAATGGTTTAAGAATGGTTGGGTATTGATTACAGCTATTCATCCGGAATCAAATCAATTGTACTTTTTCAAAAATGATCAGTTTTACCCTTACACTCCATTACTAAAAAAAGTAAATGAAAGTAATGATGTTCATGCGTTAATTGATTTGGCAACAGAGATGAAAACAAATGAAATATATCACGCTACCCAAGAGCACATTCCTGTTCATATATTAAACTAAAAAAGAATGAATTTATATATTCCATTGTTTGTCTTAATTCCATTTGCTGGATTTATGATATCCCTGGTTCCTGGAAATCATCAGGAAAAACTAATTTTCAGAACGGTTTTCATTACCCTTGCCCTGCATTTTTTATTACTTACCTGGTTGTGTGTTCAATGTTATATGCAACAAGATACTGCTTTGTTTTTTGAGGGTCCGGCGCTCTATAAAACCAGTACTTCTAATTTTTCCTTTCATTTATTCTTTGATTTTCAAACTGGTGTTTTTGCGTGGATTACAGATTTCATCTTAATGCTGGTTTCAACATTCAGTAAAACTTATTTGCATAGAGAAAAGGGGTTTAAGCGCTTCTACAATAACATGCTTTTTTTCTTTCTTGGGCTTACTATCATTGAATTTTCCGGAAATTTTGAAACCCTTTTTGCTGGATGGGAAATTATTGGCATTGCTTCCTTTCTATTGGTTGCCTTTTATAAAGACAGATATCTTCCAGCTAAAAATGCAATGAAATTACTCTCAGTTTACAGAATTGCTGATATTTCCATGCTGCTTGGTATCTGGCTTAGCCATCATTATTTTAAAAAGTCTCTTAATTTTGAAGAGTTAAAATGGGTGGATATTAATTTTTCAGGCGGGGACCATGATATTTATATTCAGGTAATTCCCTTTCTTTTTTTATTGGCAGCCTGGGTAAAATCGGCTCAATTTCCATTTTCATCCATGTTACCGCGTGCCATGGAGGGGCCTACTACCTCATCAGCTATTTTTTATGGCTCATTAAGCGTGCACATGGGCGTTTTCCTCTTACTCCGTACCTTCCCTTTCTGGCAGGAAAATACTATTTTTATTGTCGTGGTAATCATTATGGGTGGATTGACCAGTTTATTATCTACACTCATCGCAAGAGTTCAGTCGTCGATAAAAACCCAGATTGCCTACTCCTCCATAGCCCAGATAGGTTTAATTTTTATTGAGATAGCTTTAGGTTTTCATACCCTTGCTTTAATTCATTTTGCGGGTAATGCTTTTTTAAGAACCTATCAGTTATTAGTTTCTCCCGCTGTTCTAAGTTATTTGATTCATGATCAGTTTTTTCATTTCTTACCACCAGATAATCAGATTACCAAAAATTTATGGGGAAGATTTAAAATCTCTATCTTTCAGTTAAGTATTAAGGAATTTAATATGGATACCAACATGTTCTGGTATTTATGGCAGCCTTTGAAACGGATAGGTAGAAGACTGAGATTTTTTCAAACAGGAAATGCACTGATTTTGTGTAGTTTATATTTAGCTGCCGGATTCTATTTCATTTTTATAAAAAAGTATTATAATGAGCCATGGTTACATACTTTTTCTTTTTTTGGCGGTTTTTTAAGTTTAGGTTTTATTATCTCAGCTTTTGAATCCAGAATAAGTGCAGAAAATGCCTGGTGGCAGATTATTTTCAGTCAATTTTTATTGGGCCAGACCATTGCATTAAATGAGCAATTTGAAATTATCCAATTGATGTTGTTCTTAAGTGGTATCGTATTTGCAGCGGTATTAGGATTTATGGTAATTAAAAGATTAAAATATATGGGGGAATCGGTTTATTTAAATAAATTTCACGGACTTTCTTACATAAGACCCAGATTATCAGTTGCATTTCTGATTGCTTGTCTTGGATTATCAGGTTTTCCAATAACGCCGACTTTTATTGGTGAAGATTTGATTTTAGGTCATTTGCATGAAAATCAAATTGGATTAACCTTATTGATTGCGCTTATTTTAATTTTAGACGGATTGGCTATTTATCGGATTTATGCCAAATTATTTCTGGGACCACATGACAGAGGCTACCATGAAACCGCTTTCAGGTCATCTTAACACAAAAAAAAGAGCAACTTCACGAGTTGCTCTTTTTTTCTATCTGCATTTGAAAATAGAATTAATCTTCTACTTCTCTTTTTTTCTCCTCCATGTAAACGGCCTTTAATACCTCTGCTCTGCGAGAGATAGATGGCTTAACAAACTCCTGCCTTCTTCTCAATTCTTTCATCACCTGGGAATCTCTATACTTTCTTTTGTACCTTTTTAGAGCACGGTCGATACTTTCGTTATCTTTTACATCAATAATCAGCATAAGGTCTTGAAGATTTAATCGTTTAAAGTTAAAAAATGGAGCGGATGACAAGATTCGAACCTGCGACCTCAACCTTGGCAAGGTTGCGCTCTACCAACTGAGCTACATCCGCAATTAATTTTGGTCTGGACTTTTCCGAAACGCGTGCGCAAATATAGTTGATTATTTACTTTTCGCAATAGTTTTTTAAAAAAATGTTTTTTTATCAATAAACGGCTTTGTCGGTGATTCTCATTATTTTTGTTAAAAATAATGAATGATGTCATGTAAACTAAAATTCCAGATTCACTATCATACACAACCGGGTGAAAATTTATATCTTAAAGTTTTACAAATAAACGAATTATCTGTCGAATACTGGCCATTAATATATGTTGGAAACGGTTTCTGGACAAATGAATTCGATTTTTTGCATACTCAGTTGAATTTTAAATATGCCTATGTAGTTAAAGATAATTTCCAGAAAACGATTCGAGATGAAGGTAATTTTATAAGATCGTTGCCTGAAAGGAGGGATATCTGTGATATTTATTTTATTAGAGATTTCTGGATGGATAAAGGACATCCTGAAAATGCATTTTTTAGTGATGCTTTTACAGGTTCCGTTTTACCAAAAACAGGAAAATTTCCAGAAGAAAAAAGGGGGAATGGTTTTATAAAACTTTCCTTTCATCTTAGAGTTCCGTATCCATACCCGTATGCACAACTGGTTGTAGCAGGAAATATTCCTGAATTGGGAAACTGGCAGCCTGAAAATGCTTTAAAACTTTCAAATTCGAAGGAGAATAATGAATGGACTGGATCTATTTCGTTTCCTGCATTTCCGGAAGGACTGGAATATAAATATGTTTGGGTAACACCTGACAATAATATAACTTTTGAAACCGGGGAAAACAGAGATGTCAGGGATATCAAACCAATAAATTCCCAGCATACTATATTATTGAATGATACCCGTTTTAATTATCCCTCCTCCTACTGGAAAGGTGCAGGGGTTGCGATTCCTGTTTTCTCATTAAGAAGCCAGCAAAGTCTTGGTGTGGGTGAATTTCATGATTTAATTTTGTTTTCAGATTGGGCAGCCCAATCCGGACTTAAGATGATTCAAATTCTTCCAATTAATGATACGCAATCTTCCAAGACCTGGACCGATTCTTACCCTTACGCAGCTATTTCTGTTTTTGCTTTACATCCGCTGTATCTGAATATCGAACGTATTCCGGGATGGGATAAAATAATATCTGCTTCTGATTTAAATAATATCAAACAAGATTTAAATGCGCTAAAAGCAGTGGACTATGAACGAGTCTTATCATGTAAACTGGATTTGGCCAAAAAAATCTTTAATGATCAATGGTTTATTCTTAAAAATGATAGTGCTTTTATTTCCTTTTTTAATGAAAATAGATCATGGCTGGAACCTTATGCCTTGTTTTCTTACTTTAGAGAGAAATTTAACACTGTTGATTTTTATCAATGGGGAGAATATGCCACCTATAAAGAAGCATTTTTAACAGATTTTATTCAACCTGATAAAGAAAGTTATTTACCGATTGCTTTTTATTTCTTTTTACAATTTCATCTGGATAAACAATTGCTGGAAGCAACTGAATATGCAAAAAATAAAGGAGTAATTTTGAAAGGTGATCTTCCCATCGGTATCTTTAAACATAGCACAGATGCATGGATTGCACCCCATTTGTTTAATATGGATGGTCAGGCGGGTGCACCTCCGGACCCGTTTTCAGCAACGGGTCAAAACTGGGGATTTCCAACCTATAACTGGTCTGAAATGGCTAAAGATGGTTATAATTGGTGGAAAAATAGAATGATCCTGCTGGCAAAGTATTTTGGTGCTTATCGAATCGATCATATTCTGGGCTTTTTCAGGATTTGGGAAATTCCAGCAAACCAGGTGCATGGATTATTAGGCGTTTTTAATCCGGCACTTCCTTTATTATCTGATGATTTTATTAAAATTGGCCTTCATTTTGATGAGCAACGGTTTTGTAAGCCATACCTAAAATTGGAATTGTTACTTTCGCTCTTCAAAGAAGATACGATGGATGTGATAGCCTCTATATTTGATGAAGACCATTTTGGGGGTTATCAGTTTAAACCATTTCTTAATTGTCAAAAAGATCTGGAAACTTTTTTAAACAGTTCCTCTGGTTTAAAATATCTACCGTATAAAGAAGTATTATTTAACCTAGTTTGTGAGGTATTATTTATAAAAGATAGGCATCTTGAAAATGCTTATCATCCAAGAATTAATCTGAAGGACACCTTTTCATTCAAATGTCTGGATGCCTCCAGCCAATATCTTGTCCAAAGATTTCATGATTATTATTTTTATCAAATGCAGGATGATTTCTGGAGGAAAAAGGCAATGGAAAAATTACCAGCCATAAAAGAGGCTACAAATATGTTGATTTGTGGGGAAGACCTTGGTATGGTGCCAGCCTGTGTTTCCGGTGTAATGAAGGAGCTCGGCTTGTTATCCCTTGAAATTCAGCGGATGAGTAAAAATCCCGAGACTGAATTTCTACAGGAAAGGGATATACCATATTTATCAGTGGTAAGTCCATCTACGCATGATATGTCTCCAATCAGAACCTGGTGGGATGAATCAGACAGGGATCAGATTCAGCGATTTTATCAGTTTCAATTAGGGGAGTCCGGCATAGCCCCATTATCCTGTTCACCTGATATAGTTGAAAAGGTTATAAATCTCCATCTGCGCTGGCCTTCCATCTGGGCTGTTTTTCCTATTCAGGATTTATTAGGGATGGATTTGTTTTTAGGTAACCCGGATCCTTCTGTGGAAAGAATAAATGTTCCTGCAAACCCCAAAAATTACTGGCAATACCGGATGCATGTATGTATCGAAGATTTACTTGAAAGGACTGATTTTTCTGAAAAACTAAACAAGAAAATTAGTTATTACAGGAATTTTGTGGTACATTAACCTTATTATTTTCCTTAAATGAAATGTGTATTCCCAATCTTCTTTTGTTTATTTTTCAGCAATGCAGGGTTATTGGCACAAATTAATCCTTGCAGTCAGGTTATTATTCCCGCTGATTCCACTGGCGTTTATTCTTTTTCAGGCTATAACGGTAAAAAGGGAATGGTAGATAGTTTGTGTCTTCATATTCCTGTAGAATATTCCTTTGCGGTTAAGATACCCAAAGAAATATCGACGTTGCCAGTTGGAAAATCATTACATCAATTACCAGCAACTATTAAATACTCATGTTTTCCTCAGGATTGTATATTTAAAAAAAATGAAACGGGTTGTATTACCCTAAAAGGAAAATTTGATGAGACGTATGGACTAGATTATTTAAAATTAAAATTGGATGTGCCAGATAGTTTGGGACTGCCCTTAAATGATTTTGGCTTTTTTCTTAGGCCAGTTACCAGCCTGGCTTGTAAAACATCATCTATTCATGCATTAGGTGCAACAAGACTTAAGCTTAATGCTTTTCCAAATCCATTTACAGACTATATTCAAATTCATATTTTAACGGAGTTAAGTGGTTTATTTGATTTACAACTGTACCACATAGACGGCAAAATGGTGGAAAGAAGAAGAATAAATTTAAATCCGGGAAACAACAGGTTTGAATTTCCCACGAAAGATATTCCGGCAGGCATATATGCCTGTAGTTTGACAGATGGATTTTCTTCTGTTTCCATGCGTATTCAAAAAAATTAAATAAGCTACCAAACCCCAATTTTTTCCCATTTCAAATGAGGCGATAAGGCAGTTGGATCAATCTGATCGATCCTTAAGGATAGGGCCTGTGACAAAAATTCGGGCAATTTGCCTTCCCATTTTGATTGAGGAAATTGGACGGTCAACTTACAATCTGTATCAAACTCCTGATGAATGACAATAAGGTTATATTTTTTAACTGCATCCATTATTAAAGGCATTTTACTGTAATCACATGAAAACAAATAATATGTTGATAATTCCCTTTCTATAGTCCCACCATTTTCAATGGCTAATGCTGCAGCATTTCTGTAAGCCTGTATGAGCCCGGAAGTTCCTAATAAAGTGCCTCCAAAATAACGCGTCACAACAACAAGGGTATTGGTCAAGCCCGCACTATCTATTTGTCCCAATATTGGTTTGCCAGCGGTTCCTGAGGGTTCCCCATCATCATTGGCTCTGAATAAGATGCCATCGAGCCCTAAACGCCACGCAAAACAATGATGACTGGCTTTTCCATGTAATTTTCTAATCTCTTCCAGTGCCGGATTAACGTCTTCTAACTTCTCTATTGGAATAGAGAAAGATAAGAACTTACTGCCTCTATCCCTAATTTCTCCAACACCACGTTTTTTTAATGTTTTATATTTGAAATAATCTTTCATTTCCTCAGGAAAGGGTGATTAAGAAAACCGCTGTAATGGCCATAGAAATGCCTATGAATTTAAATTTACTGGCTTTTTCTTTAAAGATAAGCAGTGCACCAAGCATTGAAAGTCCAATAATACCGACATTATTTATAGGGAACATTAAACTGGCATCCCAGCCTTGACCAATGGCTTTCATCAGAAAATGAATAGACAAAAAATTTAGTATCCCTAAAAGAATGCCATAGGGAAGAATATGAATAGCTATAATTCTATTAAATTTAAGTTTTTCAAAAAGTAATAACAAAATTCCTATACTGGCTGCTGTTCCAAATAAAGTGGCTAAAAAAAGAGAGGATTGATTAGAAGAAGATTTTCCTAATATATAAAAGGCCGTGTCGATAATTGAACTTAGTAACCAGGTTAAAAATGGAAATATCCAGTAAATTAATTTTTTTCCACCATTTCTATGTGTATTAAATGGCATATTAATGATAACAATAGCGCCAATAGCCATTAAAATACCAATAATCCGGAATAAAGATAATTGTTCTGAATAATACAGAACGCCGGTTATAATAGGTGCAATAAGTGACATCTTCTGTGTTACAGAACTGATCATTATTCCAAAATGAGTGACCGTTTTAGATATTATGTTGAAGGTAAGAATAAATAATCCGCCTAAAATGATAGCGTAAATACTAAATTCCTGTTCTTTAAAAGATTCAAGATGTATGGATTGTGAATTTGTTAACAAGGTACATGCCAGGCAAGTCAGGTAATTGACCGTAATAATGCCTGGAATATCTGATTGTTTATCCGAAAAATAACGGAATAGCCAGAGTAAAGTACAGGAACTGAGAATAGAAAGAGCCAGATAAATCATTTGTTTTAATTGAACCACAAAGATAAGCGCAAAAGTCTGGAAACAATCTCTTATGATTCTCAACTAAATGCCTATATTTGCAAAAAATTTATAAATTCTTTTGCGTGGAACGAACGCTTAGTCAGTACGACACTGAAATATTGGCCTGTAGGAATCTTTTTGTTAAAAAAACAATAGATTATGGCACTTCTTGGCGTGTTTTAAGACCTTCTTCACTGACTGACCAGCTTTTAATAAAAGTAAAAAGAATCCGTACTATTCAGATGCTTGGTTCACAAAAAGTGTCGGATCCAGTTAAGCAAGAGTATCAGGGCATCGTGAATTACAGCATTTTAGCATTGATACAGTTGTCCCTTCCCGAAAATAATCAGTTTGATTTACCCCCAGATGAAGCACTCGTTTTATATGATACTCAGGTTTCTAAAGCGAGGAAATTAATGACCGATAAAAATCATGATTATGGTGAGGTCTGGCGGGAAATGAGGTTGAGTTCCCTGATTGATATTATGCTGACTAAGTTGCTTAGAATCAAACAAATAGAAGATAATGAGGGTGAAACATCTATTTCTGAAGGCGTAGATTCCAACTACCAGGATATTTTGAATTATGCGGTTTTTTCCTTGATAAAATGGTCGGAACAATCTGAAATTTAATTGTTTATAAAAATAAATATTTTTTATGACACTGACAGACATTTTAATTTATATGGCCATTGCGGGTGGTATATGGTCGGCGCTGGTTTATTTTATTTGGCAGAAGTCCAATCATTTGCTAATTACTTTTTTACAAAGTTTTTGTGGCGCATTATTTATTTTCTCAGGTTGGGTAAAAGCTATTGATCCCCTTGGTACTGCCTATAAGATGGAACAGTATTTTGGAGAATTCAGGGTAACTTTTTCCCAGACTTCTTTAAAAGGTCTGGCAGACCTTTTTCCTGTGTTTGCAGAATATGCCATTGTATTTGCAGTTATTATGATTGTCCTTGAAATTGTTCTCGGTATAATGCTTCTTTTTGGCATATTTAAAAAATTTACCGCCTGGACGTTTTTTCTGCTCATTTTATTTTTTACTTTTTTAACAGGCTTTACCTATCTGACCGGATATGTACCTGAAGGTGTCAATTTTTTCTCTTTCTCTCAGTGGGGTGATTATGTTGAAACTAACATGAAGGTTACAGATTGTGGCTGTTTTGGTGATTTTATTAAACTTAAACCTAAGGTTTCTTTCCTTAAGGATGTTTTTCTATTGTTTCCTGCCTTGATTTTTATTTTTTTCAATAAAAGTTTTTATTCTTTATTTAGTAATACAACCAGAAATAGTATTTTCATTTTCAGCATGGCTGGATTTACCTTTTATTGTTTTTCCAACTTTGTATGGGATTTACCACATACTGATTTCAGACCCTTTAAAATAGGAAATAATATAAGGGAAATGAAAAAATTGGAAAAGGAAGCTGCAGCTGCAGTAAAAATTGTGGCCTATAAAATGACTAATTTAAAATCAGGCGAAATTGTAGAAATTCCATTTGATACTTACATGGTGGAATATGCTAAATATCCAACCACTGACTGGAAATTAGAACAAATTAAATCTGAACCTGCCATTGAAAAAACAAAAGTAAGTGATTTTGAGGTAGCCGATGTGGATGGTAATGATAAAACGGAGGATATTCTAAATTATCCTGGATTTTCATTTATGATCATCGCTTATAAATTAAATGAATCATTAGTAAATACAACAAGGATTCAAAAAGATTCCATCTTTAGAAAAGATAGTATTTTGGTGGGAAAAACGTATCAATATGTTAATGTTTTTAGTGAAATAAAGGAAACCACAATGCCCGTAAAAAATTATTCTTGGGCAGATAATTACCTCGATAGCTGGAAAAACAGGTTACTCCCGGTAATGAATCCTCTGGTAAAAGAAAATATTAACATATTTGCTGTTACTAAATATACGGATAAACAAATGATTGCCGATTTTATTAAAGAAACTGGAGCTGATTTTCCTATATATATGGCAGATGATATATTATTGAAAACAATTGTTCGTTCTAACCCGGGCGTTGTTTTACTAAAAGATGGAAAAGTAGTGGCCAATTGGCACATCAGGCAATTACCTGATGCAAATGAGTTGATTTCAACTTTTGGTCTGAAGAAATAAATACCTATTGTTCACAATTTTGTAAGAATTTTTCACAAATATGCTGAGTCGAAGAAATGTTAGGGTAAAGGTGATGCAAATTTTGTACGCCTTGGGAAGAGATGTTACTCAGGATTATACCAAAGGGTTATTAGGTTACAGAAGGCAGATAAATCAATCGTTTGATCTTTATCTGTTGGTTCTTTTTTATCTGGTGAAAATTTCAGACTATGCTTCCATCGATTTTAAAAACCGAAAATCAAGATTGAGGCCTTCTGCTGAAGACAAGTTATTTAAGCCCCTTTTGGCCTTAAATCCATTTATTAAATCGCTCTCAGAAAATATTGGTTTATATAATCTGATTGATACCCGTGACATCAGAGAAAAATTAGATGAAGATTTGGTTCGTCTGATGTATAACGATTTTTTGAAAACTGAGGAGTATCAGCATTTCCTAACGGCCGATAATCATAGTCCGGATGATTTTATTAATTTATATCTTAGTTTGTTGAAAACCTGCCTTAATTCAAGTCATTTTCAGGATATTTTGGAAGATAACTACTCCCAGTGGATTGATGATGAGTCGCTGGTTGTTGGTGCCATTAAAAAAACATTAAAGCAATTGCCAGTTGCAACTGATTTTTATCAGGAATATATTCCCTCTGAGGAAGCTACCGTCGAGTTTGGTGAATTTCTTCTGGAGACAGTTTACTTTAAGGATAAAGAACTGTTGGATATTATTTCTCCCAATCTGCAAAACTGGGATGCCGAAAGGGTTGCTGTCATTGATATGATTTTGATTAAAATGGCTATTGCCGAGTTGATGAACTTTACTTCTATTCCCGGAAAAGTTACGCTGAATGAATATGTTGAAATTTCCAAAACGTATTCTACAGATAAAAGTAAAGATTTTATCAACGGGATACTGGATAAGTTATTTAAACAGTTATCTGAAGATCAGAAAATTACAAAAGAGGGTAGGGGTTTACTTGATAATTGATTTGGTTTTATCATTATTATATATTTTTTATGTTGGATTCTATTCTAATCCTTGACTTTGGTTCACAATATACACAGTTAATAGCCAGAAGAATAAGGGAAATGGAGGTTTACAGTGAAATCAGACCTTTTTCCAGTGTGCCTGAAGATTTATCAGCATTTAAAGGGATTATTTTATCCGGTAGTCCCTTTTCTGTTAAAGATGAAAATGCGCTTCAGGTAGATTTATCTGCATTTATTGGAAAATTACCTGTTTTAGGTATTTGCTATGGTGCTCAGTATATTGCTAATTCCTTAGGTGGTAAGGTTGAGAAATCCGATAAAAGGGAATACGGCAAAGCAGCTCTGGCTTTGTGTACAAATAACAATCCTCTTTTTAAAGGTGTAAATGCTGATAGTCAGGTTTGGATGTCCCATGGTGATTCTATTTCTGATTTACCAAAGGGTTTTGAGTTACTGGCTAACACAAATGATATACCCATTGCCGCTTTTGGAAGCACCGCATCAAGGTATGAATATCCGGTATTTTGCTTACAATTTCATCCGGAAGTCACGCACAGTGTCGAAGGATTTAAAATGCTGGAGAATTTTGTCAGGCATATCGCCGGATGTGAAGGAAAATGGACGCCTGCTGCTTTTGTAAATTCCACCGTTGAAGATTTAAAAAATTCGATCGGTGATGGTCATGTAATCCTGGGATTAAGTGGGGGCGTAGATTCTTCAGTTGCAGCAGCTATTTTACATAAAGCAATTGATAATCAGTTAATTTGTGTTTTTATTGATAATGGTTTATTAAGAAAGAATGAATATGAAGAGGTACTCCATAGTTACAAAGATATGGGGTTAAATGTGGTTGGTGTCGATGCAAAGGCTCATTTTTATAGGGTATTGGCAGGTGTTTCGAATCCTGAATCTAAAAGAAAAATTATAGGAAAAGCATTCATTGATATTTTTGAACAGCAAGCTAAAATTCTTGAAAGTAAATATCAAAAGATTGCGTTTTTAGCCCAGGGTACTATTTACCCCGATGTAATTGAATCTGTTTCCGTACATGGGCCATCGGTAACCATAAAATCACACCATAATGTAGGTGGCTTACCAGAAAAATTAAACCTTAGTATTGTTGAACCACTCCGAATGCTTTTTAAAGATGAAGTTCGCAGAGTTGGAAAAGAAATGGAAGTACCGGCAAATATTTTAAACAGACATCCTTTCCCAGGTCCTGGTCTCGGTATAAGAATTCTGGGTGATATTACAGAGGAAAAGGTTAGATTGCTACAAGATGCAGATCGTATTTTTATAAATGGCTTAAAAGAAGAAGGTTTGTATAATGAGGTCTGGCAGGCTGCTACCATCTTATTACCGGTTTTTGCCGTAGGCGTAATGGGAGATGAAAGAACCTATGAACAGGTTGTAGCCTTGAGAGCAGTGAACTCTTTAGATGGAATGACTGCAGAATGGTCTCATTTACCTTATTCTTTTCTGGGAAAAATAAGTACAGAAATTATCAATCAAGTTAAAGGTATAAATAGAGTCGTTTATGATATCAGTACGAAACCGCCCGCTACTATCGAATGGGAATAATACTACACTGTTCATTTTTTTATTTTTTTACGGACTAACCTTTGCTTGTACAACAAACAGGAAGGTTTCAGTTGTTCCGATAAAAAATATGCTGAATTTATCTTCTGATTCCCGTATTCTAAAGGAAAAAACAGACACCCTTCCTGTTTTTTATCATGCATCAGAAGGTTCTTTACCCATCGGATCTGATTTGGTAAGAAAGGAATTGCCTGCGGATGAATGGCAAATTTCCAGAAGTAAAATGTCCAGTCAGAAAAATTTTAAAATCGGCTTTGTTTTACCATTTTCAACTGAAAATCAACTTTCAGGGAATATTAACAACCAGTATAATCCTGTAAGTCGATGGGCTATGCATTATTACACAGGGGCAAAAATTGCACTTGAAAAATGGAAAAATAAAGAAATAAAATTTGAATCTTTTGTCTGGGATTCCGGAGTGGATACCACAGGCCTTAAGAAAAATGTACTTTCGGACCCTCGGTTTTTGGAATTTCCGCTCATCATTGGTCCTTATCATAGAGATAATATTAAATATCTTGGCAATTATGCCAGGGAAGCGGGTGTTCTTTTGTTTTCACCATTTAGTGCAGCCCAGCAGTTAGCTGAAGAGAATCCTTTTTTTTACCAGGTGAACCCCCACTTAGACATTCAAATTTCCGCTATAGTTGCTCATGTTCAACAATTTGCTTCTTTTGATCAGGTGTTGATTCTTCAAAAAGAGAGTGATTCAAAATTACAGGATTTGTTTTTACAATCCTTTCAGTCCGCTTCGCCCAATTTATTAAAGGATGGTTTACCTTCATCTCTTTTATTATCTTCAAATACTGGTACCTGGAGTAAAAATTTATATCCCGAATTAGCAAAAAGGGAAAAATTAGTAGTCATTATTTCATCTTATTCAGATGAAGTTTTTTTAAATAATCTATTACAGGAATTGAACAGGGAAACAGTTGGTAAAAAAGAAATTGTCGTTTATGGTTTATCTCCATGGATGAATGCAGATCGAATTGATTATCAATTACTTGAATCATTAAATTTTCATGTTGCTTCCCCCCATTTTATCGATGTTCAGGATGATAATGTGCTTGCTTTTCAACGGCAGTTTTTTAATGAACTGGGAATTCTTCCCCAACCTGAAGCATTCCAGGCTTATGATTTGGTAAATTTATTAATGGAAAATTGGCTGGAAAATGCCGATCATTTTCAAGAGCGTCTTGAAACCTTTAAAAAAGATAGCTATTTGTCTTCTCCTTACCAATTTAAAAAAATAAAATCCAGTCTTACTGATGTCGATGAATGGCAATATAATATGAATAACAAGGTTATGATTTTAAAATTTTCTGATTTTAAATGGCAAAAAGATTAAAACGGGAGGCCCAGACCAAAGTTCAGATTTACATTTTTCCAGTTGAGTTCTTCCTTATTTGCCCAATAACGGCCATCAATGCCCTTATATGGATACCTGAGCGGTATGCCCATATCGAATCTGAACATAAAATAGGTGAAATCTACTCTTAAGCCAAGACCGGGGCTCAATGCAATTTGACGATAAAAGGCATCACTTTGCCCTTTGGGATTAATTGGATCTGTTATGTTGCTTTTTTTGAACTGGAAATTTGATCCAGGCCTGGTATCATCTTTTTTTATTGTCCAGACATTACCTCCATCTAAAAATAAAGCACCCTGAACCCTCCAAAATGCTTTAAATCTGAGTTCCAGATTAAATTCTAATTTTAGATCGCCAGCTTGGAAAAATACCAGCCGATTACTTTCTGTTAAGGAAAATGAATCGATATAACCACCTGGTCCAAGTCCCCTGGCAGCCCAGCCCCTGATACTATTTGGACCTCCGGCATAAAATTGCTTTATATAAGGAACCGTTTTTGTATATCCAAATGGCAATGCTAACCCGGCATTTAGACGACCAGCAAAAGAACTATTATTTGGCAGGTTTTTATAAATCCTGAAGTCAACCTCAGCTTTTGAAAACTGGGAAAAGAGAGTTGAAAATATTCTGAATGGTTGTTTCGTTCCTGAAATATCATCAACCAGTTTGTTCACTAACCATAATTCAGCGCCTGCTGTTTCAAAATTCACATTAAACTGGCTTGAAAACCCATTTCTATTCGTTAATTTCTGATTTGCAAAATTGATATCCCTAAATAAAATACTCGCAAAGAGTTGTTTGGAAAAACTATTAGCTAAAAAGGGATTTGTCTCAATAATTTTTTGCCCCTGAATGAAGAAATAAGGTCTTATATAATCAAAAGCAGCATGATTTACTGATAATCTTTTATTCTGACCAAGATTTAATTCAACGCCATAAGCTAAATTTGCCAGTTGATATCTGTAAAAATCGAGTAGTAACACATATCCAGCACTGGCAGTTAATTTTGCCGTTGCATATTCCTGAAAATTTTTCCAGAAATCATTTTCTTCTTTCTTCTTAAAAAGCAGGCTGGGTAGTGACCATGTGCCAAGATAATTTTTGAACCTGGGTATAGAAATAGTATTTTGAATCCTTAAATCAATGGTATTCCAGAATTTACTTTTAGGTTCAGGATTAAATTCAACTCCCGCTGATAAATTGAATAAACTGTTTTCCGCTCCGCGCAGTAAATTCCTGTGTCTGATAGAGGGACTCATTGATAATCCTATCAGGTTTCCTGCACCTGCAGCATTGCTTCTGTTGGTATAATTTAATTCAACATCAAAACCAATCTCAATTTTCGGCGCACTTGAGAGTTCTATTTCAATATCTGCAAATTCTTCTCCTGCACTAATAATTGGCTTTATTCTAATAAATTTAAATACCCCAAGATTGGAAAGTAACCGTAAACTTTCAGTGTAGTCTTCTTCTTTATACTTGATACCTGGCCTGAATTTTATAGCTTTTAACAGTTGATTTGGTTTTACCTGCCATTCAGGTTCTTTACTATTTAATTTAATACCATCGATAATGGTATCAATTAAAATAGCCATTGAATCATTCATCTCAAGATTTAAGTTGATGGTACAATTTCTAACGGTATAAGAAATATGATTACTATCATTAGGAGGAAGCGAAATGTTTTGATAAATTTTGGTTTTGAATAATATTTCAGAAGTATCTACCTCCAGTTCATCAAAGACATTCTGATTGAAATTTACATACCCCTGATTTCTTAAATGTTTGACAATTCTATCCTTTTCTAAATTGTATAAACCAAATTCAAAGGGTTTATTTTTACTTAATAAAGTATTTCCTGCTATTTTATTTATTTCTTGTAAAATTTCTAAATCAGGGCTACTGAATATAATCGTATCTATCAGGTACTTTTCACCTGGCAGGATCAAAAATGTTACATCGCCTTTATAACCATTTAAGGTATCAATTATATAAGAAACTTTCGCATCCAGATATCCTTTAGCCTGAAGGAAATTTCTTGAAATTGTTAAGTCATTTTCCAGCAGGTTTCGCCTGATAATGGCTGGTTCCTCGCCAATGACTTCCCTTTGCCATTTATCGAATTTAGTTGTATCGCTTGGTTGATTCGCTTTGTAATAAAACCAGATTCTCGGAATTAATAGAAACTTACCATTTTGTTTTGGTTTTAGTTTTGTTTTTATTGCGTATGTTAAACTGCTTTTGTCTTCTATTTTTTGATTTTTAGGCCATTCTACTTTGTAAGATCTTAATAATAAGGTATTATCATTTCGATAAGATGTGGTTGAGCAACCCATCATCCACAATAAGGCAACTACATTTATAAATATACAAATTCCTTTTAACTTTGTCATATGCTTTCAAAAAATAAAATTAACCACCTGACCTCGCTGCAAAATAAAAAGTTCCGCGAACAATTTTGCGAATTCCTGATTGAAGGTGATAAGATAGTCAAAGAATCATTGGCGCAGGATAAATATATGATCATTGAAATTTTGGCGCTCCCTTCCTGGATTAATCAAAATGCTTCATTACTGTCCCTTTATAATTCATTTGATATAACGATTATTTCAGAGAAAGATTTGGAAAGAATCTCCTCTTTTAAGTCCCCAAATCAGGTAATAGCCAGATTGTCTTTAAAAGAAGAATATTTTGATTATAAGGTTGCTTCATTGGGATTAACCGTTTATTTGGACGGTATTCAGGATCCCGGAAACGCAGGCACTATAGTAAGAACTGCTGAATGGTATGGAGTCAAGCAGGTTATTTTTTCTCCGGATTCAGTGGACAGGTATAATTCAAAATTCCTTCAGGCTTGTATGGGTTCGCAATTCAGGGTTTCCTTCCTAAAGATTTCTTTTGAGGAATTTAAAAGGAACACTTTGAGAATTCCCTGGTGGGGAGCCAGTTTAACAGGCATAAATCTAAATGAAAATATCCCTGATTTACCTGGAATATTAGTTATGGGTAACGAAGGTTCAGGGATAAGACCTGAAATCCATGCTGCATTAGATATTAGATTTATGATTCCCAAACACGAAAATGCAAAAACGGAAAGCCTCAATGTTGCAGTCGCTACAGGCATAATTTTAGATAAAATAATGACCCGTTAACGTGAATCCTATTGTTCTTTTGACAGATATTCGTTGTATTTCAACGTTTCATAATGACCGCCACCAACATATTTCAATTCAGGAAGTATTTGAGCAGGCTGTTTGTATCCCGGAGAAATGGTGATGCGTTCTAATTTTTCATTTAAATAAACAAAGGATGGATATCCCAGCTGACCATCTAATAAAGCAGCAGCTAATTCATGGTATCCTCTTGAACCTGATGCTACAAAATTAAATGTCCTGCCTTGAAAAATAACAGGATTTTTTTGCTCTGCATTAAACTTAACACAATAAAAATTTTCATTTAGATAAGCAGCAACGGTTGGATCAGTAAAAGTAGTGGCATCCATACGCTTACACCATCCACACCAATCGGTGTACATATCAATGAACATTTTCTTTGGTTTTTTCTTTTGTAAAGCGACGGCTTCCTCAATGCTGTACCATTTTACCGGTGTTTCATTCGTCTTATTTGTATTCAGATTCCGGAAACCGAAACTTAAAGTAGCGAGAGCCAACAAAAACAGAAGGACACTCCAATTTTTATTCATCATCTTTTTTTTATTCAAAAATAGGTTATTTTCGACATGCTTACAAATGAATTAATCTATTTTAACTTTATTTAATGTTTAATGTTGTTCTGAAAATGGTAGTTATATGAAAATTATTATCGCAATTGGTGGCTCAAGTGGTTCCATTTATGCTAAAATCCTGCTGGATCGCTTAAAAATGATGATGGATCAGGTGGAAGTTATTGGGGTGGTTATGAGTGATAATGCCATATATAACTGGGAGCTTGAAATAGGATCCTGGGATGCCTCCGTTTATCCGTTTACCTTCTATCATAAGATGGATTTTATGGCTCCTTTTGCTTCTGGTTCAGCAAAATACCAGACGATGATTGTTTGCCCTTGTTCTATGGGTCTTTTAGGGAGGATTGCCTCTGGCGTTTCGGTTGATTTAATAACCAGAGCAGCCGATGTTATCTTAAAGGAGAGAAGAAAATTAATCCTTGTTACCAGGGAAATGCCTTTAAGTCTTATCCATATCAAAAATATGGAATTGGTTACAATGGCAGGTGGTATTGTTTGTCCTGCTGTTCCATCATTTTATGGAAAACCATCCACCATTGAAGAAGTTGCCGGGACAGTAGTGGACCGGGTTTTGGATTTATCAGGTCTTGAATGGCAAAGTTTTCGATGGGGAGAATAATAAATAATTAAAAAAAATGGAATTTATCATTAAAGACCTTAATTTTGCCAACTATTTTTAAATTATGCTAAAATTTTCCTGTATGTACAATAATATGCTAAGGACGTTAATAATGTCCACAACTATTTTAATAACAGCCTCTTGTAAGGCCCAAAATTCTGATGCAAAAATGGATTCAGTAAGTTACAGCGTTGGTGTGCTGATGGCACAAAGTTTAAAACAACAAAATTTTGAGGATTTGAATCCTGAAGTTATTGCCCAGGCAATAAGCGATGTGCTAAAAGGAAAAGAACCAAAATATTCTGTCGAGGAATGTAATAAAATGGTTCAGGAATACATGCAGAAAAGTCAGTCCAGTAAGTATCAGGCTAATATTTCGGAAGGTGAAAAATTTCTTGCCGAAAATGCTAAAAAACCTGGAATAATAACCACAGCAAGTGGTTTGCAGTATGAGATTCTAAAACCTGGTGCTGGTGCTAAACCAACCCCTTCAAATCAGGTTACAGTCCACTATGTAGGTACTTTATTGAACGGAAAAGAATTTGATAGTTCAGTGAGAAGAGGAGAACCAGCTACTTTTGGTGTAACCCAGGTTATTCAGGGTTGGGTGGAAGGCTTACAACTTATGCCCCTTGGATCAAAGTATAAATTTTATATTCCTGCAGATCTGGCTTACGGGGAAAGAGGTGCAGGTGGTGATATTCCGCCATATTCTACCCTTATTTTTGAAGTGGAACTCATCAAGATTTTATAAATCTATCCGTATGCCATGAATATTGATATTATAACGCTCTTACCTGGCTTATTGGAAAGTCCTTTTAATCATTCTATATTAAAAAGAGCCAGAGACAAAGGGTTGCTTGAAATTGAAATTCATGATTTACGAAATTATGGTATTGGTAATAGTCATCAGTTAGATGACTACCAGTTTGGAGGGGGTGCCGGCATGGTCTTAATGCCGGAACCCCTTTTTAATTGTATTTCATTTTTAATGGAAAAGAAGAATTATGATGAAATAATTTTTCTGACACCGGATGGTGATCGTCTAACTCAAAAAATAGTCAATTCTTTTTCCCTAAAGCAAAATCTGCTGCTTATTTGTGGTCATTATAAAGGAATTGATGAAAGGATTCGCGAAATGTTCGTCACCCGGGAAATTTCCATCGGAGATTATGTACTTTCAGGGGGTGAATTAGCAGCAGCTGTTTTAGTCGATGCTATAGGGCGTCTGGTGCCGGGTGTACTTAATGATGAAACCTCGGCTTTGACTGACTCTTTTCAGGACGACTTACTTGCGCCGCCTGTTTATACCCGACCCGCTGAATTTATGGGACGTAAAGTTCCGGAGGTTCTGCTTTCCGGTCACTTTAAAAATATTGAAGATTGGAGAATGGAACAGGCATATCAAAGAACAAAATCTCGTCGGCCCGATTTACTAAGCGGGGATGATGAACTTTAATTCTACCTTTGGGGTTACTATTTTCAATCAAATTTTTAAAATATTAAAGTAAATGCTGCTTCTAACTACTTTTATTATGCCTGATTTTACTAATCCTGCCATCTGGGTTAGTTTGCTGACCCTAACTTTTCTGGAAATAGTTTTAGGTATTGATAATATCATATTTATAACCATCGCTTCCAATCGATTGTCAGCCAATGAGCAACCAAGGGCCCGTTTTATAGGAATGATGCTTGCGATGGTCTTTAGAATCATTCTGTTATTTGGTATTTCAACCATAATTGCCATGCAAGAACCACTGTTTTCACTTGAAATGACTTGGTTTAATGGCGGTTTTAGCGGACAATCCCTGATTCTTGCCTTGGGTGGTGTTTTCTTGTTATATAAAGCTACAAATGAAATTCACCATAAGCTGGATGGAGATAATAGTCATGATAATACAGGTAAAACCAATAAAAAAAGTACGCTGCAGCAGGTTATTATTCAAATCACCTTAATAAATGTAGTTTTTTCTTTTGACTCTATCTTAACAGCTGTTGGACTTACAGATAATCTGATTATTATGATTTTTTCTGTAATTACATCTGTTGGGATTATGCTTGTTTTTGCCGGCCCGGTAAGTAAATTTGTTAATGAACATCCATCCATTCAGATTCTTGGTCTTTCATTCTTAATTTTGATTGGCTTTATGCTCATGACAGAAGCGGCACATCTGGCACATCTTAAAGTATTTGGCTCTGAAATTGGAACCATTCCAAAAGGATATTTATATTTTGCTATCTTCTTTTCATTAATCGTCGAATTCCTTAATATGAGGGTTAAAAAGAAACAAAATCCAATACAACTGCATGGATTTGGCGAAGAAGCTAAAAAAGAAGGTTTAATTGATTAATGCTGTTAATATTTAATGATTATGTTTCAGGAAAAAAAAGTGGATATTTCCTTGCTCTTATTTCGATTATATGTTGGTTTTGCCATGTTCTACGGGCATGGTTTAAGAAAGTTTAACAAGCTAATTGGAGATGAAGACATTACCTTTGCTGATCCTTTTGGAATCGGACCTGCGCCCTCACTGGCCCTGGTTGTTTTTGCAGAGGTCTTTTGTTCCTTTTTAATTGTATTGGGTTTGTTTACCCGTTTGGCAACCATTCCTCTCATTATTACGATGCTTGTTGCATGGTTAATGGTACATTCAGGAGATCCATTTGGTGATCAGGAGCTACCTGTCTTTTACCTGGTAAGTTATATTGTCATCTTTCTGCAAGGTTCAGGATGGTATTCCCTTGATTCTTTAATGAATAGAAA
>Ga0172376_10000785_pt1 | contig 41029 bp, 29 predicted proteins | sample Lak35m_FD_121114 | JGI IMG/M metagenome (GOLD analysis project Ga0172376, IMG submission 121114) | Freshwater microbial communities from Kabuno Bay, South-Kivu, Congo - kab_092012_35m | ecosystem: Environmental > Aquatic > Freshwater > Lake | place: Democratic Republic of the Congo: South-Kivu...
ACCGGACCGTCAGCTGCTACGACCCCTCCCCGGCCGGCGACCCGTGCGGCAACTGCGATGCCTGCCAGCTGCGGGCGCTCGGCTTCCGCGAGGCGGGATGAACGCTGTCCCCGCGGTCCGCCCCGGGGCAACAGGCATCGGACGGGGCGCTCCCGCGCGGACGCCTCGCCCCCGATGAGCGACCGCGTGCCCAACCCCAGGATCGTCCCCACCGGCGACGGCCCGCGCGGAGCGTCCCCGGACGCCGCCGACGTGTTCGCCATCCTGGTGCGGGAGCAGGCCGAGCGCCTCCTTGCCTACCTGCGCGCGACCGTGCCGCCCTCGTCCGTGGACGACCTCTTCCAGGAGGCCGTGCTGGTGGCGTGGCGGCGGCTCGGCGACTACGACCGCTCGCGCCCGTTCGGCGCGTGGCTGCGCGGCATCGCGCGCAACCTGGTGATGGACCACCTCTCCCGCCTCGGGCGCGAGCGCCCCACGGACGATGCGCTGCTCGACGCCATCGAGCGCCGTGCCCGGGAGCACGACGGCGCCGACCGCGAGGAGTTCCGCGCGCGGCTTGAGCGGCTCGACGAGTGCGTCGCCGCGCTGCCCGAGGAGTACCGCAGCGTCATCCACCACTGCTACCGGCTGGACGCGCCGCTCGCGCGCATCGCCGCCCAGGCCGGCGCGAGCGTCGAGGCCATCAAGAAGCGGCTGCAGCGCGCGCGCGGGATGATCGCCGCCTGCATGGAACGAAAGGGAGCCACCGCATGACCGACGAACGCTTCGCGCACGAGGACACCGCCGCCGACCGCTGGACCGGCGCCATGCTCGAGGTCCGCCGCCGCGACGGCGCCGTACGGGTCGACGAACTGGTCGACCGGTCCGTGGAGCGGCTGCGCACGCGCACCCAGCGCCGGCCGTTCCCGCCCGCGTGGCGCACGCCGCTGGCCGCCGCGGCGTCGATCGCCGTCATCGCGGGCGCTGCGCTCCTGTTCGCTCCGCAGCCTGCATCCGCCAGCGCGCTGCTGCGCGCGGCGCAGGTGGCCGAGTCTGGCGCCGGCGACCGCCGCTACCGCATCGAGCTGGCCTTCCCGCGGCGCGGCCCGGGCGGTGACGCCCCGCGTGCCGAGGGCACGCTCGACGTGCGCGGTGCGGCCCATGTGCGCCTCGACCTCTCGATGCCCGATGGCCGTCGCCTCCTGCGCGGCCTCGACGGGGCTACGTCGTGGACCGTGTCGCCCTCGGGCGAGGTGCTGCGCGTGCCTGCCGACGCGCCCTGGCCGCGCTTCATCGAGACGTCCGAGGGCGAGCTCCTCGTCGACCGGCTCGACTCGCTGCTCGGCGACGTCGGCGCCTTCTACGCGATCGATCGCTGCGACTCGGGCGGCGCCATGCGCCTCTGCGCGCGGCGCGTCGACCCGTCGTTCCGCGGCCCCGAGCGAATCGAGCTGACCCTCGACCCCGTCACCAAGGCCGTGCTCCGGGCCGAGCTCTCCATGGGCGATGCGCCGCGCCCGCGGATCGACGGCGCGCGCGACGAGCCCGCGGGCGATGGCCGGCGCCCCGACGGCCCGCCCGGCGCGCCGCGGCGCCCGGCGCTGCCGAGCACCATCGTGGTCACCCGCACCGAGGTGCCCGGCGGCGCGTTCGCCGAGGGGTGGTTCGCGCCGCCGAGCGAGCCGACGCGCGACGCACCGCCGCCGCCCGACGATCGCCAGCGCCCGCCGCACCGCGAGCGCGACCGCGGTGATCGCCCGCCGCCCGGCGCGATGCCGCCCTTCGGCCCGCCGCCGCGCGACTGAGCAGCGGCCGCGGGGCGCACGCGCGGGCGCGCGTCACACGTCGAGGTTCTTCACCTCGAGCGCATGCTTCTCGATGTAGTTGCGGCGCTGCTCCACGTTCTCGCCCATGAGGATGGAGAAGAGCGCGTCGGCCTCGCTCGCGGCGTCCCAGCTCACGCGCAGCAGCGTGCGGCGCGCCGGGTCCATGGTGGTCTCCCAGAGCTGCTCGGCCTCCATCTCGCCCAGGCCCTTGAAGCGCTTCACCTCGATGCCGCGCCGGCCCACCTCGTGCAGCGTGCGCAGGATGCTCGGGACGTTCGGGGCCTCGGCCCAGTCGTGGCTGCCGTCCTTCTCGTTGCGCACGCGCCAGGCGTATCGCGTGGGCAGCCTCTCGCCGGTGACGCCCTCCTCCTGGACCAGCGCCCAGTCGTCGATGGCGATGGAATTGGCGAGGAGCTGCTGGAAGAGCTTCTCGAGCTCCTTGTTCTCGTGCAGCACGCGCAGCTGCGCGGGCTTGGCGGCGGGGGCGGCGCCGGGCAGCGCGGCGCCGGGCAGCGCGGCGGCGGGCTTGGCGTCGCCGAGCTCCAGGCCGTTCGCCTTCATGTACTCGGCGGCGTCGGCCTCGGCGTGGAACAGCGCGTCGCCGCCGGCCCATGCCAGCTGCCAGCCGGGGAGGCGGTGCTCGCCCGTCGGGTCCTTGGCGCGTGCGGCCAGCAGCGCCGGGAACGGGATGCCGCGGCGCTGGCTGATGGTGACCAGCTCGTCGAGGCGGTTGAGTATGCGGATGACGTTGCGCACCTTGTCGGGCGCGATCTCGTGGGCCACGCCGCCCTCGGCGTCGCGCACCACCAGCGTGCAGTGCCGGAGCGCCAGCTCCACCAGCGCATCGCCCATCTCGCGCTCGTTGAGCACGTACTCAACCTGCTTGCCGCGCGCCACCTGGTAGAGCGGCGGCTGCGCGATGAAGATGCGGCCGCGCTTCACGAGCTCCGGCATCTGCCTGAAGAAGAAGGTGAGCAGCAGCGTCCGGATGTGGCTGCCGTCGACGTCGGCGTCGGTCATGATGATGACGCGGCCGTAGCGCAGCTTGCTTGCGTCGAAGTCCTCGCCGATGCCGCACTGCAGCGCCTGGATGAGCGTGCGGATCTCCTCGAAGCCGAGCACCTTGTCGAGGCGCGCGCGCTCGACGTTCAGCAGCTTGCCGCGCAGCGGCAGGATGGCCTGGTGGACGTGGTCGCGGCCGCCCTTGGCGCTGCCGCCTGCGCTGTCGCCCTCGACGATGAAGAGCTCGGTGCGCTCCACGTCGCTCGAGGAGCAGTCGGAGAGCTTGTGCGGCATGCCGCCCGAGTCGAGCGCGCCCTTGCGCTTGATGAGCTCGCGCGCCTTGCGGGCCGCCTCGCGCGCCTCGGCGGCGAGCCGCGCGCGGCTGCAGATGCCCTTGGCGTCCGCGGGATGCTCCTCGAGCCAGCGCCCGAGCAGCTCGTTGAGCGCGCCGCTCACGAAGGGGCTCACCTCGGGGTTGAGGAGCTTCTCCTTGGTCTGGTTGTTGAAGGTGGGGTTCTTCAGCTTGACGCTGACGATGGCGGTCAGGCCCTCGCGCAGGTCCTCGCCGGTGACCTGGTCCTTGCCGTCCTTGAAGATGCCGTTGCGGCGCGCGTAGCCGTTGATGGCGACGGTGAGCGCCTGCTTGAACGCGGTGACGTGCGTCCCGCCGTCGCGGTTGGGGATGTTGTTGCCGAACGCGAGCAGGTTCTCGCTCATCGCGTCCGTGTACTGCATGGCGATGTCGGCGCGCATGCCGGACGCCTCGTCATCGCGGGTGACGGCGATGACCGGGCTCTGCACGCTCTTGGCTGCGTTCAGGTGCCGTACGTAGCCCGCGAGGCCGTCGGCGGCGTGGAAGGTCTCCTCGCGCACGTTGCCGCTCGCGTCGACGCGCTCGTCCTTCAGGTGGATGCGCACGCCCGGGTTCAGGAAGCTGAGCTCGCGCAGGCGGTGCTCGAGCCGCTCGAACTGGAAGTCGGTTTCCGCGAAGATCTCGGGGTCGGGCTTGAAGCTGATGCGCGTCCCGTTGCGGGTGCCGCCGCTGCGCTCGGCCACGACGTGCAGCGGCGCGGTGAGCTCGCCGCGCGCGAAGGCGATCTTCCAGGTCTTGGGGCCCTTGTCCACCTCGACCTCGGTCCACTCGCTCAGCGCGTTCACGCACTTGATGCCGACGCCGTGCAGGCCGCCCGACACCTTGTAGGCGTTGCCGTCGAACTTGCCGCCGGCATGCACCTCGGTGAGGATGACCTCCACCGCGGGGCGCCCGTTGATGGCGGGGTTCTCGTGCCTCATCGGGTCCACGGGCATGCCGCGGCCATCGTCCTTCACCGTGCAGCTGCCGTCCACGCCGATGGTCACGAACACCTCGGTGGCGTAGCCGGCCATCACCTCGTCGATGGCGTTGTCGACGCACTCGTAGACGAGGTGGTGCAGGCCCTCAGGGCCGGCGCCGCCGACGTACATGCCCGGGCGCTTGCGGATCGCCTCGAGCCCCTCGAGCACCTGGATGGTGCTGGACGTGTACTGCTCGGCCGTCGGGGCGGCGTTCTGGGGCGTTGGTGCGGGGGTGGCTTCTGGCATTGCGGGAGTCGGGAAAGTGTACCCCGAAGCGGTGTTTCCCACCGCTTGCGCGGCGGTTCCGCGGCACTCATTCCGCACTGTGATTTCAGGCGTTTTTCGCATGCGCGCCGGGTGTCTCCGCCGCGCGCATTCTGCAGCCCGCGGCCGCGCCGAGCCGATGACCGCGAGATGGGTGATTCCGTGCTCCCGCGCCGCACGTTCGTCTTCTTCGGAATGCTCTTCGCGGCCGGCTGCGCCACGCGGAAGTCGATGCTCGTGGACGCCTCCAGGCTGCCCGAGCCCGACTGGCCCGACATCCCGGCGCCGGAGATGCAGGGCGCCAACGGCCCCGTGTGCCCGCCGCCGAGGGAGCTCTCCGTGGCACGGCAGGCGCCTTCCGGGGCCTCGAGCGCGTCAGCGTCTTCGGCCCCCGCGGCCCGCGAGCAGTGGGTGCCGGGCGGCATCGGCCGAGGGCCCGTCCCGTACGCCATCCCCCGCAACGCGTGGACCACCTACCGGCCCGACCCGAGCGGCATGCAGCGCATGCTGCGCCCGCGCTACATCACCATCCACCACGACGGCCTGCCGCGCGCGTTCACGAGCGCCGGCAGCGAGGAGGCCGGCCGGCGGATCGCGTGGGTGCAGACCGGACACCGCGGCAAGGGCTGGGCCGACATCGGCTACCACTACGTGGTGGACCGCTCGGGACGCGTGTGGCAGTGCCGCGACGTGCTTCGCTGGCAGGGCGCCCACGTCAGCGGGCGAAACGAGCACAACATCGGCGTGATGTGCCTGGGCAACTTCGAGCTCCAGAAGCCGTCGGCCGACCAGATCGACGGCCTCAACCACGTGGTGTCGACCCTGCGCGCCTCGTACGGCATTCCGGTGTCCAACGTCCGCTCCCACCAGGAATGGAAGGGCGCCCACACCGAGTGCCCGGGTGACGGCCTGCAGCCGCGCGTGGTGCAGTTGCGCAAGTCCGGGTTCCGGGCCACCTGAGCGCGGCCTTCCCGCGCGCCACCTAGAATGCGGGGGATCCCCGGACACGCCGATCCACGGATGGACGGCCGATCCCGGGCGCGCCCGCGCGCGTACCGGAGGCAAGGAGATGCCGATGGAGCACGAACCCGCTTCGCAGGTCGGTGACCCGGTGCGCGCGCTCGACGAGGGCGTGCGCCGTGGCGCTGCCGTCGCGCGCCGGACGTTCGTGCTGTTCGGTGCGCTCCTCGCCGCGGGATGCGCGGCATCCGCAACTCGCAAGGTGGCATCGAGCCGGTTGCCGGGGCCCGCGTGGCCCGAGATCCCCGACCCGCCCTCGGATCCGGCGCCGCCGCCGGGCGCCGTGTGCGCCCCTGCGCAGCCGGCGAACGCCGCGACCGGCACGCCCGCGCGCGGCGAGGTCTGCTACGGCGGCCCGGTGCCGTTCGCGCGCCCGCGCTCGATGTGGGCGCGCGGCTTCCCGGATCGCACGCAGATGGACCCGATGCTTCCGCCGAGGTATATCACCATCCACCACGACGGCATGACGCCGTTCTACGGCCTTACCGACGTGGAGACGCGCGGCCGGCTGGAGCTGATCCGCAACGGGCACCGCGGCAAGGGCTGGGGCGACATCGGCTACCACTACGTGGTGGACCGTGCCGGGCACGTGTGGCAGGGCCGCGATCTCCTCCGCTACCAGGGCGCGCACGTGAAGGACCGCAACGAGCGCAACATCGGCGTGATGTGCCTCGGCAACTTCGTCGAGCAGCGCCCGAGCGAGGCGCAGGTCGAGGCGCTGAACCGCACCGTGGCGCAGCTGTGCGCGCACTACCGCATCGGCGCGAAGGACGTCTACACCCACCGGGAGTGGAAGGGTGCGCAGACTGCGTGCCCGGGCGACAACCTGCAGGTGAAGGTGCGGCTCCTGCGCAAGGGCGGCTTCAAGGCGGAACTCGCATGATGTTCGCGCTGGCCATCCTCGCCGACGAAGCGGCCGGTGCCGCAGCCGAGGCCGGCAGCAAGCAGGGCGGATGGCCGCTCCTGGTGTTCGCGGTCGTCACCATGCCGATCGTCGCCTTCCTCGCGTGGAGGCTGGTGCAGCGCCAGGAGCGCGGCGATGCCACGCTCGAAGCCAAGCTGAAGGCCGACGACGAACGCGCCGAGCGCGGACGCCGCGGCGAGTGACGGCAGGACGGGCCGGCGCGCTGACCCGGCAAGGAACGCAGGGAGCAGAAGCGGGCGGGAAAAGAAAGAACGCCCGATGGGTTTGATCCCATCGGGCGCATCGGTCTCCCATAGAGGGAGGAGGGAAAGGCAAGTTGGAACCTCTTCACTTCCTCCGCGAACGTCCTGATGTTGCCCCGGGATCCGTTCCGCGCAAGAATTCGGCGGGCTGAATCTTGACATTGGGGGAGATTCCATTTCTCTGGAGAAACAGTTGTTTCTCTAGAATTGCCTCCCAGGGCTTGTGCGCCTCCGGATCCGGATTGAACGGAAGCCCTGAAATCACGGGGTTTTCAATGGTTTCCAGCCCAAGCACCCCCACGCCGAGCCCCGCGAGCAGGGCCGCCCCGCGGGCGGAGCCCTCGTTGGCCGCCGCCGGCCGCAGCGGAATGCCGAACGCGTCGGCGTGCATCTGGGCCCAGAGCTTGCTGGCAAACCCGCCGCCTGCCGTGATGGCCTCGCTGGGTTGGATGCCCGCGGCGCGCACCTGGCCAAGGCAGAGGGCCATCGACGCCGCCACTCCCTCGAGCACCGCGCGCGCAAGGTGGGCCTGCGTGGTGGCAAGGGTCAGTCCATGGAACGAGCCGCAGGCGGTGGGGTTGGGCACGGGGCAGCGCTCGCCGGCGAGCGTGGGCACGAAGGTCACCCCGTCGCTGCCCCGCGCGATCCGCGCGGCCTCCTCGTCGAGGATCTCGTGGATGGCGCGCCCCTCGGCCGCCGCGCGGGCGTCGAGGTCGCGTGCCATGGTGTCGATGAACCACCGGAGGCTTCCGCCCGCGCTGAGCATGACGCTCATCAGGTGCCAGCGCCCCGGCAGCGCGTGGCAGAACGCATGCAGCGCGCCGTCGGGCGAGGCGCGGAACCGGTCGCTCGCCGCGAACAGCACGCCGCTGGTGCCGAGCGTCGCGGCGAGGCGTCCGGGTGCCGTGATGCCCGCGCCGATGGCGGCGGCGGCCTGGTCGCCGGCGCCAGCGACCATCGGCGTGCCCGCGGCGAGGCCCATCGCGGCGGCCATCGCCGGCGAGAGCCGGTCGACCACGTCCTGCGACTCGTGGCACGCGGGGACCTGCGCCGTGCGCATGCCGAGGTCGCGGAGCATGGCCTCGCTCCAGCGACGGTTGGCGACGTCGAAGTAGAGCGTGCCGCTGGCATCGGCGGCATCGGTCGCCCGCACTTCGCCCAGCTTCAGCCGCAGCCAGTCCTTGGGGAGCAGCACGCAGTCGGTGCGGCGCCACGCATCGGGCTCATGGCGCTGCACCCAGCGCACCTTGGGTGCGGTGAACCCCGGCAGCATCCTGTTGCCGGTGCGTGCCAGGATCTCGGGTGCGCCGATGCGTGCATCGAGCTCCGCGCACTCCGCGGCGCTGCGCGAGTCGTTCCACAGAATGCACGGGCGCACGGGTTCGTCGCTTCCGTCCACCAGCACCGAGCCATGCATCTGCCCGCTGAAGCCGATGGCCGCGACGCGCGCGCCGGCATCCGGGTGCCCCGCGGCCGCGGCGCGCGCGAGCGCCTCGCGCACGGCGTGCACCGCTGAGCGGAGCCAGTCGGACGGGTCCTGCTCGCTCCAACCGGGCCGAGGCGTCGACAGCGGGTGCCCTGCCGATGCGGACGCGACCGTCGCGCCTGCGGCGTCGGTGAGGAGCGCCTTGACCGATGACGTGCCGAGGTCGAGACCGAGGAGGAGGTCGCTCATTGGCGTGCGTGAAGGTTTGGTTCAGGCGAGCGGCAACGCATGCTCCGCGCGCGATGAGTTAGCGAAACCTGAACCGGATCCATGCGGAGACCTGTCGGACGATGGCTAATTTCGCGTCGCGTTCAGGGACCGTTGTCCCCAGTCAACTGCGAGGAACCATGGCATACCACAGACAGTCCGATGTCCGCACGCGGCCCTCCCGCCGCCTCGGACGCGCGCTCGCGATTGCCGCGGCAGCCGCGGCCATCGCCGCGCTGGCCGCCGCCGTCGCGCCTCGGCAGTCACCCCCCGCGTCGCTCGAGGGCGCGCGCCTCACCCTGAGCAAGTGGATCGAGACCCAGCAGATCATCGCCAAGGAGCGCAACGACTGGGCGCAGGGCAAGGAGATCCTCGAGGGCCGCATCGACCTCGTCGGCAAGGAGGTCTCGGTCCTCAAGGAGAAGATCGCGCAGTCGGAGGCGGCCGTGGCCGACTCCAACAAGAAGCGCGACGAGCTGCTCAAGGAGAACGGAGACCTCAAGGCGCTTGCCTCGCAGCTCGACGGCGCGGCGCGCTCCATGGAGGCGCAGGTGCAGGTGCTGGCGAAGTCCATGCCCGAGGGCGTGCTGACGAAGCTGCAGCCGCTGCTGGCCCGCATTCCCGCGCCGAGCACCGTGGCTCGCGTGTCCACCGCGGAGCGCTTCCAGAACGTGCTCGGCATCCTCAACGAGATGAACCGCGCCAACAGCGAGATCTCGGTGGCCTACGAGATCCGCAAGCTCGCCGACGGCACCTCCAGCGAGGTGCAGGTGATCTACGTGGGGCTGGCGCAGGCCTACTACATCAGCCCCACGGGCGAGGCGGGCGTCGGCGTCCCCGGGCCCGAGGGCTGGCAGTGGTCGCCGCTGCCCAAGGCCGCCAGCGACATCCTGTTCGCGCTCGAGATCATCCAGGGCAAGCACTCGCCCGCCTTCGTTCCCCTGCCGGTGACCATCCAATGAACACGCACGCCCGTCACGTGATCGCGGCGGTGGCCGCCCTCTTCGTCCTCGCGGTCCCCGCCGGCGCGCAGGCGCCCGCCCCCGCGGGGGATGCCCCCGCGCAGGCTCCCGTCATCGCCAAGGTGTCCGGCAACGCCGACGCGGAGCTTGCCAAGAGCATCGCCGACCTCGGCGAGATGCGCGCGCGCATCGCGCAGGAGAAGCTGCCGCTCTCGCAGAAGCTGACCGAGCTCGAGGAGTCGGTGATCGCCCTCCGCAAGGAGAGCGACCGCGTCCAGCGGCTCGTGGATGCCGGTGCGCTCGAGATCGCCACGCTGCGCAACGAGATCAAGAACCGGCAGGACGAGCTCGGCTACATCGGCAACCTGTTCGACGAGTACGTGCGCACGTTCGAGACGCGCATCGCCGTCGGCGAGGTGCAGGTGTACGCGGCGCCGATCGAGGCCTCGAAGTCGCTGATCGAGAACAAGTCGCTTTCCCCCTCGGAGCGCTTCGAGAAGCAGACGGGCTTCGTGGAGCTGACGGTGAAGCGCCTTGCCGACGCGATCGGCGGCTCCCGCTTCGCGGGCGTCGGCGTGGACATGCTCGGGCGCGTGATGGAGGGCCAGTTTGCGATGGTCGGGCCCATCTCCCTGTTCCGCGCGAAGGACGGCGAGGCGGGCGTGGCGGTGGCGCAGGCCGGCTCGCCCAACCCGCTGGTGCGGCCGCTCGAGGGCGACCTCGGGACGCAGGTCGCGCCGCTCGTGGCCTCCGGCGGCGGGACGCTGCCCCTGGACCCGTCGCGGGGCGGTGCGCTGAAGGCGCTGGTGGCCAAGACCAGCATCGTCCACATCTTCATCAAGGGCGGCCCGATCATGTGGCCCATGCTGCTGGCGTCGGTGGTGGCGCTGGCGGTGGTGATCGAGCGGGTGCTCTTCCTGCTCAACGAGCAGCGCAAGCGAAGTCCCAGGACCGTGGCGCAGTTCTTCACGGACGTGGGGCGCGGCGACCTCGACGGCGCGATCCGCGTGGCGGAGGGCTCCAAGGACGCCATCGCGAACACGCTGGCCTACGCGCTCAGCCACCGCGACCAGTCGCTCGGGCACGCGCTCACCTACGCCGAGACCCGGACGCTCAAGCGCTACCGGCGCGGCATCGCGGTGCTCGACACGGTCATCACCCTGGCGCCGCTCCTGGGGCTGCTCGGCACGGTGACCGGCATGATGGGATCGTTCGCCGTGATCGGCGGCGACCTGAGCTCGCCCGGTGCCATCACGGGCGGCATCGCCGAGGCGCTCATCGCCACCGCGTTCGGTCTGGTGATCGCCATCGTGTGCCTCCTGCCCTTCAACTACCTCAACAATCGCATCGAGGGCGTCGAGACCGAGCTCCTCGCCGCGGGCGAGCAGCTGAAGCTCCTGCTCGAGGGCAAGCCCGCGCCGGCGGCAGCGGCCGCCGCGGCGCGCCCGGCGACACCGGAACCGGCGCTGGCCGGCGGGGGGCTCTGACGTGGCCGGCGGCGGCGGACGGCGCGGGAAGAAGGGGGCCCGCATCGAGATCATCCCGCTGATCGACATCATCTTCTTCCTGCTCGCCACGTTCATCATGGTCTCGCTGAGCATGACCAAGAACCAGGGCGTCCAGGTGTCGCTGCCCGGCGCGTCCACCGCGCAGTCGCTCGGCGACAACCAGGAGGCCGAGAAGGCGGTGACGCTGAGCGTGAACGAGAAGGGCGAGATCTTCTTCAACAAGGACAAGATCCAGGCGACGCAGCTGCCGCTGCGGCTGCAGACCTACAAGCTCACGGCCAAGGACCCCAAGGTCATCATCAACAGCGACGGCGCCGCGGACTTCAAGTACGTGGTGGCGGTGCTCGACGAGGTGCGGCGCATCGGCATCGCGAAGGTCGGCATCAACACGGACAAGAAGTAGTTGAGCACCTGGAAGGTCATCCTCTGCGTGGCGGGCGCCGTGCTTGCGCACGTGGCCATCCTGCTCTTCGGCGGGATCCTGTTCCTCGGCCACGGCGAGGAGCAGGCGAGCAAGCGCGACGTGGAGATCGTGACCGAGTCGGTGGACAAGGACCGCGAGGAGCAGGAGAAGCAGGAGCAGGATCCCGAGGAGAAGATCGAGGCGAAGGACGACGCGCCCCCCGACCCGGACCAGTCCGCGCCGCCGCCCGACGCACCCGCCGGGAGCGACGAGGCGCCGGCGCTGGACGCCGCGAGCCTCAGCGCCATCGAGAACGCGCTCAACGGCGCGGCCGGCGCGGGTGGCGTGGACTTCGGCGGCGGGGGTGCATCGCTGCAGTCGGGCGGGCAGTTCGGCGGCACCGGCCGCGGCGGCGGCAAGGGCTCCGACGACCAGTTCCAGGGCGCCTTCAGCATGTCCGAGATCGACCAGCGCCCGCGCGCGGTGTTCCAGGTGGCGGGCAGCTACCCCTCCGAGATGCGCGCGCGCAAGGTCGAGGGCGTGGTGACTCTCCTCTTCATCGTCGACGAGACCGGGCGGGTGGTGAACCCGCGGGTCGAGAAGTCGTCGCATCCCGAATTCGAGGCGCCCGCCGTGGAGGCGCTGCGCCAGTGGAAGTTCGAGCCCGCCATCAAGGCGGGCAAGCGCGTGAGCTGCCGCATGCGCGTGCCGATCCGTTTCCAGCCCAGGTGAACCCATGAACGCCGCTCCCGCCCGACGTCCTGCATCCACGCTCCTCCGCACCCTCGCGCTTGCGGCGGCGTCCGCATGCGCCGGCGCGCACGCCGGCGGGGCGGAGGACCCGCTGATGCCGCGCGCCTCCACCGAGGTCTCTCCCGCGAAGCTGGAGGACGTGTGGAACGACCCGGGCTTCCGGCGGTCGTTCGTCGGCGGCTACGGCATCAGCCCGGACGTGGAGCCGAGGATCTCACAGGACGACCTTGCGCTCCTGGAACTGGTGCGGCAGCTGATGCCGGACGACCTCGCGTCAGCGGAGGCGCTGCTCCGCGACACCATCCGCCCCGAGGCCTGCGCGGTCTTCGACCTGACGCTCGGCGGCATCCAGTTCCAGCAGGAGAAGCTCGAGCCGGCGCTGGAGAACTACCGGACCGCGGTCAGCAAGTTCCCGAACTTCCGACGCGCGTACCGGAGCATCGGCCTGATCTGCACGCGGCGCAACCAGTACGACGACGCCATCGCGGCCTTCAACAAGATGATCGAACTGGGCAGCGCCGACGCGTACAGCTACGGGCTGCTCGGGTTCTGCCACTCGCAGAAGCAGGACTTCCAGCCCGCCGAGGCCGCATACCGCAACGCGCTCTTGCTGCAGCCGGAGAACGTGGAGTGGCGGCTGGGACTGACGCGGTCGGTGTTCAAGCAGGGCAAGTACGAGGACGCGGCCAGCCTGCTCGACGTGCTGGTGTCCGCCTTCCCGGACAAGGCCGACTTCTGGCTGCTGCAGGCGCACACGTACCTGGGTCTGAAGGAGCCGATGAAGGCCGCCGTCAACCTCGAGGCGCTCGACTCCATCGGCAAGGCCTCCGCCGACAGCCTGTTCACGCTGGGCGACATCTACCTGGCGGAGTCGCTGCCGGACCTGGCCGTGGGCGCGTTCGACCGCGCGGTCTCCCGGTTCCCGCAGCAGGCGCCGGCGCGCGCGGTCCGCTCCGCCGAGATGCTCGCGTCCCGCGGCGGCGCGACGCAGGCGCAGGCGCTGCTCGGCCGCATCCGCTCGACCTGGGGCGACCAGCTCCAGGACGCCGACAAGCGCAAGGTGCTGAAGCTCCAGGCGCGGCTCGCCATGGGCTCGGGCGCGGGCGACGAGGCCGCCGTGGCCGTCCTGAAGGAAGTGGTGGAGCTCGACCCGCTCGACGGCGAGGCGCTCATGCTGCTCGGGCAGCACCATGCCAGGGCGGGCCGGCCCGACGAGGCGATCCTCCACTTCGAGCGCGCAGCCCGCATCGACGCGTTTGCCGCCCAGGCCAAGGTGAAGATCGCGCAGATCTACGTCGGTCAGGCGCGCTTCGGCGACGCGCTGCCGCTGCTGCGCGACGCGCAGGCGCTGCGCCCGCGCGAGGACGTCGCGCGCTACATCGAGCAGGTGGAGCGTGCCGCCAAGAGCAAGCGGTGAGCAGCGTGAAGATCGCGTTGGCTTTCGGTTCATGCGGACGGGCGCAGGCCCGGCGCCAACCAAACCCTCACACGAGATGAACCGGGCATTTTCACAAGGACAACGCCGCGTGAGGATTCATTGCGTCTATTGAGGTGCACAGCAATGCCCCCGGTGTTCGGGGCGCGGACCTGCGCGTCGGACGAGTCCTCCAAACCTACAGAGAGGTGACCCAGATGAAGATTGCGCGCACCTACGGGACAATGGCCCTCGCGGCCCTGTCCCTCGCCGGCACCGCCGGCGCAGCCGAGATCCTCGTGAGCTCGGACATCGCCACGTCCACCACCTGGACCAGCAACAACCGCTACAACCTCCAGGGCCAGATCTACGTGCGCCCGGGTGCCACGCTGACCATCCAGAAGGGGACCGTCGTCGCCAGCGCCGCGGGCGGCAGCCTCGCCGTCACCCGTGACGCGCGCCTGATCTGCCAGGGCACCGCGGCGCAGCCGGTGATCTTCACCTCGAAGAACGACTTCAACACCTGGACCGCCGGCAACCCGAACACGGGCACCTGGCGCGCCACGGCCAACGAGTGGGGCAACCTCACCATCTGCGGCAACGCCTACATCGGAAAGTACGGCCAGGGCGCGCCGTCGACCAACACCGCGGCCCCGGCGGCGGGCAACTACGCCAACATGGAGGGCCTGACCGCCTCCAGCTCCACGGACACCCGGACGCGCTACGGCGGCGGCAACGACTTCGACACCAGCGGCTCGCTTCGCTTCGTGTCGATCCGCTACGGCGGGCTGGTGGTCGGGCTCGGCAACGAGCTGAACGGCCTGTCGCTTGGCGGCATCGGCAAGGAGACCACCATCGACCACGTCGAGATCATGAACAACGTCGACGACGGCATCGAGGTCTGGGGCGGCACCGTCGACATGAAGTACATCAGCATCTGGAACGTCGGTGACGACTCGTTCGACATCGACCACGGCTGGCGCGGCCGCGCGCAGTTCGGCCTGATCGTCTCGGGATACTCCATCCCCGGCGCCGCCAGCGGATCGGGCTTCCCCGACGCGATGATCGAGATCGACGGAGCCGCGAAGTCGGACGCGCAGCCGGTGACCACCTGCTCGCTCTACAACTTCACGCTCATCGGCCAGCCCTTCGCCACGGGCCGCCATGCCATCAAGTTCCGCGACGGCGCGCGCATGCAGCTGCGAAACAGCATCATCATGGACTGCCCGGCCGAGGTGATCCGCAACGACAACACGGACAACGAGGCAACCGACGGCCAGACCGGCTACGGCTACAACGGCACGCTGACCTTCGCGCAGACCTTCACCACCAACTGGAACGTGTACTCGGCGGTCAACCCGTTCCCGGGCGGCTCCGACGCGACCGAGTACCCGGCGCAGTTCAACGGCAAGCTGACCGACTTCAAGGGCAACGTGTTCTTCAACAACACGAACACCGCCGCCTACACCACCGCGAACGCCAACAACGTGTTCGCGGCGGGCAACGGCAATATCCAGGCGGCGTCCACGGCAAGCCCCATCCAGGCGATCACCCGCGGGCCCAACGTGATCTCGGGCACCCTCGTGGTGCAGCCCGTGATCAGACTCGACCCGCGGCCGAAGAACGGCGCGCTCACCGCGGCCACGGCCCCGGTCGACAACGGCTTCTGGGTGCCTGTGACCTACCGCGGCGCGTTCGCCTCGGACAGCAACTGGCTCTGCGGCTGGACCGCCGCCGACTCCTTCGGGTTCATCATCGACCCGCCGGGCGGCTGCGTGACCCAGGACCCCGCCGACATCAACAACGACGGCGTGGTCAACGGCGAGGACCTGGGCCTGCTGCTCGGCAGCTGGGGCCAGGCGGGTGTGACCGACATCAACGCCGACGGCACCACCAACGGCAGCGACCTCGGCCTGCTGCTCGGTGCGTGGGGCTGATGAGTGAGTGAGCCTGCGATCCGTCGGCCGGGCGCAGAGGCGAAGCCTCGCGCCCGGCCGACATCGCCGGTTGAGATGGCAGGATCGGTGACCGAGAGGGCGGACTGAGCACGATGACATCGCATCGAGGACTTCCTGAGACTCGCCGCAGGCCGCGGTTCATGGCCGCGGCGTTCGTCGTTTCGGCGGCGGTTGCCGTCGCCGCCGGCTGCGCGGGCGAGGCGGCGGTGCGTCGCCCGGACGCGTCGACGCGGGCAGCCACCACGCAGGACCAGGCACGCCTGCTTTCGATGGCGGACGAGGTGGCCTCCATGATCCCGGGCGAGGACTTCGAGGTCGATCGGTCGGTGGACCGGGCGGCGATCGTCGAGTGCTGCATCGCGCTCGGCGACCTCGACCGCGCCGAGGCGTTCGCGGCCAGGATCGAGAATTGGCGACGCGGGGACGCGCTGGTGCAGGTCGGGAAGGCGCGCCTCGCCGCCGGCGACCGCGCCGGTGCCGAGCAGTGCGCCGGGCGCGCGCTGAACGACGCCGGAAGCTGGAAGGACTGGGGAATCGAGCGCGTGTCCGCGGCCGCCGCGTCGCTGTGGCTTGCGCTCGGCGACCCGAACCGCGCCAAGGCGCTTCTTCCTGCGGAGGCCGTGGACCTGCGCGGTGCCTTCGAGGCATCGCGCGTCGCGACGGCCCCCGAGGCGGAGCTGCCCGCGATGATGGACGCATTCGACCGCGCCATCGAGACGCAGAACCTCGACGTGGCCCGCGGCGCGATCAACGGCTACCTCGCGGTGCTTGCGCGCGCGCTCGCGTCGCGCGATGCGGCGCTGGAGGACCGCTCGCGCGCGGCCATCGACAAGGCGGTGCCCGGGCTTCCGCACGACCTGCAGATCGACACCATGCTGCGCGTGAACGACGTGCTGCGGGATGCCGGGCGCGCGGACGCTGCGCGTTCCGAGGTCGAGAAGGCCGCCGCCGCCTTCGGGCGCATGGAGTTCGAGGTGCAGGCCCGTCCGACGGTGGGGATCCCCATCGCGGAGGCGCAGTGGCGGCTGGGCGACCGGGCTGCGGCACTGGCCCGGATGGACGAGCTGCGCGACGCGTTCCTGGCCCGGATGCAGGAGGTCACGGACCTGCGTCGTGCCACGCCGCTGCGCGCGCTGGCGGAGGGCTACATGCTGGCCGGCGAGCGCGGACGGGCGGATGCCGCATACGCGGCGGCGCTCGCCGAGGGCGCACGGAACCCGAACGCGCGCCCGCGGGCCAACGACCTGTGCACCACGATGGTCTCGATGGCGCGGTCGGGCTTCGTGCCGCCGCAGCCGATGGAGCGAACCATGTCCTCGATCCGGGCCGGACTGGCAGCGCCATGGTGATGCCGCGAGGGGCCATCGTGGCGGCGGTGGCGCTTGCCGCCGCGGCGCCGGCCGTGGCGCAGGCGCCCGCGCCCGGCACGGGCGCCATCCGGGGTTCCGTGGCGGACCGCGAGTTCGGCGCGCCGATCGCGGGTGCCACCGTGACGGTGCTCAACACCCGCCTGCGCACCACCACGCGCGAGAACGGCTCGTACGTGCTGTCCGGGGTTGCGCCCGGCACCTACACGCTGGTGGTCACGCGCGACGGCTACGTCCGCGAGGTGAAGGCCAACGTGACCGTCGGCACCGGCGGGCTGGTGGATGCCGACCTGACCATGGCCGGCGAGTTCGAGGACATGGAGGAGTTCGTCGTCCAGGACGCCGAGATCGGGCGCGAGCCGCTGCAGCGCACCGAGATCGTCGTCCCGGAGACGTTCGAGCCCTACCTGGTGATCCCGCCGGTCGAGTTCCAGCTGCGCCTCGAGGCGCCGCAGCTCCTGGACGTGCTGGGCGTGGAGATGATCTCGCGCTCGGGCGCGGGCGACGCCGCCGCGGCGCTGCTTCTCGTTCCGGGCGCCACGCTGCAGGACGGCAAGTACGCGGTGATCCGCGGCCTGCCGGACCGATACGTTGCCACCCTCCTCGATGGCGTGCGCCTGCCGACGGCGGACCCGACCAAGCGAGCGGTCAAGCTCGACCAGTTCCCGGCGGCGGTGATCGAGAGCATCCAGGTCAGCAAGAACTTCACGCCCGACCAGCAGGGCGAGGCATCGGGCGGCGCCGTCAACATCGACCTGCGCGACTTCCCGACCGAGGGCTACTTCCGCATCTCCGGCCAGGTGGGCGCCAATTCGCAGGTGAAGCGCGGCGAGTTCCTGACCTACCCGGGCGGCGCGCTCAGCACCTTCGGGGACAACTCGGTGCTGGCGACCCAGCCCGAATTGAGCGGCCAGTCGTGGCCGAACAACCCGACGTCCACCGAGTACTCCGACTACGCGCCGCCGATCTACAAGTGGTCGGTGGCGCTCGGCGACTCCTGGGAGGTGGACACCGGCGTGCGCGTCGGCGGGTTCGGCAACTTCTTCTACGAGGCCGACGCCTCCGCCTACAACAACGGCCAGCTCAACCAGTACGTGCAGGCCGGCGTGGGCACTCCGCTGGTGCCGCAGCAGTTCGGCGCCGGCATCGACTACAAGACCCAGCTCTTCGACGTGGCGCAGGGCACGCAGTCGGTGCAGTGGGGCGGCCTGGGCGCGTTCGGCATCGAGACCGAGGACCACCGGCTCGGGGCCAAGTTCCTGTACACGCAGCTCGACGAGAACCAGGCGGTCCGGCTGATCGACCAGCGCGGCAAGGAGTACTTCTTCCCGGGCTACGACCCGAACGACCAGAACAGCCCCGGCTACCTGGACTTCACGTCGGCGCCGTGGACGCGGCTCGAGACGCTCGACTACTCGCGGCTCGAGACCGAGTCCATCATCGTGAACGGAGAGCACAACCTCAACTTCCTCGGCCCGGACGAGGGCGCGGAGCACGAGCAGGGGGCCTTCGCGCTGGGGACGCCGACCATCGACTGGCGCATCTCCACCAGCAGGGCCTCGGAGAACCAGCCCGACCAGACGCAGTTCGCGGCGTACTGGGTGCCGGAGTTCGAGATCATCCCCGGCGTGCTGACGCTGCCCCCGCAGTGGATCAGCTACCCGCCCGCGCAGAACACCTTCGTCGGCTGGGTGCAGCACATCAACTACTACAACGAGGAGCAGAGCCTGCAGGGCGCCACCAACGTGAAGCTCCCCTTCACGCAGTGGAACGACCGCGAGGGCTACTTCAAGACGGGCCTGTTCGGCGACTCGGTGAGCCGCGAGTACCGCCAGGACACCTTCAGCAACGGCGGCGATCCCAACACGTCGTACAACGGCGACTGGGACGACCCGTGGAGCGTCGTGTTCCCGCAGGAGAACCACCCGATCAACCAGTCGACGGTGGACATCTCCTACGACGGGTCCCAGGACATCTATGCCGGGTACGGCATGATCGACCTGCCCTTCAACGACACCATGAACGTGGTCGCCGGCATGCGCTTCGAGGGCACGCACATGTCCACCACGGTGCTGCCCGACGTGGACGCGCTGTGGATCAACGTCAACACGCAGACGCTCATCAACTTCAACGGACCGAACGAGTGGGACGCGGACTTCACCGAGAACCGCTACCTGCCGATGGTCGGCTGGAACTGGAACGCGCTGGATGACCTCGTGGTGCGAACGGCGTTCGCGCAGACGCTGGCGCGCCCAAACTTCTTCGAGCTGGTGCCTGTGGTGCAGTACGAGTACATCGGCGGCCCGATCTTCATCGGCAACCCCGGGCTGCGTATGAGCTCGCTGAACAACTACGACGCCCGCGTCGACTGGACGCCGTACGAGAACTGGCTCATCTCGGGGTCGGTCTTCTACAAGGAGATCACCGATCCCATCCAGTACGTGCAGCGCTTCACCGAGGGCTTCTCCTACACCGCGCCGCTCAACTTCCCGGAGGGCACGCTGCTCGGGGTGGAGATCGAGTCGCGGGTGACCATGGGCGAGATCCTCGGCGAGGAGTTCGACGGGCTGGCGCTGGGCGGCAACTTCACATACATGGAGTCGTCGGTCACCCTGTCCGACGTCGATGCCGCGGCGCTGGCCACCTACGGCGTCACCGACAACACCCAGCCGATGACGGCGACCCCCGACTTCCTGGTGAACCTCAGCGCAACCTACGACCACGAGCCATGGGGCACGCAGGTGGGGCTCTTCTACAACTACAAGGGCGAGTCGCTCATCGCGGGCGCCAACCCCTACACGACGCTGCTCTCGCCGCCGATCTACCAGCTCGGGTACGGGACGCTGAACTTCACGGCATCGCAGGAGCTCCTCAAGGGGCTGCGGTTCTCCTTCAACGCGAAAAACCTCCTGAACCCGAACATCCAGACCGAGTTCCGCACCAACGACGGCTTCACCGCGCTCAACTCCACCTACACCGCGGGCATCGCGCTCTCCTTCGCGCTGACCTACCAGGCTGCGTTCTGACGCGGCGCACCCCAGCCATGCAGACCTTTGCCTCCGCCGCCTCGCTCCTCGCACTCCTCGCCGCCCTCTCCGCCGGATGCGCTTCCTCCGGGAAGGCCGGGGCCGATGCCGCGGCGGCCGGGGCGACCGCGTCCGCGTCGGCCGACGGCGCGGCCGCGCCGGGCGGAGCCGCATCGGCGCCCGGTGCGCAGGCCGAGCCCGCCAAGCCGGATCCCTCGATGACCCCTGCGGAGTTCCTCCGCGCCGTGGCGCAGGCGGACCTTGCGCAGATCCAGCTCGGCAACGTGGTGAAGCGCGACGGCCTGTCGCCGCAGGTCAAGGACATGGCGCACCGGATGGTGACCAACCACGTCGCCATCCAGGCGATCGTCGCGCGCGCCGCGGCGAAGACCTCGACCGTGCTCCCCTCCGAGCCCGACGAGCAAGGCAAGGCGGCAGTGGCCCGCATCGGCGCGCTCAAGGGCGACGACCTCGACAAGGCGTACATGATGTGGCTCGCCGAGGAGAACCAGCGGATCCTGGCGCTCTACCGCTGGCAGTACGACAACTGCCAGAACGAGGCGGTGAAGCCCTTCGCGCAGCAGACCGCGCCCATCATCGGTACGCACGCGCGCGTTGCCGACGCGCTCAACCAGGACGTCAACAAGGAAGCGCTGCGCCTGGCCGCCGAGCGAAAGGCCGCCGAGGAGAAGGCCGCCGAGGAGGCGCGCGTTGCCGCCGCCATGGCCGAGGCGCAGAAGAACGCGAAGAAGCAGCCACCGCAGCGCAAGTCGATGCTGCGGAAGTCGCCGGTCGCCAAGCCGGCCCCCGAGCCCGAGCCCGCCGCGGAGGGCTGACCGGCGGGGTCGGCGGCGAGGAACACTCAGGGAGCGGACGCGTCGCGATGGCGCCTGGCAGGTCGCGGAGTTCGAGGATATTGAGGATGACCTAAGTCGTTTCCCGGGGCGGGCCTTACGGCGCTCCGGAAGCGTGCCTGCGCGCCTGCGCGGGAGTTTGCGCTTGACCCGCGCCGTCCTCGGGCTATCAGTCTTTGTCTCTTCGGCGCGCGTGGCCCGGCCCGGGGGTGCCGGGGAGGGCCAGCGCTTTGACCCAGGGGTTGCCAGTGCCTCGTTCCGTCATCGTCCGTCCGAGCGTGGTCGCATCGCTCGCCGCCGTCTGCCTTGCGTTCGGGTCCGGTCATGCGTGCGCGCAGGAGGCGTGCGGTGAGTCGTGGCAGCTCGCGGCCACCGATTCGCCCGGCTCCGTCGCGATCTGCTACGACGAGAACCGACGGGAGACGATCACCCAGTCGGGCGGCAAGCTGTGGGCCTGGAACGGCTCGCAATGGTCGCTGCGCTGGACCGAGCCCGCGCTCGACGGCGTCGATGCCATGGCATATGACCGCAATCGGCAGGTGTGCTGGATCTTCGGCGGCGCGGGGTACGACGATCGGCTCTGGAAGTGGGACGGCACGGCGCTGACCCTCATCGCCAACGACACCATTGGCGGGCGGGCGTACGTCGCGATGGCGTTCGACTGGAAGCGGGACCGGCTGGTAGTGCACGGCGGGTACAACGGGAGCTTCCTGCTTGCCGACACGCAGGAGTGGAACCCGGAGACCGGGAACTGGCAGGGCTTCGGCGATGGGCCGATCGGTCGCCGCTATGCGCACAAGATGGTCTATGACCCTGTCCGCGAACGCTGCGTCCTCCACGGCGGGTACTACTTCTTCAATCGCAACGACACGTGGACGTGGGACGGTGCAACCTGGACCCTGGTCACCACCTCCGGCCCGGCGCGCTACGTCGCAAACATGGCTTGGGACGCGACCCGTCAGCAGGTAGTGCTGCATGGCGGCACGACCTGCTGCGGCGAGGTGGAGTACACGAGCACCTGGACCTGGCGCGGCGGCGCGTGGGCGCAGTGCACGCTGCCGGGGCCGGCACGCGGCTACACGAACATGGCGTTCGATGTCCACCGCGATCGCTTCGTGATGCCGGGCGGCTTCGGGCCGACGCCCGCCGGGCGCCAGTGGATCCCCGACACGTACGAACTTGCGATGGGCTGCGCCGGCGACCTGAACGGCGATGGGCGCGTGAGCGGCGCGGACCTGTCGGTCGTGCTCTGCAACTGGGGCACGTCCGTGCCGGGCACGACGGGCGATGTCAATGCCGACGGGACCATCAACGGCGAGGACCTCTTCGTGCTCGTGGCCGCGTGGGGTGACTGCTCCTGAGTGGCCCTCACTTCACTCCGTAGACTGCCCGCGTGCTCCCCGACCTGCAGTACGCCGCGATCCGATTCGAGGGCTTCGTCACGGACGTGCTGCTGCCGGCGGCTTTCCCCGAGCGGCAGGCGCTGGCGGCTGGGGCGTGGCAGACGCCCGAGCGGGTGACGCCGGGGCTCGCGTTCGGGCAGGCGTTCGAGCCCGTGCAGATCGGCTGGCGCTGGGGCCCGGCGTGGAGCACGGCGTGGTTCCGGCTGCGCGGCTCGTTGCCGGCGTCCTTCGCGGGCAAGCGCGTGGCGCTGCGCTTCTCCTCGGGCACCGAGGCGCTCCTCTGGAAGGACGGCGTCCCGCACCAGGGGTTCGACCCGTACCGGAACCTCGCGTTCCTGTGGGAGCGCGCACCCGAGTCGGCCGAGCTCGACCTCCTGGTGGAGGCCGCGTGCAACCTGCCGCTGGGCGTGAGCACCTTCTGGTGGGAGGCCGAGGAGCACCACGCGCGCTGGCGCGAGGAGAAGCCCGGGCGGCTCGAGGGCGCGGAGCTCGTGACGTTCGACGAGCAGGTCTGGCGCTTCGCGCAGGGCTTCGACACCGCGCGAAAGCTGCTGGCGACGCTTCCCGAGCACGATGCGCGCGCGCACGAGCTTGACCGCGGGCTGCGCGCGCTGATGGCGCGGCTCCCCGTGCGCGGCGCCCCCGGCGCGATGCATGCCGCGTGCCATGCGCTCTTCCCGGAGCTTGCCGCGCTCCTCATGGGCCGCGGGCCGGCAGGCCCGGTGGCGTGCGACGCGGTGGGCCACGCGCACATCGACACGGCATGGCTGTGGCCCGTCGCGGAGACGAAGCGCAAGTGCCTGCGCACCTTCGCCAACGTGCTTCGGCTGCAGGAGCGCTACCCGCACTTCCACTTCCTCTGCAGCCAGGCGCAGCAGTACGCGTGGGTGGAGGAAGGGTCGCCCGAGCTCTTCGCGCAGATCGCCGACCGCGTGCGCGAGGGCCGCTGGGAGGCCGCGGGCGCGATGTGGGTTGAGCCCGATGCCACGTGCCCCTCCGGCGAGAGCTTCGTGCGGCAGGTCCTGCACGGTTGCCGCTACTGGGGCGAGCGGTTCGGCGACGCGGCGCCGCAGCGGTTCCTGTACCTGCCCGACACGTTCGGCTTTCCCGCGAGCCTCCCGCAGGTCATGGCGCAGGCGGGGATCGACACCTTCATCACCAACAAGATGAGCTGGTGCGAGTCGAACCGCTTCCCGAACGTCACGTTCCGATGGCGCGGGATCGACGGCACCGAGATCCTCTCGCACCTGACGCCGGGACACAACTACAACAGCCCGATCGAGCCGCGCGACTTCCAGCACGGCGTGCGGATGCTGGTGGAGCAGGACGGCGCGCGCATCCCGGCGTACCTGCAGCCCTTCGGCTTCGGCGACGGCGGCGGCGGCCCGACCGCCGAGCAGATCGAGCGTGCGAACGTGGCCGCGCGCTGCGAGGGTCTGCCGCGCACCGAGCAGAAGAGCGTGCATGCCTTCTGCGAGGACCTGCACCGCGCGCAGCGCGAGCTCCGCCAGCGCGGCCAGGACGTGCGCACCTGGGACGGCGAGCTCTACCTGGAGCTGCACCGCGGCACGTACACCAGCCAGGCGTGGATCAAGGAGGCGAACCGGCGCGCCGAGTGCGAGCTTCGGCTTGCCGAGGCGCTCGCGTGCGCGCGGGCCGGCGTCGCGGGTGCCGCGGCGGCGGAGGATGCGCGCGTGGCGCTTGACGGGGCGTGGAAGCTGGTGCTCCTCAACCAGTTCCACGACATCCTGCCGGGAAGCTCCATCAAGGCCGTGTACGACGATGCACGCGTGCAGATGGCCGAGGCGCGCGGCACCGCGATGCGCGGCGTGCAGCGCGGCATGGCGTGGATCGGCGGAGAGCGCGGATCCGGGGGCCGTGACCGCGTGGTGGCGTTCAATCCGGCATCGACGCCGCAGACCGGCACGCTCGCCACCGAGGAGGGAGACGTGCTTGCCGTGCGCGTGCCGCCGATGGGCGTGCAGGTCATCGACCCGCGGCGCGCGCCGGTTCCGGACGAGCGCGATGCCGCATGCGTGGAGGGCGAGCGGACGCTCCGCAATTCGTTCCTGCGTGCGACGATCGACGATGCCGGCCGTATCGGCGAGCTGCGCCGTGCCGACGATGGCCGTGCCGCGAATGCCGGGGGCGACGGCGGCGGCGTTCTGCCGCTCAACCAGCTGGTGCTCTACGAGGACCGCCCGCGTCGCTGGGAGGCGTGGGACACCGACCGCGACTACCAGGAGCAGGCCACGCGCATCATGGGCGCCGCCGAGCGAATCGCCGTGACCAAGCGCACCTCCGCGGAATGCGAGATCACCGTCGAGCGGCCGCTCGGGAGGGCCAGCCGCCTGGTGCAGCGCTACCGGCTGCGCGCGGGCAGCCCGCGCCTCGACATCGTGACGGACGTGGAGTGGCACGAGGAGCAGCGGCTCCTGCGCGCGCTCTTCCCGTGCGACGTGCGCGCGCGACGCGCGACCTTCGGCATCCAGTTCGGGCATGTCGAGCGCGCCACGCACGACAACACCAGCTGGGAGCGCGCCCAGTTCGAGGTGCCCGGGCACAGCTGGATGGACCTCTCGGAGCCGGGGCTCGGCGTGGCGGTGCTGGACGACGGCAAGTTCGGGCGCAGCGCCAAGCACGGCACGCTGGGCCTGAGCCTCCTGAAGGCGCCGAACTTCCCCGACCCCACCGCCGACCGCGGCCACCACCGCTTCACCTACTCCGTGATGGTGCACCACGGCTGCTGGCGCGCCGCGGGCGTCGACGCGCAGGCCGAGCAGCTCAACAATCCGCTGGTGGGCGTGATGGCGTCGTCCGGCGGCACGGCGGTGCCGGACGGGTGGCAGGCGGTCGACGTGCGCGCGGACGGCGCCGCGCACGTGGAGATCGCGGCGCTGAAGCCGTCCGAGGCGCCCGGCGGCGTGGCGCTGCGGCTCGTCGAGGTGCGGGGCGGCGCGGGGACAGTCACCGTTCGCTGGGGTTTCCCGGTCGGGGAGGTGCTGCCGACCGACCTCTTCGAGCGGCCGACGGGCGTGGACGGGTTCGAGCACGATGCATCCACCGGCACCACGCGCTTCTCGGTGCGCCCGTTCAGGATCGTGACCCTCCGCGCGGAGCTCCGCGGGGCGGGTGCCTGAGGTGCGCGCCCTCGACTGGACGATCGTCGCGGCGTTCCTCGCGGCGCTTGCGGCATCGGCATGGTCGATGCGGCGGCATGCCGGGAGCGTCAGCGGGTTCCTCAGCGCCAACCGGCTTGCCGGCCGCTACCTGCTGACGGTGAGCTACAACATGGCGCAGGTGGGCGTGATCACGCTGGTCTGGTACTTCCAGCTCGGCTACGACGTCGGGTTCACGCAGTACTGGTGGGGCTACCTGGAGGGCCCCGCGCTGATCCTGCTGGCTGCCACGGGCTGGGTGATCTACCGCTTCCGCGAGACGCGCGCGATGACGCTGGCGCAGTTCTTCGAGATGCGCTACTCGAGGCGCTTCCGCGTCTTCAGCGGACTGGTGGCGTTCATCTCGGGCATCCTGAACTACGCGATCTTCCCGGGCGTGACGGCGCGGTTCTTCATCGCCATGCTCGGGCTGCCCGACCAGTTCACGGTGCTCGGCGCCGCGGTGCCCACCTTCCCGGCGATGATGGCCGGGCTGCTCGCGTTCGCCGTGTTCATGGTGTTCGCGGGCGGGATGCTCGCGGTGCTGGTGACCGACTTCTTCCAGGGCGTGTTCTGCTTCGCGACCTTCGTGACGCTGTGCTGGTGGGTCCTGCTGCGCTTCCCGTGGCTCGAGCTGGAGCAGACCATGATGATGCTCCCTGCGGGCAAGAGCATGCTCAACCCGCTGGGGCTGCAGGACGAGCAGAACTTCAACGTCGTCTACTGGCTGATCAGCGCGTTCACGCTCTTCTACGCATGCCGCGCATGGCAGGGCGACCAGGGCTACAACAGCGCCGCGCGCGACGCGCACGAGGCCCGCATGGGCCAGCTCCTGAACGGCTGGCGGTACCGCACGCTCATGCTGGTGACGGTGCTGGTGCCGCTCGCGGTCCGCGCCTTCCTCACGCACCCGGAGCATGCGGCGGCATCGGCGGGCCTGCAGGAGATGATCGCCGCGCAGCCGACCGATGCGCTCAAGGCGGAGATGCGCGTGCCGCTTGCGCTCGGCGTGATGCTGCCGACCGGCCTCCTCGGCCTGGTGGTGGCGGCGATGCTCGGTGCGGCCATCAGCACCGACGAGGCGTACCTGCACTCCTGGTCGAGCATCTTCGTGCAGGACGTGGTGCTTCCCTTCCGCAGGCGGCCGATGTCGCCGCGCGCGCAGCTCCTCCTCCTCAAGTCCGCGGTGCTGGGCGTGGCGCTCTTCGCGTTCCTCTTCAGCCTGCGCTGGCAGCCGGGCGAGTACATCGCGATGTACGGCGCGCTGACGGGGAGCATCTTCGTGGCGGGCGGCGGCGCGGCAATCATCGGCGGGCTCTACACGCGGTGGGGCACGACCGCCGGCGCGTGGGCCGCGATGGTGGCGGGCATCGGCATCTCGGTGCCCGGGCTCGTGGTGCTGAATGCGCCCGCGGCGTGGGTGGATGCGCTCGGCGCGCCGGAGCCGCCGGTTCCGGTGGCCGTGGCGGGCGCGTTCAACTGGGTGCGCGCGAACGTCACCGGCATGGAGCTGAGCTTCGTGGCCATGATGGCAAGCTGCATCGGCTACGTCGGCGCCAGCCTCGCGGGCGGCGTGGGGCGGTTCGAGCTCGACCGCATGCTGCGCCGCGGGAAGTGGCGCGTCGAGGGCGATGCCGCGCTCGACGAGGCACCGACGGGTCTCATGGAGAAGATCGGCTTCGACCGCCAGTACCGCGGGTGGGACCGGTTCGTTGCCTACCTCACGCTCTCGTGGCCGCTTGCCTTCACGCTGCTCTTCGTGGTTGCCACCCCGTGGCTCCTGTGGCGCAAGTCCGGCGGCCACGAGGTGACGGACCTCCAGTGGAGCGCCTGGTGGCAGGCGTGGTCGTGGTTCATCCTCGCGGCGAGCACCGTGGTGGTCGTGTGGTTCACGGTCGGCGGCATCCGCGACTACGCGCGGCTGCGGCGCGACCTGCGCACGTTCCGCGCGGACGCAGCCGACGACGGCTCGGTGCGGGAGCGCTGACTCGATGATCGTGGCCCGACCGTTGCCCGAGGCATGGAGCGTGTCGTGCACGGCGTGCGCGCACCCCGGTGCGCCCGCGGGCATCGTCGGCCGTGCATTTCCTGCCGAGGTTCCCGGATGCGTGCACCTCGACCTGGTGCGCGCCGGGGTGATCCCGCCGGTCGACCTCGGCGACGGCGAGGCGCGGCAGGAGTGGGTTGGATACGCGGACTGGGAGTGGACCGGTGCGCTCGACGTGGCAGGCGGCGACGGCAGCGGCGGCGACGGGCGTGCCGACCTGGTGTTCGACTCGCTGGACACCGTGGCCGAGGTGCTCGTGAACGGCACGCGCGTCGGCGCGGCGGCCAGCCAGTTCGTGCAGCACCGCTTCGACGTGCGGGGCGCGCTGCGCCCGGGCCGGAACGAACTCTGCGTGCGCGTTCGTGCGCCCGTGCCCTTCGTGCGTTCGGAGGAGGCGCGCCTGGGCGCGCGCCCGGTGAACGGCGACTGGACGCCGTATCCCTTCGTCCGCAAGAGCGCCTGCAACTTCGGCTGGGACTGGGGTCCGCGCGTGCCGACGTCGGGCATGCCGGGCGAGGTTCGCCTGGAGCGGTGGCAGGGTGCGCGCATCGCGTCGGTCCGGCCGCTGGTGACCGCGTGCGACGCGCGCCTGGCGCGCGTCGAGGTGCGCGTGCAGGTCGAGTGGGCCGGTGAGCCGCTCGCCGGGGTGCACGCGCGCTGCGAGCTGCGCATGCCGCCGCGCGAGGCGAACGCCGAGCCGGACCACCGCGCGAAGGGCGACCGCAGGCCCGGGAAGGTCGTGGTGCTTGCGGCCGTGGGGTCCGGCGGCGCGGCCGTCGCCGTCATCGAGGTGGAGCGGCCGGAGCGCTGGTGGCCCCGCGGGTTCGGCGCGCAGCCCCTGCATGCGCTGCACGTCGACCTGGTGGACGCGGAAGGCCGGCCGATCGCGCCCGCGGGCGCGCGGCAGCGCGAGGTGCGCCGCATCGGGCTGCGGACCTGCGAGCTCGACACGGATCCCGACGAGTTCGGCACGCGGTTTGCGTTCCGCGTGAACGGCGTGCACGTGCCCGTGACCGGCGCCAACTGGATCCCGGCGTCGCCCTTCCCGGTGGCGGGGCGCGACGACGCCGCGATCGATGCGCTGCTCGGCCTCGCCACGGGCGCCAACCTCGGCATGCTGCGCGTGTGGGGCGGCGGCATCTACGAGCACCCGCGCTTCTACGAGCGCTGCGACGAGCTCGGGCTCCTCGTGTGGCAGGACTTCATGTTCGCGTGCGCCACATATCCCGAGGATCACCCGATGCCCGCGCTCGTCGAGCGCGAGGCGCGCGAGCAGGTGGCGCGCCTCTGCGCGCACCCGAGCGTGGTGCTCTGGTGCGGCGGCAACGAGGACGTGCTCGCATGGCAGAGCTGGGGCTTCCGCGAGCGCCTGTCGCCCGGCCAGTCGTGGGGCATCCGCTACTGGCAGGAGATCCTGCCCCGCGCGTGCGCGGAGCTTGACCCCACGCGGCCGTACTGGACCGACAGCCCGTGGAGCGGTTCGCTCGATCGCCACGCGAACGACCCCGACCACGGCGACCGCCACACATGGGACCTGAAGCTCGATGCGTACCGGGAGATGGTGCCGCGCTTCACGAGCGAGTTCGGGCACCAGGCCCCGCCGACGCTGCGGACGCTGCGGGAGGCGCTCGGCGACGCGGCGCTCCGCATCGGTTCGCCTGAGCTTGCCGCGCGCCAGCGCGCGTGGGGCGGCGACGAGGCGCAGTACGCGCCGTACCTCGCGGCGGCGTTCCACCCGGCGCGGGACTTCGGCGAGTGGCTGTGGCAGGCGCAGCTCCTGCAGGCGCGTGCCATGGAGACGCAGATCGCGTGGCTTCGCGCCAACCCCGCGCGCAGCGCAGGCAGCCTGTTCTGGCAGCTCAACGACGTGTGGAGCGGGCACAGCTGGAGCGTGGTCGATGCGCGCCTGCGCGCCAAGCCCTCGTACCACGCGGTCCGCCGAGCCGCGGCGCCTCGGCTGGTGACCATCCAGCCCCTCGGCGATGCGGGGCCCGACGGCGCGCGCTCGCTGCGCGTGGCGCTGGTGAACGACACTCCGTCGCGCTGGGCCGCGCGCGTGCACGTGCGCCGCATCGATGCATCCGGGCGCGTGCTTGCGGAGGCGGAGGCGCCCGTGCGCGTGCCGGCGCGCGGCTTCGATGCATCGGTCGACGTCGCCGCGCTCGTCGGTGCGCCGGTCGACCGCACGTCCGAGGGGATCGTTGCCGACGTCGCGAGCCACGAGGATGACCTGCGCGGTGAGGTCCCGATGACCGACCGCGACCGCATGCGCGCCTGGTGGTGGTTCGCGCCGGACGTGGCACGGCCGCGGACGGAGCCGCGTTTCGAGCTCTCCGTTCGCCGGTTCGCCTCCGACTGGGTCGTGCAGGTGCATGCGCGCTCGATGGTGCGCGACCTGTGGATCGAGCCCGACTGCGACTGGATGGAGTGCACGCCGAACCTGCTGTCGCTCCTGCCGGGCGAGCGTGTGCAGGTGGCCCTGCGGGTCCGGGGCGAGTCCTCCGTGGCGCCCGCGCTGCGCACCCACGCGACGTGAGTCGCTCGAAGCCCGCGGTTCGCCGCCGTGATCCTGCGCCGAGCGCCCCTTTCGGATTGAACTTTGGCCGATTTCCGCCGGCGGTTCCGCCGCCGTCCCTAGGTTGTCCGCTGCACGCAAACCACACCAAAGGAGGTGCAGCATGTGCTTCGGGACAGGACGGCCGGACGACGAGACGCAGGGGCAGGGCACGGTTTCTCAGGCGGCGGAGCGGCCGCGGGTCGCGCGAAAGCGGGCGTTCCGCAGCCGCGTGCCGGAATCGCAGCTCGATGAGATGGCGGCCGACATGCGCCGCTTCCGCGACGAGCAGCACGCGGAGCGGGCCCGGCGCATCGATGAGCTGGTGGAGGAGGCCAGGCGCGGCGGGCTGGACACGGATCGCGTGCATTGGTCGATGCACTACGACATTGAGTGCTCTCCCGCGACGACGGGCCGCGCGATGCTCCTCGAGCACCGTATCGTCCCCGTGCCGCCGCAGGACCTGCCCAGGCCGGACGAACTGCACGACGAGCTCTGGACGGTGATCGAGGGCCTTGCCGCAAGCGGCGTCTTTCTGCTCCACACGGACCACCTCCCGGACCGGGACCTCTATGCGAGGCTCTACTACCGGATCCTCGACGAGCCCACGCGGCTCATGCCGCCGCAGTCAGAGGCCGCCGAGTACATCGACTGCCTGCATCCCATGGACCTCGGCCCCGGATCCGCGGGCGACCTGCTGCACCGCAGGCTCGCGAACACCGGCGAGTCCGCACCTGCGCGCGGGCCCGGCATCCGCGGGCCGAGGTTCGATGCCGGGCTCGGAGAGCGCGATCGCTGGATGCCGAGGCCCTGGGCATGAGCTCTCCGCGCGCCCGGGAAGCGCCCTCGCTGTGCGGTTCCGGGCGCGCGGATCTGCGCTACCGTGTGGCGATGAGACGCCTCGCCTGGGCAATCGCGGCCATCGCCGCGTCGAGCATCGCCGCCTGTCGCTCCGCACCGAAGGTCGAGGAGCCCGATGCCGCCATCGTCGGCTCCTGGCGGTCGACCAATGGCGTGGCCACGTTCACGTTCTCGCGCGGCGGCCTGTATGAGCTGCGGCTCGCCGACAAGCCCCGGCCGGTGATGGGTGCATTCACCTACAGCCCCAAGGAAGGCACGCTGGTGCTCCAGACGAGGCGCGAGTCGTCGGTGTGCGGCGACGACGTGGGCACCTACAACGCGCGGCTCAGCGCGCTGACCCTCGACCTGGAACTGGTGCGCGACACCTGCGATGTCCGGGCCAATGCGCTCGCGAAGCCGCTCGCCCGCATCGGGCCCGGCACCGGGAGCCCGAGGTGAGCGGGTCGTTCCTCGTCCTGCGCGCTGCCTCGGTGGCCTGCCTGCTCACGCTTGGCGTGGCGGTGGCACCCCTTGCGCCCGCACGTGCCGCGCCGCAGGACGCGGGCGTTCCCGCCAAGGGTCCGTGGCCGCAGACCGTCGGCGACGGAAGCCTTTCGTTCGTGGTGTACGCACCGCAGTACCTGTCGCTTGCGGGAGACGCGGTCACCTTCGTGCAGGCCGTGTCGAAGGTCCCGCCGCCCGGCATGGCCACGGCCGCGGTGATGGGCTCGATGACCGTCAGCGGACAGGTCACGCAGGGTGCCGATGACGACGAACTCGAGCTCTCCGGCTTCGTCGTCGGCGACTTCACGATCGGCGGCGCCGCGGCCGAGGCCTCCGACCGCGATGCGATGCAGCGCGCCATCGGCGGAAAGGCCATCTCCATCACCCGTCGAGCGCTTGTCCACGACATGCAGCTGGAGAACCCGCGAGCGAGCGGCACGCCCGGCCTCGGCGACGACCTGCCGACCTTCGTGGTGGCGAACCGTCGCAGCGTGCTGCTGCCGCTCGACGGCGACCCGAGGCTGGCGGACATCGGCGACACCGGATGGCGACGCGTGATCAACACGCCGTTCATCCTCCTGCAGGCACCGGACGGCAGCTTCGTCACCCGGCTCGGAGCGGCTCGGTGGGTCGGGAGCGCGGACCTCGCCAAGGGCTACGCGCCCGTCGCCGCCCCGCCTGCGCAGGTGGTCGCCGCGCTCGGCACCGTGCCCGTTCCGCCCGTCGCCGCCGCGGGCTCCGCAGGCACGGGCTTCGCCCCGCGGGCCGCGGACGCCGGGTCGGCGCCGTCAGCACCGCTCCCCGACGTGCTGGTGGTCACCGAGCCCACCGTGCTCGTCGCCACCAACGGCGCGCCGACGTTCGCAGACGTCGCACCGGGCGTGCAGTGGATCGACAACTGCCGGACCCCGCTCCTGCGGACGCGCCAGCCCGAGGCGTGGTGGACGCTGGCCTCCGGCCGGTGGTTCACGGCCACCGCCCTCGACGCAACCTGGTCCCGGGTTCCGCCCGGCGGGGTGCCGGCGTCGTTCGCCGCGCTCCCCGGCGGCCGCCTCTTCGACGCCGTGAAGGCGAGCGTGCCGGGGACCCCCGAGTCCGCCGCCGCGGTGGTGGCCGCGCAGGCCGGCCGCAGCGTGACCGTCTCGCGCGCCACGGCGCGATGCGGCGTCCGGTGGTTCGGCGAGCCCGCCTGGCGAGGCATGGACGGCACGCTGCTTCGCGGATCGGTCAATGCCTCGCAGCCGGTGATCTGGTGCGATCGCACGTTCTACTGCTGCGACGGCGCGGCCTGGTTCAGTGCGCCGGCGGCCGATGGACCATGGACCCTCTGCGAGTCCATCCCCGATGCCATCGACACGATCTCCGCATCGAGCCCGCTGTTCCCGGTGACGGGCGTCGACATCGTCGCATCGGATGCATCGACCGTGACGTTCGCATGCCGGCCCGCGTACCTCGGCACGTGCGTCGATGCCGGCACCGTGGCGTACGGCACCGGCTGGTCGTGGCCGGGCGTCGCATCGCCCGACGGAAGCTGGTCCGCGCAGCCGCAGACCTACGGCATGCCGGTGGCGTTCGATGCCGACACCGGGACGTTTGCGCCGGACGTGGCGGATACGGACGCGGACACGCTCCCGGCCGTGATGCCCGAGGTGCTCTACGGCGGGTGGACCGGCTGGGGCTGGTGCCCGGGCTGGTCGAGCGCCTGGGCCTGGGGCCTGCGCGCCCCTGCCTCATGGGACGCCTGGGGCCCGTGGTGGCAGGCATGGCATCCGTACTGGAACCGTTGGGCGAACGCACGCACCGAGGCGCAGCGCCGGCGCGACGATGCCGCGGCGCTGGAACTCGCCGAGCGCCAGCGCGACGCCGCCGAGGCCGACGCAGCGTCCGAGGCGAACCGGCTGCGCGAGGTCTCGCAGGAGGAGGCTGCCTGGCGCGAGCGGCAGCGCGCCTCCGCGGAGGCCGCCGCGGCCGCCGACCGCGAGGCCCGCGCCGAGGCCGCCCGCCTCCGCGATGCCCGCGATGCCGCGCAGCGCGAACGCGACCAGGCCGAGCGCGAGGCCATGCGCCGCCGCGGCCCGATCGCGCCGCGCGGATCGATCGAGTGGTGGTACCAGTACTACAACGACTATTCCGACGGCTACCTGAGCCGCGCCACCGGGTACCGCGACCCGCGCTACGCACCCGCGGTGCGCGCCGGCGCCACTGGCGCGCGGTAGGCGAGCAGCCGGAGGCTGTTCAGCACCACCGCCACGGTGGACCCCTCGTGCAGGATCACCGCAAGCCAGATGGGCACCGCGCCCGCGACGGCCAGCGGGATCAGCACGAACACCATCCCCATCGAGAGCGCCACGTTCTGGCGCACGATGCCGCGCGCCGCGCGCCCGATCCCCACCGCGAAGGGCAGGCGCATCAGGTCGTCGGACATCAGCGCCACGTCCGCGGCCTCGAGCGCCACGTCCGTCCCTGACTTGCCCATGGCGATTCCGACGGTCGCCGCCGCGAGCGCGGGCGCATCGTTCACGCCGTCGCCGACCATGGCCACGCTTCCGTGGGCCGCGGCAAGCCCGCGCACCTCCTCGATCTTCCGCTCCGGCATGAGCGATGCGTGCACGTTGTCGACGCCCACCAGCCGGCCCACAGCCTGCGCCACCTGGCGGTTGTCGCCCGTAAGCATCACCACCGGCCGCACGCCGAGCGCATGGAGCGCCGCGATGGCCTCGGCCGCCTCCGGCCGCGGCCCGTCGATGAGGCCCAGCGCCCCGAGGAAGCGCCCGCCCCGGGCCACCAGCATGGCGGTGCATGCCTCTCGCTCGAGCGCATCCACCGCTGCGCGCGCCTCGGGCGTGGCCGCCGGAGGCGCGTCGGCGGCACCGCCCGGCTCGAAGAGCCGCAGCGCGCCGAGGTGCACCGGCGTGCCATCGACGCTGCCCGACATTCCCTTGCCGCGCACCGCCTGGGTGGAGGCCGCGGGCGTGAACGCGATGCCGCGCTCGCGCGCCGCCGCCAGTACCGCGTGCGCCAGCGGGTGCGTCGAGTGCTCCTCGAGGGCGGCCGCGCATCGCAGCACGTCATGGTCGCTCGAGCCCTCGAACGCCACCACGCGCCGCAGCGCCGGCCTGCCGACCGTGAGCGTCCCGGTCTTGTCCATCGCGAAGCAGCGCACCGAGCCGAGCGACTCGAGGTGCGCACCGCCCTTGATGAGGACGCCGCTGCGCGCCGCGCGCGCCACCCCGGCGAGCACGGCCGCAGGCGTGCTGATGGCGAGCGCGCACGGCGACGCACCCACGAGGAGCGTCATCGCGCGCAGGAATGCCTCGCTGCCGGGAAGCCAGCCCGCCCACCACGGCACCAGCGCCATGGCCACGGTGGCCGCGATCACCGCAGGAACGTAGATGCGCGTGAAGCGCTCCGCGTACCGCTGCGTGGTGGACTTCTGGCCCTGCGCCTCCTCTACCAGGCGGATCATGCGGGCCACCGTGCTGTCGGCGGCAATGCGGGTCACGCGCACCTCGAGCAGGCCGTCGCCGTTGAGCGTCCCGGCGAAGACGCCGTCGCCCGTTGCCTTCTCCACCGGGACGCTCTCGCCGGTGATGGGGCTCTGGTCGATCGAGCTCGCGCCCGACGTCACCATGCCGTCCATCGGCACGCGCTCCGACGGCCGCACGCGCACCACGTTGCCCGCGGCGATGTCGCCCACGGGCACCTCCGCGAAGGACTCGCCGCGGCGCACCCATGCCGAGGTGGGCGTCAGCCTGCCGAGCGCGCGGATCGCCTGCCGTGCCTGGCCCATGGCGTAGTGCTCGAGCCCGTGCCCCAGCGCGAACAGCACCAGGAGCATCGCGCCCTCGGCGAACTCGCCGATGAACGCGGCGCCGCCGGCCGCTGCCACCATCAGGAAGTCGATGTCGAGCCGTCCCCGCAGGAGCGCACGCAATCCCTCGAGCGTGGGCTCCCACCCCGCGGCGGCAAAGCTCAGCGCGTAGCACGCGCCCCAGGCCGCGCCAGGCGCGCCGCCGCGCTCGAGGAGCCAGCCGGCCAGCAGCGCCGCCGCCGCGACCGCCGCCTCCACGAGTTCGCGCTCCCTCCGCCACCAGGGAAGCTCGGCGGGGTTGTGCTTGCACGCGGCGCTCACTCGGCAGCGGAGGATATCGGTGCGCCCGGATACGATTGGGAATCATGGGCAACGGCGACTTCCGCTTCGATCCCCCGGCCCCGAGCGACCTCGGCGACCACGAGGTCCCCCGTGACGGCGACCTGCTCGACGGCGTCCGAGTGGCGCTGCTCGTCACCGGCGGCATCGCGGCGTTCAAGGCGCCGATGGTGGCGCGCGCGCTGCGCAGGCAGGGCGCCTCGGTGACGGCCTTCGCGACCACGGAGGCGCTCCGCTACGTCGCGCGCGAGGCGCTCGAGTGGGCGTGCGCACGGCCGGTGGTGGTGGAGCTGTCGGCCGACGCCGAGCACCTCTCCGATGCCGCGCCCTTCGACGTGTACCTGGTGGCGCCGGCCACCTACAGCGTGATCGGAAAGGCCGCGCACGGCATCGCCGACACGCCCGTCACCGCGACGCTGGCGAGCGCGATCGGCCGCATGGAGCGCGGGCTTGCCGCCGTGCTCTTCGCGCCCACCATGCACGGCTCGATGCACAACTCGATCCTCGTGTCGAACCTCCGCGCCCTGCACGAGATCGGCTGCGGCATCGTGCCGCCGCGCGATGCCTACGGCAAGCACAACCTGCCCGACGAGCAGGCCCTCGTCGAAGCCTGCGCCGCCGCGCGCCGCGCCCCGCGGCACGCATCCCGCGGGCCCGTCCCCGGCCAGAGCCACGCATGAACATGCCCCTGATCGCACCCTTCGCCGCCGCCTTCCTTGCAGCCGCAGCGCAGCAGCCGGTTCCGGCCCCCTCCGCACCGCCTGCCGCCGATGCGGCGCCCACCGTCGACCTCGTCTCTGCTCCCGAAGGCCGGTCGGCCGCCGTGGCGCTTGCGCCCATCACCGAGTCGGCGCTCCTCTCCTCGCCCGTGCCCACCGTGTCGCCCGCCTGGGGCTACCGCGCGACGCTCGTCGGCGGGGCAGTGGCCGTGACGGGCGGCGAACGCGCCGTCGCGCCGGGCGCGGCAGGGCAGCTGGCGCTGTTCCGCCGCGTCGGCACCGAGTGGACCTGCGACCCGAACCTCGCGCAGGTCGACCGCATCCCGTCGGGCGCGTTCTTCCTGAGCCGCATCGTCCGCGCCGGCGACCGCATCCTGACGGCCGTCGATCGCCGCGACGTCGGCTCGTCCGTGCGCGTGATGGAGCCCCGAGACGGGCGCCTCGAGGAGACGGCCTCGCTGACGCTGCCGCCCGAGCATGACCTGCCCTCGTTCGCATCGGCCTACGCGGGCACCGCCGAGACGGCGTTCGTCGGCAGCGCGGACCTCCGCTTCAACCTCGGCGATGCAAGCGACAAGCGCGTCCGCGATCCGCGCGTCTTCGTCTACGCGCGCTCCGGCACGATGTGGGCGGTGCAGGGCTTCGTGCGCTGCCCCAATCCGTCGCCCGGCACTCCCACCGACGCGATGTGGTTCGGCGCATCGCTTGCTGCCGACGGGGACGTGCTGGTGGCGGGGCAGCCGGCGACCATCCCGCCGCGGCCGTCGGAGGCGCTCCCGTACTCCGGCAGGGCCGCCGTCCACGTGTTCCGGCGCACCGTCGACCAATGGGTGCCCGAGGCGCGCCTCGATGGCGCGGCCGTCACGCCGTCGCCGTGCTTCGGCGTGGACGTGGCGGTGCAGGGCGACCTGCTCGCCGTCCGCAGCGCCGACCTCTCCTCGGCCAACGCGCCCGGAAGCGTGTGGCTCTTCGAGCGGCGCAACGGCACGTGGGCGTTCGCGCAGGAACTGCTTCCGGCCGCGGGCATTGCCAAGGGCCGCGGCTACGGCCTCGGGCTTGCAGTCTCGGGCGGCCGCGTCCTCGTGGGCGACGGCACCGCGCGCGGCGCCGACGAGACGGTCGCTGCGGGTCCCGGCATGGTGCTGGTGTTCGAGCGCAAGGACGGCGCGTGGGTCAACACCATGCGCCTGATGCCGAAGGCACCCTGCGGGTCGCGCTCGTTCGGAAACGACCTGACCGCGGAGTGGCCGCTGGTGGCCGTGGGGCGTCCCCGCAAGGAGCCGCTCGGGCTCGAGCCCGGCGGTGCGTACCTGTTCGACCTCTCGGGGAAGTGAGCGCGCCTCAGGCGGTCTCGCCGCGGCCCCAGTAGCGGACCACGAACGCGCCCGCGGTGGCGCCGCACAGCAGGCTCATCGCCGTGGCCCACTTGTCCCAGGGCAGCGGCTGGTGCCACGCCGTGAGCTTCACCCACGGGTTCCAGCCGATGGCAAGCGCCGCGAAGATGGCGGCCCACAGCGCGTTGCTCGCCTTCACGCTCACCGCCGCGGCGATGACGAAGACGCCGAACAGCGCGGCCTGCGCCCACACCACGAAGTTGGAGTCGTTCACGATGCCCGCCCCGCGGAGGAGCAGGTAGATCGAGGCGGCCATCACGGCGATCAGGGCACCCTTGGGCATGACTCGCTTTTCGGCTCGGCGCGCCCGCCGACCGCAGTCTTCGCCGCCGCAGCCGCCGGAGACCATCGATCCCGTCCAGATAATGCGCCCGCAACGGGCCCTCCGTACACTCGGGGTGCATGGATGCGGACCGCGCCCGGATCAGGGAACTCGCGGAGTCGGCGCGTCGGCTCCCCGTGGCCGAGCGCAAGGCGTTCCTCGATGGCTTCCGTCTCGACGCCGCCCTGCGGCGCGAGGTGGAGTCCATGCTCGCCGCCGACGTGACCCGGATGTGGAAGCCCGCCGACGGCCCGGCCGCGGCCGAGGCACCGACCGCGGTGCCCGTCGCGGGCGATGCCGGCGAGCGCGACCGGCCGGTCCGGCCCGAGTCGCTCGACCCGCTCCTCGGGCGCGACTTCGGCGGCGTGCGCGTGGAGCGCATCCTCGGGTCCGGCGGCATGGGCCGCGTGTACCTCGGCACCGATGCCGCCACCGGCACGCGCGTGGCGCTGAAGGTGCTGCTGCGCACGCAACGCGACGATACCGTGCGCCGCCGCTTCGACCGCGAGTCGCGGCTCCTCGAGCGCCTCCGCCATCCCGGCATCGCCGCCGTGCTTCGCAGCGGCATGGAGCACGATGCCGACGTCGACGTCCCCTACATCGTGATGGAGTACGTGGACGGCGTGCGCAACCTTTCCGACCACGTGTTCCGCGAGCGCCTGGGCGTGCGCGAGACGGTCGAGGCCTTCCTCCAGGCGTGCGACGCGCTGGCGCATGCCCACCGCGAGGGCTACATCCACCGCGACATCAAGCCGCAGAACGTGCTGGTGGACCGCCATGGGCGCGTGAAGGTGATCGACTTCGGCGTGGCGCGCGCCATCGCCGTGGACCCGGCGGCCGCCACCGTGCGCACCGAGACCGGGCAGATCGTGGGCACCATGCAGTACATGAGCCCCGAGCAGTTCCTGGCCGACCCGCGCGGGGTGGACGCGCGCACCGACGTGTATGCGCTGTGCGCCGTCCTCTACGAGCTGCTCACCGGCGTGCAGCCGCACGACCTGCGCGGGCTGCCCGTGCACGAGGCCGCGCGCACCGTCTGCGAGACCGACGCCGCCGACGTCCGCGAGTGCAATGCGCGCATCGACGACCGCCTCGCGGCCATCGTGATGGACGGTCTGTCGCGCGAGAAGTCCCGCCGCCCCGACGATGCCGCGGCCCTCGGGCTGCGGCTTCGGGGCTGGCTGTCCGACGGCGGCACCACCGCGATGCGCATGCCAGACGACGTGGCCGCCGCGCCGCGCGGCGACCGGCCGCAGGTGCTCGTGGGCGCCGCCGGCGCCGTGCGCGTGGATGCACCGCGCCGCCCCGTGCCGAAGGCTGCCCGCGGCGGGCTCGGCTGGGGCCTCACCGCATTGCTCGTGGTGCTGGTGGCGGGCTCGCTCGCCGTGGCGTTCGGCTGGGTCGACCTGCGCGCCATCACGTCGCGCATGCGCGGCGGTCCGGGCGCCGGCCCCGTAGACGTCGGCGCGGCGGATGCCGGCACGCCGGCGGCGGCGGCGAAGGTCATGGACTTCCGCGTGATCGCCAGCGCGCCCGGTGCCTCCGTGCGCGTCGACGGCGCCGAACGGGGCCGGGCGCCCGCGGTGGTGCTCCTTCCCCAGGACGGCAGGCCGCACGAGGTCGAGGTGTCGGCGGAGGGGTTCGGCACGTGGCGGGGCGCGTGGCGGCAGGGCGATCCGCCGTTGGTCGCGGCCAACCTGGAGCCGACCGCCGACGTCGACTCGCTGGTGCGGCTCCTGGTGCTCGACGTGGGCGCGCTGCCGCGCGGCGCGATGCTGCGCCTTGCGTCGAAGCTCGCCTGCGAACCGCCGCCGGGCATCGGCGGCCTGCAGCCCGGGATCACCTGCGTGACGGTGCCGTTCACGCGAAGCGGCAATGGCGCCCCGTGGCAGCCGGCCGACGCGCTCGTGCTGCAGGCGGTGCGCGCCGACGGCACGCCCGCGGAGATCGAGTTCGGCGCGATGCGCGCGATGGGCGAGGTGCGTCCCGCGCTCACGCCGCAGGATGCGTCGGCGCGGGTGCGCGTCCGCGTCCACTGAGGCCGCGCGCCGCGCCTCAGCCCGGGCGCATGTTCTTCGACATGTTGAAGATCGGGAGGAGCATGGCCGCGGCGATGCCGCCGACCACGCCGCCCATGCCCACGATCATGATCGGCTCCACCATGCTGGTGGCGCCCTTGACCGCGATGTCGAGGTCCTCCTCGGCCGCGCTCGCCGCGGCCTCGAGCACATCCGGCAGGCGGCCCGACTTCTCGCCGCTCGCGATCATGGCCACCACGTTGCGCGGCACGAAGGTGAACTCGCGGAAGGTCGGCGCGATCTCCTGGCCCTTGCTGATGCGGTCCTCGAGCGTGGTCCAGAGCTGCGTGTAGTGGACGTTGCCGGTCACGTCGCGGCAGATGCGGACGATCTCCACCAGCGGCACGCCGGCCGCCAGCAGCGTGGCCATGGTGCTCGAGAAACGCACCAGGTACAGGCAGCGGAACATCGGGCCCAGCACCGGCATGCGCAGCTTCATGGCGTCGATGGTGCGGCGGCCCACCTCGGTCCGCACCCACCACCAGGTGCCGCCGGCCACGGCCAGGAGCACGGGCACGTAGATGGCCCATCCGGTGCGCAGGAACGCGCTCAGCCACACGAGCGCCTTGGTCGGCGCCGGGAGCCGGTCGCCCTGCGCTCGGAACAGCGGGCCGAACTTCGGCAGGACGAACACCATGATCACGGTCACGGCGAGCACCGCCACCGCGAGCATGATGGCCGGGTACATCATCGCGCCCTTGATCTGCTTGGCCGTCTTGCGCGCCTTGGCCAGGTCCTTCGCGACGCGGCCGAGCATCTCGTCGAGCTTTCCCGACGCCTCGGCCGCCTGCATCAGCGACACCAGGATCGTGGGGAACGTGGCGGGGTACCTCGCCAGCACGGCGCTGAAGTCCTCGCCCTCGCACACGTCGGCCTTGATGAGCCGGACGAACTCGCCGACGTCCTTGCGCGAGGCCTGCTCGGCGAACGTCTCGAGCGCATCGGCCAGCGGCACGCCGGTGCGCAGCATCACCGACAGCTGCTGGCAGAACGCCACCACGTCGTCGCGGCGCATCGCGCGCGACAGGCGGCGCCGCAGCTTCATGGGGTCGGATTCCTCGCCCACGGACGCCTGCAGGTCGCCGAGCTCGACGCTCAGGATCGCCAGGCCCTGCCGGCGCAGGTCGCGCACCGCGGACGCGTGGTCGAGCGCCTCCACCACGCCGCGCACGAGCTCGCCGCCCTCGGCGCGGCGTGCGCGGTAGGTCCACTTGCGGACCGAGGCGCCCGCCGGGGGCGCGACGGAGGGGCGTGCTTCAGCGGCGGCAGGCACCGTAGATCTCCTCGATGGTGGTCAGTCCGTCCAGCACCTTGCGGACGCCGTCGTCC
>Ga0172376_10000786_pt1 | contig 41010 bp, 28 predicted proteins | sample Lak35m_FD_121114 | JGI IMG/M metagenome (GOLD analysis project Ga0172376, IMG submission 121114) | Freshwater microbial communities from Kabuno Bay, South-Kivu, Congo - kab_092012_35m | ecosystem: Environmental > Aquatic > Freshwater > Lake | place: Democratic Republic of the Congo: South-Kivu...
AGCGAGCACGCCTCGTGCCCCGCGTCGTCGTCGCGCGGCTCGGCATCCTCGTCGCGCTCGCTCTGCGGGGCCTCCACGAGCCCGAGCCCGAGCCCGAGCTCGTGGTCGTCGCAGGCGTGCGGCGCCGCCCTCGACACCTCGAGGATGTCGGCCGAGGCGTGCTCGACGACGCCGTGCGCGGCGCACAGATGGTGGCTCTCGGCGCACAAGTGCGCCAACCCGGCGAGCCAGCCCCAGGCGAAGGCGAGCAGCACGATCCAGCCGACGAGGCGGCGGGGCTGCGCGCTGGAGCCGAGTTGGCGGGAGGCGGAGGACATGGGACGCTCACGGCAGTCTAGCGCGGCAGGCCGCCGGCCGGCGGCCGGGGGGCCGAACGGTTCGCAGGGAGCCCCGCCCTGCGCCCCCACCGGACCGGGCCGGTCGGCGCATCGGGAGGCGTCCTACAATGGCGCCATGCCCATCCACGAGTACGTCTGCCACGCCTGCCAAGCCCAGTTCGAGGAACTCGTGCGCGGCGAGGAGGCAATCGAGTGCCCGGTCTGCCGCTCGGCCAAGGTCGAACGGCGCTTCTCCACCTTCGCGACGGCGAACCCGGCCAAGACCGCCTCGACGCCCGCCTCGGCGCCCCAAGCTCCGGGCGGCTGCGGCACGTGCGGCGATCCACGCGGGCCTGGATCGTGCTCCCTGTGAATCTTCACCAAGAAGCCTCGTATCCAGCCCTTACACGCCGCGGCCTGCCGCCTGCGCGCCCCCGACCATGAAGAAGACCCTCGTCATCCTGTTCATCGTGTTCGCCGTGTTGGCCTTGCTCTTCGCGGGCGTGCTGGCGCTGGTGCTCGGCTCCGAAGGCGATGTGTCCAAGGGCACGGTGCTCACCGTCGACCTGTCCTTGCCTGTGACCGAGAAGGCCCACGAAGCCGGCCTCGAGGCGCTGCTGGCCGGATCGGTGTCGCACCCCTTGCCGGCGCGCGATATCGCCGCGGCCATCCGCGAGGCGGGCGAGGACGAGGACATCGCCGCGATCCTCCTGCACGGCGGCGTGTCGGGTTCGTACTCGGCGCTCTCGTGCGTGCGCGACGCGCTGGACGAGGCGCGGCGCAACGGCAAGCCCGTGGTGGCCGCCTACGGTTCGCTGGACGAGCGCGCGCTGTGGATGGCCTCCGTGGCCGACGAAACCTGGCTGGATCCCCTGGGCAGCGTGCTGGTCGACGGGTTCTCGATCGATGTCCCCTACATGGGCGAGATGCTCGCCAAGTACGGCGTCGAGGTGCAGGTGACGCGCGTGGGCAAGTACAAGTCGGCCGTCGAGCCTTTCATGCGTTCGGACATGAGCCCCGAGAACCGCGAGCAACTCGCGGGGATCCTGGCCGAGATCGAAGCGCGCGTATACGGCGACATCGCCGAGGCGCGCGGGCTCGAGCTGGAATCGATCCGCGCCGCGGCGCGCACCGAAGGCATCGTGACGGCCAAGCAAGCACTCGAGCGCAAGTGGATCGGCCGCATCGGCCCCTTCGGCGAGGTGTTGACGTCGTTGAAGCAGCTGGCCGAGGTCGACGAAGGGGACGACCTGCCACAAGTCGCGCTCGAGTCCTACGCCCGGCGGATCCGCCACCCAAAGCCGCGCGGCGACTTGATCGAGCTCGTGCAAGCCCAAGGCGAGATCGTCGACGGCTCCTCCGCGGCCGGCATCGGCGGGGACGATCTGGCCCGTCGGCTGCGCGCCGCGCGCTTCGACGACGATGTCGTCGCCGTGGTCATGCGCGTCGACTCGCCGGGCGGCAGCGCCACCGCGAGCGATGTCATCCGCCAGGAGATCATGGCCCTCAAGACCGCAGGCAAGACCGTCGTCGTGTCGATGGGCGCGGTCGCGGCCTCGGGTGGATACTGGATCAGCGCGGACGCCGACGCCATCGTCGCCCAACCCGAGACGATCACCGGCTCGATCGGCGTGTTCGGCATGTTGCCCAATGTCGAGCGCCTCGCTGGCGAGCACGGGCTGCGCGAAGAAACGGTCTCGACCAGCCCGCTGGCCGGATGGGACACGCTGATGCGGCGCAAGTCGCCCGAGCAGTTGGCCTTGATCCAAGGCCATGTCGACGAGATCTACGAGCGCTTCCTCGACCTCGTCGCCGCCGGTCGTAAGCTCGACCGCCCCCATGTCGCCGAGATCGCCCAAGGCCGCGTGTGGTCGGGGACGAAGGCCAAGGAACTGGGCTTGGTCGACGAGTTGGGCGATCTAGATGTCGCCATCGAGCTGGCGCGCGAGAAGTGCGGCAAGAGTGAGGCCGCGGTGCGCGTCGAGCGTCCCCACCTCGACTTCATCGAACAGATGATCGAGGACGTGCTGGAGGACCAGCGCCGAGACTTGGCGCGCATCCAAGGCCATCCGGCGCTGCAGGCGGCGCGCATGGCCGAGCGCGTGCAAGCGCTCGTCGGACGCACGGGCGTCTTGGCGCGCCTGCCGTTCGATCCGCAGCTGCGCTGAGTCGCGGACGGGGATTCGAGCCCCGGGGTCGCTGCCTGCGGCCTGGCGAAACTCAGCGCGTCGAGCCGGGGATGTCCACGCCCTTGGCGCGCGCGCAAGCCAGCGCCTCGTCGTAGCCCGCGTCGACATGGCGGATGACGCCCATGCCGGGGTCCGCGGTCAGGACGCGCTCGATGGCGGCGGCGGCCTCGGGGCTGCCATCGGCCACGGTCACTTGGCCGGCATGCAAGCTGTAGCCCATGCCCACGCCGCCACCGTGGTGGAAGCTGACCCACGAGGCACCCGAGGCGATGTTGACCATGGCGTTGAGGATGGCCCAATCGGCCACCGCGTCGGTGCCATCCTTCATCGCCTCGGTCTCGCGGTTGGGGCTCGCCACCGAACCACAATCGAGGTGGTCGCGGCCGATGACGATCGGCGCCTTGACGCGCCCCGTGCGCACGGCTTCGTTGAAGGCGCGGCCAGCCTTGGCGCGATCGCCGTAGCCCAGCCAGCAGATGCGCGCGGGCAAGCCTTGGAAGGCGATGCGCTTGTGCGCCATGTCGAGCCAGCGCAGCAACGCCTTGTCGTGCGGGAACAGCTCGGCCACGATGCGATCCGTCTCGTGGATGTCGGCCGGATCGCCCGACAAGGCCACCCAGCGGAACGGCCCCTTCCCTTCGCAGAACAGCGGCCGGATGTACTTGGGCACGAAGCCCTCGAAGCCGAAGGCGCCCTCGAAACCGGCTTGCTTGGCGTGGCCGCGCAGGTTGTTGCCGTAGTCGAAGGTGTCGGCGCCGCGCTTTTGAAGCTCGATCATCAACTTGACATGCTCGATCATCGTGGCGTACGAGCGTGCTTCGTACTGCTTGGGATCCTCGCGGCGCAGCATCGCCGCTTGCTCGAGGGTCATGCCGCTCGGGACATACCCCGTCAACGCGTCGTGCGCGCTGGTCTGGTCGGTCAGGATGTCCGGCGTGACGCCGCGCGCGATCAGGCGCTGCAGCAAGTCGACGATGTTGCACGGCACGCCGATGGACTTGGCGACCTTCTTCGCCTTCCAATCGAGCGCCAAGTCGATGGCCGCGTCGATGTTCTCGACCATGGTGTCGAGGTAGCGCGTGTCGAGGCGCTTTTGGATGCGTTCCTTGTCGACATCCGCGGCGAGGAAGGTGCCTTCGTTCATCGTCGCGGCCAAGGGCTGCGCGCCACCCATGCCGCCGAGTCCGCCGGTCACGACCAGACGCCCGGCCAGCGTGCCGCCGAAGTGCTTGGCGGCGGACGCCGCGAAGGTCTCGTAGGTCCCTTGCAGGATCCCCTGGGTGCCGATGTAGATCCACGAACCGGCCGTCATCTGGCCGTACATCATCTTGTTGGCCGCCTCGAGCTCGCGGAAGTGCTCCCACGTGGCCCAACGCCCGACGAGGTTCGAGTTGGCGATCAGGACGCGCGGCGCCTGCCGCGTCGTCTTGAACACGCCGACGGGCTTGCCCGACTGCACCAGCAGCGACTCGTCCGGCTCGAGGCGCGTCAACGTGGCGATGATCTGCTGGAACGACGGCCAGTCGCGCGCCGCCTTGCCGATGCCGCCGTACACGACGAGGTTGGCGGGATCCTCGGCCACCTCGGGGTCGAGGTTGTTCATCAGCATGCGCATGGCGGCCTCCGCCGCCCAACTCTTGCAGCGCCGCTCGACGCCACGCGGAGCGCGCTGGGGGCCGGTCGGGACTTCGGATGCCTTGAGCGGCTGCAGGTGCGCGGTGGTGCTGGCGATGGCCATCGTGGATGTCTCCGCGTCCCATTGTGGAAGCCGCGCCGTCGACGGGGAAGCCCCGCGGGACGCGAAAAGCGCCGCGGTGGCCGCGAGGCGCGCATGATGCGGGGTTGAGCCGCGCTCGCCGCTCGCGCAGGATGCCCGCCTTGCAAGCGGGAAGCGGCAGCGGGGCGAGGATCGCCGTGGCGGGCGCCATCTGGGGCGCGAGCCTCCTCTTGTCGCGCGTGGTCGGCTTGGTGCGCGACCTCGTCGTCGGACGCACGCTCGGCACGAGCGGCGAAGGCGACTTGTGGCAGGCGGCGTTCACCATCCCCGACTTCCTCAACTACTTGTTGGCGGGCGGAGCGTTGACGGTCGTCTACCTGCCCATCGCCGCGGGGCATCTCGCGCTGGGCGACGAAGCAGGCGCGCAGCGCTCGTTCCGTCGCGTGTGGAGCCTGCTGCTGACGCTGCTCGTCCTCGCCACCGCGATCCTTTGGTGGAGCACGCCGCGGATCCTCGACGTGGTCGCGCCTGGCATGGGCGCCGAGCGCCACGCGGAACTGGCCGCGCTCGTGCGCATCCTCCTGCCGGCGCAGATCTGCCATGTGCTGGGCGGACTGGCCTCGGCTTGGCTGCAGGCGCGCGACAAGCACGCGGCCGCCGCCTCGGCGCCGCTCTTGTACACGCTCGGCATCATCGTCGGCGGGTTGCTCGGCGGCGATGTCGAGGGGTTCTGCTGGGGCGCGCTGGCGGGCAGCATCGTCGGCCCGCTGTGCGTGCCCACCTTCGCCGCCCTGCGCGGCGGCTTGCGGCTGCGCTTCGAATGGACGCCGCGCGACCGGGATGTGCGCGCGTACCTGGCGCGCTCCTTGCCGATCATGGTGGGCTTCTCCATCGTGGTGGCCGACGAGTGGTTCCAACGCCGCGAGGGCGCGCTGCTCTTCGTCGGCGCCATCGCCGCGCTCGGCTACGCCCGCACCTTGCTGCGCGTGCCCTTGGGCGCCTTCGGCTTCGTGGCGGGAGTGGCGACCTACCCGACCATCGCGCGGCATGTCGCGCTGGGAGAGCACGCCGCGGCGCGCGCCTTGGTGCGCAAGGCCACGCGCTTGATGCTCTTCGTGGGCGTGTTGTCGGCGCTGGTCTTGTGGTGCGCGGCCCCCGCCGCGGTCGAAACGCTGCTCGGCACGCGTCGCACGAGTCCCGAGCACGCCGCCGCGGTGGTCGCGGCGCTGCGCGTCGGATGCTTCGGCTTGGCGGCGTGGACGGCGCAGCCGCTCTTGTCGCGCGGCTTCTACGCGCTGGGATTGACGTGGCCACCAGCGCTGGTCGGGACCGTGATCGCCCTGCTCGCGCTACCGTCCTATCCGTGGCTGCGCGAGCGGCACGGCATCGAAGGCGTGGCCGCGGCTGGAGCGCTGGCGATCACCGGCTACGCGCTCGTGCTGCACGCGTGGCTCGAGCGCGAGTGGCGGCGACGCGGCGCCGGCGAAGGCGACGGCCTGCCGCTCTTCGTCGCCAAGCTCGCGCTGGTGGCGCTGCTGGCGGCTTGGCCGTGCACGGAGCTCGCCGCGCGCCTGCACGAGCTCGGCTGGCACGCGCTGCCCACGCTCGCGCTGGTCGGCTGCGCCACGACCGCCATCGTGTCGACCGTGGCGTTCCTGCTGCGCTTCGACGAACTCGAAGCCTTGCGCGCCCGCGTGGCGCGCCGCTTCGCGCGCTAGGCGCCTCAGGCGCGCAAGGGTCCCACCGCGCGCTCGACAGCCGCGCGCAGCTCGCCCGACGCGACCATCGAGCGCGCCGCTTCGATGTCGTCGTGCAGCCAGCGATCCCCGATCAAGGGATCGACGCGCGTGCGCAGCAAGGCGTGCGCCGCCTCGGCGCCATCGCCCGCGCGCAAGTCGCGATGGAACTCGCGCGCCTGCGCGGCGCACAGCCACTCCATGGCGAGGATCGTCTCCACGTGGCGCGCGATCTGCAGCGCCTTGCGCGCCGCGATCGGCCCCATCGACACATGGTCCTCCTGGTTGGCGCTGGTCGGGATCGTGTCGACCGACGCGGGATGCGCCAGCGACTTGTTCTCGCTCGCCAAGGACGCGGCGGCGACCTGCACGATCATCATCCCCGAGTTGAGCCCGGGCTGCGGCGTGAGGAACGCCGGCAGGCGCGACAAGTCCGGATTGACCAGTTGCTCGATGCGACGCTCGGAGACGTTGCCCACGGTCGCCAGCGACGCCGCCAAGTAGTCCAACGGGATCGACAAGGGCTGGCCGTGGAACTGGCCGGCGGACACGACCGTGCCGTCCTCGGGAAAGACCAGCGGGTTGTCGGTCACCGAGTTGAGCTCGAGCGCGAGCACCTCGCGCACATGCGCCAAGGCCGTCTTCGTCGCGCCATGGATCTGCGGCACGCAACGCAGCGAGTACGGATCCTGCACGCGATCGCAGTCGGCGTGGCTCTTCAGCACCTGGCTGCGCTTCAAGATGCGCCGCACGTTGTCGGCCGTGTCGTGGTGACCGCGATGGCCCTTCAGCTCGGCGATGCGAGTCGCGTAGGGCGCGAGCGAGCCCAGCAACGCCTCGAGCGAAAGCGCCGCGACCGCGTCGGAACAAGCGGCGATGTTCTCGGCGCGCAACACCGCCTCGGTGGCGAGGGCCTTGATGATCTCGGTGCCGTTGATCAGCGCCAGCCCCTCCTTGGCGCCGAGCACCACCGGCGCGAGCTTGAGCTTCTTGAGGCCGGCGGCCGCCGTCATGCGCAGGCCGCCGACTTCGCACGAGCCGTGGCCCAGGTACGCCGCCGCCATGTGCGCCAAGGGCGCGAGGTCGCCCGAGGCTCCCACCGAACCCTGCGCGGGCACCACGGGCGCGAAGCCCAGGTTGAAGAACGCCACCAGCCTCTCGACCAGCGCCGGCGACACGCCCGAGCGTCCGCGCACCAAGCCGTTCAGGCGCAGCACCTGCGCCGCGCGCACGATGCCCGTCGGCAGCGGCTCGCCCACGCCGACGCAATGCGACACGACGAGGTTCTCCTGCAGCTGCGCCAAGTCCTCCTGGGCGATGGCGACGCTTTTCAACTTCCCGAAGCCGGTCGTGAGGCCGTAGACCACGTCGCCTTGCGCCACGTGGCGCGCCACGATGGCGTGCGCGCGCTTGACCTCGGCCATGGCCGGCTTGGCGACGACGAGGCGCACCTCTTCGCCCGCCAGCACGGACTTCAGGTGCGCGAGGGTCAGCGAGCGTCCATCCAGTGTCAGCGTGCGCATCGCCCCAATGTAACGGGCCCTGCGCGCGCGATCACGCCGCGCCGGGCCCCTCGCGCGCCGTTCAGCGGGCTCCGGCCCGCCGTCGAGTGTCCTCATCCTGTCCGGCGATGGCGCCCTCCGGCAACTCGCAAGCGATCGTGGCTTCCTGGCGCAGTACTAGACTGCGCTTCTCGACCAGCGCCTCGCCATTCCAGGTGGCCGACACGAGCCACTCGCCGCTCGGCAGCCCTTCGATGTCGAGGTCCTGCCCCGGCGGCAGCAAGAACGGATCGCGCGGCTCGCCGTTGACGACGATGCGCACCGGCAACGCCTGCCAGCGCGAGGGCAGGCGCAGGCTGACCACGCTCGCGCCCGCGCTCACGGCCTCGAGCTGCAGGTCGACGCGCGTCTCGCCTCCCTTGAGGAGGCGCGCGGCGCGGGAGCGTCCATCGGCGCTGACCGCCGTCAAGAAGCGCCGCGCGGACAAGTCCTCGTACGAGCTGATCGAGTACTCGCCGCGTCCGTTCGCGCGGATCTCCTGCACGGCGCTCGGGAGGTTGCTGTAGACCTCCGCCTCGAGCTGCATCCAGTTCGACTGGCCGTAGGACTTGAGCAACGAGCCCACGCGATCGGGAGTCTCGAGGCGCACCACGGCGTCGCGCGCGGGCTGTCCACGCAGCGTGACCACGCCCGCCACCACCGGCGCAGGTTCCATGTGCAGCACGACCATCTCCTCCTCGCCCGGCGACAAGGACACCTGCACGCGCTCGGGCTTGGCGCGCGCGCCCGCGTGGAAGAGGCGCAACGCCAAGGGCCCGCTCGGCAAGTCCTCGACCGTCGCCTGCCCACCGGGCCACACCCGCACCGGGCTGACGCGATGCCACGGATAGCGTCGCTGAGCGCCGCTCGCCTCGGCCATGAGGTACACGAGCGCTTCGACGCCGCTGTTGATCGGCTCGTCCACGGCGATGGTCAGGCGCGCGCCGCGTTCGAGCACGATGGTCAGCTGCTCGGGCTCGACGACGCCGCCGACCGGCACGGCCACGATGCTGCGCGCGCTGGCGAGGCCGGGCTTGTCGACGAACAACAGCGCTTCCCCCGCGGCCACCTGCGGCAGCACGAAGCCGCCCTGTTCGTCCGTGGTCGCCGACTGGCCATCGAGTTGGACCCGCGCTTCGGCCACCCCTTGCCCATCTGGCCCCACGACCTTGCCGGCGACGCGCGCCATGCGCGCGAAGGAGACGTTGAGCAAGGCGTCGCGCTCGTTGCGCAAGCGCACTTCGCGCAGGCAACCCGGCAGCCCGGGTGCGACCACCTGCACCAGCGCGAGTCCCGGGTACAGGTCGTTGGCGCCGAAGCGCCCGAGACCGTCGCTGAACAGCACGCGGCCCTGGTTGAGGCCGCCGGCGAAGCGCAACTCGCAACGCGTGCCCGCTCCGGCGGAGTCCACCACCATGCCGGACAGGCGCGCGGTCGCTCCGCTGCGTCCCGCGCCCTCGTCGCCGGCGTCGAGTCGCGCGAGGTCGAGCACGACCTCCAGCGGGAAGACCACCGTGGTCTCGAGCGACTCGAAGACCGGCAGCGGCGCGTACTCGACGGGTGCGGGCTTGGCGACCTCGGACTGCTCCGAGGCCACGGAAGGGGCCGCTTCCACGGCGTCCGGCGCGCGCCGCTCGGGGCGCGGACCAAACAGCACCCAGGCGCCGCCCCCCAAGGCGACGAACAAGGCGATCCAGGCGTACGAGCGGCGGCGCATGCGCTATGTGCGACGGCATGCGAACGGCGTGCCGCAGGCGCAGCATAGCCAAAGGGTTGGTCTGGAGGCCTCGTGGCGCCTACTCTGGATACACCGTGGCCCAACTTCCGTTCGTACCGAGCCTCGCCTGTGCGCTCTCGCTCGCGGCCGCGTGCGAACCGGCGGCCATGCCTTCGCGCGCCGGCGGGTCGTTCGCTTCCGAGCCCCGCGACGCGGCCAAGCCCGATGGAGGCGTCGCGTCCACCAAGCCCGGCCGCATCGCCGCGCGACGCGAGCACATGACCGCCAACGGCGCGCGCGCGACCGCGTTGCTCGCAGGCGACCTCGATGGCGACGGACGCGACGAGTTGCTAGCCGGATGCTACGGCCCCGGCAGCTTGCAGCTCTACTCGAATCTCGGCCGCGGGCTCGAGCCCATGGTCGCGCCGCGCGCGCTGGATGTGGACGACTTCCCGCTCGGCCCGGCGTGGCTCGCCTCCAAGGCGCCGCGCTCGAACTCCGACGACGCGCGCGTCGTGCTGGCTTCGCGCGCCAAGCCCGGAGTCGTGGTTGCCGACGCGCGCGCATTGCTCTCCTCCGACGAGGGCGCCCTGCCCGTGGCGTGGCGCGCCGACCTGCCGTCGCGTCCACGCGCCTTGGCGGTGGGCGGCCACGACGCCTCCGGTCGCGCGTCCATCTGGGTCGCGACCATCGACGACGACCTGCATGCTTGGCGCGAGGGCGTGCTCCTCGTGCACGCGCGGCTGCCCGACGAGCAGACCACGGCGCTCCTGCCCGAGGACGGCGGAGCCAGCGTGCTGGTGGCCTCGCAAGGCACGCGCCGCGTGGTCCGCCTGCGCATCGTCGACGGCGCGCTGCGCGAGGAAGCCGCTTGCGCGCTCGACGGCTTGCCGCGACGACTGGCGCGCGGCTCGTGGCGCGGCGATCAGCGCATCTTCGTCGCCGGCGGCGACCACGACTTGTGGATCCTCGAACCAAGCCAGCTGCGCGTGGTCGAGCGGCTGGACGCCGGCATCGTGCCGGTGGACCTCGAGTTCGATCCTGACGGCGGCCCATGGTCGCTCGCCTTGCGCGGCCAGGAATGGCGTGGCCACGGAGTGGGCGCGCCCGGCCCCGTGTACGCGGGCCAGCATCCGCTCGACGCCTGCCTGGGCGACTTCGACGGCGACGGGATCGTGGACGCGGCCTTCGCCAACGGCGACGCCAAGCGCGTGTCGCTCCTGCACGGGGAGCATGGCGCTGGCACGCGTCAAGTTTCTTGGACAACCGCGCGCGACCATGCGACCGGGCGCGCGCCCTACGAGCTGCTCGCGGCCGACTTCGACGCCGATGGACGGCTGGATGTGCTGACGCTGGACGCGCTCGAGGGCACGCTGTCGATGTTGCGCGGCGGACCCGCGGACTTGCTCGAGAAGCGCGTGGTCGAGCACCTCGGCAGCGTGGAATCGCCGCGCGCGCTGCACCTCGACGACGACGGCAAGCTCGACCTCTTGCTGGCCCAGCGCACGGACAAGGGTGGGCGCCTCGTCGCCTTGTTCGGCGACGGACGCGGCGGACTCGCCCAACGCGCGCTGGTGGCGCCGCTGCAGGTCGGGCGCAGCGCGAAGGACCTCGCGCTGGTCGACCTCGATGGCGATGGACGCGTCGAAGCCGTGGTGGCCGACCCCGAGGGCGACGCGCTGCACGTCGTGCGCATCGTCCCCGGCGCCGACGGCAATCCGAGCCTGCGACTCGCGGCCACGCGCGCGACGAGCGGCGCGCCGACGGCCTTGCTGCTCGACGCCGAGTCGCGGCGCTTGTATGTCGGGCACGCCTCCGGCAAGGCGCTCGCCTGCCTGCCGCTCGATGCGCGCGGCTCGCTCGAACTGCCCGCGACCGAGTCCTGGCGCGTGGACCTCGCCGCGCCCTGCCTCGCCTTGGCGCAAGGCGATCTCGACCGGGACGGCGCGCCCGAGATCCTCGCCCTCGCGCTCCTCGGCGATGGGCCAGGCCGCCTCCACGCGCTGCGCGCGACGGACGGTTCGACTTGGTGCGAGCCGCAAGAGACCAGCCTGCGCCCCTACGACCTCGCAGCTGGCGATCTCGATGGCGATGGACGAGCCGAAGTGCTCGTTTCGGCGCAGAACAGCCACCACCTGAACGCCTGGCGCGCGACCGACCTCGGCGCCCTCGCGCGCGCCGCCGACATCGGCGCGGGACTCGGACCGCTGGGGCTACTGATCGTCGACCTCGACGGCGACGCGGCGCCCGAGATCCTCGTCGCCAACGCCTTCGGCGACTCGATCAGCGTGCTGAAGACGCGTTGAGCGCGACGAGCATGCGCTCGAGGCCGAGCATCAGGCGCAACGACCCCGACGCCGGGTTCGCGCCGGCCTTGGGCGCGCGATCGACCAGGAAGCCGTGCGCGCGACGGTAGCGCGCCACGCTCGTGCGCAGCGCCGTGGCGTAGCGCGCGCGCACCTCTTCCCGCGGCAGGCCGAGATGCGGCGCCGCCAGCGTCGCCAAGCCCTGCAGGAGGTTCGAAGGCGTGCCCGGCAGGTCGCCCACCTGCAGCGCGGTGCGCGGATCGAAGGCGTAGATGGTCACGTCGCCGAACGCGCCATTGCCGTACTGCTCGCCCTGCATGTGGGCGTGGGCCGCGTCGGACAGCGCGGGGCGCAGGCGCGGCAGGATGGACGGTTCGGCCAGCGCGAGATCCGCCGCCAATTGCCAGCAGCGCACCTGGTCGGCCGCGAGGTTGCCGCCCAGCGCCGTCGCGCCACGCCACGGCTCGAGGTAGCGCTCCAAGCCCTCGAGCGCGAAGCGCCGGAACTGGCGCTCGTCGGGCAGGTCGCGCGCCACCAGCGCCGCGCGCGCGCCATAGTGGCCGAACTCGTCGTCGAAGCCGGGATCGATCGCCTGCCAGCCACCGGCCCAGTGGTGCGCGTACTCGAGCGCCGCCAAGGCCTCGTGCGCAGCGCGCAACAGGGCCTTGCTGTCAATTTTACTTGACACAGGCGCGCCCTCTACCGCGGCGCGCTCGAGGAGCGGAGCGAGCCGCGCCAATTGGGCCGGCACGTCGAGTCGGCGCAGCAGCGCCGTGTCCAGGTTCGGCTGCCCGTCGCCCGGCCGGTAGCTCGCCGCCACCCCGCCGTCCGGCAGCAGCCCGCGCTCCAGCACCAGCTCGGCGATGCGAGCGGCGCGCTCCAGCGCCGGTCTGCGTCGCGCGGCTTCGCCTTCGCGCGCCACGTCGACGAGATGCGCCAACGGAAGCGCGATCTCGACCGGTCGGTCGAGGAGCCGCTCGTCGCGAGCGGGATCCCACATCGTCGGCAGTCCCGTGCCGGGCGCGAAGCCCAACTCGAGGAAGTCGTCCCACCATGCCGCGTGCAGCGCGCGGACGCGCGCGGACCCGCCGTGCGCGGCGAGCACCGACGCGCTCTTCCAGAACGGGATGTAGGGAGCGCACGCGGCTAGGCGTTGCAGCTCGGCGCCCGTCTCGGCGTCGAAGGCGCGCGCCACGAAGCGCGTGCGCCGCGGACCGAACTCGTCGAGCGCCCGCTCCTCCCACTCGAGGACGATGCGCTCGAGTTCGGCGCGCACCTCCGCGGCCAGCGCTTCCGGCGAGGGGCAAGGGAACTCCGCGTCGACTTCCAACTTGCTCCACCGGCACTCGCCGCCCGCCGCCTCGAGGCGCAGCAGGAGCCGCGGCACGAGCGGCCGTCCAAGCCGCGCCTCGAGCTCGGCGCCGTCGATGGCGAACTCGCCGCGCGGCTCGAGCACGATCTGGCCCTCCTCGCCGTCGACCACCACGAGGCGCGCCGCTCCCTCGACCTCGCCGCGCAAGCGCAGGCTGCGCGCCAGGGTCGGATCGAGCGCCAGGGGCTGCTCGGCGCGCTCGCCGTCGCGCAGCGCGAGTCGCCCCTCGGCCACATGCTCGGCGCCGCGCGGCGTGCGCCACCAAGGCAGCGGCCGCACGCCGCGTCCGTCGACGAGCGGCGCGGGATGCTCGGCGAAGACGCCGTTGCGCAGCACCTCCAAGCGCACCGTGGGCTCGACGCGGTACGCCTCGACGGGCGAAACGACGGGAAGCTCGGTCGAGCGCGTCGTGGCGCTGGCCGGCGTCGAGCACAGCGCGATCCACGCCCCGGCGCGAACGAGGCGCGTCGCGCCTTCGAGCGTCCAAGGACGCCCGCGGCCGGAAGCCATGGAAGAGCCGCTGCGACCTGGGCGGGGCATCGCTATCCTTGTAGCCTCTTTCGACCGGGGAGGCACCTCGGTCGCCACCGATCCGGTCCAAGTTGCATGAACTCCTACACGGTCGTCGAGCTGCTCGGCGACGGCATCTCGAGCGAACTCTCGGCCAGCGTCCACGCCGTCGCGGCCCAGCTCCCCTGCTCGCTCTTGTTCGTGCCCGTCGATCTGTCGGACGAGAACCGGCGTCGGCGGGGCAAGGCCCTCTACGCCGAGGCGGTGGCCTTGATGAAGGAGCACAAGGTCTCCATCAAGTACCCCACCGCCACCACCGCCGACAGCCCGAACAAGATCCTGCGCGACGAGTGCGACTTCGCGGTCATCCACAGACCCGTCGCGACCATCCCCGGCATCGAGAACAACTTCAAGCAGACGATCGACATCGACGTCGTGCGCATCGCCACGGGCGGAACCTACGAGGATCCGGGCCGGCGACTGGGCGACGACATCGCCGTGTCCTTGCGCGTGATCGAGCGCCGACCGAGCTTCTGCGCGGCGCGCTACGCCTTCGAGCTCGCCCGGCAACGCGGCACGCATGTCGTCTCCGCCAGCAAGTACACGATCCAGCAGGCGACCGACGGACTGTTCGAGGAGGTCGTGGCGGAGGTCGCCAAGGGCTACCCGAAGATCCCGCATCGCAAGGAGCTGTTCGACGCACTCCTCGCCGGGATCATCATGAAGCCCGAGAAGTACGCCGTGATCGTGTGCCCCAACGAGTACGGCGACTTCCTGTCGGACTCGGCCTGCGGACTGATCGGCTCGATCGGCCTGGGCGATTCGTCCAGCTTCGCCTTCGACGAGGCGGGCGACGTCAGCTGCGCCATGTTCGATCCGGCCGGCGGCACGGCGCCAGACATCGCCGGCAAGGACTTGTGCAACCCGACGGCGGCGCTCTTGTCGCTGGCGAACCTGCTGCGCCATGTCGGCGAAGCCGAGGCCAGCCGGCGCCTGACGGGCGCGGTCTACTCGGCCATCAAGGACGGTCGGAAGACGCGCGACATCGGCGGCGAGCTCGGCACGCAGGCCTTCACGGCCGAAGTCGTGCGACGCATGCGTACCTAGGGTCGCGTAGAACCGACCAGTTCGGCGCGCGTGGAACTCGTCGGCCCGCGCGGTTCCGCTCTGGATGCCGGAGCCATCGCTTGGCCGCGTGAGGGCGAAGCAAGCGAGTCGCACAGGCCGCAGCGCAGCAACACATCGGCGAGACGCTCGACTTCGCCAGCACCCATCTCGGCGTGCAACGGCAAGTACACAAGGTTGCGCGCCAGCCACGAGGCGCGCTGTGCTTCCTCTTGGGTGCCATTGCACGAAAGCGTCGCCCGCGCGGTGGCGTCGTAGCCCCGCGCGCGCAACTCCTCCACGAGCCGGGTGGCATTCGAGCTCGCGACGGCGGCCACCCAATGATGGCGCACGCGCGCGGCGCCGCCCACTAGTTCGACCCGCGGAGCGAGGCGCGCGCGCAGCAACTCGCCCAGTTCGCGCTGACGCGCCACGCGCCCGCGCTCCTCCTGCGAGAGCCTCCGCGCCATGGTCGACAACAAGGCCGAACACGGCCGACGACGCAGCTCCTCCATCAAGCGCGCGCTCGAGAAGCCGCGCACGCTGCCGGCGATCAGGTCGTCGCTGGTGGTGCCCATCCAGCGGCACGCCCGATCGAACACCCCGAAGCACGCGCGCGTCGCCACGACCTTCAAGAAGGCGTACTTCGCCAGTCGCGCCGCGTAGGAACGGGCCCGCTGGCGTGGCCATGAATCGTGCAGTCGCCGCATAGCGGCGAGACGCCTGGGATCTTGCACGCGCACCAATCCGCCGCCGAGCGCCGTGCCGGTCTTGATCGGGCCGAACGACAGGAATGCGAGATCGCTGCGCGCGTCGCCGCGCCAGCCATCGCCTGTCCAAGCCTGCGCCGCGTCCTCCCACAACTCGACTCCATGCTCGCGCGCCAAGTCGGTCCACGCGGCGAGATCGAGGCGCGTCCCGAAGAGGTGCGCCAACAGGATCGCGCGCGGACGCTCATCCGGCGCGGACGCCTCGAGGATGCGCCGCGCCGCGCCGAGATCGGGCTCGAGCGTGCGCGGGTCGACATCGATGGGCGTCGGCTCCAAGCCGTGCGCGCGCAGGACGCGCAGCATGTCGGGAATGGTGAGCGCCGAGACGATCACGCGCGCGCCGACGGGCCAGGCCGCGCAAGACAGCGCCAGATCCAGCGCACTGCGCACCGACAGCGTGGCGAGCCAATCCGGCCCACCCGCCGCCGCCTCGAGCTCCACTCGTCGACGCGACTCGTCGGCGGCGGAGTGCAAGGCCGCATGGAAGAGATCGCCCCAGCCGACGTCCAACCGCTTGCGCGGGTGCATGGCGCGATGATCGCGTCTGGGAGCGTCGCTGGCAACATGGTTCGACGGCGAGGCCGACCAGGCGACGAATCCGTTCCCGTCGTCGGCTCGAGCTTCCCGCGACCGCGATCATCGCGCATCCTCTCCCCATGCAAGACGGTTCCGCGACGCGCAGGCGGGTGTGGAGCAGCACGGCGCTGCTCGTGCTCGGGCGCGTCTTCGGGTCCCTGTGCACCTTCTTCGTGCTGTGGCGCCTGTCGCATGCGCTGCCACCGACGGGCTTCGGCCGCTTCACGTTCTGGTTGGCGGTGTTCAGCGTGCTGGACACCTGGGTCGACTTCGGGACGGGACAGACCGTCGTCGCGCGCACCGCGGCCTCGCCCGGCGAGCTGCCAGCCTCCTTGGCGGCGGCGCGGCGCCTGCGCGTGCTGCATGGACTCGCAGGCGCCGGCTTCGTCGCCCTGACCGCTTGGACGTACGACGAACCAAGCGCCGCATGGATCGTGCTGGCGGCCTTGTATCCCCTGACGCACGCGCTCGAGCTGTCGACCGTCGCCAAGCGCCAAGCGATCGACTACCGCCTGCACACGGCCACGCGCGCCTTGTCGAGCAGCCTGTGGGTGGTCGGCACGAGCTGGCTGCTCTGGCGAGGCGACCACGATCCCGCGCACCACCTGCTCGCGATCGCCGCGGGCAGCGCGACCGGCAACCTCGTGCTGCACGCCATGCTGCGCCGCGACTTGACGCCGGAGCCACCCGCTTCGGACGCCGCCCTCATGTGGCGCGCCAGCCTGCCGCTGGGACTCGCGGCCTTGTTCCAACAGGCGTACTTCTGGGTCGACAACCTCTATGTGCGGACCTGGTGCGGCGAGGAGCTGCTCGGCGCCTACAACATCGGCATGCGCGTCCTTTCGGTGTCGATCATGGTGGTGCTGTTCGCCACAGGCGCGGCGCTGCCCTGGTTCGCGCGCGAGCACGCGCGTGGCGGACTTGGCGCCGCGATCGAGTCCATCGCCTTGCCGCTGGTCTCGCTCGCCTGCGCGGGAGCCGCGCTGCTGGCTCCTTGGAGCGACGAAGTGCTCGCGCTGTTCGGCGAGCATGCGCGCGCCGCGCGCCACGCGCTGCCTTGGCTGCTCGGCGCCGTGGTGGCGATCCACCTCGGCGCGGCGCTCTTGACCGGCCTCGTCGCCTGCGGCGGCCGCGGCGCGGTGCTCAAGATCTCGGCCGCGGCCTTGGCCCTCAACCTCGCGCTGAACGCCTGGCTCGTGCCGACGCGCGGCATCGACGGCGCCGCGCAAGCGACCCTCGCCACCGAGGCGTTCGTGGCCGTCGCGGGCTGGATCGCGCTCGCTCGACGCGGAGCGGCGCCGCGCTTAGCGCGTCCTTGGTGGCTGGTTCCACCGGCCTGCCTCGTCGCTGGCTGGTGGCTGTCGCAGGCGGTCCACGCCGCATGGAGCACGCCATGAGGATCGGACTCGACTACCGCTCGGCCCTAGTCAATCGCGAAGGCATCGGCCGCGCCACGCGCGAGTTGGCGCGCGCACTGGCCGGCTTCGGCCTCGAGGACGACCTGCGCTTGTTCGGTTGGACCTTGCGGCGCGCCGCGTTCGCGCGCTCCGAACTAGGTTTGGACGAGCGCACGCGCCTCTCGCGGTTGCGCTTCCCCTCGCGCTGGATCGAGCCTCTGTGCCGCCTCTCGCGACGCGGGATCGACGATTTGCTGGGCGGCGTGGACATCTTCCACCATGCGCAACCCGTGCGCCTGCCGGTGCGCGCGGCGCGCGAGACATGCGTCGTCTACGACTGCATCTGGGCGCGCGAAACCGGCTCGATCAGCAAGGACGCCGCGCGCGCCATGGAACTCGCCATCCGCGAGCAGGTGGAGCACGCCAGTCTGGTCTTCGCCCCCACGCGCACCGCGCGCGACGACATCCACCGGGTGCTGGGCGTCCCGCTGGAGCGGCTGCGCGTGGTCCCGCTCGGCTGCGACCATGTCCTGCGGCACATGCCTGGAACGCTGGTGGCGCCGCGCACGCCCTATGTGCTCATCGTGTCGCGCGTCGACGGCCGCAAGAACCACGCGACCTTGCTGGCGGCCTTCGAGATCCTCGTGCGCGATGGACTGCCGCACCGCTTGATCATCGCGGGGCCCGACGGCCACGGAGCGCTCGACTTCGAGGCTCTGCTCGCGCGCTCGAGCGCGAGGGAACGCGTCGTGCGCCTGAAGCAGGTGCCCGACGCCGATCTCTCCGCGCTGTACGCGGGCGCGGCCGCCTTCGCCTTCCCGAGCCTGGACGAGGGCTTCGGCCTTCCGCCGCTCGAGGCGATGGCCTGCGGCGCTCCCGTGGTCGCCTCGGACATCGCTTGCCTGCGCGAGGTGCTGGGCGAAGCGGCGCTCTTCGCTCCGGCGCTGGACGCCGAAGCCTTGGCGCGCGAATTGCGCGCGGTGCTGCTGGAGCGCGAGCTGGCCGAAGACCTCGTCGCGCGCGGCCGGGATCGCGCCCGCGGCTTCACTTGGCGCATGTGCGCGGCCGACATGCTGGCCGCGTGGCGCGAACTGCTCCCCGCGCGCGGTTGAGCATGCCACCCTAGTCCGCGTCCGATCTCGCACGCGCGCGCACCGCCGCCTCGTCGACCTGCTCGGCGTCCCACAAGGTGCGACCTTCCATGCCGCCGGCGACCGTGATCGTCTGCCCGGACACATGGCGCGACACGGCGGGCGAACACAACGCCACGCACACGCGAGCGACGTCCGCGGCGCGACCGAGCTGGCGCAGCGGCATCGTGCGCACGACGCGCGACACGACGCCCGGCGTGTCGAGGGCCGCGCGCGCCATGTGCGTCACGGTCCAACCCGGCTCGACCAGATTCACTCGCCCGAACGGATCGAGCTCGACGATCTCGTTCTTCAAGGTCAGCGTCAACCCGTGCATGGCCGCCTTGGAGGCGGCGTACTCGGCATGACCCTTCTCGCCGAAGCGTCCGGCCGTCGAGCCGATGAAGACGAGGCTCGCGCCATGGCCGTCGGGACGCGGACCGCTGCGCTCCAGCGCGGCGAAGAAGCCGCGCGCCGTCCACATCGAACCGAGCAGGTTCACGGCGATGTTGTCCTTGATGCGCTGGGGCGAGGCCTTGTGCACCAACGCGTGTTCGGGCGTCCAGCGCCCGGCGTTGGCGATGCACGCATCGAGTCGACCGAAGCGTGCGGCGGCGCGCTCGCAGGCGGCCATCATCGCCTCGGGATCGGTCGAATCGACCTTGACCAGCAAGTGGTCCTTCCAACCTTTCGCGCGCGCAAGATCCTCCAGAGCATCGAAGGCGGAGTTGCCCATGAGCACGAGACGCGCGCCCTCCGCGTCGAAGGCCTCGGCCAAGGCGCGGCCGATGCCACCCGAGGCGCCCGTCACCACCACCGTCTTGTCGCGCAGCAAGAGATCCATGGCGCGCAGTGTGACCGCGCCCGGACGCCGGGTCGAGTCAGAAGCGGTAGCGCACTTGCACCGAGGCGATCCACAGGTCTTCGGCGTCGTCGAAGGCCGAGCCCGGGAAGAAGCGCCCGTAGACCAGCTCGAAGTCCCACCCATCGAAGGCCTTCGATCCGAAGATCAAGTCCACGCCCATGCCGATGTCGCGCGACACGCCGTCGGGATCCTCGTCGATGGTGGTGTCGCGGAGGAAGGGCGACGCCTCGTCTTGGGTGTACGAATGCCACACCATGTCGAGCGAGTTCTTGCGACCGAGACGCATGCCGACGCCCATGGTTGCGATCGAGAGGTTGGACAACTCCGGCTCGATCGCCTCCCCGTAGTAGCGGAACGAAGTCACGCCGCCCAACTTGCCGTTGTTGCGCTGCCAACCACTCTGGCGAAAGCCTTCGTCGACCTCGCCGGTCGCCGGGTCGTCGCCGCTGCCGTGCGCCCAGCCCAACGTGAAGTAGAAGGGCGCGATGGCATCGGGCTCGAAGGTCGCGCCGATGTCGAAGCCGAAGCCTTCGATGTCCGTGTCGCCACGCCAACCGCGGACCACGGCCGCGTCGGCCCACAGATCCACGTCCTCGATCCACTCGCCGAGCACACGCGCCCCGATGAAGAACGGCCAGTCCTCGCCATCGAGCGGGTCCTCGCCATCCGCGGGGTCGGGATCGATGCCGGTGAAGCGCTGGTCGAGCACCCACAACGACGCGGTGCGGTCTTCGTCCGACCATCCCACCGAGGCCCAGAGGCTGTCCGTGGACTCGTCGCGCAGGTCCGAATCCGAATCGTAGTCGCCGTCGAGGAGCGTCATGGCGGCCGCCTCGGCGTGCCATCCCCCGCCCTCCCACCGCAGGCGCGCGGAGTCGAGGTGGCGCTTGTAGATCCACTCTCGGTCGTCGTCGAAGTCGATGCGACCGAGCTGCGCCTGCAGGCCGAGCCCCCACGGATCATCCTGGCGGACCCAGGCCTCGACGAGGTCGAAGTCGAAGCCTTCGGAGTCGTCGCCGCCCTCGTCGAGGTAGGCCGACCACTCGACGCGCGGCGAGACGAGCAGCGCGGTCGTGTCGCTCGGAAGCCACAGGAGCTGCAGGCGCAAGGCCGCCCGTGGACTGTCGATGGCGTCGGGCTCCGTCGAGTCCAAGTCGCGGTCGACCTCGCGGGTCCACTTGGTGTCGAACAAGGCCCCGAGGCGCAAGGTCTCCGACAAGCGCAGGGATCCTGGGATGTAGTCGTCGGCCTCGATGCGCCCGATCGAGTCTGGGCGCGTCACTTCGCGCGCTGGCGCGAGCTTGGCCGAGCCGATCGCATCCGGCTTGTCCAAGGCGGCGCCGTCCGCGAGGCGCAAGCGGAAGTCCATCACGGCGAGTTCGAGGCGCGGCGCTTCGCCCGCGATGGCGTCGATGCGCCCGACGATGCGATCGCGCCCGTCTCCGCGCGCCGAGACCTGGTTGGCGGACAGCTTGCCGCCCTTCCAGCGACCCTCGACCTTGACGCGCCGGCCCTCGAGGGAATCGAGCGCGATTGCGCTCCACTTGGTCTCGGAGTCGATGTCGACGCGCATCCCCAACAGCTCGAAGCGCTGGTCGAGGCCCTTCACGCGCGTCGCGCAGCCGATCAGCTCCTCTTCGTCGGCGGGCTCTTGCACCTCGATCTCGGACACCACGAAGACGCCCGCCTGCAGCGTCCCCTTGGCCTCGATCCAATGGCCGACCTTGAGGTCGGAGATGCTCGGCGCGGCGCCTTCCTGCGCATACGCGGCGAGCACGCCCGCGGCAAGCGCGAGGAACGCGGAGAACAAGCGCATCATGCGGCCAACTCCTCGGCCGCCTCGGCGGCGACGCGCAGCAGCCACGGGGTCGCGTGGCGCGTGCGTGGGCGTGGCGCGTGGACCAACGCCATGCGCAACGCATTCAGCGCAAACCACAAGCCGAAGGCCCGAGTGTCGCGTTCGATCTGCAGTTCGCGCAGGAAGACCTCCTCGGCCGACTGCTGCGCGCGCGTATCGCAAACCCCGAGGAAGGCGGCCATGCGCAGGTGCAGGATGGCGTTGCTCGGATCTTGCTCCGGCGCGGAAGGCCCGGCGAGATCGAGATCCAACAGGCAAGCGTCGAGCGGGCCGCAGAGCACCTGCTTCTCGTAGAAGTCGCGGTGGGAGTTGCAGCGTGGCGACGAGTCGAGGGCCAAGTTGTGCTTGAGCCGCGCCAGCAACCGGCGGGCGGTCCAGTCGACCTCCAACCCGGCGGCCGCGAGGCGCGTGGCGAAGCGTTCGCAAGTGGCGAGCTCCGCGGCGGCGCCGTGCGGCTCGGAGACCGGCACCAGCGGTGCCTCGCGCCAACGGCGCAGGAGCTGCGCGATGTGCCGCGCGTGCCCGATGTCCTCCGGATCCCACGGAGCGCCCTCCAACGCCTCGAAGGCCAACGCGTCGCGTCGCCGATCGACGTGCAAGAGGCGCGGCACGCGCCAGCCGCTCCGCACGAGCGATGGCCGCAGCAACTCATGGCGCGCATGCAGCAGGGTCGATGCTCCGACGGGCAGGCACTTCCAGAAGGCCGGCAAGCCGTCGGCCAAGGCTTGCGCCACCATCCTGCGGCTTGGACGCCACGATACGATGCGCGCCTCGCCGCGCTTGGCCAACTCGGCGAAGTGCGCCGCCGCCGGCAGGTCCGTGTCCTCCTCGAGCCCGAAGCGCGCCACGCGGCGGCCATGCACCAGCACGGCCTGGCGATCGATGGTCGAACACAGGAGCACGCCGTCCTTGCGCGGTTCGACGCGTTCGATGTCGCGCTCGTCGACGCCCGCTTGCGCCCAAGCCGCCAGCAGCGGATCCGAGCTGGCGGGTCCCGAGGCGCGGCGGGGTTCGAGTTCCTCGGCCAAGTCCAGCGCCGACGCGGCGAGTTCCAAGGCGCCGGCTTCGAGCCTGCGGATGGCACCGGCAGCCTTGCGCACGAGGTCCATCGCCAAGCGCGCGCGCAAAGCGCCCTCGTCGAGCGCGGGATCGGCGGCCAAGAGCCGCGCCAGCAGGTCGTCGGCTTGCGCGGAGCGCGCGCCGCGCAGCCGCTCGGCGGCCCAGCACGCCGCGTCCGCGCCGTCCTCGTCGATGCGGCACTCGTCCCAGTCGTAGACCACAACCCCACCGGCCGCAGCGCGCGCGAGTTGCCTAGGGTGGTAGTCGCCGTGCACGCGCCGCAAGCGAGCCTTGCGACGCGCATGGCGCTCGCACAACCGCGCGGCGATGGCGTGAAGGCGCGGATCGACCTCGAACAACGCGGCGAGCGAGGCCGTCTCGTCCTCGATCCACTCTTCGCCGCCCAGGCCGCAGGCCTCGCGCAACTCGGCCGAGCGCCGCATGGCCAGCGCATCGAGCTCCATCGCCCCCCACGCCTCGACTCCGGGACGGGCGGCGAGATGTTCCTCGACCAGGATCCCGGTGCGATCTTCGCGCCACAGCAACCGCGGCGCGAAGCCGGGTGGCAGGGCGTCGCGCTGGGAGGCCGACGAGACCGCCGCGCCGGGAGTCAGCACGCGCACGATGGCGCGCCGCTCGTGCAAGCCGTCCGCCGCGTCGCGCAGCACGAGTTCGAGCGCCAGTACCGCGCGTCGCGCGGGCTTGTAGCGCAGCAGGGCCGTGGAGCAGCGCCGCCGCCGGATGCGACCACCCGCGCCCAGTTCGGTCTCCTCGAGAGCGCGAGAGAGGCGAGCCAGGTCGAGGGCGCGTGGCAGTCCGGGCAACTCCGGGTCGTGCGGCCAACACGAAAGCAGCGTTCCGTCGGGCGCGACTCCCGCGCAGGCCCACGGCGCCGCCAGCTCCTGCGCGCGCTGATCGACACGCCCCGGATCCTTGCCGCCTTGGTGTCGCCGCACGGACACCAAGCGAGTGGCGCCGTCGTCGCACAAGACGGCGTGGGCGCTCGCCAACGCCGTGCGCGGCTTCCAGCGTGCCCACAAGAGGCGCGAAGAGACGGGTCGTGGACCTGAAGGACCGACCAGCGTGGCTCCGAGCAGCTCGGCCAGTTCGTCCGTGGCTGGCACGCGCAGGGTCTCGCGCGGCAGAAGATGCGTCAGCAGGAGATCGTGTTCGCGAGCTTCGAGTCCGTTCATGGAGCCGGCCTCACGATGCCAAGGCCCGGATCGACTCGCGGTACGCGCCGCAGCGCGCCTGCAGCTCCTGGTGGCGTCCGGAATCGCGCACCACGCCTTCTTCGAGGAAGATGATTTGGTCGAAGCGGTCGAGTCGATCGAGGTCGTGGGCGATGACGACCACGATGCCCTCGCGACCGCGCTCGCGCAGGGTCGCCATGACCACTTCGACCGCGACGGCATCGAGCCCGGAGAAGGGCTCGTCGACGACGAGCACAGGTGCTGGACGCAACAGCGCGCGCGCCAAGCACAGTCTCCTGCGTTCGCCGCCGGAAAGGCCCGTGCCGCTCGATCCAAGCTCCGTGTCGAGTCCCGCGGGCAGGCGCGCGACGAACTCGGCGGCTCCCGCGGCGCGGAGCGCGGCGAGCAGCTCCTCGTCGGAGGCATCGGGCTTGCCGAGTTGGAGGTTCTCGCGCAGCGAGAGGCCGAACAACACCGACTCCTGCAAGGCGAGCGAGACGCTGGCGCGCAGCGCGGACAGTTCATGGCGCCGCAAGTCGACCCCATCGAGCTGCACCACTCCTTCGTCGGGGTCGAACAAGCGCGCGGCCAAGGCCGCCACCGTCGACTTGCCGGAGCCGGAGCGGCCGAAGAGACCGGACAATTGGCCGCGGCGGAAGGTGGCGTCGAATCCGCGCAGTGCGTCGACCTTGCCCTCGTAGGCGAAGCGCACGCCCTCGAAGCGCAGCTCGGCGGGCTGCCGCGCCGGCGCGAGGCGCTCGGCGCCGCTCTGCACCGCCAGCGGCTCGTCGAGGATGTCCGCCAGTCGCTCCGCGCAGGCCAGGCCCTTCGACCAACGCTCGCTGTGCTTGGATGTCGCGCGCATGGGCTTGAGCAGGCTGCGCACGTAGGCGACGAACACCAGCAACTCGCCTGTCGACAAGGCGCCTTCGGCCACGCGCGTGCTGCCCATCCACAAGGCGGCCGCGGCGGCGAATCCGAAGCACAGCTCCATCGAACCGCCCATGCGCGCCGACAAGCGCGCCGACTTGAGCTCGGCCCGCGCCGAACGGCGGTTTTGCCGCTGGAAAAGCCGCCCGACCTGCTCCTCGCTGCCCAAGGACTGCAGCGTGGGCGTGGCCGACAGCGCTTCGTGCACCGTGTCGGCCAGTTCGCCTTCCTTCTCGCGCTGCTTGCGCGACTGGATCGTCAAGCGCCGCGAGAAGAAGCGCAAGGCCACGAGGACCAGCGGCACGACCGCCAGCACCACCAGCGTCGTGCGCCAATCGACCCATGCCATCGCCGCCACGGTGCCGAGCACCAGCAGGACGCGCGAGGCCATGGCGAGGCTGGAATCGACCAGCACCGTGCGGACCAGCGGCACATCGCCCATGACGCGCACGAGCAAGTCGCCGGTCTTGTGTCGCGCGTGGAAGCGCGGCGAGAGGCGCAACAAGTGCGCCTGCAGCTCGCCGCGCAGGCTGCGCACCACGGATTGCCCGACCTCGGCGGTGCGGATCGCGGCCCAATAATCGAGCGCCACGTCGAGCAGCACCAGCGCACCCGCCAGCAGCGCGCCGCGCAGGATCACCTCGCCACGCGCGAGTCCACCGGCCGGATCCCCGGTCAGCGCCTCGTCGACGATCCACTGCAACGGCCAAGGCTTGACCAGCTCCAGTGCGACGGCGGCGACCACCAGCGCGAACACCAAGGCCATGGACGCGCGGTGCTCGCGCAACAACGAAGCGAAGCGCAAGTAGGTCGCCAGCGATAGGCGCAGTTGCTGCCAAGCGGCGCGCATCAAATCGCCTCCCGACCTGCGCGCAGGCTCGCCACGCGCGCGACCACGCGGCGCGCGATGCTCGTCCAGCTGCGACCAGCCGCGGTCCGGCGCGCCTCGCGCGCCAACACGTCGCGGGACCGCGCGTCGCGCCACAGGCGCTCGAGCGCCTCCACCAGTGCCTCGAGGTCGCCGGCTGGGTAGACCAACCCGTCGCGTTCGTGCGCCACGGCGGACTCGAGGTCGCCGAGCGCGGGCACGACCGGCACGACGCCGGCGCTCATCGCTTCGAGCAGCTTGAGCGGCGAGAACCAGCACGGCGCGTCGGCCGCGTAGGTCAGCGGCAGCACGTCGCAGGCGGCGACGATGCGGCCGACCTGCTCGTGCTCGACCCACGCGAGGCGCGTCGTGCGCGTCGCACAGGCGCGTCCGGCGAGATGCGACTCGAAGTCGCCTTCGCCGAGCAACACGAGGTGGGCCGGCACGTCGCGCGCCAGCAGGCGCTCCACGGCTTCGACCAGCATGGGGAAGTTGTGCCACGGACGCAGTCGTCCGTGGAAGCCGATGACATAGCTGCCGGTCGGCGCCAGCTCGGCGCGCGCGGGATGGTCGCGAGCGAGCGGCGCGAAGAGCTCCTCGTCGACGCCGTTGGGCTCGACCCAGGTGGCCGCGAGGGACGCGCCGCGCGCGCGCGCATACCGAGCGCAATCGGAGCTGACGCACAGGACACCCGCGGCGCTGGCGAAGGCGCGCCGTTCGTCCTCTTCGTCGACTTGGCGCGCGCCGAAGCGCCACAAGGCCTCCTCCTCGGCGAGGGGGGCGTTGACCTCGTGCACATGCGGGACCCCCAACGCGCTGGTGCGCAACGCGAGCCGCGCTCTGGACAAGGCATGGCGCTCGTAGACGAAGTCGAACGGGACGCGCGCCTGCAGCTCCTCGAAGCGCGCCACGCAACACGCGGCATCCGCCTCGTCGAGCGCGACCACCTCGTGGCCGAGGCGCGCGAAGGCCTTGCGCATGGCCTCGACGTGGACGCTGGCGCCCTTCTTGCGACCGGGCTGGATGCCCGGATCCTGCACGACGTGCAAGATCCTCACCGCGACGCCTCCGCGGCCCGCGCGGCCGACTCGGCGAACCAACCTTGCAACGTGCGCGCGCTGGCGCGGCCGTCGAAGCACTGCTCGGCCCGCGCGCGCCCAAGGCGCGCCAGCTCGGCGCGACGCGCGGCGTCCGTGCACAACGCCTCGATCGCCTGCGCCACGGCGGCGTCGTCCTCCTCGGGGACGATCACGCCGCAGCGCCCATCGTCGAGAATCTCGGGGATGCCCACCACCGGGGTCGAGATGCACGGCAGTCCCATGGCCAACGACTCGATCAAGGTGGTCGGCAAGGCGTCGCGATTGCCGTCCTCGCCGACGACGCAGGGCAGCGCCATGACGGTGGCGCGCGCCAGCAGTTCGCGCACTTTCTGCTGGTCGAGCGCGCCGGTCATGGCGATGCGCGCGCCCATGCCGTGGCGCGCGATCTCCGCCTCGATCTTGGCGCGGTCTTCGCCCTCGCCTACGAAGGTCGCGCGCGCCTCGAAGCCGCGATCGGCCAGCATGCGCAAGGCGCGCACCAGCACGGGAAAGCCCTTCTTCTCGACCAGGCGCGCCACGCACAACACATGGTTGGCGTCGCGCTCCACGCCGCGGGGATGGAAGCTCTCCAAGTCGATGCCGTTGTACAGGCGCCGCACCTTGGCGGTCGCCTCGGGTTCGAGGATGCCCTCCAAGTGGCGCACGTTCGCGTCGCACACCGTGACGGTGAAGCTCGAGCGCGCCACGAGTCGCGACAGCAAGCGCGGATTGACCGTGGAACGGTAGATGTCCTTGGCGTGCGCCGTGACGCTGTACGGAGGACCGCCAAGGTCGCGCACCAGCATCGCGACTAACGCGGAGTCCGTGGCGAAGTGCGCGTGGACGTGCTCGACGCGCTCCGCGCGCGCCCGACCCAGCACGACCAGCGCCTCGGCGAACAGCGCGGGCATGCGCTCGTGACGGAAGCCCGAGAGTTCGCGCACGAGCCCGCCGAAGCGCTCGAGCAGCGCGTGACTCTCCGCGTCGTGCCCGAACAACGCCAACCACGGCTCCATGCGATCGTCCGAGCGGACTTGCTCGACGGGAGCGAGCAGTCGCGCGTACTCCGGGTGCCGCGGCTCGTCGTCCGCCGGGCGGCGCGCGTACACACGCACCTGCGTCCCGAGGCGCTCCTGCTGGAGGATCTCGTTGAGGACGAAGGTCTCGGAGAGTCGCGGGAACTTCTTGAGCAGGTACGCTACGCGCGGGGCGCTCATGGGGCGAGGCCACGGACGCGGAGCGGTGCGCGCGAATCCTCGGCCTGTTGGGCCACCACCTGCGCCAATCGCAGGGCCCCCTGCATCGAGGGCAGCGGGTCCTCCACCTGGCCGCGCGCCAGTGCGGCTTGCACGGCTTGGCGCAGGCCTGACGCGTCCGGCGTCGGCAAGCAGGCGGCCAACCCGGCCTGGTCGAGCCGTTCCGCCCGGATCAACTGCTCGCGTCGCGGGAAGCATCGCGGGACCAACACTGCCGGCACCCTGCTCTGCATGATCTCGACGCACGTGTTGTAGCCGCTCATGGCGACCACCGCATCGGCGCGAGACAGGAGGTGGGGCAGGTCGGAGTGGAACATGTGGATCTGGACTCCTCCCAGTCTTCGGACCCGGCGCTTCAGCGTCTTGAAGCCTTCCTCTTCGAGCAACGGTCCGCAGATGATCGTCGAGTCCCAATCACACGAACCAAGTTCGAGTGCATCGACGTAGGTGGAAATCCGTTCGTACCCGTCCTCGCCACCGCCCATGGTGACGAGCACCATGGGACGGTCTCCAGCTGCGCGTCGCACGCGCGTCGGCACGGACTCGCGACCGACATAGCCGACGTATTCGAGCCCTTCGCGCAACTCGCTCGGCACGGGGTACTCCGCGCGCGCGTCGAAGATGCGCGGATCGCCGTAGACGCAGACGCGGTCGTACCACTCGCGCAACGCGCGACGAGCCAGAGGCCTGCCCCAGTCGCGCGCGACTGCTTCGGGAGAGTCGATGATGTCGCGCACGCCGAGGATGGTGCGAGTGTCCGTGCCGCGCGTGGCCTCCAGCACCTCGGCCAATTCGTCGCCCAAGCCGAGGATCTGATGGTCGACTACCAGCACATGCGGCGCGAATGTGCGCTGCACCTGCAGCAGCAGGCCGCGGCGCAGTTCAGTCAGGAGGCCGATGTCGTCTCCCAATGCGCGTGGCACGTAGTTGCCCGCTGCGTCCTTCGAGACGGAAGGCAGCTTGAGCACTTCGACGCCATCGGGAAGCGCGAAGTGCGTCGCGCAGGGCGAACCCGTGGTGACGAGGATCTCGGCCTGCGGCAGCAGCGAACGCACCGCGCCCGCGAGCGTGAGAGTGCGCCGCAAGTGTCCCAACCCGAACGAGTCGTGGCTGTGGAACTGCACGCGCAACGCGCCGCGTTGGTCGTGTTTGACGGAGGAGGGAGGAAGCATGGGCGTGCCGTTCGCCTTGGTGCAACGGTCGTGCCAAGACCATCGACCATGACCGGCGTACGACCTTGGATGGAGAGCCGAATTCGGCCTTAGTGCGGGCAAGGAGGCCGTTTTTGGAGTTGCTGCACGACTCCTTCGATCAAGACCTACCGACGATGGCCTACGGCCCTCCTTCCCTTTTCGTCCAATTCTTGGACAAGCGGCGATTGGAGGCCCTCGCTCCGACACGGCCGACGCAGCGCTCGACATTCGAATCTCACCTCGAGACGGCCGGCTAGGGCACTTGCTCCAACAGCCGGCACATTGGAGGGCCTGTCCAGTGAACTTGGCACTGCGCTTGCAGTAGCGGCGGTGACTGGGCACGGACGCCGTGCAGTCGCCTGCATTGGCAGGGCTTGCTCGACTCCCCCCACCTCGGCGCGATTCGAGATGGAAAGCCGTTCCCATCACCGCCCGCCGCCCGCCAACCCGGGCGGTGTGCGGCGCCCCCAACATCGATCCCCGTCCTAGGCTTCCACATGGTCCGCACAACCCGCGCCTCCTGCGCCCTCGTCCTCCTCGCTTCCTTCGCGCGCGCCGACCTGCTCGTTGGACGCCTCGTCGATGCCAACGGCGTCCCGGTCGCCTTTGGTGATCTCGACTTCCGCTATGCAGGCGGCTCGGGAGGCAATCCAGCCACGACCAACGACGGCGCGAACGCTCTCGGTCAATTCGCCGTGACGATCGCCACGGGCAGCTACGACGTGACCTTCAATCCTCCGCGTGGCACGAGTCTGTTGGGCGTGCAGCGCACTTCCATCCTCGTATCGGGCACGACCAACATCGGCGATGTGGTGCTGCCATTCGGACGCACGCTTTCCGGCGTGGTGGTCAACGCCTCGGGCGTTGGCATCTCCGGAGTGAACTTCGACGCCATCGATGTCAACGGCATGGATCAGGCGCTGCTGTACGACTCTTCGCTGGCGGGCGGCGCCTTCGCGTTCAACGTCCCGGCCGGCGCATACGAGCTGAACATCGACCCGACCGGCGTCGTCGGCCAGGTGCTCGCCCCGATCAGCCTGCCCGTCGACGCCAGCGCCGGTTCGATCGACCTGGGCGTGATCGCCCTGCAGCCAGGCTTCCTGGTCTCCGCGATCGTGCGCAACGCCTCGAACCTGCCGCTGGCCAACGTCGACATCGATGTGCGCGACGCGACGACGATGCAACCGCTGCACACGCCGGGCGACGACAGCAACGCCAGCGGACTCGTCGACGTGGTCGTGCCCGCGGGCTCGTACTACTTCGACTTCAAGCCCACCTTCGCCACCGGCATGGCGCCGCGCCGCATCGGGCCGACGAACGTGGCGGCGAGCAGCACGCTCGGCATCGTGCAGTTGCAAGCTGGGCTGGCGCTGACCGGCGTGGTGCGCGATGCGTGGGGCGCGATCGTGCCAGGCGCGAACATCGATCTCGTCGCTTCGGCGACGCAGGTGGAAGCGCTGCTGGTGGCCGACGGCACGAATGGCCTGGGCGCCTACGCCGTGCGCGTTCCGGCGGGCACTTGGGACATCGAGTTCAAGGCCCCCAGCGGATCGAACCTCGGCTCGCAGCTCGTCCCCGGCGTCGTGCTGGCGACCAACACCGCGCTCGACGGCGTGCTGCCGCCCGGAGTGACCTACGCCTGCATCGGCGATGGCGTCTCCTCGATCGCGTGCCCGTGCGGCAACAACGTCCTCGCGGGGGTCGTCGCTGGTTGCGTCAACTCGTTGGGAGCAGGCGCAAGCCTGCGCGCCAGCGGCGCAGCGCGCATCTCGGCCGACACCTTGGTGTTGCGAGGCGAGCAGATGCCCAACAGCTCGGCTCTCTACTTCCAAGGCACGGCAGTCGCAGGCGCCGGCTCGGGCACGGCCTTCGGCGATGGTTTGCGCTGCGCGGCCGGCACGGTGATCCGCCTCGCCACCCGCACCAACGCGCTCTCCGCTTCGAGCTACCCGCAAGGCGCGGACCCGGCGATTTCGATCAGGGGACTGGTCCCCGCAGGCGGCACGCGCGTCTACCAAGTGTGGTACCGCAACGCAGCCGCCTTCTGCACGCCCAACACGTTCAACCTGACCAACGCCGCCCAGGTTACGTGGGCGCCCTGATGGCGAACTTCGTGGCTACCGTCGATCGGCAGGCTCGTCTCTCGATCGCGCTGGGCGCCCTGGCCTTGGTGGCAGGCTGCGGTCGGCTGTCGCTGGACTCCGAGCCCGGCACGACGCGACCCGCGCCCCTCGATCCGCTGCCTGACGCGCACGCGAGCCTCGGCCTCGTCTCGGCCGTGGGCGGCGACGGACGCGTGCGCGTGCGCTGGCGGCTGCCCGAAGGCGAGCGCGCCCTACCCGCGAGGCTGGTGGTGTTCGTCGGCTCGGATCCGTCAAATTTGCTTAACGAAGCGCCTCGCGAAGTGGTCGAGTCGTCGGGCGACGCGCTGTGGAGCGACCTGCCGGTCGATCAACTCCTGCACGCGCGGCTCGCGGCGCGCGACGAAGTGCGCGGGGAGTGGATCGGCTTGGGCCCGGTGCTCGCCTGCCACACCGGCGCGCCGCTGTATGTGGATCCGCTCGGAGGAGACGACACGCGCGATGGCGCGACTCCCGCCTCGGCGCTGCGCGACCTGACGCTGGCGCTGGTGCTGGCGCCCATCTCCGGCAAGCGCGTCGTCTGGGTCGCTGGCGGCGAGCAATTGGCCGTGCAGCTGCCCTTGACGACGGGATTGCACCTCGCCGGCGGCTTCGGGCCCGAGTTCGCCCTCGGCAGGCGCGACCCACTGCTCTTTCCCACCACGCTCGTCGCGGCCGACGATCCGGCGGCGACGGTCGATCCGGCACTCGTGACCTTGGGGCCGGGCGAGCCGGGAGCGCTCGCCTCCATCGATGGCTTCCGACTGGCTGGACTGGCGACGACCGGTTCAGGCATCGAGTCCTCGGGCCATGATCTGCAAGCCTGCGGCGTGGCCATCGAAGGTTGCGTGCGGGGCTTGCGTCTGCGCTCGGCGCCCGACGCGCCCGAGACCGAGGTCGTGTTGGCTGGATGTTCGGCGCGCGGAGCGGTCAACGCCGGCCTCTCGGTCGATGGCAGCTTCGACCTCGTGCTCGAGGGCTGCGACTTCGACGGCAACGGCGCGGAAGGCGCCGCGTTGGGCAAGTTGCACGCGCCTGCGGGCGCGTCGATCGCCCTTGTCGTGCGCGGCTGCCGCTTCACGCGCAACGCCCAGGAAGGCCTCGACGCGCAGCTGGCCGCCCCCGCAGGCGCGACAGGGCCGGGTGGCCGCTTCACGCTCGAGCTCGTCGACAACGACTTCGTCGGCAACGCGCTTGATGGCCTGAAGATCGACATCGACTACGAGGCCTTTCCGGCCTGGGACGCGCGCATCGTCGGGCGCGGCTTGTCGGCGCGCGACAACGGACTCTCGGGCGTCAATCTCGACCTCGACGCCGCCTGCAGCGTATTCCTGCATCGCGTCGCGTCGGCGGCCAACGCCGGCGACGGCATCCGCGTCGCTTCGGAATCGCACGCGGGCTTCGCCACCGTCTCCGCGAGCGCAGCGTGGGGCAACCTGGGAGCCGGCTTGCGCAGCACCTTCGGCAACATCGCCGTGTGCGCGTCGCATTGCGCCTTCGCCGGCAACGCCCAGGGCGGCTTCGTGGCCGAGGCCGCGCGCGGCGTCGCCGTGTCGTGCAGCGCCGATGCCCAGCCGAACGCCTGGGTGGGCGTCGTCGCGCACGGCTGCATCCAAGGCGACGAGCACGACCCGAGCTTGCACGCCAGCTTGCCCATCGACTACGCGCGGGTGGAAGCGCTGGTCGCCGGTGGCGTGCGCCTCGACGCCGCGCCGACCGCGGGCGTCGGTGCATGGTTCGAATTGGCCGGCGACGAGGTCCCGCGCCAAGTCGTCGCCGCGCCGGGCGCGATCCTCGAACTCGTGCCCGCTCCCGCCGCGCGGCGCGTGCCCACTGTGGGCTGGTTCCTGCTGGCCGAGGACTCGAACGAGGACTGGCGCGCCACGCCTGGCGGCGGATTGGTGCAAGCGGGTTGGCCGGCGCTCGACGGCGTGCAGCCCGACGCGGGGCCCTTCGGCGCGCCGCTCGGTGGAACGCCAGGGCGCGAGGAGCCGCTCGCCAACATGGCGTTCCACGTCGCGCGCTGCACTCCATCCCCATCCACGCCGGTGTCGCCTGACGCCGTGCTCGCGCTCGAGTTCGCCGGAGGCGCCCCCGACCCGACCAGCCTGCCGCTCGGCGTGGCGTGCTTCCGCGGCGCCGCGCCGCTCGCCGCCTTGGTCGGACTCGAATCGGGGCGCATCGTGCTGGCGCCGCCGCCGGGCGGTTGGCGCCCCGATGATCGCGTGGAGCTGCAGGTTGGACTGCGCTCGACCGACGGAAGACCGCTCGCCGCGCCGGTGCTGCTCGTGCTCGACGGACCCTGAGCGGCTCAGTCAAACAAATTTGACAGCCTCGACGCTCAGGCCGGCGCCACGTCGACCATGGTCGAGTATTGGACGTTGCCACCGCCGAGATCCGAGACCTGGCCGGCGACCAGCGCGTTGGCGCCGACGCCCTCCACGAGGTCCTCGCCGCGCGGCAAGCCGTCGATGCGCGCGCAGTCGTGTGGCATGGAATTGTCCGCGGCCGCTTCGAGCACCAACGAACCGTGCGCGTTGGAGAGTCGCGCGCGCGCGCCCACGGAGAGCCCGAGGCGCTCGAGCTCGGCCGGGTGCAAGTGCACGCGCGGTCGGCCGGCCTTCTGGCGGTGGCGCGCCGAGTGCGAGTAGGTCGAGTTGTGCGTGTGGACGCTCGGCGCGAGCACCAGCCAGTGGCCGCGCTGGTCTCCGCAGGCGTCGTCGGGCGTCCAACTGGCGAGCGCGGGCTGGCCCGCGGCGCGGCAGGCGTCGCTCGACAACTCGACGCGGCCGGAGGGCGTGCCCCGATCGCGCCACGCCAGCGGATCCAGCTTGACCGGCTCGCCCGCGCGCACGCGCTCGAGCTGCTCGTCCGTCATCCGGCCGGCGCAGCGCGCAAGGAAGTCGTCGCACAGGCGTTCGTCGTCGACGTCGTGGCACTCGGGCGGCAAGCCCAGGCGCCGCGCGATGGCGGCGAAGGCCTGCACGTTGCTGCGCGCCTCGCCACTCGGCGCCAAGGCGGGTCGCGCGCGCTGCAGGCGGCGGTGGCCGAAGCTCCTATACACGTCGTGGTGTTCGAGGAACACCGTCGCCGGCAGCACCACGTCGGCGAGTCGCGCCGTGTCGGTCATGACTTGCTCGTGCACGACGACGAACAAGTCGTCGCGCGCCAGCCCGCTGCGCACGCGGTTCGAGTCGGGCAACACGACCGCCGGGTTGTGGCACCACACGAAGGCCGCGCCGAAGGCGCCGTCCTCCAGCGTGCGGCCCAAGCCGACTTGGCTGGTGTGCGCGAGCGGCGCCGAGGCCGGCCGGAGGTCCGGCCGCATGATCCAGTCCTCCGGCAGCTGGAAGTGCTCCCAGCTCTCGTAGTGCAGACGCTCAGCATGCCCGAGGATCGCGCACAAGGAAGCCAAGGCGCGCATGCCCATGGCTCCGTTCCTGCGACGCGTCCAGCCGATGCCGGACTTGATGAACGGCGACCGCGCGCGAGAGAGCAACTCGAACAGGCGCGACACGCGCTCCGGAGCTAGCCCCGTGGCGCGCTCGCAGGCGGCGAGATCGTGGCCGGAGCGCGCATGCGCCTCGAACTCGTCGAAGCCAAGGCACTCGGCCCGCGCGCGCGAAGCATCGACAGCGCCGCGCTCGAAGGCGAGGCGCGCCAACGCGAGGCACAGCATCGCGTCGCTGCCGGGCCGCACGACGAAGCCCTCGCCGCCGCGGGCCTCGACATCCTTCATGGTGTCGGTACGCCAGATGTCGACGACGAACGAGCCCGCGCCTGCTTGCTGCGCGCGTCGCAGCGGAGCTTGGATGTGCTGCACGGTGCGCGCCGCGTCGCAACCCCACAACCCCACGAGGTCGCAGCGCTCGACCTCCTCGATGTCGGGGCCGATGCACCGGCCGAGCACGGAGGCGTAGCCCTCCTGACCGGCGGCGTCGCAGACGCCTCCGTCGTGGAAGGTCGCGCCCAAGGCGTGCATGGCGCGCAGCGGGAACTTGCGTTGCACGAGTCCCATCGTGCCGCCGTACCACAGGGCGAGGATGTCGGCCGGGCGCAGGCGCGCCACGCGCTCGCACACGACATCGAGCGCCTCGTCCCAACTGGCGCGCTCCAGCCGGCCACCCTTCCTGACGAGCGGATGCCGCACGCGCTCGTCCGAGGAGCGCAGCTCGTCGTAGAGCATGGTCTTGCCGCACAGCGTGCCGCGCGAGTGTCCGTGGCGCGGATCGCCCTTCAACCGCAGCAGCTCGCCATCGTCGCCGACTTCGACGAGGATGCCGCAGGCGTCGGCGCAATCGAGCGGACAGGTGCTGGCGATGGTGCGGGTCATGGGATGCGCGCGCGGCTCACTCGACGAAGGACGGGCGCCGCTCGCTCTCCTTGCGCAAGTCGTCCAACAGCCCCTCGCCGATCGCGACGAGCGTCCCCGCGCCGTCGAAGAACAGCACATGCCCGCGCACCAGCGCTTGCGCGTCGCTGTAGTCGAACCTCGCGTCCACGCCGCGCTGCAGCGGAAGGGAGACCGACACCCCCAACTCCTCCTCCTCGAGTCCGCCCCAAGCCAAGGCCACGCCGTCCTTGGGAAGTTGCCACGCCTCGAGCGGCGCACCCAGGCGACGCAACGCGTCCTCCAACGTGGCCGTGCCGGCGACGAGGGCATGCACCTCCTCGTCGCTCGGGCGCAGGTCGACGCGCTCGCGCGACCAGTCGAGCTGCACGCAGGAGGCGCAGCCCGCGCCGAGCATCAGCGTTCGGACAAGTCCTGCCATGGCATGGCCCAACCCGCGTCGTCCGCCTCGAAGCTCGACCCCATGTGCGACAGGCGCTCCTCTTCGTCGAAGAAGAACCACACGCGGTCCGTGCGCGTGTCGCGGTTGACGAAGGTCACCACGATCAACGTCAGGCCGGCGACCTTGCCGTGGCTGTGGTCGTAGCGCCACGCGCTGCGACGGCCGAGCTGGACGACTTCGTTGGGCGCGCCCATGGAGGCGGCCACATCCTTGGCCGTGCTCTCTCCGACGACGAACTTGGACAGGTCGCGACGCGACAGCGGCTCGTTGGTCGAGTCGCGCGCGAGGAAGCACGATGCGCAGCCCAACGCCAGGCACAGCGCGGCGAAGAGGGTTCTCATGGCCTAGTGGTATACAGGAACGCGGGCGCGAACGCCCGACGACCCCACCGTGCGCATCGGACTCGACCTATCCCCCGTCGCCGGCCACGGCTCGCCCGGGGTCGCCCGCGCGGCGCTCAGCTTGTGCGCGGCGCTCGAGCGCCGCGGGCGCGTCGAGGTCGTGCGCCTGCCTCCACCGCCCGGCCGGGGAGTGCGCAGCTGGCGCCACCACGACTTGGCGCGCCTCGCGCGCAGCGCCCGCCTCGATGTGCTGCACTCGTTCACCAGCGCCTTCCCGTTGTGGGCTCCCTGCCGCCGCGTGCAGACGGTCCACGAGCTGCCTTGGTTGCATGGCGAGGCCGAGAACGCCGGCTTGCGCCATCGCGTGTGGGCGCACCTTGGCGCGCGCCTGGCGGACCTCGTCGTCACCATGACCGAGACCGTGGCGGCGGAGCTGCGCGAGAACTGCAGTCCCGCACGACTGGCCGTGGTGCCCTGGGGCGTGTCTCCCGGCGTCGAGCGCGACGCGGCGCTGGTCGAAGCCCTCGGCGCGCGGCGACGCGGCTATGTGCTGGTGCCCGGGGGTGCGCGACCGAAGAAGCAGGCATCGGCGGTGCTGGCCGCGTTCGCGACATGCGACGAGCTTGCTCGCGCGGAACTCGAACTCGTCGTCACGGGCGCCGACCAATCGAGCGCGGGACAGTCGGCCGCGGAGCCGCGCGACGCGCGCTTGCGCTCGGTGGGCGTGGTCGACGAGCCCAGCATGGAGGCGCTCGTGCAGCACGCCGCCTGCGTCGCCGTGCCGTCCTTGAGCGAGGGCTGGTCGCTGCCCGTGCTCGAGGCGCTGGTGCGCGGCGTGCCGGTGGTGGTGCCGGCGGGCAGCGCGCAAGCCGAGGTGGCGGCGGAGGGTGGAGTGGTCGCCGCGTCGCGCGCGCCGGACGAACTGGGACGCGCGCTCGCGCGAGCCGTCGCCGAGCGCGACGATCCGAAGCTCATGGCGGCGCGGCGCGCCGTGGCCGCGCGACGCAGCTGGGACGAGAGCGCGCGGCGCATGGAGGAGGCATGGCTTTCGCTCCGCTGAAGCGCGCGCCGCGCGTCTTGGTGCTCGGCACGGTGCTCGGCCAGCCGCAAGGCGGCGTGCGGCGCCACAACGCCGAGTTGCTGCCGCGCGCGGCGCGCCTCCTGGCCGAGGGTGGCGGCTCGCTCGCGGTGCTTTGCGGACGCGAAGCACCGGCCTGCGACCTGCCGGGCGTCGAGCTCCTGCCGGGCTCGGCGCCGGCGCGTCCCGTGGTGCTGCGCGCGGCGCTCGAGGCGCGCGAGTGCACCCGGGCCCTGCGCGCGGCCGAATCGGACGGTCGGCCTTTCGACCTCGTCCACACGGCGCACCTGCCACCGCCGGACTGTCAAGTTCCCTTGACGTTGCTGGTCCACGACCTGCGCGGCTTGGACGCGCGCGTCGCCAGCATGCCGCGGCGCTTGGCGGCGCGCACGGCCTACGCGCGCGCCAAGCGCGCCGCCGCGCTGTGGATGGTGGTCAGCGCCGCGGTCGGACGCGAAGTCGCGAGCCTGCTCGGGATTCCGGAGCAGCGCATCCACCTCGTCGGCAACGGCGGCGACCACTTCGCGCCGCTGCCGCGCTCCGCGCGGAACGACGCGCCGATCCTGGTGGTTGGCCACATCGAGCGCCGCAAGAATCTGGAGGTGCTGTTGCGCGCCTTGGCGCTGGACCAATCGCTGCCGCGGCTCGTCGTGCACGGCGCGGCGAAGGACGACGAGGACCAGCGCTTGCGCGCCTTGGCGGAGAGCCTGGGCGTCGCGGCGCGCATCGAGTGGCGCGGCATCGTCGCCGAGTCCGATCTGCCGGCGCTCTACGCCCAAGCCGGGGTCGTGTGCGTGCCGTCCTTCGTTGAGGGATTCTCGCTGGTGGCGTTGGAAGCGCAACTGGCCGAGGCTCCGCTGTGCGCCGCGGACATCCCGGCGTTGGCGGAGATCGCCCCGCGCGCCAGCCGCTTCGCGCCGGACGACGCCGCCGCCTGCGCGCGCGCCTTGCGCGCGGAACTGCGGCGCGATCCCGCGGAATCGCGTGAAGCGCGCCAAATCGCCGCCGCGCGCACTTGGGACGCCTGCGCGCGGCGCCTGGTGGACGGTTGGGCCTTGGCGGCCGCCGGCGCCCGCGCCTAGGCCGGCTCCAGCGCGGACCGTGTCAAGTTTACTTTACACATCGCCATCCATCCGCGGTCCGCCCGCCACAGCCATGCTCAGCCGTCTTCGACCGGCGGCTCGACCTCGCCGTCGGCCTCCGTACCCGCCGCCGCGCCACCGCCAGTCCCGCGCAACCAAGCACCGCCGCGGAAGGCGAGGGCGAAGACGGCCGCGAACAAGACCAAGGCCACCGCGATCGCCACGGCCTTCATCCAACCCGGAAGCTGCGCGAAGTCGCCCTGCGAGAGGCCCGCGGCCTGCTCGTGACGCGAGTACTGCAAGATGCCGCGCGTCGCCGCCGCGGACGCGCGCTCGGGACGGCGGTTCGCCGGTTCGCGCGCCAGCGTGGCCGCCGGCGCCACCGCGACTCGCCGCGCAGGTGCTGCTTGCTCGTGCCCTGGCCGGTCGGACTCGGACTGGCTTGGCTCGGACAAGTCCAAGTCCGGCAACTCGAGATCGAGCTCCTCCAATGGCAAGTCCAACTCGGGCTCGGACGCGGAGTCCTTCGCGACGCGATAGAGCACCCGCACATCGCCGAGCTTGAACTCGTCGCCGGAGCGCAGCAGCGCCTCGGACACGCGCCTCGCGCCCAGCCACACGCCGTTGCGCGAGGACTCGTCCACCACGCGCAAGCCCTCCGCCTCCAGCTCGAGTCGCGCATGGCGCCGCGACACGCTGGCGTCGGCCACCACGAGATCGCACTCGCCCGCCAAGCGCCCGACGACGGTGGTCGCCTGCAAGGGGACGACGCGGCCTTGCAGCGGGCCGGAGAGGAACTCGAGCTGGTGCGTGGATCCGGACGAGGCCATGTGCGCGGACTAGCGTAGGAAGCGCAGCGCCCGGATGGGATGGTCCCCTGCGCGTAGTCGGTCCTGCCGGGGGCGATCCCTACCGCCGCTCGCGCTCCGCACGGCGCTAGACTGCGAGGCCGGAGGATCGCCACGCATGCAAGTCACCAGCCGCGACTGGATCGATCGACTCGGACTCGCACCCCATCCCGAGGGAGGTTGGTATCGCGAGACCTTCCGCTCCCGCGAAGTGGTGACGACCTCCGACGGACGCCGTCGCTCCGCCTTGACGCTGATCCACTACGCGCTCCTCGCCGGCGAGACAAGCGCTTGGCACCGCGTGGCGGGCGACGAAGCGTGGACCCACTGCGCCGGCGAGCGGCTGGAGCTGACCATCGTCCACCGCGACCTGTCGAAAGTGGAACGCGTGCACCTCGGGACGGACGCGCAGCCCCACCACGTCGTGCCGGCCGGCGCCTGGCAGATGGCGCGCAGCCTCGGGGCCGGGAGCCTCGTCTCGTGCAGCGTCGCCCCGGGCTTCGAGTTCGCGGACTTCGAGCTGCTGCGCGACTGGCCCGAGGTGCAGGCGGAGTTCCGGCGCAAGTACCCGCGGCTCGCCTGATCGACGCGCTCGCGAGGGTAGACTCCCGCCTGCCTTGGAATCACCCGCCTTCCGCGCACGACATCTCGAGCACGCCTACGCGCGCGGACTGTTCCGTTCCGCGGTTCCGACGCTGTGCGCATTGGACCTCGAGTGCGCGCGCGGCAAGGTCCTCGCGCTCGCCGGCCCCAACGGCTCGGGCAAGAGCACGCTGCTCAAGCTGTGCGCCGGACTCGAGTCGCCGCGCGCGGGCTTGCTCGAAGTGCTGGGCGGCGATCCGCGCGAGCCGGGCGTCGCGCGTCGCATCGGCCATTGCCCGCAAGCAGCGGCTTGGCCCGGCGACTTGTCGTTCCTCGGCGCGTTGGAACTCGCCGGCGCGCTGCGCGGCCTCGGTCGCGACGCGCGCCGACGCGCGCGGGAACTGCTCGAGGAGGTGGGGCTCGGGGCGCAGGCCAAGCAGGCCATCGCGCGCGGCTCCGGGGGCATGGTGCAGCGCTTCGCCCTGGCGCAAGCCTTCCTGCACGAGCCGGAACTGCTGTTGCTCGACGAGCCCACCGCCGGGCTCGACGCCGAAGGCTTCGAGGCCTATTCGGCGTTGCTCGCGCGCGCCAAGGGGCGCGGCGCCACCATCGTGGTGGCCTCCCACCTGCCATCCGATCTAGGCGCGGGCGCCGACGAGCTGGTCGTGCTGCTGGCGGGACGCGTGGCGGCACGCGGGGCGCCGCACGAGCTCGTCGCGCGCGACGGCCTGCTCGGCTTGTACGCGCGACTGCGGCGGGAGCAAGCTTGAACTCGGCCGGCTGGATGGCGCTGGCGCGCTTGCAAGCGTTGCGCTGCGCGCGTTGGCCGGTGTTGGCGCTGGTCTGCGTGGTGGCGTGGTTGGCGCGAGGCGCCTTCGACCGCTCCAACACGCCCTTCGCCGGAGCAGCGGCATCCACCCTCGAGACCGACATGCTGGCGCGCCATGGCGCCTGGTGGCTGGTGCTCGTCGCGTTGGCGCCGGCCTTCGCATGGCTGGCGGCCGGCGCCTCGCACACCGCGTTGGGACGAGAGCGACCACTGCTCTTGGCGTCGGGAGCCAGCCCCTTGCTCGTGCTGGGCGCGACGGCGCTGGGCGTCGCCGCGGCGGGCGCGCTGGCATTCGCGCTGGCGGGCGCGAGCATCGAGTCGGGGGCGCACGCCGACGGCATGGTCGCGCGCAGCCTCGGCGCGGCGCCCGCACCAAGTGGCCGCTGGGTCGACGCGCAGGGGTTCGAGTTCGTGCTCGTCGATCCACGACCGGATGCGGCGCAGGCCTTGAACCTGCCGCTGGGCTTGGGAGGTGGCGCGGGAACAGCGACCTTGGTGGGTTGGGAGGCGCGCACGCCGCAAGGCACGACGCGCGGCGCGACTCCCATCGCGCTGCAAGGGGAAGCAGTGTTGGCGCTGCCTCCGGGCGCGCCGCTCGCGATCACGTTGCGCACGCTCGAGCCGGACGCGCGCGTGCACCTGCTCGACGGCGCG